>Ga0182012_10007141_pt1 | contig 11228 bp, 8 predicted proteins | sample 612S2SmetaG_FD_120486 | JGI IMG/M metagenome (GOLD analysis project Ga0182012, IMG submission 120486) | Permafrost microbial communities from Stordalen Mire, Sweden - 612S2S metaG | ecosystem: Environmental > Terrestrial > Soil > Wetlands > Permafrost | place: Sweden: Stordalen | collected...
AGGCGAAGCTGACCGATTCGAAGCGCAGCATGCCCTTGCCAAGCACCAACGGCCGCGCTCCCTCCTGGTCGCGAATTGTCGGCTCCAGATCGAGCATTTCGAACAGCCGCCGGCCTGACGAGACGGCGCGCGCAGAGGAATTCATGATAATGCCGATCTGGCGCACGGGTTGCTGCAGCAGCGTCATCAAGGTCAGGAATTCGGTGAGCTGGCCGATTGTCAGTCGCCCATCGAGCACCCGGTGGCCGCCGACCCACAGAACCAAAGCGATCGCGAGGTAGTAGCCAAGGGTAATCACCGCCATCGAGCGGGACCGGATGACAATGCGGTCGTTCGAGAGTTCCAGCGCGCGATCGCCGGCGGCGTCGAACTTCTGCATTTCAAACGGGCTGGCGGCGAACGCTCGGACGACCCGCATGCCCTGCAGGCTCTCCTCCATGACGCGCGTCAGCACCGACATGCGCTCCTGTAGCCTGGTCCACGCCACGCGCAAGAGCAGGCCCATGCGCCCCGCGCGCCAGCCCACCAGCGGAACAAAGCTCATGGCGAGCAGCCCCAGCAGCGGGTCCTGCGATATCAGCAAGGCCGATCCAAGCGCGACCAGCAGCACCAGCGAAACGGCGCGCTGGAAACCCATCTCGATGAATCCACGCACCCCCTCCAGGTCGAGCATTCCGCGCGTGATCAGATCGCCGGAATGCACCCGGTCATGAAAATCAAAGCCGACGCGCTGAAGCTTTTCGAAGAAGGCGATGCGCAGATCGCGTCCGACGCTCTGCCCGATATGCTCGCTCTGGAAGCCCGAGATCATCTGCGTCAGCCCCCGCAGCGCGGCGGCGGCGACCAGCAGGACGGCGGTGTAGCCCAACGCCGAAAGTGTTGCGTCGGCGTGGGCCGCACCCTGTTGAAGCAGCGAATGGGCCTGGTCCACCGACCAGCCGAGCAGGCGCGGCATGGCCAGGTTGAAGAAGGTCGCAAGCAGGCTGGTCAGCGTGGCGATCGCGAACCGCCAGCGGTAAACCAAGGCGAACCGTAATATGCGCCCCAGGATCTGGGGTGCTCCACTTAGGTCCGAATCGTCGTTGGGATCGGACCCGGGAGCGGCGGGCGCGGCAGACCCCGCTTTTGTCGTGGATGACGCCGGTCGGAAAGTCATTGCTCGTTGCCTGCTCATGTATCCTGGACGCCGCCGCCGCCGCGAGGTTCAATACAAAGGGACCAGTCGGCAAGCGTCCTGGTACTGGTCACCGCATTCGGCTAATATCCGCGATCCGGCAGGACCCGTCCGGTGAGATCGGCGCCCGTCAGGAAGCGATTGAGATTGTCGAGAAAGAGGGTCACGAACCCCTGAGTATCGGCGGATCCGCCAGCCGATAGATGCGGTGAGATGTTCACGTTCGGGTGTCCATAAAGTCTGTGTCCTGCCGGAAGCGGCTCCGGGTCCGTGACGTCCAGCGAAGCGGAACCGACGCGGCCATCGTCCAGCGCGGCCAACAGCGCGTCGTGGTCCAGCACGCCGCCCCGCGCGATATTCACGACATGGACGCCAGGTTTGGTTTGGGCAAGCGCCTCTGCTCCAAGAATGTGGCGCGTCGCCGGCGTGAGCGGCAGCGCCAGGACAAGGTGATCGGCCTCGCTCAGTGTCCTGTTCAAGTCGGCAAGCGCCACGCCTGGTACGCTCGGCGCCTCGGTGGATCTGCGATGCGCGAGAACCCGCATCCCGAACGGGACGGCGCGCTCCGCGATCGCGGCCCCGATAGCGCCGAAGCCGATCAGGCCCAGGGTCTTGCCGTGGAGCGAACCAAGATGCTGCCGGCGCCATACCGCCGCTTCCGTCACCCAGACCGCCGGGAAGCGTTTTTCGACGGCGAGCATACTGGCCAGTACGAACTCGGCAATCGGGATTGCATGCAGGCCCCGGCCGCAGGTGACGACCGGCCCTTCAAACATCCAGCGTGGATAGGCATCGACACCCGTTGACAGGGTCTGGATCCAGGCTAGGCCCCGCGGCCATCCCGGGACCGGTGATGCCGGCGACCCTGAGCCCGTTAGGCGGGGAGGGCCGGCGACGAGCGCCCGCGCCTCCTCAGGCACGTCCCACGCGTGCTCTGGCGGCAACCGGATCAGCCGGACGCCAGCCGGAAGCAGGGGCGCAGCAAGCTGCTCGAATTCCGGCCCGAGGTGGTGAACGACCAGAATGTCGTTCTGCGACGATACGCTCATCGCCTGCTTACGCCGTCGTTACAAACGCGCTGTCGAACAGATCGATCAGGTTGCGCCAGTGGCGTTCGGCAGCATCGCGATCGAACGCCTGGCCATCCTCGACGGCAAAACCATGGCGTGCTCCGGTGTAAAGTTCCGAGCGGAACGGAACGCCCGCCTTGCGCAACGCCGTCTCCAGTCGTTCGATCATCTCGGGCGGCATCGACGGATCTTCGTCAGCATACCCCAGATAAAGACGCGCCCCGACTTGATCCACGCGGAGATGCGGACTGTCAGGGGCGTCGCTGGCGAGGCCTCCGCCGTGGAACGACGCCGCGGCTGCGATCCGGTCGGGAAAATCCTCGGCGGCGCGAAGCGCGAAGGCGCCAGTGAGGCAATACCCGACGACGCCCGCCCGGTCCCCGCGAACGTGCTGCTGGCTGGCGAGGTAATCCAGTTGCGCCGCCAGATCCGTCCGGACGACGTCCGGTGTCAGCGTCGCGCGCAACTCCGAGCGACGGGCCCTTGCGACTTCGTCGTTGATCGGAAGCGTCGGATCGACCACCGGGGCGCGTCCGGCACGGTAGTAGATGTTGGGTAGGAGCACGACGTAGCCGTTCGCCGCCAGCCGCCGGCCCATGGCTTGAAAAGCCGGCCGAACGCCGCGGATATCCGTCAGTAGCAGCACGCCCGGCCACGAACCCGCTTCCTCCGGGTGGAAGAGATGAGCGTCGATCACGCCCTGGTCGGTGACGATATCGACCGCCTTGTCAACCGTGGGATTTTGATTCGGAACCGTCATCTAGTGCTCCATCTTTGGTGAGGCATGGGCCCATGCAAACAACGCCTGATCGGCGACGGCGTCGCAGGACACGCCGACGCGGCGCTGCTCGAGCGTCAACGTGCCGAATCACCGCTGCGGAATTGCACGGTGATGTCGTCCAGCCGCTGCCTGGTGTCCAGGATGGACTGCGACGCCGCTTCATCGGTCTGCAATCGGAATGTCATCATGCCAAGACAAAGTCGCGAGACGGTGAGGTCTGTGGCGCCGAGTCTGATATTCTGCATTGCGATACCTAAGCCGATGGGGGCGAACGGAAGCTCGCTTGGCCCGGATTGATCCGAGGCGAGCTCGTTGATCCGGAGCCGCCGCTGTCACAAGAAGGCCTACAACGGCGCGTTAGCGTATTATACCAACGAAGGCAAGACACCGCGCGTGGATATGGCAGCGCGCCAAAGGACGCCGGGCCGAGAGGCCCGAAGGCCATCGAGCATCGGGCGGAACCCCCCGGCGACGGGCCGTCAGGATAAGACGTCCAGCCGCAGTACTAACCGCTTGACCGACGGCACGCGAAAGTGGGACACACGTCCGGAGAGCGGGAGAGGGCAAAGCTGCGGCATGGGTCGGTCGAAACGGAACGGCATCCGCGCGCTCCCGCCCAGCGGCCCAGGCTGTGTGTCGTTGGGGGCGTGCTGGGGTGCGGCGAAGCCTGGCAGAATGCGGAGCTGAGCCGGCGGATTAAGCTCGAACCTCGGACGGGGGCCGGGCGGAACCACCGCCAGGGTACTGCTCCGCAAAGACTGTTGCCAACCAATCCATATGGAGACGATTGAAATGAACGTGGCGATCGACCGGGCGCCGGAACGGGATCTATCCCACCAGACATCGCTCAACCCGAATCAGGAAACGCTGCTCAAGGAGCTGGAGCTCAAGATCGCGCTGGGCGTGGAAGGAATCAGCTTCGATGAGGCGGACCTCAGGAAGTTCCCGATCGGCACCGAGTACGCGGAACAAATCCACCTCGCGTTCGACATGGACAAGCATCACCACGAAGGCTTCGAACTGCCGGCCGCGTTCTATCTGCCGCATGGTCTGTTCACCGCGTTCAGGTGGGACCCGGACTCCCGCTTTCGCCTGACGGAGGAGGACGGCAAGCCCGTGCTGTATCGCCGCAAGGAGCGTGTGGCGGAAATCGACTTCTATCGGCGTCCGAAGCTACTCGACCATAAGACCAGCGACGGCGAGAGCTTCTCCCATATCGCGGCCTTCACGCCAGAAGGGTGTGTCACCATCTGCTTCAGCAACGAGTGCGACCTCAAGCAGACCGGAGATGACTGCAAGTACTGCAACATTAACTCCACGGCAGACGCCTACCGCCAGAACAACATTTTTCTGAAGACGGCCCGGCAGGTCGGTGAGGTGTACGAGGCCGCGTTCAAGGAAAAGGTGGCCAATCACATCAACCTGACCGGCGGCTTTATTCCGGAGCGCCGCGAGGTCGAGTACTATCTGGACGTCGCCGACGAGATCAAGACCCGGACCGGGGTCGCGGAGATCTACGGCACCGCGGTGATCGGCGCGCCGCTCGACCTCAAGGTGATCGAGCAGTACAAGCAGGCCGGGTACGCGACGATCGCGATGAATATCGAGATCTGGGACGAGGACGTGTTCAAGGCGATCTGCCCGGGCAAGCAGAAGCGCTGCGGCGGCTGGGAGCACTGGGTCAAGGCGCTGGAGACGGCAGCCGAGATCTTTGGCCGCGGCAACGTGCGGTCGAACATCGTGGCCGGCATCGAGCCAAAGGAGTCGATCCTCGAGGGCGTCGAGTACCTGGCCTCGAAGGGCGTACTTTGCAATGCCGGTGCCTGGTGCCCGAATCCAGGGTCCGCGCTGGAAGGTCACCGCACGCCGGAGACCGCATGGCACTACGACCTGACGCTGAAGGTCGCCAGCATCTTCCGCCGCTACGGCTACACCACAGAACAGCTCTACGGGGGCTTTGGTTTCGGCAGCCCCGCGCAGGATGCCTTCCGCATCCTCGGTGGCGAGCATGATGGTGACAAACTGCCCCAATACAGACATCGGGTTCGCCAATAGGGCCGACGCCCATGCGGATGGCACTTCGCTTCGTGCCATCCGCGGTGCCTGGGCAGACCGGCTGGGCGGCTCCGCCGAAGGCTTAAAGCTTCGCCCGATACCGCTCTGCCGGTCCTCGGGGACCTGCCGGCGTGTCCAGGACCGCGAGCGGCCTGGAAGGGGCCGCGCGTGCTTGAGGGAGAAGTCACCACGATGCAGCGACGCAGGTTTTTGTCGAAGGCGACAGGGCTTTGGGGCACGGCGGCGCTGGCCTCACCCGACCTGTTGGCTGGCCGCCGGAGCCGATACTGGTCCTCGGCGGGTGACACGAGCGCCGGCGCGATCGAGGTATCGGAGCTTCGCTATCAAGGTTCCGCTTACGCCGTCACCTACCCCGAACTTGCCGAGGATCTCGGCTATCTTGCGCCGGTTCGGCTGAACTGGGTCGGCAACACCATCAGCGGGCCGCAGGACATCCAGGCAACGGTGACGCGCGATGTGGATTTCGGCGGCGCCTTCAACGGGTCGATCATCAGGCTGGTCGCCGCGGGCGCGAAGATCCAGGCCGTCGTGGCCGCGCTCGGCTCCGATCAGCAGACCTGGGCGGGCATCTACGTCCTGGCGGACAGCCCGATCCGGCAAGCCCGCGACCTGATCGGCGCGAACATCGGCGTCAATACGCTGGGTGCGCAATATGAGTTCGACATCGCCACCTATTTGCAGCGCAATGGCGCGTCGGCCGAGGAGATCGCCCGGGTTGTCGAGGTCGTCCTCCCGCCGCTCAACGCGGAGCAGGCGCTCCGGGAGAAGCAGATCGACGCGGTCGTGCTCAGCGGCATCTTGCGCGACATCGCCCTGGAGCGGGGCGGGCTACGGCTAATCACCAACGAGTACGACCTGTACGGTGTGCTAACACTGGCGTCTTACGTTCTGCGGACGGATTTCATTCGCGATGCGCCGAACGCCTCGCGCCGGTTTGTGGAGGCGACGGCGCGGGCCATCGACTGGGTGCAGACGCAACCGCAGGAGGAGGTCGTGAAACGGTTCAGCAGCATCATTCTGCGGCGCGGCCGTCACGAGAACGACAGGCTGGTCCGCTACTGGCACTCGTACGGCGTTCCACTTCGCGGCGGTCTGCTCAACGACAGCGCGTTCGCCCGGTTCATCGACTGGTACGCGAAGAATGGTTCGCCGGCGATCGGACGGCTACGGCCCCAGGACGTTTATACCAACGCCCTGAACCCATTTCGACCGGACATCACCGAGGGTGGCTGACGGCCGCTTCCGGCCAAAAACATCAGCGACATCAAACCAAAGCAAAGGATTTGAAACGTGAGCACGCATAAACGGAAACTTCGTCTCGGCGCGTTTCTCCAGGCCACCGGCCACCATATAGCCTCCTGGCGTCATCCCGACGCTCAGGCCGACGCCGGGCTTAATATCGGCCACTATGTCAAACTGGCGCAAGCAGCGGAGCGCGGCAAGTTCGATCTGGTCTTCGTGGCAGACAGCCCTGCCGGATGGAACTCCAAAGGCGAGCACGAGGTCATCAGCCGCGACGGCAAGGCCGCGCATTTCGAGCCGGTTACCCTTTGGTCCGCGCTCTCGGTCGTCACCAAGAACATCGGCTTTGTCGCGACCGCATCCACGACCTACGAAGACCCCTACCTGTTGGCACGTCGCTTCGCCTCGCTGGATTACATCAGCGGCGGGCGGGCCGCCTGGAACGTGGTCACCACGGGAGCGGATGTCTCGGCCCATTTCAGCCTTCGCGCCCATCCGGACCACGCCGATCGCTATGAACGCGCCGAGGAATTCGTCGAGATCGTCAAGGGCTTGTGGGATTCGTACGAAGATGATGCTTTCATCCGCGACAAGGAAACTGGCGTCTACGTCGATCCCGCGAAGGTCCATGAACTTGGGCACAAGGGGAAATACTACCAGGTCCGCGGCCCGCTGAACGTGGCCCGACCGCCGCAAGGCCATCCGGTCATCATTCAGGCCGGAGCGTCGGAGCCCGGACGCGAGCTTGCCGCCCGAACCGCGGAGGGTATTTTCACCGCCAACCAGACGCTGCAGGACGCCCAGGAATTCTATTCCGATATTCGGTCCCGTCTGGCCAAATACGGGCGGTCGCAGGACGAACTGCTGGTTTTGCCGGGCATCTTCCCGGTGATCGGCGGAACCGAGGCGGAGGCTAATCAGAACTACGAGTTCCTGCAGTCGCTCATCCATCCGTCCGTGGCCTGGAGCATCCTGAAGCAGCAGTATCAGGGCCGCGATCTGTCGGGCTATTCGCTGGACGACGTTGCTCCGCCGCTGCCAAGCGACACCAACCTCAACAAGAGCCGCCTGAAGCTGGTGACCGACCTGGCGTCGCGCAACAAGCTAACGCTGCGGCAGCTTTATCTTTCGCTTGCAACCGCGCGTGGCCACCGCACCGTGGTGGGGACACCGGAACAGATCGCCGATGCGATCCAGGAGTGGTTCGACAACGGAGCGGCGGACGGCTTCAACATCATGCCGCCGATTCTGCCTGCCGGGCTCACCGACTTTATCGACCACGTGATCCCCATCCTGCAAAAGCGCGGTCTGTTCCGCACCGAGTATGAAGGCAGCACACTCCGGGAAAACCTGGGTCTGCGGCGCCCGGTCAATCGCTTCGCGCTGCCCCGGACGGATCGGGCCGCGACCGCCTGAGGCGGGACCTGATCGGACGGGAAAGAGTCCGCGCCGGCGCTGGGCGGCGGTCGCGGACTCCCATTCGACGAGGCTGGGCGGCCATTAGCACAGTGCCGTGGCGTGCCAATCGCGTTTGACATCCGAGGCACGTGTAATATCATGCGGCCCAGGCGCGGTTCGCTCCATCTGCGCTTCGCGTCCTGGAGGGCGCAGCATGGCACTGTCCAAGTTTCTTGCAGCAGACGGAAACGGAAGCGCAACGCGAAAGCTGGCCCGGCGGGAACTTGCGGCGCTCGGAACGGCTGCGCTGCTGGCCCACCGCCCGGCCCGCGCCCAGACGGCGCGTGTCGTCCGCTTCGGCTTTGCGTCGATCGGTTTGAACAACCGGCCGTTCACAGGGGGAAGCGCCGCGGCCCTCGCGCATGCGAAAGGCTACGTCGAACAGGAATTCGCAGACACACCAAACGTGCGGCTCGAGTGGATCTTCTTCAAGGGCGCCGGACCCGCGGTGAACGAGGCCTTCGCGAACGCCCAGATCGACCTGGCAAGTCAGGGTGACCTGCCGCAACTGATCGGCCGTGCCAGTGGCCTGAAGACGACGATGGTGCTTGGCAGTGGCGCCCATTCCCCGACCTACGTCGCCGTGCCGTCGTCGTCGGACATCAGGACCATCAAGGAACTGAAGGGACGCAAGGTTGCAATATTCCGTGGCACGAACATCCACCTGACGGCGGTCAAAGTGCTCGCCGCCAATGGGTTGTCCGAGCACGATCTGCAAGTCATCAATATGGATGGGGCGACGACCGCCGCGGCTCTGGTCGCCAATCAGGTCGATGCCGCGTTCGGCACCTACGAAGTGCTGAACCTTGCCCGACAGGGACTGGCGTCCGTCATCTACACCACCAAGGGCGATAATCCGGCCTTCGAGCGACATGGGACCATTTTGGCCCGGGACGCGTTCGTTGCCGAGGATCCGGCAATCGTGCAGCGGATCGTCAACGCGCTCGTGCGCGCCGCCTACTGGTCCTCCCAGGAGCAGAACCGGGAGGCAGTGTTCGATATTTGGGCGAATTGCGGCATTCCAGCAGCCATCTTCCGCGACGACTTCGCCGGCCAGGCTCTGGCTTACCGCAACTCGCCTTTGCTCGACCCATTCCTGATCGCACAATACCAGCGCCAGGCGGAGGATTCGCGTGCGTACGGTCTGCTGCGGCGCCCGGTGGACATAACTGGTTGGTTCGACCCACGGTTCCTCGATATGGCCTTGCAACAGCCTGGCGTTCGGGATGTTTGGACCGCGTATGGCGCCGACGGTAAGCCCCTTGGTCCAGCCTGAGGACCCAAATCGCCGCACGGCCGTTCGGGCGTGGCGCATGACCAGGAACGTGGCGTCCAGTCCCCATCGATAGCGTCAACAGGAGAACGCACCATGCCTCGCCTCAGTCTTGCCCTGGATACCCCCGATCTCGCGGAGCACTACGAACAGGCCAGCGCCGACCGGCAGTTCCGGTTCGGTCAGGCGCTGGTGGCGGAGCTCGGCATCAAAGCCGGTGACCGCGTGCTCGATATCGGCAGTGGCACCGGGCTGCTGGCCCGCCATGTCGCTGAATTGGTCGGACCGATCGGTCGGGTCGAAGGCCTCGACCCGCTGCCGTTGCGCGTCGCGATCGCGAAACAGAAGGGCGTGCCGAACGCCGGATTTCGGGTCGGCACCGCCGACAACCTGAGCGAGTTCGTCCCCGATAGCTTCGACGCCGTCTATCTGAATGCGGTCTTCCACTGGCTTCCGGAGAAGCTGGAGCCGCTGCGCCAGATCGCCCGCGTCCTGAAGCCAGGCGGCCGGCTCGGCATCTCCACCGGTTCCCGCGAGCACCGCAACGTATTGCAGACCATCAAGGCGGATGTACTCTCTCGCGAGCCGTTCAACCGGTTCCAGAACGCGGATGACGGGCTTGGCCTGCCCTATGCCGTCACCGCGGCGGAGTTGGCCGATCTGCTCAAGCTCACCGGCTTTGCAGTCGCCAAGATCGATCTTCTGCCGAACGCGCATTCCCTGCCGAGCGGCGACGATACGATCCGCTTCTCCGAAGCCAGCTCATTCGGCAACTTCCTCGGCCATCTGCCTGAGGCGATTCGCTCCGAGGCGCGTGCGGCGATTGAGGCCGAACTGGAGACGCTTCGCACGCCGGAGGGGATTCCGCTCGGCGGCACGCGGATCGTTGCCGTCGCAACCAGGCTGTAGCGGTCGGATCGTCCAGCCCGCGGTGGGCGGCACTGCGTGGTGAAGCGCTGTGCCGCCTGATCCCACCTCCCGTCAGGTTCCAACAGGACACTCGAATGCTTGAAGCGTCGCCGCGGCAGGGCCGTCTGCCGGTGTTTCTGTTGCTCAGCCTGACCACTGGCCTGGCCGTCGGCGTGATGTCGATCACCATCCCGTTCTACGCGCTGAGCCTTTCGGCGACGCCGGCGGATGTCGGCCTGATCCGTGCCGCGTCGGGTATCGGCTCGCTTCTGGTTGTGATCCCTGCGGGCTTCGTGGTCGATCGGATCGGCGCGCGGTGGGCGTATCATTTTGGCAGCCTGGCCGACATCCTGTGCGTGCTGTCGTTCCGGCTGGTATCCAACCCGGGCCAACTGGCAGTGCTTGGATTCATCGATTCAGGGTTTCGATCGCTGGGCTTCAACGCCGTCACAGCAATCTTCTACAACGCCCTGCCGCGTTTCGGCGCAAAACGGGTCGGTTGGCACAAGGGCGCGCTGTCGATCGGCCTTAGCTTCCTCGGTCCGCTCCTGGCCGGCATGCTGCTGGGCAGTGGCTCGTTCAACATCGTGTTCGGCACGGTGATCGGGCTGATGGTGCTGGCGAACCTGCTGATGACGGCTGTCGACACGCCGCCGCCGCGTCCACGGCAGGAGTGGCGGCCGGCGGCCGGCACCCAGCGCGCGGTGGGCGAACTATGGACGCTCGCGCGGCAGCCCTACGTGGCCTTGTGTCTTGCCACCGAGACGCTGGTGACTGCCACCTTTACCGCTTTTTCCACCTTCATCATCGTCATGGCGGTGCAGGATTTGCACCTTAATTCCGCCACGGCATCGGCGCTGTCCGGCAGCGAGGGCGCAACCTTCATCGTCGCCGTGTTCGCCGCCGGCTCATTGGTGCAGCGTCTGTCACCCCACGTCGCTCTGGCGATCGGTGCCAGCATCACCGCCGGCAGCTTGATCGGGTTGGCGGCCACCGCGTTGGTGCCGCTATTGTTCGGCTTTGCGCTGGCACTTGGGTTCGGTCTCGGCCTTCTCAACCTGGTCACGACCACCTGCGCCGGAACGCTGGTCGGCGGCAAAGGCCGTGCCGTCAGCCTGTTCATGGCCTCAGCGAGCCTGCTAGGGTATGCTCACATCTCGTGCCGTATGCGGATCGGTTGCGAAAAACCTTTGCATGCATACGGCGCGGTACGATTCGGTGCTCTTCGGCAACCGGGGAACACCA
>Ga0182012_10007142_pt1 | contig 11227 bp, 7 predicted proteins | sample 612S2SmetaG_FD_120486 | JGI IMG/M metagenome (GOLD analysis project Ga0182012, IMG submission 120486) | Permafrost microbial communities from Stordalen Mire, Sweden - 612S2S metaG | ecosystem: Environmental > Terrestrial > Soil > Wetlands > Permafrost | place: Sweden: Stordalen | collected...
GTTGATCATCCTCCACCAGTCTGCACGGTCAGGCCTGTGGCCCGACCTGAAAACCAGCGGAGTTTTCCCCAACCATGGGGAATTTTAGTTGTCGTCAGCGGGAAGTTTAGTTGTCGCTAGAGGGCGCGTCGACTTTTGAGTCTTTCCGTCCACTCTGGCCCGCGTGGACTCAGGCCAATCTGAGTGTTTAGCATTCGTAATCCGGAGGCGTTCCCGATTTGCTGAAATCCAGTGGAAGAAACAAGGCTGGCCCGATAGTTTTTGCCAGGCAAAATTCTTTTGACTCTTGCCCTTTTGCTTGGGCACGCGCGACCCGTTTCCGGCTCGCGACGTGCTGGCGATGGAGACGTTCGAGGTCCCGCTTCCCGAGGCGAGTTCTTGTAGGTTGTGCCTTCATTGTTCAATTTTAACGGCAATTCCTGAGTGTCATGGCGAGGCCGAGGTGCTCAAGTAAAAGCGATGCGGCAGGACCAACGAATTCGTATCCACCGTCCATGCCAGCGAATTCGTCGCTGTGTTTGTGGTGATCGTCGTCCACGACGTCAGATTCGTCGAGGCGTTTATGACGTAATTCGATCCTGAAATTCCTAGGAATTGAGCCCGGCCACCACTTGGGAAAATGCCGAATGCGGTGCCGACCAGGATCAGGCCGGGATTCACTTTGCCAGTGGTTATGGCGACCGCATTGCTATCGCCAAAATGAATCGTGCCGGCGCCGAGTGGCACTTGGCCGCTGGCCGCGTTCGTGATAGCTGAAAATGTCACATCACAAACAACATTGGTGGCCAGGACCACACCCGTCGGGGAATAGGCGAGCAGGCGATATTGCCCGGGGCCCATCAGGGCCCCATCCACGACGACGCCCGCCGGCCCGGAAATGAGCATTGGAAGGTTGGTGCAGGCCAACCGACTGGAATCAAATAGCACGTCGCATTGAAAACCAGCCAAGTTGTTTGTAGCATGTAGGGTGATGGCCTCCGTGATGGCGTAGCCCTGCGCCACACCGTCGTAAGGCAGAGCGGCGGTGGGACCAGCCAGGGCTGCAGAGGCCGTCGCCAGTGAAATGGCACCGGCAAAAAATGTGTTCATTCGCATATTGGCTTATGGTTGAACGTAATAATTGGCGAACGCGTTGAGTGTCGTAGAAACGCCGGCGGGGACGTTAATCGTTATGTTTGTTTGCACGAATGAATTCGTGTAGGGAAAATTCAGCACGATATTTGTTGTGAACGGGGCGCCCGTTGTCGGTGTTGCCACGATCTCGACCGGCACTGTTCCCAAAAAGTTCGTACCAAAAAGGGTGACGACCTGGTTGGTGGAACTGCCTGATGGCAATGAAACAGCCACCGAATTGGTAGCGCCTGCGGGAATGGTGGTGCCGGCCGCGCTTAAAAAATAGAGCTGCGGGGAAGCAAATGGCCAAACGAACAGGGAACGACCGTAGCTGACGACAGGAATTGCCCCACCCTCGCCATTTCCTATGACCTTGGCATTAACTGTGGAGATGGTGTCAATTCTAACCCGGCCATTACCACCGTAACCTCCACTTGGTGAACTTGAATTAGTTCCCCCCGAGACGTCAATGAAGCCTGCAACCGAAACAGACGGTGCCACAATACGGACACCTCCGCCTGAACCGCCGCCGCTAATATAATATGGAGCAATAATAAGCACATTGTTTCCTCCTCTCGCAAGAATACCACCGTTCATTGTCACGCTAGTCGATGATGCCAGAACGATAGCTCCGCCCCCGGCCCCTCCAGATGCGGCTGGATATGTACTTCCCCCCGAAAAGCCACCACCGCCCGACCCTCCAACCAACGGAACAAGCAGCAAATTGCCATAGGTGGCTGAATTTCCTGCCCCAGCCGTGGCAAATGCGCCTCCTGTGCTGGTACCATTGTTAATTGGAGCGCCACCGCCAGGGCCTTGGCCACTGCCCGCCGGAATGCTCGCGCTTGGTGTTCCACCGGCGCCCCCAGCAAAGCCGCCAGGCCCGGGAACAGTTGAAAAACTCCCATTCGTTGTTCCCGATTGGCCGCTAATGTCAATGATTCCATTGATTACAATGTTCGATTGAGCGAGTAAATAAACCGGGGTATTGAGGCCGTTCGGGACGAAATTCAACACGCAATTTGTTCCGATATTGATGCTGGTGCAATTGAGAATCCCATTTGCCGGAAGCGTGAGCGTGTTGGTTAAAGGTGTGGTGGTGCTGTTGGTCATGGTTAAGGCACCGTACGAGCCATCACTTCCGCTGTTGAATGCGAAGCCGGTTATTGGGATTGTTGCCAAGCTGCCAAGCAGCAGGGCCATCACTTTTGCTCTTTTATTTTTCATGCGTCTCTTTTTGTATTGGGCTAGTTGTTGTGGTGTGGATTATTTGGAAATGGTTATGGCCACCGTAGGGGTCGTAACGAAAATACCGGTCGTTGTGGGGGTGGCAGTCAGGTTGATTATGGTCACCGGTGGGCTTGCCGAATAGTAACCGAATGCGGGCACGCTTCGTGGATCGAGCGGATCATCACCGTTGGCAAGAACGACGCCGTCAGGAATCCCGGTGCCATCGGTGCTGGCTGTACCTTGATACAGCCCCAGTTCCCAGCGCATCCAGTTTGGCATTCCACTGCCATAGGGGTCGGAAACCACGAGGGAGTTGACGTTTGTGAGGCTCGCACGGCCGAGAATTGCATTTTCGACCAGAGTTTGGTCGAGGCTATTAACCGCGCCATCCTGATTTACATCAGCCAGCCAATATGCCGGGCTACTTGGAGTAGCGGTACCGCTAATGAAATCCCCAATTTTTAGCACGTCCAGAACACTGTTGGTTCCGGACAATGTGACGTTGCCCCATGGGTAATACGTCTGAGTCCCAGTGGGTACAAGCACGTAGTAAGGTCCATTTGTGGAGCTTCCTAAATAATTTAAAGCCACAACGGACCACTTCACAGAGGCCGTGGTTGCAGACGCCGTGACGACGAGGCTGTTGGTTGTTGCCCCCACGACTGGGATCGAATTCGAGAGCCAGTAATATTGCGGTGCGGGGGTTGCGTCCGCGATGGCGCGGAGCAGGACTTGGGTTCCAGCCGGGGCAGTAACGGTGTTGGTATTGTCGAGCCAAATAGGGGCGTTGTCCGCCGAGGCAGTGGAAGCCAATGCAATGAACAGGCATTGGTATAAACGACGAAGGATTTTGATGTTTTTCATGGAGGTATTGGGTCGTGGTTTGACCACAGACCTCCCGAAAAAACAGCAGGGGCGCGAACTCAATGCACCCCCGCTGAGGCACGTCCAAGCGCCCGTGAAGAGTATGCACCAAGCCGCGCCCGATTGGGCACACGCTTGGGCTTGGACTCTTCACTGGGAAATTGGACGTTTTCAGCGAGACCGGTAGCCTAATATGTGTTTAAGTTATTTAGTTTTAGATTTTGTGCGTTTTTTATGTTGGGCGGAGTGTTTCCCCCTTTTTGTTCAGCCAGATTAAGCCCTCTCCAGCCTCAAGATTGCAAGCCCAAAACAAATATTGGCATGTGGGATGCCGTGAAGCCTGCGGATCTCCGACGTGGGAAACGGGGTTCTTGCCCACAATAGCCCGGCCAACCACAATAAAGACAGCTTTGCAACCAGTACCCAACAATGCGAAAAATGTCGAAAGCCTTACGGGCTTGATCGAAAGGGTCACGTTTTTCAACGAGGAAAACGGGTACGCCGTCATCAAAATCAAAGCCAAGGGCCATCGTGACTTGGTGACCGTTGTGGGCTCTTTGCCCAGCGTCAACCCAGGCGAATGGGTGACGGCGCAGGGAATCTGGATTCGGGACCGTGAATTCGGCCTCCAATTCAAAGCCGAAATGCTCACCAGCACCCCGCCAACCTCCATTGAGGGAATCGAAAAATATCTCGGCAGCGGCATGGTCAAGGGCATTGGCCCGGTCTACGCGAAAAAACTGGTGGCCAGATTTCAGGAGGGAATTTTCGAGGTAATTGAACAGCGCTCAGCGGAATTGGAAACTGTGGATGGGATCGGACCCAAGCGACGTCACAAAATCAAAGCGGCCTGGGCGGAGCAAAAAGTCATCCGTCAAATCATGGTCTTCCTGCACAGTAACGGGGTGTCCACCAGTCGGTCCGTCAGAATTTTCAAGACCTATGGTGACAACGCAATTGAGAAAGTGCGCGAGAACCCGTACGGACTAGCTCGGGATATACACGGAATTGGCTTCAAAACCGCCGACCAAATTGCTCAAAAGGTCGGCATCCCGCACGATTCGATTCTACGAGCCTGCGCCGGTCTGAGCCACGTACTGCTCGAAGCCACAAATGACGGTCACTGCGCCTTGCCAGTGGAGCAGATGCTGGATGAAGCCGGCAAATTACTGCTGGTGGGGGACGACATTACCAAAACTGCGCTGGCAAAGTCCCTGGCTGATCGAGAATTGGCGCAAGAGAACATTGCTGGCACTGAGTTGGTGTTTATGCCGGCGCTGAAACGGGCCGAGGAAAACATTGCGGGACGCATCCGCCATCTGGCCGCCCAACCGCCCAATTACCCGCTCATCGATTTCGACAAGGCCGTCGAATGGTGCCAGGTGAAGACGGGAAAGGAACTGGCACCGTCCCAGCGCGAGGCATTAAAGAAGGCACTGACGAGCCGCGTCATCGTGATTACCGGGGGACCGGGAGTCGGAAAAACAACACTCCTAAACTCCGTCCTGAAAATCCTCTGTGCGAAAAAGGTCGAATGCCTGCTCTGTGCGCCGACAGGCCGGGCCGCAAAACGCTTGGGCGATGCCACGGGATTGGCCGCCTGCACCATCCATCGCCTTCTTGAAGCTCAGCCCGGGGGCCGGTTCGGGAAAAACGACACCAATCCCCTAAAATGTAATCTGTTGGTAGCCGATGAGGTATCAATGCTGGATGTGCCATTGATGAATCACCTGCTTAGGGCGCTCCCGCCCAACGCCGGATTGATGCTCGTCGGCGACGTGGACCAGTTGCCGTCTGTGGGTCCAGGAATGGTGCTCAGAGACATAATCGAAAGCGGCGTCGCCCCGGTCGTACGGCTCACCGAAGTGTTCCGCCAAGCGGCTTCCAGCCGGATCATCACGAACGCGCACCGGATCAATGATGGCCAGATGCCGGAATGGGAGGCCAAAGACTCCGACTTTTACTTCGTTGAGCGCGACACCCCAGAAGCAATATCCGAAACGTTGCTGAAAATGGTGAAAGAAAGAATTCCTGGAAAGTTCGGTTTTGACCTCATCCGGGATGTTCAAGTGCTCTGCCCCATGAACCGAGCCTCATTGGGGGTCCGGGAAATGAACATACAGCTACAGAACTCTCTGAACCCCTTTCATCAGGACAAACCGTTTGTCGAAAAGTTCGGGTGGCAATTCCGCCTCGGTGACAAGGTCATCCAAACCGAGAACAATTACGACAAGGAGGTTTTCAACGGGGACATTGGCATCCTCACTAAAATTGACCCAGTCGAGCAGGAGGTGGTCATTCGGTTCGACCAGCGGGACGTCGTCTATGATTTCGGGGAGTTGGACGAGATTTCGCTGGCATATGCCATCACGATCCACAAAAGCCAGGGTAGCGAGTTTCCGGTTGTCGTCATCCCCTTGGCCACGCAGCAATACATACTCCTCCAAAGAAATCTCGTCTACACGGGAATCACCCGTGGCAAAAAGCTTGTGGTACTTGTGGGGCAGAAAAAGGCCATGGCCATGGCCGTGCGAAACAACAAAACAGAACGGAGATTTTCAGGGCTGCTGTCAAAGCTGACCATGCCAGCAAAAGTGTGATTAGCTAAATCCCAGAGGCAGGATTTTGCACCCCTTCATGAGCCTCCAACATTTTGACCAGCCGAGCCCGATCTGATCGCCAGGTGCTGCTCTTCATGTTTTGCAAAATTTCCAGCATCCCTTCCCGCTTTGAATTTCCTTTGCCGACCAATAGATCGGGCATAGCCCTAAAAATCATGGCGCGAAACTGCTCTGCTCCAGGCCTAAAATAGTGCTTTATCACTATTTCCACGGTTTCATGGCCTGTAACCATTTGGACGACCGGCATCGACACATTGTTGGATAAAGCAATGGTAATCCAGGTCGTTCGAAAACTGTGAAAACCTCGGATAGTCGCACGACGCAACCCAACCTTTCGCTCAATTGTGAGTCCACCCGCATGTTTGCCGATATTTGATTTTGAAGGTTTCCCTTCGGCTTTTTGGCCATTTTCACTACCGCCGTTCACCTCGACTTTGTCTTCATCCACTATGTCTTTGAAGCCAGCCTTTTCGAACACTCGCTGAACCCTGTTGGTAATATCGTCAGGATTTTGTTCCACCATTGCGGCTTGCTCAGGAAACACAAACTCGCTCTCGCCTCGTTTGCATTTGATAAGCACCTCCCGGAGTAATGGCAATATGGGAATGGCCACCATGCTGGATGTTTTATTTGTTTTCACCATGCAAATGTCCTTGCCTAGATCAACGCTTTCCCATCGCAACCGGCAGCAATCGGATCGACGCATTGCAGTGCAAATGCCCGTCACAATAATGGGATGAATAAAATCATCATCGGTCGAAGCCTCCAGAATGGCTTTTAATTGCTCCGGCGTGAATGGTTGATGATGAATCGTTTCCTGCTCTTTAAGCTCGGCCATCTCCAAGTGGTCGCGATAAGCAGGAGAATGTCGCTCCAGGTGAAAAAAAGCTGATTTGAGCTGCTTGAGGGTGTAATTCCAGGTGGTGGAACTGACGCCACGCTCTTCCTCTGCATCCATGAAAGCTTTGGTCATCTCCGCTCGAACCAGGAGCATTTCCTTCACCTTTGGGTAACGCTCCTGCATGAAATTTACGAATCGGTTGAGAATAGCTTTAACCTCCCCCGCATATTTGCTGTCTTTTTTCCGGCGTTCCCTGGTTTTTGACCAGCAGTTGGCCATATCCGACAACAAAATCGTCTTCAAGGAATCATCATCACCGGTTTTGACCGCGATCAGTCGTTCGGTCAGTTTGGTGAGATTTCGCTTGTCTGTGAGTTCCTTTTTGACCCGATCATGTTCTGCTTGGGCTCGCCCACGGCTGTTTTCAAACAAGGAATCCCCGTCGTTCTTGAGGCTGGCCGGGCGCTGGCCCTCAACCTTGACACCCAACTGCACGACTGTCTCTTCGCCATCGATGCGGAAATAGCCGTACCACCACTGACTCGTTTTGCGTAGGATCAAACTCATAATCCCCCAAAGGACCCTGCGACATTAGCAACTTTAACAACTTAGGGCGACCTTCAAAAGAGGGTGCGTAAACAATCGTGAAACATTACCCCTTTAGCAAGCCTGAAAATTTGAATAAACATTGATTTTATTGGTGCATCCGGCAGGACTTGAACCTGCAACCTTCTGATCCGAAGTCAGAAGCTCTATCCAATTGAGCTACGGATGCCCCGCCAAACTTTCAGCCTGCCCGATTCCCACCCCCAACTCAACCCGCGAATTCGGACCAGTCGAAAATGACGGCACAATCCGCAATTCCTTAATCTTCATCCCAATGCAATTAACACTTGTGTCCGGCCCCTTAGGTTTTCAAACTATGCCCGTGACCGACAACCCCTCGCCACCCAAGGTGGTCCCGACACCCGAACCCGGCTGGCTCCAGGCCCGGCGCCAATCCTTTTTCACCCCCCGCGCCGCCGATGTCCTCTGGTACCGCCAATGCGACGACCTCAGTGGCACCCTCATATTGCCCATGCTCGTGTTCAGCCCCTGGGCCTTCGGCACCACCCAGCCCTGGTCCATATGGACCATGAATATCGTCGGCTATCTGCTCGGCCTCCTCCTCCTCCTCAAGGTCTTCATCCGCCGCGTCCGGCACTACCCCGCCCCCCGTTGGGAAAACTTCTCCACCCGGACCGGTGCCCTCACCCGGCACCGCGACCCGGCCGTACGGATGCTCACCCGCACCCTCGCCTGGCTGACCCTCGCCGTGCTGGCTTGGTGTCTCACCAGCGCCTGGAATTCCGCCGCCAACTACGATCCGGAGACCCGCCAATTTGATTACCAATCCTACATTTCGTGGCTGCCCCACAGTCTCGATGGCCACAGTTCCTGGAATTATCTCTGCATCTACCTGGGCCTGGCCGCCTCCTTTTGGTCCGTGGTGGACTGGCTCGCCGGGATGACCGCCCACGAGGAACGCATCCTGCCCGGCATGGCCCGCAGCGGTTCCGATAAAACCACGCCCCAGTTCCCCGCCCGCCTGCGCACCCTCCTCTGGCTGCTCTGCCTCAACGGCCTGGCCCTCGGCGTGGAAGCCATCGTCCAACGCGCCTCCGGCTCCAACAAACTCCTCTTCTTGGTCCAACCCCGGGTGCATATCGACGGCGAATCTCAGTTCGGCAGCTATGCCTACCGCTCCAACGCCGCCCAATACTTCAATCTCCTCTGGCCTCTGGCCCTTGGCTTCTGGCTCACCCTGCAACAACGCGCCGCCGAAGTGCGCAGCCGCGCCCACCATTGGCTGCTCCTCGCGGCGGCCGTCATGGCCGCCTGCCCCATCATCTCCACCAGCCGCGGCGGCGCCCTCGTATCCGTCGGCCTCCTCGGGCTCGCCATGCTCTACCTCCTCCTCGCCGCCTTTCTGGCCCGCCCCCGGACCGCCAAAAAACGCTCCCGCCATCGGCGCAACAAACCCCTGCTGCCGCCCGAAACCACGGCCGCCCCCGCCGCCCCCCTCGCCGCCGCAACCTCCGTCCGCCAAGCCGCCCCCCGGCCCGCCGCCGCCAAGGCCAACACCACCGGCTGGCTCCTCTTGTTTCTCACCATCACCCTGTCCATGGGCTGGTATTTCGGCTGGGATCTGCTCGCCCCCCGCATGGATCAAATCGGCGCCGGTTATGACGCCCGGGAAGACATGTACAAAGCCGCCGAACCCATGACCAAAGATTATCCCCTCTTCGGCACCGGCCCCGGTACCTTTGGCACCGTGTTCCAGCTCTATCGCTTTTCCGATGAAGTATACTGGCCCGGCCAGTTGCACAACGACTGGCTGGAAACTCAGATAACCTTTGGCTGGCTGGGACTGGGCTTAATCTGCTCCGCCCTCGCCGTCGTCGGCCTGCGCGGCCTCGCCCCCGGCGGCGTGCTCCGCGGCAGCCAACGCTTGGAAGTCTTCATCTGGCTGGGCCTCATCGGAAGCATGATCTTTGCCCTGTTCGATTTCCCCTTCCAAATCCATTCCGTCCTCCTGCTCTTCCTCGTCATGTGTGCCCTCCTCTTCAACCTCGGCCGCCGCTGACACTCTCCACTCTTCGCGCCGGCCCCCCGGCCGGCGCCGATTTCTGTTTTCTACTTTCCAAATTTCAGCATTTCCCCCCGCTCACTCCCACTCAATCGTCCCCGGCGGCTTGCTCGTGATGTCCAGCACGCACCGGTTCACCCCCTTCACCTCATTGATGATCCGCCCCGCCAGCTTCTCCAGCAAATCATACGGCAGCTTCACCCAATCCGCCGTCATCCCATCCTGCGACTCCACCGCCCGGATTGCGATCGTATACTCATACGTCCGCTCATCCCCCATCACCCCCACGCTCCGCACCGGCAGCAACACCGCGAAACTCTGCCAGATCTTGTAGTACAACCCGCTCGCCTTCATCTCCTCCACCACGATCGCATCCGCATTCCGCAAAATCTCACAGCGCGACGGCGTCACCTCCCCCAAAATCCGCACCGCCAGGCCCGGACCCGGAAACGGCTGCCGCCACACAATCTCCTTCGGCAACCCCAGCTCCAGACCCAATTGCCGCACCTCATCCTTGAACAAACACTTCAGCGGCTCCACCAACGCAAAACCCAGCTTCTTCGGCAGCCCCCCCACATTATGATGACTCTTGATCAACGCCGCCGGATTCCCCGCGATCGGCACCGACTCGATCACATCCGGATACAACGTCCCCTGCGCCAAAAACTTTGCCTTCCCCGCCCGCTTCGTCGCCGACTTGAACACATCGATGAACGTCCCCCCGATGATCTTCCGCTTCCGCTCCGGGTCCGTCACCCGCTTCAACTTGCGCAGAAACAAACCCGTCGCATTCTCATACTGCAACTTCATCTTGAAATGCCGCCCGAACACCTCCTGCACCACCTCCGCCTCCCGCGCCCGCAACAACCCGTTGTTCACAAAAATACACGTCAACTGATCCCCGATCGCCTTATGCAGCAACGCCGCCGCCACACTCGAATCCACCCCCCCGCTCAACCCCAAAATCACATGCTCCTTCCCCACCTGCGCCCGGATCTCCTCCACCGCCTGCTCCGCATAATGCCGCATCGTCCAGCCCCGGCCGCAGCCGCACACCCCATGCACAAAATTCGTGATGATCTCCCGGCCGCGCGGCGTATGCACCACCTCCGGATGAAACTGCAGCCCAAAAAACTTCTTCTCCCGGTTCTCGATCGCCGCAAACTCCGAATTCTCCGTCACCGCCACCGGCCTAAAATCCTTCGGCAACCGCGTCAACTTGTCCCCGTGCGAATTCCACACCTGCAACCCCTTCGGCAGCTTTGCAAACAACGCGCACGACCCATCCTTCACCGTCAACGTCCCCTTCCCATACTCCCGCTTCAGCCCCTTCTCCACATTCCCCCCCAGAAACTTCGCCAGCAACTGCACCCCATAACAAATCCCCAGCACCGGCAGCCCCAGCTTAAAAATCGCCGGATCCGGTAACGGCGCCTTCGGCGAATAAACACTCGACGGCCCGCCCGACAAAATGATCCCGCTCGGCTTCAACCGCGCGATCTCCGCCGCCGACGTGTTAAAATGCAAAATCGTCGAATACACGCTGCACTCGCGGATCCGCCGCGCGATCACCTGCGTATACTGCGACCCAAAATCCAAGATGACAATCTGTTCATTCATGAAACAATAAATAAAGCCCAATAATCCCGCCCCCCACGCCAATTTGCCAGCCAAAAATACCAAAATCCGCCCTTGGCCCGTGAAATCTGGCTGCTATTTCACCGGGCCGCGCTCTGCCCCTTGCTCTTCGCGCCATAACCGCAACGTGTGTTTCTTGTAGCCGACAAACCAGCGGCTCTGGCCGGTCTCCCATTCTAGCGTAACGAGGCTCGTTTCGGTTCGCTTTCGCTACAGCTCGACGCTCGCTCCCCGCAGCTTCGACGGCAGCGTTACCACTGCCGCCGTGCGGGTCGCTTCATGTTCATTGAA
>Ga0182012_10007143_pt1 | contig 11226 bp, 7 predicted proteins | sample 612S2SmetaG_FD_120486 | JGI IMG/M metagenome (GOLD analysis project Ga0182012, IMG submission 120486) | Permafrost microbial communities from Stordalen Mire, Sweden - 612S2S metaG | ecosystem: Environmental > Terrestrial > Soil > Wetlands > Permafrost | place: Sweden: Stordalen | collected...
CAGGTCGCTCTCCTCATACCCGTCGATGGCGTAATCGAAACTCGCGTAGCCACGGCTGACGCTTTTCAGCCGGTCATAGAAATCGAACACCACCTCGTTCAGAGGAATCCGGTACACCGCCATCGCCCGGTTGCCGACATAGGTCAGATCGACCTGCTGCCCCCGCCGCTCCGTGCACAGCCCCAGCACGCTGCCCAGATAGTCGTCCGGCACCATGATCGTCGCCTTGATCCAAGGCTCCTCGATATGATCCACCACCGACCCGTCCGGCATGTCCACCGGATTGTGCAGCTCCTGCATCGTCCCGTTGGTCCGGAACACATGATAAACCACGGAAGGCGCCGTTGCGATCAGCTCCAGGTCGAATTCGCGAGTCAGCCGCTCCTGGATGATCTCCAGATGCAGCAGCCCCAGGAACCCGCAGCGAAACCCGAACCCCAGCGCCGCCGACGTCTCCGGCTCGTAATGGAAACTCGCATCGTTCAGCCGCAGCTTGCCCAGACTGTCGCGCAGCTTCTCGAAATCGTCCGCATCGATCGGATACAGCCCGCACCACACCACCGGAATCGACGGCTTGAACCCCGGCAGAGCCTCCGCCGCCGGCACCCGGTCATCGGTGATCGTGTCACCCACATTGCAGTCCGCCACCGTCTTGATCGCCGCGGTGATGAAGCCGATCTCGCCCGGCCCCAGGTCGTCCACCGGCACCATCTTCGGCGTGAACACGCCCACCTGTTCCACCGCATGCACGGCGCCCGACGACATCATCCGGATGCGCTGCCCGCGCTTCAGACGCCCGTCCTTGATCCGCACCAGGATCACCACGCCCAGATACTGGTCGTACCAGCTATCCACCAGCAGCGCCTTCAGCGGCGCGTTGCCGTCCCCCTTCGGCGCCGGCAGCCTTGTCACCAGTGCCTCCAGCACGCCTTCGATGTTCAAACCGGTCTTGGCGCTGATCTCGATCGCGTCCGATGTGTCCAGACCAATCACGTCCTCGATCTGCTGTTTCACCCGCTCGACCTCAGCCGCCGGCAGGTCGATCTTGTTCAGGATCGGCACGATCTCATGATTGGCGTCGATCGCCTGGTAAACATTCGCCAGAGTCTGCGCCTCGACCCCCTGCGACGCATCCACCACCAGCAGGCTGCCCTCGCACGCCGCCAGGCTGCGGCTCACTTCATAGGCAAAATCGACATGCCCGGGCGTGTCCATCAGGTTCAGCTCGTAGGTCAGCCCGTCCTTCGCCGTATAGCTCAGCCGGACGGTCTGCGCCTCGATGGTGATCCCCCGCTCCTTCTCCAGCTCCATGCTGTCCAGCACCTGCGACGTCATCTCGCGCGCCGTCAGCCCGCCGGTGACCTGGATCAGCCGATCGGCCAGGGTGGATTTCCCGTGGTCGATATGCGCGATGATGGAGAAGTTGCGGATGCGTTCGATGGGGGTGTCGGTCATGGACCCTGTGTCAGTGGCCTGATGTCAGACCACAGATAGAGTGTCCGTTACCCCGTGTCACCCATCCTGAGCCGCCTCGGTCGCGGCAGTCGCGCCACTAGCCCGTCGAACCGGGCACGCAAGCGGAACAGCCGGCCCAGCCCGGTCATCCGCCGGTCCAGGAACGCCAGCGTCGCCGCGTCATCCTCCGACGAATCACGCACCCAATACAGCACCGTCGCGCTGTAGATCGCCGCCAGCAGCGCCCGCTTGGTGTACCAACTGAAATCCGCCGACCGGTCGCCCGCCGCATGCAGAATCGCATCCACTGTCCGAGCGGTGCACTTCGCCGCCGCCGCGGCGTTGGTCGGCAACGCCAGCACCGCCATCGCCCGCCTGATCGCCTCCTTGTGCGGCCGGTTCTGCTCCAGCCGCAGCGCGATCACCGCCCGCACCCGCGCCGTCAGCTTGGTTTCCGCCAGCGTCGCCGCCGCTTCCTCCATCCGCCGGTCCGCCAGATCGCAGAACGTCTCGATCATATCCACCGAACCCAGCGGAAACAGCAGGTCCGCTTCGTCGTCCGGCAGCCCGGCCTCGCGCACCCCGGCCCGCAGCGCCCGCTTCGTCCAGCCGTCGAACGGCACGTTCGGCAGCATGCCGTCGATCGCGGCATCGCGCTCCGGCAGTCGTTCTGGGGGTGCGATCATCCTTGTGCTCCCGCTCGGTCGAGTTCTTCGGTAAAGCCAAAATAGCGGAAATCCGCCATCCGCATGGTGTAAAGAATACCATCCAAATGGTCGTACTCATGCTGAACGACCCGCGCGTGGAAGCCGGTCACCTCCCGCTCGATCACATTGCCGTCGCAGTCCACCCCGCGATAGCGGATCCGCGTCGCCCGCGGCACGCCTGCCCGCATTCCGGGGATCGACAGGCAGCCTTCCCAGCCCATCGCCCGCTCCTCGCCGATCAGCTCCACCGTCGGGTTGATCAGCACCGCGTTGCCCGCTGGAACATCCTCCGGATCCTGCGTCTCCCGCCCGCCCGGCACCCGGAACACGAACAGCCGCAGCGACTGATAGACCTGCGGCGCCGCCAGCCCGACCCCCGGCGCGTCCAGCATCGTTTCCATCATGTCGGCGACCAGCCGGCGAATTTCCGGCGCACCGGGATCGGCCACCGGCGCACACGGGGTGAGCAGAACCGGATGACCCATCCGGGCAATTTTCAGAATGGCCATGGCAGCATCGTGTCCCTGAGGGCGGAGATTGGGCTTGTAAGTATCTACGACCATGTTATAGCGCCAGCCCCCGCGTCGGAAATCCCGGCGATGGACGTGTTTGCGCACCCGATCGGCGGGCGCGCCCTGGAAAGGAGCAGGCGGCCAAGTGCAAGTCCTCGTGCGTGACAACAACGTCGACCAGGCGCTGAAGGCGCTCAAGAAGAAGATGCAGCGGGAGGGGATTTTCCGCGAAATGAAGCTGCGGCGGCATTACGAAAAGCCGTCCGAGCGCCGGGCCCGCGAAGCCGCGGAAGCCGTGCGCCGCGCCAGAAAGCTGGAGCGTAAGCGGCTGGAACGCGAGGGCTTCTAAACAGCCCCCTCTGCCCTGTCCTGAACCACGCGGCCCCGGGAACCTGCCCGGCGCCGCGATCGAACTTGTGTACAACGCCCCTCACGACGACGTTCCTCCGTCTTCGCCTCACTCGTCGCCGTCCCGATCTCGGGCGCAGAGGCAGGACCGTGAAGATCGCCCGTCATCCGGCTGGTCCGGCGGAATCTCCGGGCCACCACACGCGGCACCACGTCGCGACCGGTGATCCGGCCTCGCCCGCTCCCGAAAGCGGACTGACCGGCCAAGAACACATTGGTATTCCAAAGCATCGCCAAATGGCCTACCGTCCCACGATTGGACCAATCGGCGGTGACATAACGTCATGCTCGCACCAGACCAAACCCGGCAAAGCGCCGTGTTCGATCACCTCCGCACCAGCATCCTGACCGGCGCACTCCCCGGCGGCGGCCGCCTGCCGCCCAGCCGCGCCCTCGCCCACGAGCTCGGCGTCGCGCGCCAGACCGTCGTGCTGGCCTACGAACGCCTCGCCGCCGAGGGTTACGTCCGCGGCCGCACCGGCAGCGGCACCTACGTCGCCACCGATCTCCCCGACCAGGCCCCCGCGCCCGCCGCAACCCCCCGTGTTGCCGCCGTCACCCTCTCCGCCCGCGGCGCCCGCCTCGCCCAGATCCCCGCCATCGCCTCCGCCCGCGACCCCACCCTCGGCCTCCTCCTCGCCGGCGGTCTCCCCGCCCCGGATCTGTTCCCCGTCAAGGCGTGGGCCCGCTGCACCACCCGGGTCATGAAACCGCTCGCCGGCGAACTCTCCAGCTACCCGCCCCCCCAGGGCCTGCTCGTCTTGCGGGAGCAGATCGCCGCCCACCTCGCCGCCACCCGCGGCCTCGTCGCCGATCCCGGCTGCGTCGTCATCACCAGCGGCACCCAGCAGGCCCTGCGCGCCGCCGCCGACCTGCTGCTCGACCCCGATGACCAGGCCTGGGTCGAGGACCCCGGCTACATCGCCGGCCGCGGCGCCCTGCTCGCCGCCGGCGCCCAGATCGTCCCCGTCCCCAGCGACACCGAAGGAATCGACGTCGCCGCCGGCATCCAGATCGCCCCCAACGCCCGCCTCGCCCTCGTCGCCCCGTCCCACGCCACGCCCCTCGGCGGCGCCCTGCCCATCGGCCGCCGCCTCGCTTTGCTCGACTGGGCCCGCCGCGCCAACGCCTGGGTCCTCGAAGACGACTGCGACTCGGAGTTCCGCTGGGAGGGCAAGCCCCTGCCGCCGCTCGCCACCCTCGATAAGGCCGGCCAGGTGATCTACTGCGGCACGTTCAGCAAGACCCTCGCACCCGCGCTGCGCATCGGCTTCGCCATCGTGCCCGCCCCCCTGGTGCCCGCCTTCGTCCGCCTGCGCACCCTGACCGACCGCGGCACCGACGCCTTCACCCAGGCCACGCTGGCGGAATTCATGCGCCAGGGCCTGCTCGCGCCGCATATCCGCAAGATGCGCACCGAATACGCCCGCCGCCGCGACGCCCTCCTCGACGCGATGCAGCGCAACGTCCGCCGCGCCACCCCGCTGGCCGCGCCCGGCGGCCTGCACATGGTCGCCGGCCTGCCCGACGACATCGACGAAGCCGCCGCCGTCCGAGCCTGCCGCGCCCGCGAACTGGCTGTTTCGCCGCTGCGCGCATACTACCCCACAACCCCGCGCATGAACGGCCTCGTCATCGGCTTCGCCGCGACGCCCACCGCCCTGGCAAACGACGTCGCCAGGCGCCTGGAAGCGGCATTGCAAAGCGCCGCGCCAAAGACTCCGGACTGAACCGCCGGCAGGCCGTCACGGAAACGACGCGGCTTGCCGGAGGGAAACAGCCTGCGGCTGCGCACAAAATCAGTGAGATATCAGCCGCCGGCCGCGATAATTAATCATTTGTTAAATTTTTTGCGTAATAACAAGCACACGCCCGAACGAAGCCGCAAACCGTGGCAGCGACGGGCGGCAGACGGCCTGTACGACGCCTGCGCCTATACGCCATACCAACAAGCCCACCCGAACATTCGGGAAGCGACGAATTACGAACCGCGATCATCACGTGATGCCGACAAACACCGCCCCGCAACCCGGCCAGCCATCCGCCGGCAACAGCGCGCCGAAAGCCGTCCGCGCCGTCTGGTCGTTCGCCGCCTTCGGCCTTTGCGCATTGGTCGCCGCCATCAGCATCGCGGTCAACCTCGTCGTACTGTCCGCGCAGCGTCATAGCCGAACCGCCGACGCCTGGGTGGAACACACCTACCAGGTGATCGCCGCGCTCAGCAAAATTTCCACCAGCGTCGATGATGCCGAAACCGGCCAGCGCGGCTTCCTGCTGACCCACGATTCCAGCTTCCTCCAGCCGTATCGCGTCAGCACGGACAGCATCTGGCCGGATCTGGACATTGCCCAGGAACTCACCGCCGACAATCCGGACCAGCAAAATCATCTGCAGGTCCTGCGCGGCCTGCTCCAGCGCAAGATGGCGGGCCTCGCCCGCGGAATCGAGGTTGCACAAAACGGCGATTGGAAAGCAGCGACCGATCTGATCGCAAATGGTGGGGGCAGAGCCCTGATGGACGCGATACGCGCCACCATCGCCGAAATGGCCGCCGAGGAAACCCACCTGCTGCAGGTGCGCCGCGCCGACAATCAGCGGGCCTGGGAAAGTCTCGATAACATACTCGTCGCCACCATTGCGTTCAGTTACGGCGGCGCTCTGCTGGGCGGCGGCGCTTCCGTCTGGGCGTTCCTCGCGGTGGCCGCCAGAAAACGCATCACCGCCGACACCGCCGAGCGGCTGCGCCTGCTGAACATGCTGGACTTCGCGCCGATCATGATCGCCGATATCGACGGCACCATCCGGTTCTGGTCAGAGGGGTGCCATCGCCTCTATGGCTGGACCGCCGGGCAGGCTATTGGACAATCATCCGACGAACTGCTGCATTCGGTTGCTCCTGTGCCGTTTGCCGAGATCGAGGCCGAATTGCGTGCACACGGCCAGTGGTTCGGCGAGTTGCGCCAGCGCACCCGCGACGGGGCCGAAGTGATCGTCCTCGCCAACAAGTTGCTGCGGCATGATCCCGTTGGGGGCGCCTTGCAGGTCAAGCAGGCACTCACCGACCTGACCGCGCAGCGTCAGACTGAGACCAGATTAGCGGACAGCCGGTCTCAGCTTCACGCCGTCGTCCACGCCGCCACCGACGCCATCATCATCGCTGGCGCCGACGGCCTGATCCAGGCGGTCAATCCCGCCACGCTCAAAATGTTCGGCTATGACCGCATGGACGAGTTGGTCGGCCAGGACATCGGTATATTGATGTCCGCCGACCGGGCAGCGCAGCATAAAATTGACGTAGCCCGCCTCCGAGCCGGCGCGGAGCCGCGCGTGATCGGCACGCCGGCACGCGAACTTCCCGCCGCCCGCCGCGACGGCTCGGAATTCACTGCCGAACTCTCGCTCAGCGCATCCGGCACCGGCGATCAGCGCTGCTTCACCGGCGTCATCCGCGACATTTCCAGCCGTAAGCAGGCCGAAACGGCCCTGCGCGTCAGCGAAGCCCGGATGCGCCAGTTCGTCGACGACGCACCCGCCGCCATCGCCATGTTCGACGCCGCGATGTGCTACATCGCCGCCAGCCGCCGTTACCTGAACGACTACCAGATCACCCATCAGGCACCGATATTCGGGCGCAGCCACTACGACGTCTTTCCCGAAATCCCAGAACACTGGCGCGCCATCCACCGCCGCGTGCTGGCCGGCGAAAGACTGTCGGCGGATGAGGAAGCATTTGTCCGCGAAGGCGGGCATGTCGACTGGCTGTTGTGGGAAATGGTGCCGTGGCGCCACGACGACGGCACCATCGGCGGTGCGATCCTGTTTTCGGAGGACATCACCAAACGCAAGACGGCCGAAACAGCGCTGCGCGACAGCAATGCACGGCTGCAACTGGTGCAGCGGGTCGGCGGCATCGCCTATTTCGACCGTTTGTTGTCCGAACCCCTGTCGACGATTTCAGCCGAAATGAACGCGATGTACGGCTTCCCCCCGGACCAGACCCATATGGCACCCGAGGACTGGCTGGCCCGGATCCATCCCGACGACCGGGCCCGGGTGACCGAAGAGAGAAACAATCTGATCAGCCGCGGCGGCCGTCTCACCTCGCAGTTCCGCTTCTACCGCTCCGACGGAGCGTTGCGTTGGGTCGACCTGCGCACCGAAATCTTCCCCCAGGCCGATGGCGGCCCGCCACGCATTGTCGCTGCGCAGCAGGACATCACCGAAATCGTCGACGCCCGCGAAGCGCTCGCCGCGCGCCAGCGTGAACTGGAAGAAACCAATAGCAGCCTGGAACGCATGGCCCGCCACCTCAGCAAGGCCCGCGACCGAGCCGAGCAGGCGAACCGGGCAAAGTCCCGTTTCCTCGCCGGAATGAGCCACGAACTGCGCACCCCCCTCAACGGTATCCTCGGCTACGCGCAACTGCTCCACATGGAAGGCGGCCTCAGCGCCACCCAAAGCGCCCGCGTCAACGCCATGCTGCAGGCCGGAAAGCATCTTCTGGAAATGATAACCTGTGTGCTCGATATGTCCGAGATCGAAGCCGAACATGTCACGTTGCAGGCAGCCGAAGTGGACCCGCACGCGATCGCCGCGGCATGCCTCGAACTCGTCCGCCCGGCCGCCGAGGCAAAAGGCCTGGCCCTGAGCCTGACGGCAAACACCGAACGACAGCCGAAGCTCGTCGCCGATCCGGTGCGACTTCGCCAGGTTCTGCTGAACCTGCTCGGCAATGCAGTGAAATTCACCCAAAAGGGCGGGGTCAAGGTGCAAATGGCCCACATGCCGGACGCCGCTGCCCTGCGCATCGAGGTCGCCGATACCGGACCCGGCATCACGGCCAGCCAGCGTGACCGGCTGTTCCAGGACTTTGAGCGCTTCAACCTAGAAGCCAACACCACGACCGAGGGCGCTGGTCTCGGCCTCGCCGTATCGAACCGGCTTGCCGCATTGATGGGCTGCCGCCTCGGCTACGACGACAACCCCGGCGGCGGCAGCGTGTTCTGGCTTGAACTGCCGATCAATTCAGCGCCCGCTTCAGGCCCGCCAACCCCCGAACCCGCAAGCCCGCAACCGGTGCCGCCGCCACACAGCCTGCACGTGCTCGTCGTCGACGATGCCGCAATGAACCGGGACATCACCAGCGCTTTCCTGCACGTCGCCGGTCACCGGGCGACCTGCGTGGAAGGCGGCGCGCAGGCGATCGAGGCAGTCATGGAGACGGATTTCGACGTCGTGCTGATGGACGTGCGCATGCCGGGAATGGACGGTCTGGAGGCGACACGCCGCATCCGCGCGCTTGCCGGTGAGCGTGGGCAGGTACCCATCGTCGCCCTGACCGCTCAGGCCTTCACCGACCAGATCGCCGAATGCCGCAACGCCGGCGTGGACAGCCATCTCGCCAAGCCGTTCGAACCTGAAACGCTGCTGGCCGCCGTCCTGCGCGCGGTGGAGCCAAAGCGGCAACACGCCGCGCCGAACCCGGTCGCCCCGCCAACCGCCCCGCCGGAGCCGGAGCCGGAGCCGGAAATTGGCTCGGAATGGCCGCTGGTCGCAACCGAAACGTTCAATCGCACCACTGCCTTCCTGACACCCGACGCAATCGCCTCCCATCTCCGAACGATCTTTGCAATGTCGGACAGCCTTCTGCAGGGGTTGCACGAACCGGACGCACTGACGCGCCACGGCACCAAGCTCGCCGGGACAGCCCACAAACTGGCCGGCACCGCCGGAATGTTCGGTTTCGAGCGTCTCTCCCGCCTCGGCCTCCGCTTCGAACAGGCGGCCGAATCCGACCCGGCCAATGCGCAAGAACTGTCCGCCGCAATATGCACAGCCATCGAGGCCACACGCGCCGAAATCCACGCCCGCCCGCTGCCCAAAATTGCAGGTGGGTCAAGGGGGAAGGATTGACTGGCACCAACCCGCCGAAGCACCGCCGCTTCGGCCGCGCTTCGTCGTCATAGAGGTCCGATCCCGACAGAAGCACCCTTGCGGTCGGGTGCATCGGCCCGTCACGATCGGCATCGGCCGGCATCCGCGCCTTTCACCCGCCTTCCTTTTCATCCCGCCCAAAATGCGCCATCGTCCCATCCAGGAAAGCGGAGGCACGCGGATGACCGAAATCCACCCCCAGGTTGAACGCGCCCGCGCGCTCCACCCCCTGCTTCAGCACGAGGGTGCCGAGGTCAACCGCCGCCGCGAACTCACCCAGCCCATCGTCCGCGCCCTCAAGGACGGCAACTTCTTCCGCATGCTGCAGCCCCGCTCGATCGGCGGCATGGAAATGAAACCCTCCGCATTCGCCAGCGTCACCGAGGCGGTCGCATCCGCCGACGGCTCCACCGGCTGGGTCGTCTGCCAGAGCAACGGGTGCTCGATGTCCGCCGCCTACCTCGATCCGAACGTCGCCCGGGAAATCTTCGGCTCGATCGACGGCATCCTCGCCTGGGGCCCGCCGGGCGCGCCGTACGAGGCCGAACCTGTCGCCGGCGGATACTGCGTCTCCGGCACCTGGCGCTTCGCCAGCGGCTCGCAGAACGCCACCTGGCTTGGCGCCCACATGAAGGTCGCCGGCACCCAGGAAATCCGCACCCTGTTGTTCCCCAAATCCAGCGCCCGCATGGTCGATATCTGGCACACCGTCGGCCTGCGCGGCACGGCCAGCAATGAATACGTGGTCAAAGACCTCTTCGTTCCCGCCGATCACACCATGCTGCGCGACAAAGCCATCGACCGGCGCGAACAGGGCCCGCTTTATCGTTTCGCCAGCAACCAGCTGTATTCCACCGGCTTCGCCGGCGTCGGACTCGGCATCGCCCGCGGCCTGATCGACGCCTTCCTTGACCTGCCCGCCAACAAGGTCTCCCGCGGCGCTGCTAAGCCGATGCGCGAAAATAACGTCGTCCAGTCGCAACTGGCTCAGGCGGAGGCAAAATGGCACTCTGCCCGCGCCTTCCTGCACAACACGGTGGACGAAATCTACGACTACGTGATCACCCACGATAAGATGACCGAACGCCAGGCCGCTATGCTACGCTTGGCCTCGACCTGGTCGATCCAGCAGGCCCGCGAGGTGGTCCACACGCTCTACCACGCCGCCGGGTCCATCGCCATCTTCGAAGACCACCCGTTCGAGCGGCGCCTGCGCGACATCAATTCCGTCTCCCAACAAGCGCAGGGCCGCCAGCTCCACTACGAATCGGTCGGCCAGATCATGCTCGGCCTGCCCCCGGAAAATGTGTTCTGAAAGGAAACGAAATGCCGGCCCAGTCGCTCAATCACTACACCATCAAGGTCCGCGATCTCGAACGCACCAAGGATTTCTATCAGGACGTCGTCGGCCTGACCGTCGGCGACCGCCCGCCGCTCAACTTCCCCGGCTACTGGCTCTATTGCGGCGGCGTTCCGACCGTGCACCTGATCGGCTACCGCGCCGAGGACCCGATGATCGCCGACGGCCCGTCCTACCCGGCCCAGACCGGGCGCCTCGACCACATTGCCTTCGCCTGCACCGGCCTCAAGGACATGCGAGCCAACCTCAAGTCCCGCGGCATTAAATTCGATGAACGCGTCCTGCCGAGACTGAACATGACGCAGTTGTTCTACCTCGACCCGGACGGAATCGCCGTCGAATGCAACTTCGACGCCTCCGAAACCGAAAGCCCGGGCGCACGAGGCTACTAAACCGTCAGGCCGGTCCCCGGCTTCGCTCCGGGGCCGGATCTGTTGCGAGGATCGGTCCGCCCCCGATCATGCGGCGCATTTATCCCGACCCCCAATCACGGCGCGCTAACGCCGGCTCGCGATAGTGCTGCATGATCGGGCCGTCCGTCGCGGTCGGCCGTCTCGTTTTTGCACGAGGAACCGTCATGTCGCGCACAAACCGGATCAAGATCGGCAGCCTGAGTTGGATCCATCAACAAGTCACGCCGGTTATGTTTCTGACCGATGGAAAGATATTGTCCCCTACCTGGTTGCCGCAAACCTATATCGGGCTGTACGCGACCCGTAATCCGGCCCCCGGCGGCAGCCTCGACCTTCCCGCCTACCGCCCGTCGAAGCAGTTCAGAGCAATGACCTTCGCTGATCTGTCGGTGCAGACCTCGGATGATGGCAAACAACTGGAGAATGTCGCCATCTCG
>Ga0182012_10007144_pt1 | contig 11223 bp, 9 predicted proteins | sample 612S2SmetaG_FD_120486 | JGI IMG/M metagenome (GOLD analysis project Ga0182012, IMG submission 120486) | Permafrost microbial communities from Stordalen Mire, Sweden - 612S2S metaG | ecosystem: Environmental > Terrestrial > Soil > Wetlands > Permafrost | place: Sweden: Stordalen | collected...
CGCAGGGCAGCAGGCCGTTCAAGGCGCCAAGCAGGGCCAGGGAGCGCAGGCTGCGCTGACGCAATTGCGACCCCATGGCGGCTTTGAGCCGGGCCACGGCGCGCACGACGGGGGCGGACAGGGCCACCCGGCGCGAGAGGAAAAAGCCGGCCAAAATGACCACGCCCAGCGAAATGGAAATCCAGCGTTGCAGGCCGGCCAGCAGCAGGGATTTTCCCGCCAGCCCGGCGACGAGACCGAGCAGACAATAGGTGGCGATGCGGCCCAGTTGATAGAGCAACCGCCCGGCCACGATCCGTCCGGGGCCGCCGGGGGGCACGGGCAGGGCGAGTTGCAAGGGGCCGCACATGGCGGCGCAATGCAGGCTGCCGAGCAGGCCCAGAAGGATGGCGAGGGTGAATTCCATGGTTACACTTTAGCTCGCGGGGACGATGAATTTTTGTTCGAGGTAGTAGCCCTGGCCGTCGGCCTGCCAGTTCACGCGGAGCAGCCAGGGGCCGGTGGCGAATTGGGCGACGTTCAGCGTCTGGGTGCCGTCGCGGCCGGGTTGGAGGTCGAGGGTGCGATCTTTTTCCGGCGCGTTGGCGCGGTAGAGCTGGATGGTGCCGGAGACCTTTTTGCCGGCTTGCGCCGGGGGCAGGGCGATGACCAGGGACCGCTTGTCCGCGTCATACCGGATGTCCGCGCCCGCCTGGTGCGCGCGGGCGGCGCTGTCGAGCTGGCGCTGGAAGTTTAGTTCGTTCTCATAGTAGTTGGGGCTGACGAGGTCTTCCTGATGAGTCACGGCAATGGTGACCACGGTGCCCATGCCGATGAAGAACAGGGCGAACGCAGTGAGGAGGCCGCAGGGCCAGAGATTGCGAGGGTTTTTCATTGAGATTTACTATCGGTTAAATCAGGTGGTTAATTGCGCGGACCGATGAAGGCGGTCTTCAAGGTCTGCATTTTTTTGCCTTCGGAATAAACGCCGATGACCACGGGCGTGGTGCCGGATTTCATGGCGTTGGTATCCAGTTCAATGAGCACGGAATTTTCCGTGAGTTTTTGCGAGGGCACGGTGATGGTCCCCGCGCCCATGACGGTCAGGGAGCCGGCGGGATTCTCCAGGCGCAGTTCCACGGGCAGGTCGCGCGAGGTTTTGTTGATCAGGCGGACGGTGTACAGGTTGCTGTACCGGCCATCGGGCATCTGTTGGAAGAGCGAGCCGGGCGCGCGCAGCAGGGTGGCCTCGGCATCCGAGCGGTTGAACACCAACACGCCCAGAATGACGGCCAGCACGACCAGCACCACGGAGTAGCCGATCAATCTGGGGGTGAGTTTCAGGCCTTCCCCGCGTTCAATACCGTTGAGCGAGGCATAGCGGATCAGGCCCAGGGGCGCGCCGGTCTTGGTCATTACATGGTCGCAGGCGTCCATGCAGGCGGTGCAGTGGACGCATTCCAGTTGCGTGCCGTTGCGGATGTCTATGCCCGTGGGGCAGACAGCCACGCACTGGTTGCAGGCCACGCAATCCCCAAACCCGGCGAATTTGCGCTCGCCACATTTTTGGCCGTGACGAATCGGTCCGCGTTTCTCCCCGCGCTTATAATCGTAGGCCACGACGATGGAATTTTCATCCAGCAACGCCGATTGAAACCGGCCATACGGGCAGATAAAGGTGCAGGCCTGCTCCCGGAAACGCGCGAAGATGCCGTAGAACAGGAGGGAAAACAAAATCATGAACGTCAGCCCGGTCAGGTGCTGGGCCGGGGGATCGGTGATAATGCCGTACAACTCGCGCCAGCCGATGATGTAGCTCAGCAGCACGTTTCCGACCACGAACGACAGCGCCAGAAAAATCGCGTGTTTGGCGGCCCGTTTGAACAGTTTCCGCCCACTCCAGGGTGCTTTGGCCAGGGCGCGCTGCTCCGGGGCGTCGCCTTCAATGAAGTATTCAATTTTGCGGAACACCATTTCCATCATCACGGTTTGCGGACAGGCCCAGCCGCACCACAACCGTCCGTAGGCCGCGGTGAAAACCACCACCCCGGTGAAAAATAACAGAATGGCCAGGGCAAAAATGATCATGTCCTGCGGCCAGAAAATCTGGCCGAGCACGACAAACTTGCGCTCCGGGATGTTCATCATCAGCAAGGGATTGCCATGGATGGTGATGAACGGCCCCGCAAACATGATCAGCAGCAGGAGCCAGCTAAACTGCGTGCGCCAGCGGAAATATTTGCCGCTGACTTTCCGCGGATACAACCAGCGTCGGCGGCCATCCGCATGGGCGGTGGCGATGTGATCGCGGAAATCATCCTCCGGGACGACGGGCTCCGGTGGTTGGTTGGGAAGGGGGGCGGGCATGGATTAAATGGGCTGGGCGGCCATCCGATTGATTTGAGAAATTATTAATCAGAATTGGAATAACATGGCGAATCTGAGAAGCAAGGCGCTCGTTTGAACGCTTCCCCCTCACCCCGGCCCTCTCCCTCGGGGAGAGGGGGAATCATCGTCAGTCGCACCACAATTCCAGAGATCGCCTTGAATTGTACGATTCCAGGGAAGTGTGCATGTTTATCCATTAACATTTGCAAAGGTATTATTCAAAGCCCGAGGGGGCGGCCTTGACGGGGGTCTGGTTTTCCGGCGGCTTGCCGGGCGTGGCCAGTTTCGCGCCCCGCAATGTGTAGATGTAGCTGGCGACGGCCTGGATTTCATCCGGTTTCAGCGTGTTTTTCCAGGTGATCATGCCCTTGGCGGGCACGCCGTTCCAGATGGTGGTCACGGTGTCACAGTAATTACTGCCGTGGATCCAGTAGTCATCCGTGAGGTTGGGGCCGACCAGCCCGCCGCCATCCGCGCGATGGCATGGGGCGCAGAACTTGGCGTAAGTCTGGCGGCCGTTGTCCAGGACGACGGCGTCACTGGAAGGTTGCAGGTTGGTGATGCCCGCCTCGAATTTGCCCATGGCAGCGGCCTTGAGCCCGTTGCCAATTTTCATCTCCTCCGTGTACTCGCCGGCGGACAGGGGGCCGAGCTTGAGCACGTGGTAATACAGGAGATAGACCGCCGCAAAGGCGATGGTGAGGTAAAACAACCACACCCACCAGCGGGGGAGTTTGTTGTCGAGTTCGCGAATGCCGTCATATTCATGATCCAGCAGCAGGGGGTCTTGGGGATTATTGCTCATATACCTCAGGAGTTGATGTTGTCATGGCTGGCATCCGGTTGTTCGCCGCCATCGAGCGGCAGGCTGCCCATTTTGGACAGGTAATTTTTCTTCAAGGCCAGCGACCAGATCAGCATGCCGCTGAAAAAGACGAAGAAAATGAGGATGGACACAATGCCGTAAAGGCCGATGCCGGTGATTTTATCGAGTACTTCTTGGTACATAATTGCCTATTAGGTTTAATTGGCGGCGGTGGTGGCCGGGGCGGACTTGATGTCCGTGCCCAGGCGTTGCAGGTAGGCGATGAGCGCCACGATTTCCTTGTCGGCTTCGGCGTTGACCGAGCCTTGTTTCAGGTCCGCCACGATTTTCTGCTGCTGGGCGGCCAGATCCTTTTGGGCCGGCCCGTTCTCGTAGCCTTCGGGATACGGCACGCCCACGCGCCGCAAGGCTTTTAGCCGGGCGGGCAGGGAATCCGTCTCCAGCGTTTGCGTGAGCAGCCACGAGTAGCGCGGCATGATCGAGCCGGGCGACGTGGACCGCGGATCATCCATGTGATTGTAATGCCAGGCGGCGGGATACCGGCCGCCTTCGCGCGCCAAGTCCGGTCCCTTGCGCTCCGAGCCCCAGAGGAACGGATGGTCGTAAACGAATTCGCCCGCCTTCGAGTATTCGCCGTAGCGCTCGGTTTCGGAGCGGAACGGGCGGATCATCTGGGAATGGCAGCCCAGGCAGCCTTCGCGAATATAGAGGTCACGCCCCAGCACTTCCAGCGGCGTGTAGGGTTTCACGCTGGAGATGGTCGGCACATTTTCCTTGATGAGAAACATGGGCACGATTTCCACCAACCCACCGATGAGTATGGCCACGACCGCGAGGCCCGTGAAGATCAGCGGTTTGCCCTCAAGCATCCGGTGGAAGGCGGTTTTGCCGTGCTTCTCCACCGATTGCTGCCAGGGCACTGCCTGGGCCTCGGTGTCCGGCTCAAACACACCGGCCTTGGCGGTGCGATACAAGTTGTATGCCATTAACAAGGTGCCGGTGAAATACATCAGGCCGCCAACTGAGCGCAATCGGAGCATCGGCACGATTTGCACAATGGTTTCCAGAAAATTTGGGTATTGAAGGAAGCCGTCCTTGTTGAATTGTTTCCACATCAACCCCTCGGTGATGCCCGCGATGTAAATCGGGATGATGTAGAACATCATACCGAGCAGCCCCAGCCAGAAATGGTAATTGGCCAGTTTGGTGGACCAGAGCTGGGTTTTGTACAATTTGGGGAAGAGATAATAGAGCATCGAGAAGGTCAGAAACCCATTCCAGCCCAGCGCGCCCGAGTGCGCGTGCGCGATGGTCCAGTCCGTGTAATGCGAGAGCGAGTTAACCGTTTTGATCGCCATTAGCGGACCTTCCAGGGTGGCCATGCCGTAGGCCGTCACCGCGACCACCATGAATTTGAGCACCGGGTCCTGGCGCACCTTGTCCCAGACGCCCCGCAGGGTCAGCAAGCCGTTCAACATGCCGCCCCAGGAGGGGGCGATCAGCATCAGGGAAAACACCATGCCCAGCGACTGCGCCCAGTCCGGCAGGGCGGTGTACAGCAGGTGATGGGGGCCGGCCCAGATATACAGAAAAATCAAGGCCCAGAAATGGATGATGGAGAGCCGGTAGGAAAAGATCGGCCGGTTGGCCGCCTTCGGCAGGAAGTAATACATCAAACCCAGATATGGGGTGGTGAGAAAGAAGGCCACGGCATTGTGGCCGTACCACCATTGGACCAGCGCGTCCTGCACGCCGGCATACATGGAATAGCTCTTAAACAAAGTGGCGGGCATCGTCATGGAGTTGGTGATGTGCAACACCGCGACCGTGATGGCCGTGGCCAGGTAAAACCAGATGGCCACGTACATGTGCTTCTCGCGGCGCTTGAGAATGGTGCCGATCAAGTTGATCGTGAACACCACCCAGATCAGGGCGATGGCAATTTTGATGGGCCATTCCAGCTCCGCATACTCTTTGCTGGTGGTAAAGCCCAGCGGCAGAGTGATGGCGGCGCTGACAATGATGGCCTGCCAGCCCCAGAAATTAATCCAGCTCAGGGTGTCGCTGAACATGCGCGCCTTGCACAGCCGTTGCAGCGAATAGTAAATGCCCATGAACATCCCGTTGCCGACAAACGCGAAAATCACCGCGTTCGTATGCAGCGGCCGGATGCGGCCAAAGGTGATGAACTGCAGGTTCAAGTTGGCCCCCGGAAAAAACAGCTCCACCGCCGCCATCATCCCCACCAGCATGCCGACAATGCCCCAGATCACCGTGACAATCGCAAACGCGCGCACGATCCGGTTGTCATATTTAAACGTTTCCACACTCATAGTTTTTGGTTTTTCCAATTAATTTAAGATTGTTGGCTGAGAATTCGGGGTGGCGCGGCCGGCCGGCCGCGCCCCCCGATGATCCGCTATCGCCGGTTAAAATCGCCAGACGACGTCCGCCGTGATGCGGCTGTCAAAGATGCCGACCGGGTCCACCACGCCCGCCTCATAGGCCACGCCCACATCCACGTTCTGGATGATGCGCGAGCGGAAGCCGCCGCCCACCGTGAACTGCGTGGTGCCGCGCGCGTCCGTGCTGCCGGCATTGATCAGGTCATACAATTCCGTGTTCAACGGCACGCCGATGCGGTTGGCGGAGCCATTGCTCAGGATCGTGTAGCCGTTGGCCGCGAAGAACGGGATGAAGTACTGGTGGAGGTAATAATCCGCCTGGAGGCTGTAGTGCAACTGGGCGGTTTCCTCGGCAAAGTTATCCGGCAGCCGGAAGCCCGCGTTGCCCGTCAGATGAAACTTGTCCCAGCCTTTTTCCGCCGAGACGAACAAATTCCATTCGCCCGCGCCGTAGCCTTGGAACACATCGGTGCTGCCGGTGGGCAGCGTCACCGTGAAGCCCGGCGTGATGGCGACCTGGTTTTCCTCGTCCTGCACCAGCGCGTATTTCAAGCCCGCGGCGACATCCGCGAAACCGTAATGATGCGCCAGCGTCTTTTCCGGCTGGAATTCGATGTAACCATCCTTCGTCGCGATAAGGGCCAGCTTGTCGGTGAGCGCGTAACGAATCTGGAGGGCCATCACCTGCACGTCCCCGCCCAGCGGCACCTTGCCGCCCTTAAAGTAAAAAGTGTTCGGGAGGCTATGGTACATGTAAACCGGGCGCACTTCACTGGTGATCCGCGGATCTTCAAAGAAGATCGGGTTAGACACCGGGGAAATGGTGTTGTCGAGCCAGCTAGCGGTGGCATCCGCTCCGTAAACGCCCGCCGTGGAGGCGGCCAGTGAGACCGCCATGGCGGCGGTCGTGGTATTGAGTTTCATTTTCGATTCTATTTGTTGTTTTTTGTTGGGCCGTTGCCGGGTGCTGTCTCACGGACCGGAAGCGGCACGGCGTTGCCTCCGGTTTCGGGCAAAGGGTGGCGAGGCGGCGCATCCTCGAGGAGCATCCGCATGGCCGGCGTGAGGGTGTCCTCGTACTGGCCGCTCCGCACGGACCAGACAAAGGCACCCAGAAAAATCAGTCCCACCGCCAGGCTGACCAGGATCAACACAATGATCACGCTCATGCGGCCTCCAGGGTGGCGGTGGCCGGACCCGTCAATCCGGTCAAGGGGGCGGGCTGGGGGCTGGTCCGACTGGTTTTAAAAGTGCGTGAACCCAGCCAGGCCGTGGCGCCGCATACAAACACCACCACCGTGACCGAGCTGATGGGCATCAGGATGGCGCACACAATCGGCGCCAGCAGGCCCGCCGCCGCGATGCTGACGCCCGCGATATTATACAGTCCAGAAATCACAAAACCCGCGCGCACCACCCGCGCCGCCTGGCGCGAAAAGTCCAGCACCCGCGCCAGTTGGGGCAGTTGGGCGGCGTCCAGAATCACGTCACTCGCCGGGGAAAAGACGCCAATCTGCTCCACCACGGCCACGCCCACCTCGGCCTGCTTCAAGGCGCCCGCGTCGTTCAGGCCGTCGCCCACCATCATCACCTTGCGCCCGCGCTGTTGCAGTTCGCGGATGAAATTCAACTTGTCCGCCGGCCGCTGGTTGAAGCGCAGCGTCGCCCGCGCGCCAAACAGTTTTTGGAACTGCGCCGCCTCCCGCTCATTGTCCCCGCTGAGCAACGCCAGCTCAAATCGGTCCTGGAGTTGCGCGATCAACGCTGCCACTTCCGGTCGCAAGGCGTTTTCCAGCGCAAATCCGCCGCGCCATTGGCCATCCACCGCCACTTGCACGCCGCCGGTCGTTTCCGGGAGTTTGATGTCGTGCTGGGCCAGCCAGTTTGCCGAGCCTAAATGCAGCCGGTGGCCATCCACCGCGCCCGCAATGCCGCTGCCGGGGATTTCCATGAAATTCACGACGGGACGCGCTTCCGCCGCCAGGTATTGGTGGATGCGCACCGAGCCGGGATGCGTTGAATGCCGGGTTAGCGACCCAATCCATGCTGACTCTTCCGGCGTCAGCAGGGCAGGGGACCCGTCCGCCGCTTGGAACTTTACTCCGCGCACATCCGCGATGGTCAAGGTGCCGGTTTTGTCCAGCACCACGGTGTCCACCTCGGCCATGCGTTCGATGACCTGGCCGTTTTTGAGAAAAATATTCCACCGCGCCAGCCAGCGCTGCGCCGTGCCCTGCGTCAAGGGCGCCGCCAGCGCCAGCGCGCAGGGACAGGCCACGATCAGCACGGAAGTGAACGCCTTTTGCGCCACGGACGCATCCTTGAAGCACCAATACACCGCTGCCGCGCAGGCCACGCCAATCACCAACGCCGTGAATCGCCGGCTGTAGCGGTTGGTCAGGGAATCCAGTTCGTAATCGCGGGGTTTGCGGAAGGCCTCGTTGTTCCAGAGCGTCGCCAGATAGCTTTGGGCCACCGGCTTGATCGTTGCCACCGTGATCGCCGCGCCCACCTGCCGGCCGCCGGCATAAAGGTGATCGCCAACCGCGCGTTTCACCGGGTCCGCTTCCCCAGTGACAAAGCTGTAATCCAAACAGGCCTCGCCGCTCACCAGCCACGCGTCGGCTGGCAGCAGTTCCCCGTTGCGCAACACGACGTGATCGCCCGTTTGCAGCCGCGAAATTGCCACGCACTCCTCGCCGCCGGCGGTCTTGCGCACGACGGAGAGCGGGAAGAAGCCCTGGTAATCCCGGTCAAACGTGAGGCGTTCGTGCGTGATTTTTTGGAACATCCGCCCGCACAACAAAAAGAAAATCAATCCGCACAGCGAATCGCAATATCCCGGGCCGTGCCGGGCGATGACCTCGTACGCGCTGGTGCCGTAGAGCGCGCCCAGTCCCAGCGCGATCGGCACCTCCAGCGTCAGCGTCCGTTGCCGCGCCCCCGCCCAGGCCGCGCGCCAGAAATCCGACGCGCTGTACACCACCACCGGCAGGGCCATGGCCAGGCTCAACCACCCCGCAATGGCTTTGAACCACGGACCGTTAAACGCGTCCAGCCCCAGATAAAAGGGCAGGGACATCAGCATGATGTTGCCAAACGCAAACCCGGCCAGCCCGGTTTGCAGCCAGGCCTTTTTGCGCCAGGCAATCGCTTTCACCGGCCGGCTGTCGCCCATGACAAATTGCGGCTCGTAGCCAATTCCCGTCAGCAGCGCCGCCAGTTCGCTGAATTTGATCTGCCGGGGATCAAAACTGATCGCCGCCTCGCGCCGGGAAAAATTCACCACCGAACGGCCCACTCCGGGGTGCAGTTTGAAGAGGTTTTCCAGCAGCCACACGCACGCCACACAATGGATGGAGGGCAGGTGCAGCGTCACGCGCACTTGGTTTGCGTCGGCAAAATCGAACAGCTTTTCCCCCACCGCCGGATCGTCCAGAAAGGCCCATTTCAAGGGGCCGGACGGTTTCACGCGGGTGCCGGGAGTGGTCTCCAGGGTGTAAAAAGCCGCCAATCCGTTCTCGTGCAAGAGGCTGAACACCGTCTGGCAGCCCAGACAGCAGAAGCGGTTTTCGGCCAGCCGAAAGGCAGGATTCGGACATGGCTCTCCGCAATGGTCACAGCCTCCGGGACATGGCTGCGCCCCGGCTGTGTTCAACTGCGTTGCTTCTGATTTTTTCGACATTTATTGTCCGTGTTGAACAATAAATATCAGCCGGCCATTTGGCGGACTAACCGTCCTTTACCAAAGCCTACACCAAAATTGTCACGGCCTCCAAATCGGTAACCTTAACCGCCTGTGATACCCATGGGGGGAAACAGCTTTGACGCGAATAATGCTCATCCGCGTCAAAGCTTTGCCCGTATCACTTCTTCAGCAGGGCGTACTCCATTGAGTCCACCAGCGCCTGCAAGCTCGCCTCGATGATGTTTTCGCTCACGCCCACGGTGCCCCATTCGCGTTTGCCATCGGTCGAGGTGATCAGCACCCGCGTCCGCGCGGCCGTGCCGGCGATGCCGTCCAGGATGCGCACTTTGTAATCGGTCAGCGAAATGCTCTTCAGCTTCGGATATGATTTTACCAGCGCGGCGCGCAGGGCCCCGTCCAGCGCGTTCACCGGGCCGTCGCCCTCGGACACCTCGTGATGCACGGTGGCGCCCACGCGCGCCTTGAGGGTCGCCTCGCAAATGCATTCCCGCAAATCCCGGCGCATGGAAACGTGATAGGCCTCCACGGTGAATTTTGGTTTCGTTTGCAGGTCCAGAGTGTTGCGGATGATCAAGGCCATGGAAGCCTCCGCCGCCTCATATTCGTACCCCTCGTGTTCGCGCTGCTTGATCGCCTCCAGAATGGCTTTCAACTCCGGCGTGTCATTGGTCAGCTTGAAGCCCATTTCCTGGGCCTTTAGCACGATGTTGCTGCGCCCGGCCAGATCGCTGATGAGCACGTTGCGCTGGTTGCCCACGCTCTCCGGATTGATGTGCTCATAGCTGGAGGCGAGTTTCTGCACCGCGTTCACATGCGTCCCGCCCTTGTGGGCAAACGCCGCCGAACCCACCCACGGCAAGCGCGGGTTGTGCCGGAAATTGGCCACCGTATCCACAAACATGGAAAGTTCCTTGAGCTTCGGCAGGGATTTCGCCGGCACGCAGGTCTTCTTCTGCTTGAAATATACCAGCGGGATGATGCTGGTCAGATTGCAATTGCCCGTGCGCTCGCCGTAACCATTGATCGTGCCCTGCACATGGACCGCCCCGGCGTCCAATGCGGCCAGCGCGTTCGCCACCCCCACGCCGCTGTCGTCGTGCGTATGGATGCCGAGTTTGCAATTCAACCGGCCCAGCGCCGCCTGCGTGATGCCCGCGATCTCGCTCGGGAGACAGCCCCCGTTCGTGTCGCACAGCACCACCAAATCCGCGCCCGCTTTTTCCGCCGCCTGCCAGGTGGCCAGCGCGTAGTCGGGGTCCAGTTTGTAGCCGTCAAAAGCGTGCTCGGCATCGTAAATCACGAATTTGTCGTGATCCTTAAGATACCGCACCGTATCCGCGATCATCGCGAGATTTTCCTCGGGCGTGCAGCGCAGCACTTCCCGGACATGCAGCAGCGACGTCTTTCCGAAGATCGTCACCACCGGCGTTCCGGCCTCGATCAGCAGGCGCACCTGGTCGTCCGTTTCCACCGCCGTGGCTTTTTTGCGCGTGGACCCAAACGCCGCCAGCCGGGCGTTTTTAAACTTTTTCTTGCGGGCCTGGGCAAAGAACTCGATGTCCTTCGGATTGCTGCCCGGCCAGCCACCCTCAATGTAATGCACCCCGAACGCGTCCAGCTTCTCCGCAATGCGCAGCTTGTCCGCCACCGAAAAATTGATGCCTTCGCCCTGCGACCCATCCCGCAGGGTCGTGTCGTAGATTTCCACTTCAGGTTTCATATGGTGCTTTTAAAAAGGAGATTCAGTATCTCTAAATACCGGCTGCGAGGCAAACCCCAAAAAGCCATCGCCTGGCGCATCTTGACACTGCCCCCATAATAGGGATGGATTCGGTTCCTCATCCACAAACCACTAACCCTCAAAAGAAAGGAAACGGATGAAGGTAGAACCAACGGGTCCCCGGTCGCTGCGGGAA
>Ga0182012_10007145_pt1 | contig 11220 bp, 7 predicted proteins | sample 612S2SmetaG_FD_120486 | JGI IMG/M metagenome (GOLD analysis project Ga0182012, IMG submission 120486) | Permafrost microbial communities from Stordalen Mire, Sweden - 612S2S metaG | ecosystem: Environmental > Terrestrial > Soil > Wetlands > Permafrost | place: Sweden: Stordalen | collected...
AGCAAGAGTTTGAAGAGCACGCTGAACCTGCCGCAGACCGGGTTCGCGATGAAGGCGAACCTGCCGCAGAGTGAGCCGGCGCGGCTCGCCCGATGGGAGGCCGAGGGGCTGTATGAGCAGATCCGCGCGGCCCGGGACGGTGCTCCCAAGTACATCCTGCACGATGGGCCGCCGTATGCGAACGGGGCGATCCACCTGGGCCACGCGCTGAACAAGTGCATCAAGGACTTTGTGGTGAAGACCAAGACCATGGCGGGCTTCGATGCGCCGTATGTGCCGGGGTGGGACTGCCACGGTCTGCCTATCGAAATTAAGGTGGATGAGAAGCTGGGCGGCAAGAAGCTGGAGATGGATCCCGTCGCGGTGCGCCGCGCCTGTCGTGAGTACGCGGCGAAGTTCCTCGACCTGCAACGGTCGCAGTTCCAGCGGCTGGGAATTCTTGGGCGCTGGAAGAGGCCCTACGCGACCATGGACTTCCCCTATGAGGCCAGCATTCTGGAGACCTTTTATGGATTTTATGAAAAGGGATTCGTCTACAAAGGGCTGAAGCCGGTCTACTGGTGCTCGCACGACCACACCGCGCTGGCCGAGGCGGAGGTGGAGTACGAGATGCACACCTCGCCGAGTGTGTATGTGCGATACAGGCTGACGAGCGCGCCGGAGAAGATTCATCCGAAGCTGAAGGGTAAGACGGTCTACACGATCATCTGGACCACCACACCGTGGACGCTGCCGGCGAGCATGGCCGTGGCCTTCGGGCCGGAGATTGAGTATGTGGCGCTGGATGACGGGGAGGATGTGTATATCGTCGCGGAGGCGCTGGCGGAGCCGGTGCGCGAGGCGTGTACGCTGATGGGCGGCCTGAAGAAGGCGAAGGTGATTGCGACGTTTCCGGGGGCGAAGCTGGAGCGCGCGACGTTCGCGCATCCGTTCCTGGAGCGGGAGATTCTGGGCGTGATCGCGGAGTACGTCACGACCGAGCAAGGCACCGGCGCGGTGCATACGGCGCCCTCGCACGGACCGGACGACTTTGCAACCGGACTGCGCTATGGGCTGCCTCTGGTGTGCAACGTGGACGCACAGGGCAAGCTGCGGAACTACGACGGGCAGCCGTTTGATGGGCTGTTTGTCGCCAAGGCGAATCCGATCATCAAGCAGCTCGTGCAGGAGCGCGGGGCGCTGATGGGGGAGTTCGACCTGCAACACAGCTATCCGCACTGCTGGCGGTGCCACAAGCCGCTGATCTTCCGCGCGACCGAGCAGTGGTTCATCGGGATGGAGACCCCGATGGAGACGCCGAAGGGTGACGGCACGTTCCGGCAGCGGGCGCTGGAGGAGATTGCGCGCGTGGTGTGGGATCCGGCGTGGGGCGAGGAGCGCATCAGCAACATGATTGCCACGCGGCCGGACTGGTGCATCAGCCGCCAACGCATCTGGGGCGTGCCGATTGCGGTCTTCCTGTGTGAGCGTTGCCATGAGCCGCTGAACGATGCAGCGATCAACGCGAGCGTGGTGGAGTTGTTTGCCGAGGAGGGTGCGGACGCGTGGTACTCGAAGACAGTTGGAGATTTGCTGCCAGCGGGGACAAAGTGCGCCAAGTGCGGAGGCGTGGAGTTCAGCAAGGAGATGGACATCCTGGACGTCTGGTTTGAGAGCGGCGCGAGCTGGCACGCGGTTCTGGACGCCGAGCCTGAGCTGCGCTGGCCCGCCGACCTGTACACGGAGGGCAGCGACCAGCACCGCGGGTGGTTCCACTCTTCCCTGTTGAGCTCGGTTGGGATGCGGGACGCCGCGCCGTACAAGATGGTCGCGACCAGCGGATGGACGCTGGACGAGCAGGGCCGCGCCTTCTCGAAGTCGCTGGGCAACGGCGTGGACCCGGTGGATGTAGCCAACCGGCTGGGCGCGGAGATTGTGCGGCTGTGGGTGGCGAGCGTGGACTTTCGCGAGGACGTGGCCGCCAGCGAGAACCTGATGCAGCGCGTGAGCGACAACTACCGCAAGCTGCGCAACACGCTGCGGTTTCTGCTGAGCAACCTGTCGGACTTCGATCCGGCGCGCGATGCAGTGGAGTGGGACGCGCTGCAGCCGCTGGACCAGTACATCCTGGCGCGGATCGCGGAGCTGGATGCGGCGGTGCGCAAGGCCTATGACGAGTTCGAGTTCCACCGTGCGTACCAGGCGCTGAACGAGTTTACGAACTCCGACCTGAGCGCCCTGTACCTGGATGTGGTGAAGGACCGGCTGTACACCTTCGCTCCAAAGAGTGCGGCGCGGCGCAGCGCGCAGACGGCGATGTGGCGGATCGTCGAGGCGATGACGCGGCTGATTGCGCCGATTCTGAGCTTCACGGCGGAAGAGGTGTGGGAGCATCTGCCCGCGGTGGAGGGCCGCGCGGCGAGCGTACACGTCGCGCTGTTTCCGGCAGTGCTGGAGATTGTGCCGGGGACGGTGGCTGGCATCGAGGCCGAGTGGGAGCAGTTGCTGGCGGTGCGCGCCCCGGTGATGGTGGAGCTGGAGGCGATGCGGGCAGCCAAGTCGATTGGAAAGTCGCTGGATGCAAGTGTGGCGGTGATGGTGACGGAGGGTTCAGCGCAGGCAGATGTCTTGCAGAAGTATGAGACGTCGCTGGCGGAGTTCTTCAATGTGTCACAGGCAACGGTGCAGGTGGTCGCGGCGAGCCAGCAAACGGCCGCTGTGTTGATTGAGGCGCAGGTGGCGAGCGGCGCCAAGTGCGGGCGCTGCTGGCGCGTGGTGCCGGATGTGGGCAACGACCCGCGCTGGCCCGACGTGTGCACGCGTTGTGCCGGGGCACTGGAAGAGATCGGCTTTGCGCCGATGCAGGGGGAGGCGGTTTAGATGGTGGCTCGTTCGGGAAGAAGAGACTGGCGCTGGCTGATGCTTGCGATTGCGGCGCTGGTGATTGTGCTGGACTACGTGAGCAAACGGTGGATCGTTGCGAACGTGCTGCCGGGGCACGCGATTGTGGTGTGGCCTCATGTGTTCCGCATTACGCATGTGCTCAATACCGGAGCGGCGTTCAGCATGTTTGAGGGCACGACCTCGCCGCTGCTGGTGCGCAATGTGCTGATCGGGTTCTCGATGCTGGCCGTGGTGGTCATCCTGTTGCTGCTGTGGCGGATGGGTCGGACGATCTCGGTCACCGCGGTGGCTTTGGCGTTGATTCTGGGCGGCGCAGTGGGAAATATGGTGGACCGTATGCGACTCGGCTACGTGGTGGACTTTCTGGAGGTGCACATCGTGCACTACCACTGGCCGGACTTCAATGTGGCGGACTCCTGCATTGTGGTGGGGGCGTGCTTGTTGTTGTTGGAGATGTTGAGGCCGCAGAGGGATTCTCGCTGAAAGAGCAAAGGCGCTCACGCAAAGTTCGCAACGGAAGACGCAAAGGGCGCGACGGCGCTGTTGGGGTTATGGGAAGTACATGAACGACCAGATCACAATTCGCGGGGCGCGGACGCACAACCTGAAGGGCATCGATGTGGACATCCCCCACAATGCGCTGACGGTGGTGAGCGGCGTCTCGGGGTCGGGCAAGAGCTCGCTGGCGTTCGACACGGTGTACGCCGAGGGGCAGCGGCGTTATGTGGAGAGCCTTTCGGCGTATGCGCGGCAGTTTCTGGAGCGGATTGAGAAGCCGGACGTGGACTTCATGGACGGGCTGGCGCCGGCGATCGCCATCAAACAGAAGAACCAGACGCGCAACCCGCGCTCGACCGTGGCGACCGCGACGGAGATCTATGACTACCTGCGTCTGCTGTATGCACGCTGCGGCACGGTCACCTGCCTGCACTGCGGCGGTGTGGTGCGGCATGACACCGTGGATGAGATTGCGACGCGCTTGCTGGCCCTGCCGGAGGGCACGCGAGTCTATGCGCTGTTTCCCATTGTGCGACGCGAGGTGAAACTGGAGCTGATGCAGGGGCCGGAGCCGCAGGAGCTGGTCAGCGAGCCGGCGGGTCAGCGAGTCAGCGGGAAGTCCGCTGCTAAGGCCAAGAAGCCTGCCAAGGAGAAGGCTGTGCCGGTGGTGGATATTACAGAGGGGTTGAAGGAGCGGCTGGGGGAGCTGCGGCGAAGGGGGTACAACCGGCTGTGGCAGTCCGACTCCACCCATGACGGTGAAGCTGACACGGATGGGTCACCCCTCTCGGCGGGGAAGATTGTGGAGTTCTCCACGCCGGAGTCGCTGCTGGAGCTGGACTTCGCACGGCCGATCTATGTGTTGATAGACCGGCTGGCGCTCTCGGCGGAGATTCGGTCGCGGCTGGTAGACGCCATCGAAACCGGCTACCGCGAGGCGGGGGAGATTGTGCTGCGCACGGTGCCGCGCGAGGGCGAGGCGGTAGAGTCGCTGCGGTTTTCCTCAGCGTTTGAGTGCTCCACCTGCCATCGCGCGTACCGCGAGCCGGAGCCGCGGCTGTTCAGCTTCAACAATCCGTATGGAGCGTGCCCGCGCTGCCAGGGCTTCGGCAACACCATCGACTTTGACCCGAATCTCATCATCCCCGACCGCTCGAAGACGCTGGAAGAGGGCGCGATTGATCCCTGGACTAAGCCCAAGTACCGCGCGTGGCACGGGGAGATGAAGCGCGCCGCAAAGGCAGAGAAGATTCCGACCGATGTGCCGTGGTTCGACCTGACCGAGGCGCAGCAGCGGTTTATTGAAGAAGGTCGTGGGAGCTGGGTGGGGATTCGCGGCTTCTTCAATGAGTTGGAGCGTAAGAAGTACAAGCTGCACGTGCGCGTCTTTCTCTCCAGGTACCGCGGCTATGCGACCTGCCCCGACTGCCGCGGACAGCGGCTCCGTGCCGAGGCCCGCGCCGTGCTGATCGAGGGACGAAACATCTGCGAGGTCTGTGCTTTGACCATCGCTGAGACGCAGGAGTTCTTCGATGCGCTGCGTCTTAGCCCGTCGCAGATGGAGATCGCGGGGAAGGTACTGGAAGAGGTTCGGCAGCGCGTCCACTTTCTACAGCAGGTAGGGCTCGAATACCTGACGCTGGACCGGCTGAGCTCGACGTTGAGCGGCGGCGAGTCGCAGCGGATTCAACTGGCGACAAGCCTGGGGTCGCGGCTCGTGGGCGCGCTGTATGTGCTGGATGAGCCCTCGATTGGGCTGCACTCGCGCGATACGGCAAAGCTCATCCGCATCATGGAAGAGCTGCGCGATCTCGGCAATACCATCCTGGTGGTGGAGCATGATCCTGATGTGATTCGCGCGGCGGACCATCTGCTGGATCTGGGGCCAGGGGCGGGCGAACTGGGGGGGAGGCTGCTGGCGGCAGGAACCGTTGCGGAGGTGAGCGAGAATCCGGCGTCGCTGACAGGAAGATATTTGAGTGGGCGTGCGAAGATTGCCGTTCCGAAGCATCGCCGCGAACCGGGCCGCGAGAAGCTGGTGCTGCAGGGCGCGCGCATTCACAACCTGCGTGGCGTGGACGTGGAGATTCCGCTGGGGCTGTTGTGCTGCGTGACGGGTGTCTCGGGCTCGGGTAAATCCACTCTGGTGCATCAGGTGCTGTACCGCGCGCTGCAGCAGGCGCTGGGGCAGACGGAAGGGGCACCGACGGAGCCGGCGCATCTGTATCGTGAGCTCTCCGGCACGCAGTATCTGAATGATGTAGTGCTGGTGGACCAGTCCCCTATCGGGCGCACGCCGAGGTCGAATCCGGTGACGTACATCAAGGCCTTCGACGCCATCCGCGAGCTGTTTGCGGCGCAGCCGGATGCACGGCGCAAGAATCTGACGGCGGGGTCGTTCAGCTTCAATGTTCCGGGCGGGCGCTGCGATGTGTGCGAGGGCGACGGCACGGTGACGGTGGAGATGCAGTTCCTCGCCGATGTGGAGTTGCCCTGCGAGGAGTGCAACGGAACAAGGTACAAGGCGTCGATCCTCGAAGTTAAGTACAAGGGGAAGAACATCCATGAGGTGCTGGGGATGACGGTACGCGAGGCGCTGAGCTACTTTGCTGGACACAGCCGGATTGTGGACAAGCTCGCGGTGCTGGACGAGGTGGGGCTGGGCTATGTGCGGCTGGGGCAGAGCGCGACGACCCTATCGGGAGGAGAGGCGCAGCGTGTAAAGCTGGCCCAGCATCTGGCCACGGTGCGCAGTGCTTCACCCGCCGGAGCGGTGAGCGAGGCGCGGCGCGTGGCGAGCCGGGTCCTCTACATACTGGATGAGCCGACGACCGGGCTGCACTTTGAGGATGTGGCGCGGCTGCTGGCGGCGTTCGGAAAGCTGATCGAGGGCGGCGGATCGCTGCTGGTGATCGAGCACAACCTGGACATCATCAAGTGCGCGGACTGGGTGATCGACATGGGGCCGGAGGGCGGTTCCGGCGGCGGGCAGGTGGTGGCTACTGGAACACCAGAGCAGATTGCCAAGGTGAAGGCTTCCTATACTGGGCAGTGGCTAGGGCCGGTGTTGCGTGGCGGGCCTTCATCGGGACGCGAAAGGGCCGCAAGAGCGAAGGCCGAACTGGAGGTCGTCGCGTGACGCGGCGGGCGATCTTCCCTGCTCTGCTCGCGCTGCTGTGCGCGCACGCAACGGCACAACAACTGCCGCCGGGAACGCACAGCGTGGACGAGCCGTCGCGGCAGGACGCTACAGCCCAGCAGGTTCGCGAAGCGGAGAGAGACCTGGAGCAACAGAACTATCCCGCGGCCGAGGTCAAGCTGAAGGCGTTAGCGACGGCACGTCCCCGGGACGCGCATGTGTTGTACGACCTGGGGTTCGCCGCAGAGCGCAACCAGGAGGAGTCGGAGGCAGCCAAGGCCTATGCTGCGGCCATCGCCGCAGACCCGGACCTGGCAGAGGCCCGGGTTGCGCTGGGGCTGCTGGACGCCCGCGCCGGGCGCCGGGACGAGGCTCACGGCGAGCTGCGTGCGGCGGCGAATCTGAGCTCTGCGTCTCCCGAACTTCGCGGCCGTGCGCTGCGTGCTCTGGCGACGCTGGATGAGAGCAGCGATCCGGCCGCGGCGCAGCAAGAGCTGGCGGAGGCGCTGAAGCTGACACCCGAAGCCCCGGTGGACACGCTGACGGCGGCAGCGATGGCGGAACGGGCCGGCGATGCTCCCGGAGCTGAGGCAGCCTACCGGAGGGTACTCGCCGAGATTCCCGAGGAGCCCAACGCCACCGCCGGGCTGGCCCACGTGCTGCAACAACAGAACAAGCTGGTGGAGGCCGAGCAGGTGTTGACATCGGGGTTGAAGATCCGGCCGAACGATCCGCGCCTGCTGGCGCAGCTTGCCAATGTGGATGCGGCGGCGGGCAAGCCGGAACAGGCCGTCCCGCTGCTGGAACAGGCACGAGCGGCGGAGCCGGCACTGGCAGCCGATGCCAGCGTGACACGACTGTTGGCGCGGCTGAAGGGTTTGAGTGGCGACAACGCGGGCGCTGCGCAGTTGTATGAGGCTCTGGCGGCGGACCCAAAGGGTTCCAACGATCCGGCCCTGCTGGATGCGCTGGGCAGCGCCTATGTGCGGCTGGCGCGCTACGCCGATGCGGAGACCGTGCTCGCCAAGGCAGTCTCCCAGCGCGCAGAGTTCCACGACGACGACGCCTGGGGCGAGGCGGCCGGACACCTGGCGTTTGTGGCATCCAAAAACGGAAAACCGCAAGAGACCTTGCAGGCGCTGACGGCGCGTGCTACAGTCTTGCCAAATACGCCGGTGACTCTGTTTCTGGAGGCAACGGCGCATGACACGCTGCATCAGACGAAGGATGCTGAGAAGGCCTATCGCGCGTTTCTGGCGATGGCGGACGGCAAGTATCCCGACCAGGAGTTTGAAGCACGCCATCGTCTGGTTGCTTTGAAGAACATGAAGTAGGCACGGCTGCACTCACGAGGTGCGCTATGGTTGCTCTGGAGTGGATGTACGGGAAGGCCGTTCGCAACGCAGGGAGGGTGATGGTTGTAGCCCTGCTGCTGGGGATGGGGGGAGGGTCTGTGCGAGCCTCCGGTGTGGACGACATGGCCCTGGACGCGGGGGCCCTTCTGCAGATGGAACAGCGCGCCGCAAGCGCAAACCCTCGTGACCAGTGTTTTCTGTATGCGGAGGTCGTGCAGGGCTTTACCGACCTGGCCGGACGGCAGATGGCCGCAGGCGAGGACGAGCAGGCGAGTGTGACGATGCGCCATGTGGACGAGATCGCGGTAAAGCTGCATGATTCCACCGCGAAGGACGCCAAGCGGCTGAAGATGGCCGAGGTGATGATGGACCGCACGACACGGCATCTCGCCGATATGGTGCGCGTCGTCTCGGCGGAGCAGCGCGCCAACATGCAGCACACGCTGCAGCATTTGAATGCCGTTCACAGCGAGCTGCTGGCCACGGTGTTTGCCCGGTGAGTTGGCGGGCTTGCCTGGTGTGCGGGCTCTTGCTGACGGCCCCCTGCTGTGGCTCCGCTCGGGCGCAGGACACTGACGGAGCGATGAGCCAGGCGGAGATCGAATCGCTGCGCGATGCTTCCTATCTTCCAGTAGACAAGATCAAGGCTTTTGAAAAGATGCTCGACGACCGCGAACACCGCATCGATGAGCTGTTAAAGAAGGGCCGCGGGCCGGGGTTCGCGCTGGAGATGCACGATGCGATGGAGCAGCTCGCCGCCATCGCCGACGAGCTGAACGACAATCTCGACGACTACAACAGCAAGCACAGGGATGTGCGCAAGGCGTTGCCAAAACTGATGCAGGCAACCGACCGCTGGTCTACCAGCTTGCGTGCCGCGGGCGAGGACGACCGCTACAACGTGGTACGCAAGATCGCGCTGGATACGTTGAAGGACACGCGCTCCATCGCAGAAGAGATGGAGACCTCGTTGCAGGCCTACTTCAAGGAACATCCTGATGCGGAGAAGCTGGAGAAGCAGCGTGCCAGCGATCCTCACATACCACAGTAGATGGCTGTGCAGGATGGTAGGCTGGCACTACCGTGCCGCGCTCCACTCTTCCACCTGTTTCGCCCGCAGTTCTCTCGATATTCGAGCAGGAGTACCACGCTCTGCGGCCGCGCGCGGCGATGCCCGCGCTGGAGATCAAGTTCCGCCGCTTTACCAGCCTGAACACGACCATCCGTCTGCGAGACGGGCGGCTTGTGGTGCGGCTCTCCGACCTGCTGGAGCATGCGCCGGAGACGATCCATCGCGCGATCGCGCATATTCTGCTGGCCAAGCTCTATCGCAAACCCATCCAGCCGGTCTTCGCCGACCGCTACCGGCGCTACACGCAGTCGGAGGCTGTGTCTAAGCAGGCGGAGCGTATCCGGCAGACGCGCGGGCGCAAGGTCATCAGCTCGGCGCAGGGTGTGGTCTACGATCTGGATGAGGTCTTTGAGGCGGTCAACCGCCGCTTCTTCCACGGCCTGCTGGGGAGGCCGACGCTGACCTGGAGCGCGCACGTCGCGCGGCGCATGCTGGGCCACTACGACGCCGCGCACAACACCATCGTGGTGAGCCGCGTCTTCGACCGGCCCGGGACGCCGCGCTACGCCATCGAGTACCTGCTGTACCACGAGATGCTGCACCTGAAGCATCCGGTACGGGTGCGCGCCGGGCGACGGTGTGTGCACTCACGGGAGTTCCAGGCGGAGGAGCGGTTGTTTCCGGAGCTGGCGCAGGCGAAGGCGTATTTGAAGCGGCTGTAACTATGCTGTTGCGGGTTCACGCTTCGGGGCTGGTGGCAGAGGCTTGAACTTCACAGCCTGATTGTTGCGGGTGAGGAACATCAGTACTGCACCCACAACGACGCTGCCCAGCGCTGCGACCTGGGCGTTGGACATGCCCCAGTAGATGCGTGGATTGATGCGGACGAACTCCACGAGAAAACGGCCGATGCCGCTGAGCACGAGATACTCGCCGGTGAGGAAGCCGAGGGGAAGCGGCTTTGAGCCGCGCTTCCACAGCCACCAGCCCAGCGCAAGTGCGAAGAGCAACTCATAGACCGGGGTGGGCTGCACCAGAGCGTCCGGCGGATGCGGAGGCACCAGCGCGTTGCGCGCCATGTGAACGCCCCAGGGCAGCGTGGTGTTGATGCCGTAGTCGCCGTCGCCGGAGGTGAGGCAGCCGATTCGGCCCACGCCATAGCTGATGGCTGCGGCGGGAGCGGCAAGGTCCATCATGCGCAGCGCGCCGCTGCCGCCGCTGAGGGTGTTGGGGCGGGCGTAGTGCCCTTGCAGCATCAGCATGGCGATGCCGGCCAGCAGTCCCCCAAACCAGGCAAAGCCGGACTGGAACCAGTGCAGGAACTCGAAGAAGATGTCCCCGGGATGTGACCAGCCGGGCCGCAGGATCTGATGCCAGGCGAGCGCGAGCTCGTGGGGGTCCTGCAGCTCATGCCAGGCCTTGGCTCCTACGATGCCGGCCAGCACCACCAGCGTGACCACATTCAGCGCGTCGGCGTCCACGCCGTTGCGGACGAAGTTCCGGTGCAGCACGACCGTGGCACAGACCGCGGATAGCCAGAGCAGCAGGCCGAAGGTGCCAGGGTGGGCAAAACCGAGGTTCAGGTAGGGATACATGCAGGTTTGAGTATATCGGGCGAGGGGTTTGTGCAGCCCACTCATGCCGATGCAGCCTTTCTGAGTGGGCCAACCGGCAAAATCGGATAGATGGGACACGTTTTCCTCAGAATCCAACGCGCCAAGAGCCCTGTTTCGCGCTACTCTACGCGCATGTCCCCGAGCCTGCCGCCGTACGTCGCCCCTGAGACCATGGATGTCCTCTTTTCCACCGCACAGATCGCCGAGCGGGTGAAAGCCATCGGGCAACAGATATCCGAGGACTACAAGGGCCACTCGATTGTGCTGATCGGCGTTCTGAAGGGCGCGGCGATCTTCCTCTCCGACCTGGCGCGGTCGATCGAGGTGGACAACACCTTCGACTTTGTCGCGGTGTCCAGTTACGGGCGCGCGCGGGTGTCATCGGGCGCGGTGAAGCTGATCAAGGACATCGACAACCCCATCGAGGGCAAGCATGTGATCATCGTCGAGGACATCCTGGATACAGGGCTGACCCTCAGCTACCTGCGTGGATTGATGCTGCAGCACAAGCCGGCCTCGCTGAAGATTGCCACCTGCCTGGATAAGCCAGAGCGTCGGCTGGTGCCGATTGAGGCCGACTATGTGTGCTTCCAGATTCCCAACCGCTTCGTCATCGGGTATGGGATGGACTATGCCGAGCGGTATCGCGGCGTGGCA
>Ga0182012_10007146_pt1 | contig 11219 bp, 10 predicted proteins | sample 612S2SmetaG_FD_120486 | JGI IMG/M metagenome (GOLD analysis project Ga0182012, IMG submission 120486) | Permafrost microbial communities from Stordalen Mire, Sweden - 612S2S metaG | ecosystem: Environmental > Terrestrial > Soil > Wetlands > Permafrost | place: Sweden: Stordalen | collected...
CCACGTTCTTTCCGATATCGCTCTACCCGCGATGGCTCGGTGCGATCGTCGCGTTCTCGCCGCTCTATCAGTCCGCTGCACTGCTGCGCGGTCTCGACCTCGGACAGTTTCACTGGATCATGGCGGTGCGAGTGGGCTACCTGCTCGCCCTCGCGATGTTCGGACTCACGATCGCCGCCCGGCGCTTTCGTCGCATTCTCGTGCCGTAGTGAGAGTCGATCGCTCCTCGCCCCGTCATGACGCGTCCGCTGCACACTCTCAGCCCTCGCAACGTCTCAAACGGCTGCGGGAACAACGGTTTTTCGCGAAGCGGACTACTAGAGTTGAGCATGCATTACGAGCCTCAGGACCAGGCCATTCTCCTCTGATATCTATGCAACGACGGTTTGGTTCGAATGAGGATGGAACCGAGCGGCGGAGAGGCGTTACGTTGAGCCCAGACTCGATTCATCGGCTAAGCAGCGTCGCGATCAGCGAGCTTACGTGAGCTCTGATACGTCGCAGAGGTCTGTCAGGTGGTCCTTACGCGAACCTTCGCGGCGCACGATGGCTAACTGGTTACAGACCACAGGAGAAGAAGTCCCTCAGCGTGCAACGTGGCCAGCGTCACTGCAGCGCGTATTCGCCTACGGCCTCCTCGCAATCGTCATCTGGTTCCTAATCCTGGCGTGGTGGAGCTCAGATATTGCCCACCACTTCTCGTTGACGTTCGACTACAGCTTTTATGCTCAGGCCTGGTGGCTTATCGCTCACGGCCACCTGGACCCGTTCTCCACCGTAGGGTCCGAACCGTATTGGCATAACGCCTTCGAAACAGTCGTGTGGCCCCTCGCCCCGCTCTGGTATCTGTGGCCCCATCCGGTGACCCTTCTGTGGGCCCAAGACGCTGCCACTGCCGGATGCTTCGCGGTGATCTTCTCGTGGATGTGCGAACTCGTCGCCGTTGGCCTCGCGCGAGGTCGCCTCAAGGTGTGGAGTGTCGCCCTACCAGCGTGCGGAGTGCTCCTGCTCCTGGTGAGCCCGTGGCCCGTGTGGATTGACTCGTTCGATTTCCACCCCGAAGCGCTGGACCTCTTCGTCGCCCTCCTCGCGGCACACGCCTTTTGGAAGGGCAAGTACCGACGTGGATGGATTTTGACAGCCTTGGCCCTGATCACCGGTTCTCTTGGTGCGACCTACGTCGCCGGAATCGGAATCTCTGCGCTCCTGGCGGGTCGTCGTTGGCGACGACTAGGGGTCGTCCTTCTCGTCGCCGGACTCGTCTGGCTCGTGCTGTTGTCCCACATCGGTGCCGACCACGCCAGCGCGGTCTACGAAGACCTCACTCACGGGACCCGAGCCAGTAAGTTCTCGACCGGCGGACTGCTCCACGCAGTGCTGGAGCACCCGAGTCGACCGTTTCGTGCAATCTGGTCAGTTCGAACCGACGTCTACGCCGACGTAGCGAGCGGCGGCGTCATTGGGTTCTTCAGCCCCTGGGCATTCGGCGTGTCACTTTTGGTCTTACTCGAGGGTTCACTCACCGGTCAGGCGCTCTTTATCCAGCCCTACGTGCAAAACAGCTTGCCCGTAATACTGCTCATGCCCCTTGGTACCGTCATGATCTGTGTGGCACTCGCCTCGTCTCGCCGTCGGTGGAAGCAAGTTCTCTCGGCCGTGCTTGCGGCGCTGGCCGTGGCCAACGTCGCGGGATGGGCGCTCGAATGGACCCACGGCACCCAGCAGCATTGGTTGAAAGTGTCCACGAAGAGCGCTCAGGTACTCCAACGTACGCTCGCACGAATTCCGAACAACGACGAGGTCATCGTGTCCCAAGGCGTGGCGGGACCCTTCGCGCTTCGAGACTGGGTGTACCTCATCTCGGGCGGACCACAGGCCAGCTTTCCGGTCCACGGGCGTGCGGTCTGGTTCGTCGTCACCCCGTACGTGGGTGTTGAGACCGAAGCCGGTACCAGTCAGGAGGCTCAAATAGGGCAACTCGTGAGCCATTATCACGCGCAAGTGGTCTCGGACTCGTGGGGCGTGTTCGTCTTGAAGTGGCGACCCCGACGGGGTCAGCGCGAGTTGACCTTTTCGAATCACTTCATGGTCCCCTTGTGGAGTCTCACCAGTCCGGTGATCTTCACACGACCACCCGGTCCCGCACGTACATGGCACCTGACCTCAGCGACACCGGGTCAACTCAACATCGACGACTACTGGACCGTTCAAGGTGGCGCCTACAGCGCTGCGGTGCGCCTCGCCTCCACTGGACCTGTGAGGGTTCAGCTTTTGGACGACTCGACCGGAAAGGTACTCCAGCAAGAGACGGTTCCTTCGACCGGTGGGGCCATCGAGACGAGAGGTTTCAAAGGTCACTTTGTGAGCCACACGACCCAGACCGTTTCCTCCGGTTCCTCGGTATTTCAGGTCGATCCCGTTGAGCCGCCCCAGGGCGACATCCTTCAATTACGGGTCGTCAACCTGGGTACCACAAGGGTTTCGGTCTACGCACTGGGCGTGCGACTCGACCGGGCTTCGCGTTGATTCTCGAAGCGTCCACGCGCCGGAAATGCACATCGACCACGACACCGTTCTCTCACAGTGAGTGTCAAGCGACGAGCTCTCCGCGCTGCAGGTGCCGCAACACGTCCGCGACGGTACGAGCGACGCCGACGGGAAAGGGGGTCAGGGTACGTCTATCTAGATCGGGCCACGTCCGGGACCTCAAACTGAGATCTCTAACTTGGGCGGACGATTCGGGAGACTTCGCCACGACAATTCGCATCGAGCCCTTCATGATTCTGCGCATCTCACCGAGGACGGCGCCGACGGTGATTGCACGTTGCGAGGCGAGGATCTTCATCACCACCGTGGAATCTCCTTCGCGTTCGCAACGAAGACGACCAAGGCCGTCCACAATGAGGCGCGCACAGTCCGGCGCATAGAGATAGTCGCGAATAGTGTCGAGGGACACGTAAATGAAACTCGTTCGACCGGTGAGGTAACCGCGGCACACCTGTGAAACGATTCCCTGTGCCTTGTCGAGGTTTTGACCGGGGCCGTAGAGGTTGGCGATTCGACCAATAAACACCGACGCCCCGCAGTTCTTGCTCCACTCGCTGATCATCTTCTCGGCTTCGAGTTTGGTGGCGCCGTAAGTCGACAGAGGACGTGTCGGCGAGGCTTCGTCAAAGGGCGGTGCTCCAACTCCCGCGTACACCCCACCCGCCGACGACGCAAGGAAGACGGCACCGCGCTCGGGGTGGGCCGCAGCACCGAGTACGTCCAGCGTCGTGCGAAGCGCCAATAACTCCGCTTCGAGATCGTGTTCGTTCGAACGGACGGTCCCCGCACCGGCGCACCAAAGTACCGACCATGCACCGTCACCACTCTCGCGGAGAAAGTTGGCGGCGTGTCCCCGCAGTTGAGTGAGACTCGCTTCCTGCCTCGTCCACTCGATTGGCGATGAGGGTCGCCAAAGTGTTCCGCTCGGGACGAGCGCGGCTTCGACGCTGTGCCCGAGCAGGCCTCCGCGGCCAATGACCCAGGTGTGCGACGGCGCGACGGTTACGATGTGCCTCTCGATTCTCGCCCGAGTGGGCCGTCGTCCGGGTCACCAACGATGAGATAGAGCGGCTTTCCCATGGCCATGTTGACCGCGACGCCAACGTACTCCGCAATGATGCCGAGGGAAAATAGCGTCGCTCCCGTGCTGACGAGCACCAACACGATCGTTGAAGTCCACCCCTGCGGGATGGAGTGAACCGTGACGCGCTCGATGATGAGATACAGGGTGAATGCCATCCCCACCGTTACGAACAGTCCGCCGAGCGCGCTCACGAGCCGCAGCGGACGAGTGCCACTCGAGATGATCAGGTCCCAGAAGTGCGAGAAGAGCCGACGCAACGAGTAGCCCGAGGGGCGCGCTCCGTCAAAGCGCAACGCAACCGGACAAGTCGAGGCGGGACCGCTCACCCAGCCCAACGCGACGTCGAGGTACACCCCCGAACCCGCGTACGCCGCGACGCTGCGACCGATCTCACCCAACACCAAGCGATAGCTCTGCGCTACAGCAAGATTGCCGCCGGGCAAGAGTTTTGCCGCAATCCATTTGGCGAGGCGCGACGCTGTGTTGCGCACCCTCGAGTGCGGAGGTGGATTCTTCGGCAAGGCGTAGACGAGTTGGGAACCTTCGGCGAGCGCCACGTCGAGAAAGTCTCCAATGAACGCGGGATCGTGTTGTCCGTCTTCATCCATAGTGACAATCCAGTCACCACTCGATGACGCCATTCCGGCCAGGGTGGCGGGATGTTGACCATAGTTTCGACTCAGCCAAATCGGGCGGACGAAGTCGTAGCGAGTAGCGAGCTCGCGAATCACCGCATCAGAACGGTCCGGTCCGTGATCGCTTACTAGGAGGAGCTCGACCAGTTGAAACTCCGCGCCACCTGGTGTGAACGCGGGTTCCGCGAGGCGCGCAATCTCTTCCACGAGCGTGGGCAGTGTCAACTCACCTTGGTAGACGGGAATCACCATCGAGATGCGATGCAATACCCACCTCCGTGACGTCGACGGCACCGTTATTGTAGGGAGTCTACGGCTACCATCCGGCAGACTTTGGTCCTTGAACTCAAGGTCGACACCGCGAATCAGGAACGATGGCGAGAAGATTGAAGGCACTGAATGCTTGTGGCGTACTGATTATGGTGATCACGCCAGTTTCGCCATCAACCGAATCAAATCGTCTTCGCTCGTGAGTAGTGCGCACGTAAAGGGGTACAGATGAAAGTCGTCATCCTCGCAGGAGGTCTTGGGACTCGGCTCACCGAAGAGACGGCACTACGACCTAAACCGATGGTCGAGATCGGATCGCGACCACTTTTGTGGCACATCATGAAGATCTACTCCGCCCACGGTCTCAACGATTTCATCGTCTGCTGTGGGTACAAGGGCTACATGATCAAAGAGTACTTTTCGAACTACGCCATGCACGGATCCGACGTCACCTTCGACCTCCGCGAGGGCTCGCTGGTGGTTCACCATCGTGACGTCGAGCCGTGGAGGGTCACGCTCGTCGACACCGGCATCGACACGCAGACGGGCGGACGGCTCGCCCGAATCGCGTCGTACCTCGACGACGACGATTTCGCGATGACCTACGGCGACGCCGTTGCGACCATCGATATCACGCAGCTCTTCGCGCACCATAAGGCCGAGGGTACCTTGGCCACCGTCACGGCGGTGAGGCCACCCGCTCGATTCGGCTCGCTCGAAATAGAGGACAATCTCGTCACCCGCTTCAAGGAGAAGCCGGATGGAGGAGACGCCTGGATCAATGGTGGCTTCTTCGTCCTTTCGCCATCGGTGATTGGCTACATCGATGGTGACACGACGCGTTGGGAAGATGAGCCACTGGAGCGCCTTGCCGCCGAGCGGCAACTGAGTGCCTATCGTCACGACGGCTTCTGGCAGCCGATGGACACGCTCCGCGATCGCAAAGTCCTCGAGGACCTCTGGTCGAGCGGCCACGCGCCCTGGAGGTCGTGGTAGTCCATACCCGGTTCCGCCCTCGCTCGAAATCGTGCGTCCTACACTTGACAGATGTCGAAGCGAGTCCTCGTCACTGGTGATCGCGGCTACATCGGGGCCGTCCTGGTCCCGTTTCTTCGTGCGGGCGGCTATGAGGTTGTGGGGCTCGATTCGGGCCTCTACGAGGGCTGCGATTTCGGCCCGATGTCCGGCGCCGAAAAAACGCAGAACTGCGATATTCGAGACGTGGTCGTCGCCGACCTCGCAGGCTTCGACGCCGTCGTGCACCTTGCGGCGATCTCTAATGACCCAATCGGCCATCTCAATCCCAACGCCACCTTTGCGGTGAACTCGATGGGAGCAGTGCACGTCGCCGCAATGGCCAAGCACGCCGGCGTCCCCCGATTCTTGTTTGCTTCGTCCTGTTCTCTCTACGGTGCCGCCGGCGACGCGCCGGTAACTGAGAACGCAGAGCTTCAGCCCCTCACCGCCTACGGCGAGAGCAAAGTACTGGCCGAAAGGGGCATCGGTGAACTCGCCGACAACAGCTTCAGCCCCGTGTACTTACGTAACGCAACGGCCTACGGCTCCTCGCCACGATTTCGAGCCGACATCGTTGTGAACAATCTCACCGGGACCGCCTTTACCCGAGGTGAGGTTCGAATGGCGTCGGACGGAACGCCCTGGAGACCGCTCGTGCACGTTGAGGATATCGCCCGCGCCTTTCACGCGGCGCTGGAAGCACCGAAAGACCTCATCCACAACCAAGCCTTCAACGTCGGGCGCGATGAGGATGTCGTCCAAATTCGGGACATCGCACTTCTGGTTTCTAGTGCGATGGACTGTCCCGTCACGTTCGCCGACAACGCGGGTCCCGACAAACGGGACTACCGAGTCGACTTCACCAAAATCGCGGAGTTGATGCCCGCGTTCCAGCCACAGTGGACCGTCGCGAGGGGCGTCGACCAGCTCGCCACCGATATGGATCGGTTCTCACTCAGCGTGGAAGATTTCGAAGGGCCTCGATTCGTCAGACTGGCCCGAATACAACAGTTACTCAGCGAAGGTCGATTGGACGACGAGTTGCGGTTCACTGTTTCCCTCGGGTCAGACCGCTGAGTTTTCGCTGCGCACGCCGCGACTGATCTCTCGAGGACCGCACGCGACGCCCTCGTTGCGATCGTTGGCAACTCAGTCACGACAACGTGGTGTTGAATTCGAAGGTTGTCTTCTCAACCTTCGCGGCTGAAGAACGACGTTGTCAGATCCGGCGACCAGTTGATCCTTCTGAGCGGCGCTATATCGGCGGCGGCGTGGTTCTGCGGGCGCTCAATGGGGTCCGCAGAGGTCATCGCTTGAACCCACGTCGTTCCAAGCATTTCCACCACCTCGCGTACCGGTCGACTCTCGCCCGAGCCAATTGGAACAACGCCTCGCAGGTTGAACTGCACGATATTGACGATGGCCCGTCCTACATCTGAGCCGAGGACAAAGTCGTGGGTGCTTTCTGGATCTCGTAACGAAACCGGTGAGCCCAGGTCGCGCGCGGCCAGCGACTCTGCAACAAGAGCCGGTCGACGCCAGTCGACATCGATCACGTAGAAAGGTTGAATCCACGTCATTCGTCCCGCAACAATCGACTCGTTCAATTCTCGTCTCAACTGATGCTTCGACCTCGAGTACGAATCCGAGGAATTGGCAACGTCGTCTAACGACGTACCGGTCGCAATCAGCCACGCACCTTCGAGCTCGCACGCCCGTTGAAGTTCGAGTGATGCGCTCAGCCACTGGTCATTCTCGGATGATGATCGATACCCGGGCGTCCCGCTGGCCGCCCAAGCAAGATGAATGACTAGCGCCGGTCGATGCCGCTTGACGAGCGCCGTCGGGACACCCGGTATAAGAAGGTCGTCACGCTCGTGCTGAACGACTATCGGCTCGTACTGGCCATAGTTCCAGTGACGCATCATGTGGGTGCCGAGGAGGCCGCTGGCCCCAGTGATCAGGGCCCCGGCGGCCATGGAGCTGCACTTCGATCACGCTCGGAGATGATGGAAACCTCAAAGGGCCACTCGATGCCCAGGTGGGGATCGTCCCAGCGCAACGACCTTGAGCTGTCCGCGTCAAAGGGCGAACTGATGAGGTACGTCAGAGAACTCCCGTCCTCGAGGGTTTGATAGCCGTGGGCGACGCCCCTGGGTATGTGCAGCGCAACGTGTTCCGCCGCGGTCAGTTCCATAGCGAACCACTGGCCATAGGTCGGCTCGTGCGGACGGATGTCAACGAGGACGTCATACACGGAACCCGACCAGCACCATAGTGTCTTGGCTTCAGCGTGAGGTTCTACCTGATAATGAAGTCCTCGAATGGTTCCACGCCGAGAGTTCACGACAGATGACACCTGAGAAATCTTCGTCTCAATGTCCACGTCTTGAAGCCCATCTTCGTCAAATAACCTCCAAAACACGCCTCGCTCATCGGACTGCGGTTCACTGCGCAACAAGAAGGCCCCGCGCATCGGAAGCCTCTCGATGGTCACCACGTTGAGACTCGCGTCATCGAGGGAACGGCCTTCCAGCAGTGAGCGTCGGGGGCGAGTTCGGCGACGCGCATGACAATTTCTGGGGCGATGTTCCAGGGGAGAACGAGCACGTCCGAGGGCTTCAGGCGCTTCAACTCCTCAGGCGCGACAACGGGGACTCGACTGCCCGGTAGGTACTTACCCTGCTTTTCGGAACTCCCATCGACGACGAAAACGATCTCATCGCTCGTCGTTCCTGCGGCGTTCAGCAGTGTGTTGCCCTTTGCCGCCGCTCCGTAAGCGGCAACCACATCGCCCCTCAACGCCCGTTCCGTGAACCACTCCCTAAGCCCAGCAATCGTCGATCGACTTCGATTCGCGAAATCGCTCCAGAGTGATGGCTTCAACAGGCCTCTCGTGAGTTCTTCTTCGATCATCGCATCAACCGAGTCCTCGTTAGGAACCTGGCCCTCGCGCCTCAACCAGTAACGGTACGAGCCTCCATGAGTTGGGAGTTTCTCAACCCGAAAAAGGTTCAGGCCGTGCCGTCGCACGAGAGACTGAACAGCGTGCGCAGAAAGATACGAGAAGTGCTCGTGGTAAATCGTGTCGAACTGCGTGTCCTCGAGCAGGGTGATGAACGACGGATTCTCGACGGTGATGGTGGTGTCGCTTCCACACAACACACTGAGACCTCCAACGAAGTCATCGAGGTCAGGCACGTGTGCCAGAACGTTGTTGGCCACGACGAGTCGGGGAAACCCGCGAGCGTCAAGAATCTTTCGCGCCTGATGGATACCGAAGAAAGCGTTGATAGTGCGGATGCCGTGGCCCCTGGCAATCTCCGCGACGTTCTCGGCGGGTTCGACACCAAGCACTCCTACCCCCAGTTCTTGAAACCGCCGAAGTAGATAACCGTCGTTGCTCGCTACCTCTATCACTAGGTCCCCACCGCCGAGGCCCAAATCGCGCTGAAGCGTTGCGGCGTATTCGGCGGCGTGCTGTAACCATGATTCGCTGACCGACGAGAGGTACGGGTAGTTGGTGAAAATATGACCCGGTGTTACGTACTCACCGACTTGGCCGAGCCCGCATACTTCACATACTCGCAAGTGCAGTGGATATCGGATGTCCGGTTCTGATCGCGATGAAATCAATTCATTCGCGAGCGGCTGCTCGTGGAGATCGAGAATGGAATGGAGTTTGACCGACTCGCAACTCCGGCACACCTTCGTCCCCCGGGTCGACAGTGGCGAAACAGGTCGCGCGTCGATTGTCATCAGAATCTCCACACTGCAGAGTTGTCCGAGTTTAACTGCGCCCTTGTGTCGATCGCGGACCTCACGTAATTGACCCGGCAATGGCTGGCGATGATCTTTCGAGCATTAAAGCGACGCGACGACTCGCGCCCGCCCGAATGCTCTTTACTCGTTGCGGGCCCTGCCTAGGCTCGGAGAGTGAGCGGAGCCACCGATCCAGAGCGCGTGCACGCAGATCGCACACCACTGGTGTCAGTGATCGTCCCAGTTCTCAACGGTGAACGCCATCTTGCCGCCTGTATCGCATCAATACTCCGTCAGAGTTATCGAAACTTCGAATTGATCATCGCTGACAACGCTTCGTCAGATGGGACCGCGGAGATCATTCAGCGCTTCGACGATCCTCGAATCAGGGTGCTCACCAGACCCCGGGAGCAACTGAGCTTGCACGTGAACTGGTCACGTGCGGTCCGGGAGGGAACTGGTGAGTTCGTCAAGATTGTCTGCCACGACGATGTCCTCTTTGAGGAGTGCCTCGAGGCGCAAGTGGCGTTGTTTCAGCGATTTCCCACGGCCGCGCTGGCAGCGTGCCGACGCCGAATCATCGACGACGAGGATCGAGTGGTCATTCGGTCTCGTGGTCTAGGGAAATTGATGAGACGGGGTGCGACTCGTCTCATCGCGGGACCGGCGCTGGCGAGTGCGTGCACGAGAAGCGGCACCAATCTTCTCGGTGAACCGGCGAGCACACTCATTCGCCGTTCCGCATTGCCCGAGCCGCTTTTCGACTCACGTTGGAACTACGCGTTGGATATTGAGTTCTACATGAGGTGCGTGGGAGAGCGATTTGCCGCTCTGGATCGCCGAACGCTCTGCGCGTTCAGAGTCGGCCCACACCAACTCAGTGCGAGACTCGGTTCACGCCAAGCGAGTGAGATGCGAGCGTTTTTCAAGCAGATGTTGAACAACTTTCCCGCCAGCGTGACTCCCGCCGACGTTCGCATTGGAACGATCCGATCTCAACTCATAGTTCAAGCACGTCGGACGCTCTACCTGGGGATGCGTATTCGCAGATCACGTAGCGCATGGCGTCACTAATGCAACAACGTCGGCATCGAGCCCGCGGCACTCGCTCCGCGCGAGCCTTTCATCTGGCGGTGGACAATCAGCAGGGACGCTCGTGATCGCGACGGGTGCGTCGATCAGTCTTCTGGCCTCGTTGTGCTTCAACGCGAACAATCTTCTCGAGAAGCGCGCCGTCGACAACATGCCACCGATCTCGTTTCGTCGGCCCGGCGCGATGTTGCGAACCCTTGCGTCATCACGGCTCTGGATGCTTGGTTTCTTAATCGGCGTCGTAGCAATCGGACTGCTCGTGTTGAGTTATTCGCTCACGCCAACGATTGTTGTCCAGTCGATCTTCGGCGGGGGTGTTGTCCTGTTGGTGCTGGCATCGCATTGGTATCTCGGTGAACGCCTCGCTCGTCGTGAGCGGACCGGGATCGCGATCGTCATTATTGCTCTGGTGTGCGTCTCGATCACGCTCGGAACATCGTCAACGATGTCGGGGCCGAAATCGGCGCTCGCGGTATCGGTCGTGAGCATCGTCACCGCCGTACTCGCCGGCATCGCGTTTTGGAAGCTCCGACGTGGATTAACGGATGCCAGTGTGATCTTTGGCGTCACCTCCGGACTCTTATACGGAGTTGCCTCCTTTCAAACCAAGGCCGCCTCCACACTGCTCGAACTTCACGGTGACGTCGGCGGAGTACCGTGGCTACTCAGGTCCCCGTACCCCTACGCGTTCTTCATTGCGTCGCTCCTCGGTCTCATTTGTTTTCAGACCGGCCTACAGCGCTGTCGACTCTCTGTCTTGAGTCCGCTCACGACTACCGTGGCGAGCGTTTACGTCGTCGTCGCAAGTTCGA
>Ga0182012_10007147_pt1 | contig 11219 bp, 11 predicted proteins | sample 612S2SmetaG_FD_120486 | JGI IMG/M metagenome (GOLD analysis project Ga0182012, IMG submission 120486) | Permafrost microbial communities from Stordalen Mire, Sweden - 612S2S metaG | ecosystem: Environmental > Terrestrial > Soil > Wetlands > Permafrost | place: Sweden: Stordalen | collected...
GGCGAGTGGCGCGAAGGCACGCGGCGCGGGCACTTTACCTTCGTACTGGGCCCGTTCGGCCAGGGCTTCGCCGGCCGCTTCGACGGCGACGCCTGGTGGACGGGGCAACGCACCAGCACCTCTGAAATCCGCGCCGAAATCCGTACCGAAACGCCCAAGCAGGCGCTGCGCAGCTTCGTCGTCGCCGCCAACTGCGCCGTCGCCGGCTTTCCCGAAGCGTGGGCGGACGCCGCGGGGCTGATCGATTTCGGGGCGGACGCGGCGGCACTCGACGGGCGCGCCAGGGTCGCCCGCACCCGCGCGCTGTTCGACGCGATCGACCTCACCACCTTCAGCATCTGGGCGCTCCCCGATCCGCCGCCGGAGCAGGACCGCGTCAGCTGGTCCCTCCACCAGTCCGGCACGGACGCGACGCTGGACCTGACGATGCTGCAACGCCCCGATGGCCAGTGGCGCATCGCGGCCCCAGCGCCGGACGCGCTGGCGGCCGCGACCCGCGCGCTGCTCGTCCGCACTGGCGGGCGCGCGGCCGCGCCGGACGCCATGCTCACCCAGCGGACCCCGCGCGACACGATGCGGGCCTTCGTCGATGCCATGCAGCACTGGGATGCCGGCGGTGCCCAGCGCGTGCTCGAGACGATGGATCTATCGCAGATCCGCGCGGGCTACCGCACCGACCAGGGCGAGCTGCAGGCGCAGTACATGATGCAGGTGATCAACCGCGTCGGCGCCTGGCAGTGGCAGGAAATCCCCGATGATCCTGCCAGCCGCGAGCCCTACGTGTTCTTCACCCATCCCGCCGGGCAGATCGTCATCGCGCCGCAGGGCGACGGGGAGCAGACGCGCTGGCGCTTTACCGCGGCCAGCGTGGACTCCCAGCTGCGCCTGTTCGTCACGACGGCGGATATGCCGGTGATCTGGGGCATGCCGGTCTTCGCGCCGGCCGGCAGCCTGTTCGCGTTCCGCCAGCGCGTCGCCGCCGTCTCGCCGCGCATGCTGGAGCGCAGCGTCATCCCCGCGCTGGAGAACTGGCAGATCGCCGCGATCGTCGCGGCCTTCGCCTTCGCGGTGTTCGCCGTGATGATCCTGGTGCCGCTGGCGATCCGCCTGTTCGGCGTGCTGATGGGCGTGCTCGGGCAGACGATGGACGCGCGGCTCGCGCGGCGGCTGGTCTGGCCGCTGCGGCTGATCGTGCTGGCGCTGATCTGGTACCGCTTCAGCCGCCGCCTCGGCATCGCCGGGCCGTTCCTGCCGGTGCTGGATTCCGCGATGGGCGTGATCGCCGCCGCCGGCGTCGCCTGGGCCGGGCTGCCGGTGGTGGACGCGATCGCGAGCGGGATGAACAAGCGCGCGGCCCGCACGGCGGGGACGATGGACGACATCATGGTCTCGCTGACCGCCGGCGTGCTCAAACTCGTCCTGGTGATCGCGGTGGCCTTGGCCGCGGCGCAGGCCGCGGACGTGCCGATCGGCGGGATGCTCGCCGGCCTCGGCATCGGCGGCCTTGCCGTCGCCTTCGCATCGAAGGAGGCGCTGTCCAACCTGTTCGGCGCCGGGATCCTGCTGGCCGACCGGCCCTTCCGCAACGGCGACACGATCGCCGTCGGCGACGTACAGGGCACGGTGGAACACGTCGGCATCCGCTCCACCCGCATCCGCACCATGGACGACACGGTGATCGTGCTGCCCAACGGCAAGCTGTCGGATGCGCTGATCAACAATTACGGCGCCCGGCGCTACCGGCTGTTCCGCACCAAATTCGCCGTCGGCTACGGCGCCACGCCCGAACAGCTGGAGGCTTTCACCCTCCGTTTGCGCGAAATGATCGACACCCACCCCTCCACCGCGGAGGAGAAAACCCAGGTCGGCATCTGGGAACTCGGCGACGAAGGGGTGGCGATCGACCTCGTGTGCTACTTCCGCGCCGAGACGACGGAGCAGGAACGCGCGGCGCGCCACCAGCTGCTGCTTCAGGTGATGCGTCTCGCGCAGGAATGCGGGGTTACGTTTAGTACAATCGCGACTTAAGCGCCATCCGCCGTCTTTCGCGCCGCACCGAAGGCGGCGGATTGCGCTTCGCTTATCCGCCCTACGGATTTTGCATCCGGCCGCCATCCTGGCGGAGCAAAAATATACGCCACCCGATCCCGCCAGCTCCGCGCACGCCAAAGATCGCAGAGCAGCGCATAGAATTCATGAAACACGATCACCACCGGATTGCGCGACGAAACCTTGTGCACGAGCCCATAGCGGATCGGCACCGCCGCGCTCTCGGGCGTGTACGTGCCGAACAGCCGATCGAACACCACCAGCACGCCACCGAAATTGCGGTCGATATACTCGGCGTTGCTGGCGTGGTGCACGCGATGGTTCGACGGCGTGTTGAACACCAACTCCAGCGGACCGAGGCGCGGAATCAACGTCGTATGCAGCCAGAACTGATACAGCAGGCTGGCACTCAGCATGCCGAACACCCACACCGGATCGAACCCGATCCACACCAACGGCAGAAAGAACACCCAGCTGCACGACAGGATCGGCGTCCAGTTCAGCCGGTAGGCGGCCGACAGCGTCAGCTCCTCCGGCGAATGATGCACGCTGTGCGAGCCCCACATCAGTCGCACCCGGTGGGCGGCGCGGTGATACCAGTAGTAACAGAACTCCAGCAGTACAAACAGCAGCAGCACGTTCCACCATTTGCCGAGATCGATCGTGGCGATCCGGTAATGCCACACGATGAGCGCGAGCCCCGCGGTGATTGCCGCATTGGTCACCACGCCGGACAGCGAATGCCCCGCCGCGATCGCCAGGGAGGCAAAACTGTCCCGCCACGGATACGCCCCATGCCGGCGCCGGTAGGCGATCCCCTCCCAGACGATCGCAACCAGGATCGCCGGCAGGAAAAACACCGCCACGGACGGATTATTGAACAGTTCCATCGCCGACCCCACTGCGCGCCGCCCCATGCGGCGCCGGCGCGATCCTGCAGCGCAAACCTTCACCAAACCGCAACGCAGGCGCGGGCGGATCGAATTTGATATTCGTCCCACCTCGAACATCGGTCTCATCACATGCAATACTGTGTGTGCCGCCCACGGACCCGCGGAACCGGAACAGACACGATCGATGGCCACGCCCACCAACCTGCGCAGCCTCGACCTCAACCTGCTGACCGTCTTCGAAGCCGTCTACGAAGCCGGATCCATCACCCGCGCCGCCGACCGCCTCGCCCTCAGCCAGCCCGCCACCAGCCACGCGCTGTCGCGCCTGCGCGACGCCTGCGCGGACGACCTGTTCGTGCGCGTCGGCCAGGGCATCGTGCCGACCCCGGTCGCCAAGCGCGTGTATCCCGACATCAAGCGCGCGCTCGATGGACTGCGCCGCGCCGTGGGCGAGGCGCGCGGCTTCGAGCCGGCGACATCCTCGCGCCACTTCCGCATCTCCATCCCCCACCCCATGGGCCCGATCTGGGCGCTCGCCATCCGCGCCGCCGCCCGCGCCGCCGCACCCGACGCGACCCTGGAATTCGAGACCCGGACCCTGCCGATCGAACTGGGCACGCGGCTGCGCGGCGGCGAACTCGACGTCTGCGTGGACTGGTTTCCCGTCGAAGGCGACCGCTTCGTGCTGCGCAAGCTGTTCGAGGAACACATCTATTTCGCGGCCCGCCCGAATCACCCCCGCGCCAAACCCGGCATGAGCCTCGATGCCCTGCGCCGGGAACAGTTCATCCGCACCCACTACCGCACCGGCACGCCACCCGACGCGGTGCGCAACGCACGCCGCGGCCTGGAGGAACTCGACCTCGACTGGGCCCTGCACCTCAGCGAATTCCTGGAAATACCCTACGTGGTCCTGCAGACCGACCTGCTCGGCTTCGCGCTGAAAAGCATGATGAACCCGGGCCTGAACACGGCAAACCTGCAGATCATCGCCGAAATCCCCCCGGCCGCTGGCATCCCGATCTACCTCGTCTGGCACGAAACCCGCCGCGCCGACGACGGCCACCGCTGGCTGCGCGACCTCGTCGCGGCGACGGTGTGTGGGGCGGTGGCGGAGTAAGCAAGGCCAGGGAGGGCTTTGCCCCCCTGGACCCCCCACTAAGGGCGAGCCCTTAGAACCCGCTACTTAAGGAAGTGAAAGGATGGCGTTCCAAGGGCCCGGCCCTTGGTGGGGGGTCGAGGGGGGCAAAGCCCCCTCGCCTTGCTTGCTTACTTATGCCGCGCCCGCAACATGCACCACGCCGAGGTTGCATATGCAGCTTGATGGGTAACGGTTTGATGTCGATCCGACGTTAGGTCCGCCCCCCGCGCCGCCTTTCCTGGCCTGGCGCCTGGGAGGGGATTTTTTGCCGTGATCCAGACTGATCCCGACGCCGGCGGCCGGCCGGCGAATTCCAACGAGCGTCCGCCACCGCCTGACGGCCGGGGACGTGATCAGGCCGACGAGTTGAACCCGTTCCGCGGCATCGTGATCGGCGCGGTGCTGGCGGCGGTGTGCTGGGTGTTGCTGGCTCTCGCTGCTTCGCTGGTGATGACATGAGCGTGGGGCGTTACGCCGTGGTGAGCATTCGCGGCGAGCCGGTCTGTGCCATCGTGGACGCGACCGGCGCGGAAGAGGCGTGCCAGCAGGTGGACCGCGCGCGCGGCCGGCCGGAGCGCGGGTATGCGGCGTATGGCCCGGCGAGCGGGATGGAGCATGCTGGCCGGCCGGGATACTTCGTGCATCGGGTTCCCATGGGTTATCCAATCGGGCCGTGCAGGGGTGATCCTTCCGGGCTGATGGCGGCGCATCCGCGCGTGGCGATCGTGCTGGTGTCGATGATCGAGACGCCGTGAGGTTCAGAACACCGGCAGCGGCGGCAGGTCCAGGCCGGTGTATTTCTTATAGATCCCCGCCAGCACGCCGTTCTGCGTGTTGAGGAAGATCCAGGTGTTGATCCACTGGCGCAGCTCGAAATCGGAGTGGCGCACGATCGGGGCGTAATAGGCGGTGGTCACCGTCAGCTTGGTCTCGATCTTCGCCTCGGGATTGCCGTCGGCCACCGCCTTGCCGGCGAAGGAGGTCATCGCCACCGCGTCCACCTGGCCGGAGAGCAGCGCCTGGATGGTCGCGCCGATCTCGTCGAACCAGACGATTTCGGTGCCTTTGGGCGCCATTTTCGGCACCGTCGCTTCTTCCAGCGTGGCGCGGGTGATGCCGATGCGCTTGCCCACCATGTCGGCGGGCGTGGCGATCGCGGTCTTGGCGGGGCCGAAGATGACGATGGAGAGCGCGCCGTCCGGGTTGCAGTACATCACCGCCTTGGCGCGGTCGGCGGTGACGGAGATGGAGGCGATGGTCACGTCCGCGCGCCCCGCCAGAAGCGCGGGGATGCGCCCGACGGAGGGCACCTGCACGAACTCGATCTCCACGCCCATGTCCTTCGCCATCTGACGGGCGACCGCGACGTCGGATCCGTCGGGCTCATTGTCCTTGCCGAGGATGCCGAAGGGCGGGTTGCCGACGTCGATGGCGACGCGGATTTTCTTGTCCTTGAGGATCTTGTCGAGCGTGGATTGCGCGGCGGCGGGATGCGCGATCGCGCCCGCGGCGGCGATGGCGAGCAGGGCGAGGACGAGCAGACGGCGGCACAGTTTCATTGACGGTCTCCCTTTGAGCGGGAGAGTAGGGTGATGGGATGGCGTATGGCCAGGGGGGTCGATACCGACAGAAAACGGCTGGTCGGCCCATGCCGGAACAAGGCGATGGGCGATATCCACAGACGATGTAGTTGAATCAAAACGATTGATTCCGCTGGCCTTTACCCATAAGGTCGCCCCCGCTACACGCACCGGTTGATTCGGGCGTGGGCGGGGCAAGAACCTGGAGTCGGGGGCGGCATGCGATACTGGACCACGCTTTGCGCGGCGGCGGCTCTCGGGCTTGCCGGCTGCAATCAGCCGGCGGTGTCGCTGAAGGCGCCGGCGCTGCAAAGCAGCGAGAATACCGTGCGCGACTGGAACGACGTCGCGCAGACGATTGCCACCGGCATGGCAGCGGCCGGGCTGCTGCCCTCTCCCACTCAGCCTGCGCCCGCCGCCGGACCGACTCCGGCGCCCGTCTTCGTGCGCATGATGGCGCCGGACTCCGCCTTCGTCCGCCAGGTCGCGACCCAATTGGAGGCCGACGTGATGCAGATGGGCGGCACCGTCGCCCGCTCGCCGGAGGGCGCGACCGTCGTCAATGTCGATGTGAACTTCGTCGCCTGGGGCCCGCGCGACAAACCGCCGGGCCTCGTCGGCACCACCGCGGCCATTCTTTCCACGCCGGCGATCGTGCTGGGAGCGACCGGCACGATGGCGACCTGGACCGCCGCCAACGCCGCCGCCGCTGGCGTGGCCGGGGTCGGGCCACTGACCGACGCGCTGATCGCGCTGACGCCGACGATGAACGCGGAGGCGATCTGGGAAGCGACGGTGATCACCAGCGACCGCGTGGTGATGCGCCTGCAAGAGCCGGTCTATATCCGCGACCACGACATTCCGCTCTACGTAAAGCACGCGAGCCTCAGCCCCATTGCTTCCTGGTCCAGCTCCTCGCCGCTGCGGGCACGCACGGTGCGCTATGACCCGTAAACGCAGGATGCGCACGGTGATGATCGCGCTGCGCCTCGCAGCGATTCTGCCGCTCGGCGTGGCGATGGCCGGATGCGCGCTGACCGACTCCCCAGAGGCCGCCACCAGCTCGTCGGCCTTCGGCGCCTCCCCCTACGCGCGCGGCGATCTCGGCAGCCTCACCTACCAAGCCGTCGACCAGATGCTCGCCGGCGCGCCGGACGTGAAGTCCGATACGCCGCTGATCGTCGCCTCCATCGCCGATACCCAGAACGTGGAAAGCAGCACCGCGCTCGGCAATATCGTCGCCGACATGATCCGCACGCGGATCGCACAGAACGGATACACGGCCTCGGAATTCCGGCTGCGGAATGAGATCAGCTTCAACAAGGGCGAGGGCGAGTTCCTGCTCTCACGCAACCGCAAGGCCCTGATGCCGGCGCCGAATGCCGCGGCGATCGTGACCGGCACCTACGCCGTGAGCTCGCAGAAGGTCTATGTCAGCATCAAGCTGGTATCGGCGGCGGATTCCCACATCCTGTCCGGGGCCGATTTCGTGGTTCCGTACGGGGATGTCGCCGGGCTATTGCAGCCGCACCGCAAGACCTGACCGCCGCAGCCCCCCGACCGCCGGATTAAATCCTGCCCGCGACGTAGGTCAGCGTGGTACTGATACTGGCCGTCAGCGTAATGAGCGACGCGATGATCACGATCGCTACCAGCAGGCCGATCAGCGCGTATTCCAGCGCGGTGACGCCCCGCGTATCGGCCCGGAGCGCACGGATCTTGGCGGCAAGCAGCCCTGTCATCCTCTCCAACTCCAGCTTTGCGCCGGTCCCGGTTCTGGTCACGCTCCGCGACGGTTGGGCGCCAGATCCTGGCACAACCAGCGGCGGCATCGCTACAGTCACTTAAGCGCAATAGTTCATGTGGCACCGCACTCGCAACGGATTTCTTGCGTTCGCGCACAGTGTTCCCGCTGAAGTAACCGTCGAGCGGGCGGCCGGCGCAGCCGGCCGGGGTTGACGCGGCCCGGCGCACCCGACGCAGAATGCGCCATCGCAGACGGCACAATGAACATGGCAACCCTATCCAGGCCAGTGCGACACCTCATCGCCGTCATCCTGCTGCTCTCCGCCACCGCGGCCCACGCGCAGGCGCCGCCCCAGTACGTCGGCACCGCCGCCTGCACCGGCTGCCACGCGGACCAGGCGGCCCGCTGGCAGGACTCCCACCACGCCCGCGCCATGCAGCCGGCCACCCCGGCCACTGTCCTGGGCGACTTCACCGGCGGCGCGGCCGGCGCGCCCACCCGGTTCTTCCGCGAGGGCGACGCCTACATGGTCCACACCGAAGGCCCGGATGGCACGCCGCGCGACTACAAGATCGACTACACTTTCGGCGTCGATCCGCTGCAGCAGTACCTGATCGCCTTCCCCGGCGGGCGGTATCAGGCGCTCGGCACCGCCTGGGACAGCCGCGCGAGGGAACAGGGGGGGCAACGCTGGTTCTCCCTCTACCCCGATCCCGCGCCCCACGCGGGCGACCCGCTGCACTGGACCGGACGCGACCAGACCTGGAACTACCAATGCGCCAACTGCCACTCCACCGACCTGCGCAAGAACTTCGATCTGGCCACGAACAGCTACGCCACCACGTGGTCGGACGTGAACGTGGCGTGCGAGGCCTGCCACGGGCCGGGATCCAATCACATCGCCTGGGTGCAGGGCCCGCCCGCCGAGGACGCTGGCCATAAGGGTCTGACAGCCTGGCTGCGCCCGAATGCCGGGGAGTGGGTGATGAATCCGCAGACCGGCATCGCGCAGCGCAGCGAGAAGCTGGTCTCCGGCGAACTCGATGTCTGCGCCGGCTGCCACGCGCGGCGGAAGGTGATCGCGGGCAATCCCGTCCCCGGCGGCAAGTTCCTTGATTCGTACCTGGCCGCCCTGCTGGAGCCCGGCCTGTACCACGCGGACGGGCAGATCGACGGCGAAGTGTTCGAATACGGATCCTTTGTACAAAGCCGGATGTTCCGCGCCGGCGTGACCTGTACCGACTGCCACGAGCCGCACACCGCGACGCTGCGCGCGGAGGGCAACGGGCTCTGCGCACAATGCCACATGCCGGCTAAATTCGACACAGCCGACCACACGCACCACGCGCCCGGCAGCACCGGCGCGCAATGCGCGAACTGCCACATGCCCACCAAGACGTACATGATCGTCGATGTCAGACGCGATCACAGCATCCGTGTGCCGCGGCCGGACCTGTCGGTCGCGCTCGGCACGCCGAACGCGTGCACCACCTGCCACACTGACCGCACGGCGGAATGGGCGGCGGAGGCGGTCGCGCGGTGGTTTCCCGGCGGCCGGCAGACCCAGCCGCACTACGCCACGGCACTCCATGCTGGACGCACCGATGCCGCGAATGCCGAAGTGCTGCTGGACGCGCTGGTGCTGGATACAAATCAGCCCGCGATCGCGCGCGCCAGCGCGCTTCCAATGCTGGCGCACGGCACGGCGGCCTCCTCCGCCGCGGTGCGCGCGGCGATCGCCGATCCGGACGCCCTGCTGCGAATGGCCGCCCCGCGCGCCTTCTCCGCGGCACTTTCCGCATCAACAGCGCAGACGGAATTCTCCCTGCTGCGCGATCCCGTCCGCGCGGTGCGCATCGAGGCGGCACGCGCGCTCTCCGGCGCCGATCCCCGCACGCTCACGCCAGCCCAGCAGAGCGCGCTCGCCGCCGCCTATGCGGAACTGGTGACCGCGGAAATGACGGATGCCGAACGCCCCGAAACCCACCTGAATCTGGGCCTCCTCGATCTACGCCGGCAGCAGCCGGGAGAGGCCGAAGCGGAATACACGACTGCGCTCCGGCTCGACCCCAGCTTCGTCCCCGCGATGGTGAACCTCGCGGACCTGGACCGCGCGCGCGGGCAGGACCGGCAGGGAGAGGCGCTGCTGACCCGGGCGCTCGCCCTCGAACCGCAGAACGCGGATGTCCGCTACGCCATGGGCCTGCTGCTGGTGCGCCGGCACGACTACGCCCAGGCCCTGCCGATGCTGCACGAAGCGAACACGCTGGCGCCCGACAACGCGCGCTATGCCTATGTCTATGCCGTCGCGCTCAACCAGTCCGGGGATGCGGGCGGGGCCATCGCGCTGCTGGAGCGGACGCACCAGGCGCACCCGGGGGACTGGGATGTACTATCGGCGCTGACCGCGCTGACCCGTCAGTCTGGCGACGGCGCGTCCGCGCTGCGGCACGCGCGCGAAATGGCAGCCCTGCGCCCGGCGGACCCGCAGGTCCGCGCGCTGGTGAAGTCGCTGGAGGATCCGGCGCCGCGTTGAGCGCCGCTCAGGCCGCTATAGCTTGCCGGCGATATAGGTGAAGGTGCTGCTCAGCTTGCTGCCCAGCGTGGTCAGGCTGGCGATGATGCCGATCGAAACCACCGACGCAATCAGCCCATATTCAAGCGCGGTCACACCGCGCCGGTCGGCGCGCAGGCCACGCAGTGTCGCGATGATCGTTTTGGTCATCTTCTGATCCCTTTGCGCATGCCATCCACGTTCCTGCGGCGGCGAAGGATCAACCCCAATGCGGCGGGAATCTCGCGTCACAACCTGAAGGCGTAGAAGTTTTGGCGTTAGACGTCTCACTTACCGATAGTACGAACACCGTGCAACCATCATCTCTCGGTCGAAACCCGCCCTCATAATATGTCGGGTCCGAAAGAGTCTGGCGGAACAATGTCCAAGCCATTGATTGAATGCTGCCTTGGCTCAACCCCGGGGGTAAAGCCCCGATAGCGGAGTCGACCCACAAACCCGGCTCGATCCGTTCACTTTTTTGGGATCGTCTCACGCGACCACGTCCAACGCCCGCGCGCAGCATCGTGATGACAGGGCGCGCGGCCAAACCGCACCGACCGATGTTGATTTGAGGTCAGTACACCAAGGGAAGAACAAGCAATGGCCGGCACACCACGCATCCCAGCCGAACGCGACGACGACCCCGAGCCGAAGGGCATGCCGACGTCGGACCGCTACCGTACGGAAACCGCGCATCACGATGAAACCAACCCGCCACCCGAGCCACATCCCGACGCGCGAAAAAACCCGCCGGCCGCAAAACCGAAACAGACTTAGCGCGGCTGAACCTTCGGATCCCCGCCCGGCGTTCCCGGCGGCGGGATCACCGGCATGGTCGTCACCGCCGGGTCCTTTGCCGGCACGCTGATCCCAGGATCGACATTCGACGGCGGCTTCAAAACCCCCTGCCCCGGCAGGGCCGCCCCCGAAGGGGGCGCCGCCGGCGCCACCTGCTCCGGCGGCGTCGGCCCCACCGGTGGCGCCGGCCCCGTCGTCTGCGCCATCGCCGCACCCGATACCAACACCATGGCCACGCCCAGCCCGCGCCCAATCCACATCATCCGGCCCTCCCCGTATATCCCGTTGGAACGGGGGCGGAGGGAGGGGGTTCCGGGTGAGGTAAGGAAGCAAGCAAGGCGAGGGGGCTTTGCCCCCCTCGACCCCCCACCAAGGGCCGGGCCCTTGGAACCCATCCTTTAAGAGGAAGGGGGATCAGGAGAGGGGCTGAGGTGCGGTTAGAAACACCTCCTCA
>Ga0182012_10007148_pt1 | contig 11215 bp, 8 predicted proteins | sample 612S2SmetaG_FD_120486 | JGI IMG/M metagenome (GOLD analysis project Ga0182012, IMG submission 120486) | Permafrost microbial communities from Stordalen Mire, Sweden - 612S2S metaG | ecosystem: Environmental > Terrestrial > Soil > Wetlands > Permafrost | place: Sweden: Stordalen | collected...
ACTCTGGTCGGAGCCTGGGCCGGATCCGACGACCGCCTGCCCACCTGGCGTCTGGCCTTCGACGACGCTCGCGCCATCGCTGCTACCGAATTAATGGTGCGCCTGCTCCGCGACCGCCTGGCGTACGAAACCAATCTCTTCGGCGAAAATAATCCCCTACTCGTCACCGCCGCCGTCTTTCCTTTTCTCTATGCGTTGATCGGCGAGCGCAATCCCAAGCAGGCCCCTGAATCCGGACCGCGCTCGAAATTCTCTCCGCTGGCCTGCGATACTTTCGCGCTCATTCAGCGAGAAGGACCAGTCTCGAAGCAGCGCATGCGCGAGCGCCTCGGCGGCAGCGTCAGCCTGCCCGCGCTCGACAAAGCTCTCGGCGAACTCAGCGCCACCCTGCGCATCACCCGCGTCGACTACAACGCGAACGACGGCTCCATCTGGGACATGCTCACCCGCTGGGCCCCCGACGTCGTCCACGAAGGCCTCAGCATTTCGGTGGGCGCGGCCTTGAGCGCCTTGCTCTCGAAATACATCGCCTGCGTGGTCGCCGCCGATCAAGCCGACCTGGACAAATTTCTCGGCCACTTCACCCCGCGCTCCCGCATCAAGGAAGCCGTCACCCTCCTGCTCAACGCCCGCGAACTGGAGTTCACCCGCGTAGGCGACCGCTCCCTAATCCAAATGCCCGCAGACGTGGTCAAGCCCAGAGAAACACTCTCCCGTCGCAGCTAGGACTGGGGCTAAGAAAGCGCTCGGTGGGGCCGAATAAAACAGTGTTGAGCCGCCAACCGAAGGGTGTTTTAATTCCGGACAGAGCGTCGCGGCAAACGATCAGGACGAAGGACAGAGTAATCGCGGATACAGGTATCCACATTGGGACGAACAGGATTTAGTGAGCGACGTTGAACTGGAGGGCGATCGCCAAGATTGCGACGAGAAGGTAAAGTCGTCCTTACTAGTGTCCCCGTGTCGTCCCAACTATCTCGATGCTAACAGCGCCGCAGCCTTAATTTCGCAACACCGACATGTTTGAACTCCTCCCCTTGGATTCGAACCGGGGAACTGACTCACGGAACGAAGAGGAAAGCTCATCGCGGTGACTTTCTATTTCTCCCCGCGAAAATCAAAAGCCCCGCCCTTGCGCGACAAGAACGGGGAACCCGCTTGTACTAACTGAAACCTACGCTCTGGCTGCGACTACTTCTGGGGCTGACGCGGCTGGCTTGGCTTCTTCTACGCCGTTGATCTTTTGGCCGCCTTTGCGGATGTCGATGCCGCCCTTGAAGAATGCGCCGTCTTCGATGGAGATGCGGGCTGCGACTACGTCGCCGGTGAGCGAGCCGTCGCTGCGGATGTCCACGCGATCGCTGGCGGTGAGGTTGCCGCGCACTTTGCCGAGCACAACGATTTCGCGGGCGTTGATGTTGGCCGCGACCACTCCGTTGCGGCCGACAGTTACGCGATTGCCTGCAAGATTGATCGAACCCTCAACCCTGCCGTCAATGTAAAGCGACTCGGAGCCAGTGACTTCGCCCTTGATGACGAGAGACTTGCCGATGGTCGCCTGATCTGCCGTGCTGGGTGTGGCTACAGGAGCCGACGGGCGAGGCGCGATGGGCGCTTCCGGGGCGGTCGAGCTAACGGGTGTCGGCATCGCGGGGCGTTCCAAGTCTCCCGGCCGGGACGGTGTTGCAGGCTGATTCGTGGGCTTCCACATGGGGAAAGATCTCTCCTTAAATGTTTAATTAAAGCTGTAAATATGGCTTATTGCCGCATTTCTGTAACCAAACTCGATTGTACTCCCGCGGGTCGCGCCGCGCACAACGGAAATTTGTCTTTCCGTTGATGCCAAACCAGATACGTGCCGTTTGGGATTCTCAGGTAAGGTGCAGTTCACTGTTGAGAGGGGCGGCTCCGTGCAAAATCTTCCCTATGCGGGAGCAAATCCTATCCTCGGGGCGAGTTATGATGCTTTTGTAAAGTTAGCGATACATTCCCACTGCAGGATCGCTTATGACCAATCTCGCCGCCCGACCTCAGCCCAGCGAACACTCCGCTTATCACTTGAACTACGTTGCGCTGGTTCCCGATAAAGACATCTTGCAGACTCTGGACGCGCAACGCCGCGAAATGATTTTGTATTTGTCGGCGCGCAGCGAGGACGAAGGCAACTTCCGGTACGCACCTGGGAAATGGTCTGCCAAGGAAGTTGTAGGACACATCTGCGACGCCGAGCGCATCTTCGCCTACCGCGCTCTGCGCATCGCGCGCGGCGATCAGACTCCTTTGCCGGGGTGGGATGAAAACGAGTACATGCCGAGATCGCCGTTCGCGGAACACCCCTTCGCGGACGTCATTGAGGACTACATCGCCGTGCGCCGGGCTTCAGTTTCGCTCTTCCGCAATCTCACTGAAGAAGCCTGGGCCCGCACCGGAACCGCGAACAATGCTGCCGTCAGTGTCCGCGGACTGGCGTGGCTGATCGCGGGACACGAACTGCATCACAAGAAACTTCTTCGGGAAAAGTATTTCATCGCGAGCGCCGCATAGGCCCATGCCGGATCTCGTTCTAGAGGAATTGCTGACAGGCCGCGGCGCCCACGCTGATCCTGTGGCTTGCGTAAGCGACTTGAGCGCGCAACTTGCGGGACGCGAACAATCAGGCTTCCCTTACACCATCTTTCAACTGGTCGCGCACATGAATTACTGGATGAATTTCGAGTGGGCGCGCATTCACGGCAAACACCCGCTCTACCCAGATCATGCCAGCGACAGCTGGACTGCTTCGCCGGTTCCTTCGAGCGAGCATGAGTGGAAGAATACGGTCGCAGCATTCTCCGAAAATATCGTGCGCTTCCGCGCGCTCGCGCAGATGGATTCCGGAGCATTAGCGCGCGAGCTTCCGCCACTCGCCCCCTCGCAATCGCGACGTGAAAACTCAGTGGTGGCGGCGGTGTGGCAAATCGCAGCGCATAACAGCTACCATACGGGACAGATCGCTCTCTTGCGTCGCGTGCTCGGCGCGTGGCCGCCCCCGGAAGGCGGAGACACATGGTGAAGTCCTCGATTCGCAACCGTCATGCTTTCTGACGCGGCCATTCTCAAGAAGATCGAACAGCAGCCGCGCCGCACCGCCGCGTTCAAACAACTCACCCACGATCTAGGACTTCATGGCGAAGAGCGCAGCCAGCTTCACCAACGGCTGCATCGCCTGGTGAAAGAAGGGCAGCTCGTCTCCGCGGGACAAGATCGCTTCACGCTGCCCGCCGCGCCTTCTGGAAAAAATATGGTCACTGGACGACTGAGCGCCCATCGCGACGGGTTTGGCTTCGTCACTCCCGATCAGGATTCGCTGAGTCCGCAACTGAAGCCTCGCCTCGCCGGAGACGTTTTCATTCCGCCGCACGCCATGGGAGCAGCGATGCACGGCGACCGCGTACTGGTGGAAGTGGGTGGCATACGTCCCGATGGACGCGCGGAAGGCCGCATTCTGAAAACGATTATTCGGGCTCACGCCACGATTGTCGGAACCTTTCACTACGCTGGACCTCATCATCGGCAGAATTACGTCACGCCCATCGATCAGAAAGTCGCGGCGCACATCGTCATTCCAGAAGGCATGGAGACGCCGCCCAAAAAAAAAGACCATGGAATGAGCCAGCACCGCGTCATCGGTGCGGAAGCCGCCGTGCCGCGCCAGTGGGACGATCTTGAAGGACTGATCGTCGACGTTGAGATCACCGACTGGCCCACGGCGACGCAGAGTCCGCGCGGCCGTGTCATCGACATCATCGGGCGCCCCGACGATTTCGGCGTTGACGTCGAAATCATGATTCGTAAGTTTCACCTGCCGAATATGTTTCCTCCGGAAGTGCTCGCGGAAGCGCAAAGCGTTGAATCGGTGATTCCATCGAGCGCGCTGACTGGGCGTCAGGATTTTCGCAATGTCCCCATCGTTACGATCGACGGCGAAACCGCGCGCGACTTTGACGATGCGGTGCATGTTCGCGAGTTGGAAAACGGAAATTACGAGCTGCAAGTTCACATCGCTGACGTGGCGCATTACGTCACGCCAGATTCACCGCTCGATCGCGAAGCTCGGCTGCGTGGCACCAGCGTTTACTTTCCCGATCGCGCCGTCCCGATGCTGCCGCTCGAACTTTCCACTGGACTATGTAGCTTGCGTCCGCAAGTCGATCGGCTCGTGTTGTCCTGCGTGATGGAGATTGGCCACGACGGCGATCTGGTTTCTTACACGCTGAGTGAAGGCGTGATTCGCTCGGTCGAGCGCATGACCTATACCGACGTGAATGCAGTGCTCGAGGGGGACGCGGTGCTGCGGCAGAAGTACGTTAGCTTATCAGACATGTTCGAGAAAATGCGCGACCTGGCGATGATTCTCAACCGCAAGCGGGAGCGGCGCGGCTCCATCGATTTCGATTTGCCGGAAGCGGTGATCGAATTCGACGACGCAGGCTTGATGAAGAGCATCTCGCGCTCACAGCGCAATGTCGCTCACCGCATCGTCGAAGAGTTCATGCTGGCGGCCAACGAGTGCGTGGCGTCGCATCTGGAGCGGCTGAATATCGCTTCGCTGTATCGCATTCACGACAAGCCCGACGCGAAGCGGGTCTACGACTTTGAAGTGCTCGCAGCGGCATTCGGATACTCCCTCGGCGTCGGCGCTTTGCCCATTCAGAAAATTCAATTCAAGTCGGATCGCCGGGCTTCCTATGGAACGGGAAAGCGTCCACGCGAAATTGAGATTCCGAAAGAAGTTCACATCACGCCGCGCATGTATCAGAAGCTCACCAAAAAGATCGCAGGCAAGCCGGAAGAACGCATTGTTTCGTTTCTTATGCTGCGTTCGCTTAAGCAGGCGCGATACTCCGAAGAGAACTCCGGCCACTTCGCGCTGGCCGCGCCCAGCTATACGCATTTCACTTCGCCGATACGACGCTACCCTGACTTGATCGTGCATCGCATCTTGAAGGAAGTCCTGAGCGATCGGTCTGCCGAGAACGTGCAAGCGCAGCGCAAGGATCCTTCTCCATGGTCGAAGCGTCGAAAGCAGGCTACGCAAGAGACCCAGGCTGTCAACGACGGCCCAATTCCGCTGACGGAGTTGCACAACATCGCCGAGGAATCCAGCCGCAACGAACGTCGCGCTGCCGACGCCGAGCGCGAACTGGTCGAATGGAAGAAAGTGAAGTTCATGGAAGACAAAATTGGCGAAGACTTCGATGGACTCATCATCAGCGTCGCCAAATATGGCTTCTTCGTCGAACTGACGGACCTTTTCGTGGAAGGCCTCGTTCCGCTCTCCAGCCTGCACGACGACCATTACACCTACCACGAAAACACGCGCGAAATCATCGGTCAGCGCAGCCGGAATGTTTATTCCATTGGACAAAAGTTGCGGGTTATTGTGGATCGCATCGATCCGGTCGAGAAGAAGATTCAATTCGCGATTCTGAGCGAAAAACCGCGATTCGTTCCCGCGCCGCCGAAGCAAAAGAAGAAAAAACGCTTAAGGAGGAGTTAGATGCGGCCAGTGAACAACCCCAGCCCCGCCGCCCCTGTGCTAGTATTTCCACGTTGTCACGGCAATCGCAACTTGAACGGCTGTCGGGGGGCGCGGATGTCGCTTTTTTGCTTACGGAGCATCCCACTGAGCTGAGATCGTCATCCTAAGCATTCGCACTCGGAACGAACGGATAAACAATGAAAGACACCTTGGGAGTCTTGCTGGCGGGCGGCGCAGGCGAACGACTTTTTCCTCTGACTCGCGATCGCGCCAAGCCTGCGGTCACCTTCGGTGGCATTTATCGCATCATCGACGTTACACTTTCCAACTGCGTTAACTCGGATTTGCGTCGGGTCTACATTCTCACCCAGTACAAGGCGCTTTCGCTCAATCGGCATATTCGGGAGGGCTGGAATATTTTCGGCAGTGAAGTGGGCGAGTTCATTGAAGTGCTGCCGCCCATGAAACGGGTGAGCGAAAAGTGGTATCAAGGAACAGCCGACGCGGTCTACCAGAACATTTATTCTATCGGAGCGGAGCAGCCCAAGCATGTGTTGATCCTCTCCGGCGACCATATTTATAAGATGAACTATGGGCGCATGATGAAGCAGCACAAGGATTCGGGCGCCGACGCCACGCTTGCCACGATTCAGATCGATCCCGACGAAGTGAAGCGCTTCGGAGTCATCGACGTCGACAAAGATAATCGAGTGATCGGTTTCCTGGAAAAGCCTGCCAGCACGGAATTGCGGTCGCCCTACAATCCGAACAAAGTTTCGGCTTCGATGGGCATTTACATTTTCAATACTGACGTGCTGATTCCAATTTTACTGAAAGACGCCGAGGACACGACGTCAAGCCACGATTTTGGCAAGGACATTCTGCCCAAGATGATGGACAACTTCCGCGTTTATTCCTTCGACTTCGTCGATGAGAACAAGAAGGAAGCGCTCTACTGGCGCGATGTGGGCACGCTCGAGGCTTATTACGAAGCCAACATGGATATCGTCTCGGTATCTCCGGTGTTCAACTTGTACGATTCCGATTGGCCGATTCGCACCTATCAGCGGCAATATCCGCCGGCGAAATTCGTCTTCGCCGAGAGCGGACGCACCGGAACCGCGCTCGATTCCATCGTCTCCGCGGGCTGCATTATCTCCGGCAGCTCGGTGCGCAACAGTGTGCTTTCGCCCGACGTGCGCATTAACTCTTACAGCGAGATCGACGCCAGCATACTTTTCAGCCACGTCAACGTAGGGCGCCACTGCCGCATTCGCAAAGCCATCATCGACCGCGATGTCCACATTCCCGAAGGCACGACCATCGGCTTCGATCCCGAGGCCGACCGCCAACGCTACTTCGTAACCGAGTCCGGAATCACGGTTGTGACCCGCGACTACTCACTCTTCGAGACCCCGGTGAACGTGGACTACTTCACCAGCGAGTAGGTCCGGTTGCATTTCGCAAAAGTAAAGACGGTGCCCAATTCCGGGCGCGTTCGTTGCCTGTTGAGTATGCATGGTGCGATGCGCATTATCGATGACCCCCACGAAAACAAAGCAGTGCTTACTGTTCCAAACCAACGCGCCGCAATAAATCCCGGAACTGCGGCTCGCCGCGCAGTAAGTCGTAGGCGGGATCTACTTTCAACGATGTGAGCTGGTTGGAGTGTCGCGCGTACGCTTTCTCAAGCCATGCCAGGCTTTGGTCCTTGTCTCCCATTCCCGCGAAGCCTTGAGCGACGGTCGTGGGCTCAAGGGGCTTGCTTTTATCGATTTCCAGCAACTCATTAATCGCCTGGTGTGCCTCAGGCATTTGTCTAGCGCGTCCATGAATATAAGCGCGCCACGACCAATACGCCGGATCCGAAATCGATGATCGGACCTGTTCGTTGTCGGCGAGGGCGTCGGCAAACATCCCTTTTTCGACATAAGCCCCCACAATGAGGTGCGCACGCAAAAAGCCAGGATCCATGTCCCGCACAGAACGCCACTTTGCGATGGCGGCATCGTAATTGCGTGAGAAGTACAGGATGGCGCCGTTGTCCGCAGCAATGATCAATGAAAGCGGATCTAACTGATGCGCCCGCTCGCTTTGCTGGAGTGCCTCCTCGAACCGTCCACGCCACATCAGATGCTCCGCGTACCAGTGGTGCGCGGTGGCATCGTTCGGATTCAAGTCGATGGCGCGGCGAAATTCCTTTTCTGCCCGCTGCCAATCCCAGTCCTGGTTTTGGACAATGAGGGCCATCGCGGTGTGCGCTTCCGACGAGCTCTCATCGATTTCGAGTGCCTGCGCCGCCGCTGCGCGCGCCTTTGGCATAAACTCCGCTTCCGGCTGACCGCTATATACCGAGAGCATAGCGTAACCCTTCGCCAGCCCCGCATAGGCGCGCGCATAAGAGGGGTCTTTCGCGGTAGCCTGCTGGAAAAACCCAATCGCCGTGTGCAAGTCTGCCGGCGTTCGCTTGTTAAAGAAATACAGTCCCTTCAGATAAAGGTCGTAAGCCTCGAAATTATGCGGCGGGATCGGCGATGGGCGTCCGGCCTCCTTGCGGCCGTCGAAGGTGAGCTGAATCTCTTCCGCGATCTCATGCGCTACCTCACTCTCGAGCGGAAGCAGGTCTTTCAATTCGCGGTCGTACTGGCGGGCCCAAACGTGGGTCTGATCCTTGACCTGAATGAGCTGCGCGGTGATCCGTACGCGCTCTGAGTCCCGCCGGACGCTTCCTTCCAGTACGTACTGCACATTCAACTCGCGCCCGATCTGATCGAGGGGGATGTGCGCGTCTTTGTAATGCATCACCGAAGTGCGCGCAATGACTCCGAGGCGCTGGGGATTGAAATTCCCCAATTGCGTAAGCATCTCCTCCGTGAGGCCGTCACTGACATACTCCTGCGCTGCATCTCCCGTAAGGTTTTGGAAGGGAAGAACCGCCAGCATAATTCTTCCAGGCTGCCCTGCGGGTTCCTTCCGCGAACGCCACGACCGGATGGTAAATCCCGCCATGAGGATGAGCACAATCGCAGCCATCGTGAAAACAGCCGTACTCCAGCGGTGCGATCTTCGCGGCCGCGGTTGCGCTTGAATTGTGTCTCCGTCGATCGCGGTGGTGAGGACGACCGGCACCTGCGTCTCCAGGCCGCCATCCTGGGCTTGTGTAACCGGAACCAGGAATTGATAGCCTTGGCTCTGCACGGTGAGGATGTAGCGCCGGTCGACGGTCTCGTCCAGCGCTTTACGGATCATAAAAATGGTCTGCGTCAGGTTTGACTCTTCCACAAAACTGCCCGGCCAAACCGCCTCCATCAGTTCGTCTTTCGTTACCGTCCGCCCCGCATTTTGAAGCAGCAGGAGGAGGGCATCGAAGGCCTTTCGGGTCAGAGGCACAACCTTTGCGCTCCTTCTTAGCACCCTACCCTGGGCGTCCAGGCTGAACTCGCCGAACCGGTACAAGTTGTTGGTCAGACTGGACATAATGCACTTCTTAGAAGTTTTGAGAACTTTTGAACTCGGATTTTAGGACATTCGAGGGACATTCGAAGTAGCGTTTGCTGCTGAAGGATGGCGGAACGGCGCAACTCAGAAACTAGCGGGAATTTTAACACGTTGTTCCCGCTGATTCTGGACGAAGAAAAGTCTGGGAACCCCCCAAGCTCTCTGATCCCCCGCCCGCTATCCTCGCTAACCAAAAACTTTCAAGGAGATTCTTATGTCACGTAAAACCGGTTGTTGGATTGTTCTTCTCGCTCTGATTTGCTTCGCTTCGCTCGTTGTCCCGGCGTCAGCACAACACTTTAAACAGGTTACAGGCTCTCTGGCGAGTGTCTCCGCCGGCCGAAACGAGGTTTTTGGCGCCGATGTCACGAACGCGGTCTGGCGATACGTTCCCAGCACGAAATCCTTCGTCAAAATAAGCAACGCCTCGCTTTTCACGGTCGCAGTGGGCGGTGGAACCGTCTCACAGCTTGACGCAGTCTGGGGATTAGACACCACCGGCAACGTGTATGAGTTCCAATACAACACCAAAACCTTCGCTAAAATACCGGGCGTCCTCGCCCGAATCACGGTAGGCATTGGCAATCAGGACAAATGCCATCCCTATGAAATCTGGGGCATCAACCCTGAGAGTTCCGTTTATAGGTATAACTACTGTACGAAAACGTTTGTCGAGATTGCTAATGGACTGGTTCAAGTGGCAACAGGCGGTGGCGATGTCTGGGGACTCGATAACTCGGATGGCATTTGGCATTACAACTTTGGCGCTCAGGCCTTCGAGCCAGTTCAGGGCTTCCTGACGCAGATTGCGGTGGGAGTGAATGACGTGTGGGGAGTCAACAGTTCCAATAATGTCTTCCGCTACGATCCCACGTCGGGCACCTTTAACAGCGTGGGAGGAAACACCGCTCAGGTCGCAGCGGGGGGAGATGGCATGTGGCTCATCGACACCTCCACCCACATCTTTCGCTTTGACTCCAGCACGGAATCGTTTATCCAGGTCCCAGGCGACCTCACGAGTATTTCCGTCGGATCGGGAGCCGGTGCTTTTGGAGTCAATTCTGGAGATGCCGTGTTCACATTCGTCCGACCGTAAAAGAGGGGAAGCGCACAACGGGAGTAAAAGCTAAAGAGGGTGGTCCATTTCCGGCGCGTATGTTGCGCCTGGAATGGGCCACGCGATACCTGCACAAGAAGGTTATCGAGGACGAATCTTACTTCCGGGCTCGCATGGCAGCCAGAGATTTCGCGATCATGCCTTCCAACACTTGTTGATCCACATCGGCGAGCTTCTTGATGTAGAGGCAGCCCTTGCCGGTGGTGTGCTTGCCGAGCTTTTCCAGCAGCGCTTTGGCGTCGCCGTGGCCGATCACGCCGTACAGGACGTTCGCGCTCTTGCGCGGCGAAAAACCGATGAGCGGCGCGTCGCCTTCGCGTCCGCTGTCGTACTTGTAGTGGTAGCTACCGAAGCCGATGATGGAGGGCCCCCACATCTTGGGCTTCTCGCCCGCCGCAGCTTGCATTAACTTGACCAGCGCCTTGGCGTCCGCGCGCTGGGTCGAGTCCGCGATGGCATCGATAAATGCCGTCACGCTTAATGCGGTGGGTTTGGTTTTGTTTTCTGCCATGTAGGGTTGCCTTTCGTTTTGAAAGGCTAACCTAGATGTGGATAAACGGGCAACCGAAACTTATTCCCGATAGAAATCGGATTGTCGGAAGCAGAGCCTAATAGAACAAATACTTCCGCCACTTATCATCCGACCGCCCCATCAAGCGCATGATGTGCCTGCTGGTGTGCAGGTTGAAGGCGCGGGGTTCGCGGGAGAGCCTCATGCCCGCCTCGTGGGGCAACTGATTTCCTTTGCGCCGGTTGCAGGTATGGCAGCAGGCGACGAGGTTTTCCCACGAAGAAGCACCACCCCGCGAGCGCGGCAGCACGTGATCCAGCGTGAGTTCGCCCGAGGGCAGCACCTCGGCGCAGTACTGGCAGGTGTTGCGATCGCGCAGCAGAATATTCTTGCGGGAGAGCGCCCGCGTCTGATGCGGAATGCGGCGGTACTCCAGCAGCCGAATTACCGACGGAACCCGCATGGCCAGCCGCGCCGCGTGCAGGAAATGGCCGTTCTCCTCTTCGGTCATAGCCACACCCTTCAGCACCAGCACGAGCGCCCGCCGCGCGGCGCAGACATTGATCGG
>Ga0182012_10007149_pt1 | contig 11215 bp, 7 predicted proteins | sample 612S2SmetaG_FD_120486 | JGI IMG/M metagenome (GOLD analysis project Ga0182012, IMG submission 120486) | Permafrost microbial communities from Stordalen Mire, Sweden - 612S2S metaG | ecosystem: Environmental > Terrestrial > Soil > Wetlands > Permafrost | place: Sweden: Stordalen | collected...
CTGGTAGCCGGCGCGCGCATTCTGCCAGCGCGTTTGGGCATCGGCGAGCATTTGCGTGCTGGATGTCGAGCCCGAGTAGCTCTGCGGATAGACCCGCGTGAAGGCCTGGTCGATCGTCGTGACGCTGTAAGCGATGTTCTGCGCCTGCATGAGCAGTTGCTCGGTGCGCTGGATCGATGCTTCAAGCTGGGCCAGCGACGAATAGGGCAGGCTCGCCAGGTTCTTGGCCTGGTTGATGAGCATCGTGGCCTGGTTTTCCAGGCTTTGGATGTTCTGATTGACCTGCTGCAACTCGCGAGCAGCAGTCAGCACATTCTGGGAGAAATTGGTCGGATCATAGACGATCCATTGCGCGTCCGCCGGGACACTCGCCGTGGCGAGCGTGAGCACTGCAACGCCAGCGGCGAGCGCTACACGAAAACGATGACCGGTCACGATGAGACCTCCGGATTCTGGTTGAGCATTTCGGCCGCCCAATGCAGCCCCTTGGAGCGCAGCCAAGCGGCGGCGAAACCGGCTTTGCCTGTCTCTGTCATCAGCGTTGCGATGGCGGCCTGATCGGTTTTCGAGGAGGCGGCGGTGAAGGCGAGCGCCACTTCGGAGAGGCCCAGCTCGAACAGGCGATTGCCGCGCCGCGACTGGCAGTAATAGTCGCGCTTCGGCGTCGAACGGCTGAGGATCTCGATCTGCCGATCGTTCAGGCCGAAGCGGCGATAGATGGTCGCGATCTGCGGTTCGAGCGCCCGTTCATTAGGCAGGAACAGCCTCGTCGGACAGCTTTCGATGATCGCAGGCGCGATTGCGCTGCCGTCGATGTCGGCCAGCGATTGGGTGGCGAAGATGACGCTCGCATTCTTCTTCCGGAGCGTCTTCAGCCATTCGCGCAACTGGCCGGCGAACCCTCTGTCGTCGAGTGCGAGCCAACCCTCGTCGATGATGAGCAGCGTAGGGCGACCGTCGAAGCGATCCTCGATGCGGTGGAACAGGTAGGAGAGAACGGCGGGCGCCGCCCCCGCGCCGATCAGTCCTTCGGTCTCGAACGCCTGCACATCCGCCTCGCCGAGACGCTCTATCTCGGCATCGAGCAGCCGCCCCCAAGGCCCGTTCAGCGTGTAGGGCTGCAAGGCCTGCTTCAGCGCGTTCGACTGCAAAAGGACCGACAGGCCCGTGATGGTCCGTTCCACCATCGGTGCTGAGGCGAGCGATGTCAGGGCGGACCATAGATGCTCCTTCAGTTCCGGGGTTACCGTGACCGACTCACGCGCCAGGAGGGCCGCGACCCAATCTGCTGCCCAGGCGCGGTCCCCGGCATCGTCGATCCGCGACAGCGGCTGGAGGGCGACGGGTTCGGTGATGTCGTCGGCCAACGCGCCGCCAAGGTCATGCCAGTCGCCGCCCATCGACAATGCGGCGGCGCGGATCGAGCCGCCGAAATCGAAGGCGAAGATTTGCGCGCCCGAATAGCGGCGGAACTGGAGCGCCATCAGCGCGAGCAGCACGCTTTTCCCCGCGCCGGTCGGCCCCACGATCAGCGTGTGGCCGACATCGCCGACATGCAGCGAGAACCGGAACGGGGTTGAGCCTTCCGTTCGCGCGAAGAACAGCGGCGGTCCACCAAAATGCTCATCCCGTTCCGGCCCGGCCCAGACGGCCGAGAACGGCATCATGTGGGCGAGGTTGAGCGTCGAAACCGGCGGCTGGCGGACATTCGCGTAGACGTGGCCAGGCAAAGAGCCGAGCCAGGCCTCGATCGCGTTCACCGTCTCGCGCATGCAGGTGAAGTCGCGGCCCTGGATGGTTTTCTCGACCAGGCGCTGGCGTTCCTCCGCGACGCGGGGATCGGCATCCCAGACGGTGATCGTGGCCGTGACATAGGCTTGGCCGACCAGATCGGAGCCGAGTTCCTGCAAGGCCTGATCGGCGTCGAGCGCCTTGTTGGCGGCGTCGCTGTCCATCAGGACGGACGCCTCGTTCGTCATGACTTCCTTCAGGATCGCCATGATCGATTTGCGCTTGGCGAACCATTGCCGGCGGATGCGGCCGAGCACCTTGGTGGCATCAGTCTTGTCCATGCAGATGGCACGGGTGGACCAGCGATAGGGAAAGGCCAGCCGATTGAGATCGTCGAGCAGGCCCGGCCAGGTGCGCGACGGGAAGCCCATGATGGTGAGCGTGCGCAGATGCGCGCTGCCGAGCTGGGGTTCGAGGCCGCCGGTCAGCTCCTCATCCACCAGGATGGCGTCGAGATGCATCGGGGTTTCGGGAACGCGGACGCGTTGCCGGCGGGTCGAGATGCAGGAATGCAGGTAGGTCAGCGTCTCGGGATCATCGAGCCAGTCGGCCTCGGGCATGAAGCCGTCGATCAGCGCCAGCAACCGGTCGGTGCGGTCGACGAACCCCGCCAGCGCGGCGCGCCAATCAGCGCCGTCACGGTCGCGGCCCTCGTAGAGCCAGGCCTCGGCGCGGGCGGCGTCCTCCGCCGGCGGCAGCCAGACCAGTGTTAGAAAATACCGGCTCTCGAAATGGGCGCCTTCCTCTTCAAATTGTGCCCGGCGCTCGGCATCGACCAGGCGCGAGGCGGCGTCCGGGAAAGAACTTTCTGCGTAGCGGTTGGCCGAAAGGCGCTGGGCCTCAATGAAGATCGCCCAGCCCGAGCCGAGGCGGCGCAGCGCGTTGTTGAGGCGCCCGGTGATGGCGACCAGTTCCGCCGGTGTCGCGGAGTCCAGGTCCGGCCCGCGGAACCGGGCCGTACGCTGGAAGGAGCCGTCCTTGTTGAGAATGACGCCCTTCTCGACCAGCGCCGCCCAGGGCAGGAAGTCGGCCAGGCTCTGGCTGCGATGGCGGTATTCGGCGAGGTTCATCATCGCGCTGCCTCACGCCACCAGATGCTGCGGGTAGCGCAGGTGCCGGCGCACGACATCGACGAAGGCGGGGTCGCGCTTGGCGGCCCAGACGGCAGCCACATGCCCGATCAGCCAGATAGCGCCGCCGACGATCCAGAGGCGTAGGCCAAGCCCGACCGCAGCCGCGAGCGTGCCATTCAGGATCGCCACGGCGCGCGGCGCGCCGCCGAGCAGGATTGGCTCGGTCAGCGCGCGATGGACGGGCGCGTAGAACCCGACGATCGGTTCGGCCTGATCCATCAGACCAGCGCCCCGCCGCCGAACTGGAAGAAGGTCAGGAAGAAGCTGGACGCCGCGAAGGCGATGCTGAGGCCGAAGACGATCTGGATCAGCCGGCGAAAGCCCCCGGAGGTCTCACCGAAGGCCAGCGTCAGGCCGGTGGTGATGATGACAATCACCGAAACCACCTTGGCGACCGGCCCCTGGATCGAATCCAGAATCTGGGTCAGCGGCTGCTCCCAGGGCATGTTGGAGCCGGCGGCATAGGCCGGCGCCGTCGCGAGGACGAAGAAGGCGAAGGCACATGCTGTCGTAAAGCGGTCGCGGAGACGATTGAGCATCAGGGCTCTCCTGCTGGGGTGAGGACGTAATCACCGTCCGGACCGAGGTCCCCGACGGCGGCGAGTTCGGCGAGGCGGCGGGCGGCGCCGCGCCCGGACAGCACCGCGATCACGTCGATGGTCTCGGCGATCAGCGCGCGGGGCACGGTGACGACGGCTTCCTGGATGAGCTGCTCCAGCCGGCGCAGCGCGCCGATGGCGGAGCCCGCGTGCAGCGTGCCGACGCCTCCGGGGTGGCCGGTGCCCCAGGCCTTCAGAAGATCGAGCGCCTCGGCGCCGCGGACCTCGCCGATCGGGATGCGGTCCGGCCGCAGCCGTAGCGAGGATCGGACCAGATCTGAGAGCGAGGCAGCACCTTCCTTGGTGCGCAGCGAAACGAGATTGGGCGCTGCGCATTGCAGCTCGCGCGTATCCTCGATCAGCACCACGCGGTCGCCGGTCTTGGCGACTTCGGCCAGTAGCGCATTGACCAGCGTGGTCTTGCCGGTCGAGGTGCCGCCGGCGACGAGGATGTTCTTGCGCGCGGCGACCGCGATGCGGAGCAACTCGGCCTGGTCGCCAGACATGATGCCAGCCTCGACGTAATCGCCGAGTGTGAAAACCGCGACGGCCGGGCGACGGATAGCGAAGCAGGGTGCTGCCACCACCGGCGGCACCAGGCCCTCGAACCGCTCCCCGCTTTCCGGCAATTCCGCGGAGACACGCGGCGAGCTGGCGTGGACTTCGACGCCGACATGGTGGGCGACCAGGCGCACGATCCGCTCGGCATCGGCGGGTGTTACGCGGCAGCCCGTATCCTCAAGGCCGCGCGACAGCCGATCAATCCAGAGCCGGCCATCGGGATTGAGCATCACCTCGACGATGCTGGGATCTTCGAGATACCCCGCGATCGACGGCCCGAGCGCGGTACGCAGCATGCGCGCGCCTCGGGCAAAGGCTTCGGACCGGAACGAGACTGCCACCACAACGAACCCCGCCAAATCGCCTCACGCGGAGGCGGATGGATCAACGGGGTTGATTAGAAAGAGGCGGAAATAGGCGAAGGCAACAAGCCTGATGGGGGAATGGGGGCCTGGGATAGAAAGACATACGCAAGGAACTGACGCCGCGGCTGCGATCAGTTTCTTGTGCATCACGCTTGGGTTGGGGAGTGGCCACGCAGAACCGGGCTATGGCTGCAAAGCGCCCAAATCGGTCGCCAGATGTCACTGCGGCGCCGCCCGGGAGCGGGACGTGGCAATGGACGTCGGTGATGGCCGGGATGGGTGGTTTTCAGTCCGTCCGCTATTGGGTGTCCGGAAAGCGAAGCTGCCGTTACTGGCGACAATGCAATCCGATGGCTCATGCCGCCTCACTCCACCCCGCATTTCAACCTACCGAACCAAGTCATTCTCGGATAAAGCTTTGGGATGGAAAAGTTGCAACGGTAGAGAGCCCAATGGCAGCGAGAGCCTCAGCCGGAGGCAAGGCGGAAGCAACAGGAGGCGACTACGAAACGCGAGTCGCGGCATGGTATTGCGGGCGCATTTTGCTTGGTGGCGCAGCTCAACCGCTCTTTGACCTCCCGGCAGACGTCAGATTTGTCACCGCCTATTACCAGACAGGCGAACCGATCGACGATGTAAACATCAAGACAAGCGACGCAGGCAGGTTATTCGTTCAGGCAAAGCGCACGGTCTATCTGAGCAATGCGGCCAACTCCCCTCTGGTGAAGGCCCTCGATCAATTCGTCCGTCAATACAAATCCTGCGCGGAGAATTCATCGGCTGCAGATTGGGCGAGACCGCTCAAACGCTCGATGGACCGCCTCATCCTGACTACACGAAGGCAGAGCGGTGCCAAGATAACCGAGACATTGCCCCGGCTTCTGCGCGGGCTAAGGGACCGCGCTGATGCGAAGACCCTGAGCGAATTGCAGACGTCCATGGCGGAAAAGGAGGTCGCGGAGACGGTTGAAGCGGTGCTCCGGCAACGATGGACGGCAGCGTACGGCGTTGCGCCTTCCGAAAGCGAGCTGGCGGGCTTGCTTCGGCTGACCTGGATTCAGGTGCTCGATGTTGAAGACGATCAGACGGACGCAATCGCACTGCTGGACCTTTTCCGGAGTGTGGCATTGGCCGCGCCTGCGCAGGCCGGATTGGCGTTCGCCGAACTCGTAAAGCTCTGCGGACGTCTTCGCGCGGACCGATCGGGTACTGATCTAACAACCATTCAACGGGTGTTGGGTTCGACCGGGGTATCCCTGTTGGCGCTTCCAGACTACCGCGCCGACATCGCTTCCTTACGAAAGTGGACACAGGCTCGTCTGAAGCGCGCGCCGAGGTACACCCGCTTGCTTGAAAATGATGCGACGACCGTAGTCCGGCGGAATGTCCATGACGAACTCGTGGCGGCCGCGGTATCCGGCTCTCTTCTCCTCGTCGGCGATCCGGGCGCCGGCAAGAGTGGTTTAGCTTATGGCCTCGCCGAAGAATTGGCGGCGGCTCGACGAGACGTCGTGTTGATTCCGGTCGATCTGTTTAATGTCACTCGGATCTCGGACGTGGCGAATGAGCTGGAGCTACAGCATCCATTGCCTGAAGTCCTCGCGAACTGGCCCGGAGATGCAGAGGCGTTGCTCGTCGTCGATGCGTTGGATGCCGCCAGAAAGCTTGAGACGCAGACCGTGCTTCGTGAAGTGATTACCGAGGTGCTGGCGATCCCAAGTTCCCGCTGGCGCGTCGTGGCGTCGGTGCGCAAGTACGATCTTCGGTACGGCACTGAATGGTCAAGGATATTCAGAGGGTGGCCTCCCCTGGCTAGCCACGTAGATCCCGAGTTCCCCTGGGTAGCGCACGTCGCAGTCGAACGCCTATCCGATACCGAAATTCAACAGACAGCGACATCGATACCCGACCTCGCAGCGCTGTTTTCCCAGTCATCTCCCCAATTAAAGCTGCTTCTGCGGAACATTTTCAACCTTCACCTCTTGGCCGATCTTCTCAGCATCGGCGCTGTACGGACGGATCTCGCCGCGATCCGTAGTCAGCCGGAGTTGTTGTCCACGTATTGGAACCATCGCGTTCGCCAAGAGGATGGAAAGCACGATGAACGCGAGCAGGTTCTTCGCGCGATCGTAAACGACATGATCGGCGACAAGAGTCTGCAGGCGTCGCGAACACGCGTTCTTCCCCTGATAAGAGCCGAAGCTCTCGTCGACTTGGAGCGCAATGACATCCTGCGTCAGGAGGATGTCGGCCCAGGTCGCATGAACGATGACGCCCTCTTGTTTACGCACCACGTTCTCTTCGACTACGCCGTCGCGCGGTTGGTGTTTAGGCGTGGGCGCGACGCCGACGCGGTTGCGAAACTGCTCTGCGAGGAGCGGGCTCTATCGGTCATGCTTAGCCCTAGCCTGACTCTATCGCTTGCAGACGCCTGGGCGGCCGGCGGCGATCGGGCGGACTTTTGGACGCTCGCATTCAAACTGGCGAGTGAACCTGGTCTTCCGGCTGTCGCGCGTCTCGCCGCGCCTGCGGTCGCCGCGGAAGCTGCGGTCGCAATTGCCGACCTCGCACCGCTCCTCGGCGGCCTCCAGGGGACTATCGCGGATAGCGCGATCAACTTCGGCCAGTATCTGGTCGGCGCGCTGTTTGTGCGCCTTCGACAAGGCTTCCCCCTTGTCGGGCCTGAAGCTGGACCATGGATGGAATTTGCGGCTGCCTTATCAGAAGAGTCGTCCGACGCACGGATGTTTACTCTTCGGCCGCTGCTCGCGACAGTAACTGAAATGGCCGCCGATATGACGACCACCCAGCGGAGTGCTGCTGGCGTCGCGGCGAGGCGAATGTTGAAGTTCGGTTGGTCACGCGACCCTCGTTCGCGAATTCTGATTATCAACGGTTTGAACGCCGTCGCCGAGACGTTTGAAAGTGATCCGGCTGCGTCAGGAGCCGAATTACGCCGAGCGCTGGTCCCCGAACACGTAGCGGCGCACGGCTATGAGGAACTGCCCTGGATCAGTCGGCATATCGGACCTATCTTGAAACATGACCCTGAACTCGTCGTCCAGATCTATGAGCAGACCTTTGGATATGCTGAGACGTCACAGGATCGGACCGGCCTTGGTAATAGCAACATCCTCTCGCTCAGCTCGCATAAGCGGCAGGACTATGAAGGCGCATGGTTTGCGCTCTCCGAAACGCTGCCGGGCATTCTTCGCGCCGATTTCGCTACGGGGGTGCGGGCCACCAGCAAGGCTCTCAAGGGCTACATCATGCGCGAACAGAGCTCGGGCGGGAAGGACCTCCATCCCTCGGTGACATTCCCGTCCAGGGATGGCGACCTCTGCTTCCGGGATGATTGGAGCCACCTGTGGTATCGAGGCGGGTATCGTCCGGTGCAGGACGCGCCGGTCCTGGTCACGAAGTTCGACGCTTTCCTGAAAGAACTTGCGACGCAAGACGATGCGGCTGAGGCCTTCAACGCGATCATGCGGCTCATAGGATCGGATGACGGATGGGCGGTCCTTTGGTCGAGCTTATTTGTGTCCGCGTCGGCTTATCCGGATCAGTTTGGTCGGTGCCTTGCGGAAGTCGCGCGGGCTCATGTGGTGATGACGAGCGACGATAGCCGCCCTGCTGTTGGTCAGTACCTATCGGCGGCCTACCACGTGCTCACCTCGGAAGAACGACGGGCGATCGAGGCCGCGATCCTGGAGCTCAGCGGACGCCGCGAGGAGCGAATTAAACAGATTCTTGTCGGGTGCCTTCCAATCGCATCGATTGAAACCTCAGAAATGCGTGAGTTCCGCTCAGAACTCGATAGCGCAGGAGGGGCGGCGCCGAACGTTCAGCCGGCGGTCTTTAGCGGCTCCGTCACGAGATTTGATACAGATGCGTATCTCGAGGCAGAGGGCGTTAAAACGGATGCCGGACCGAACGCTCCACTTCGGGAGGCTCTTCGCAAAGTCGAAGACCTGCCGGCTGAAAACACCGGAAACAGCATCACGATCGAGGTCATGCTCGCGCGAATCCCCGTCCTCCAGAACTTGGTGGCGGCGGTCGACGAGGGGGGGCGAGCGGGAGCCGATGTTACTCTCCTCGAGCACGCAGCAGGTGTCCTGGCTGAGAAGACGGTGCCTCTAACGCTCGCGAACGCCAGCGTTTTGTCGTCGCCGGGCATTCGTCCGCCACTTCAAGAGATTTTAGGGTTTGCCGCCCGCTCAACGAATCCGCACTTCCGCGCGGAGGTGGAAGAGCAATTCAGGTCGGACGTTTCGTGGGGCGGCCCGTCAGCCCGAACGGGGGCTGCGACGGGCCTGATGTTCCTGGGTCGCTTTGACGAAGACTGCGAGCCGGAACTGAGTGCGTTGGTTCATTCTCTATCGCGCGACCCGGTTGGTCATGTGCGCTTTCAAATTGTCGAGCGGATCAACTTCCGCTTCCGGAGCGAGTCCGAGTGGGTCTGGAGCGAGCTAACCCATGTAATAGAGGCCGATCCTTCAGAGAGTGTTGTGGCCGGAGCGCTCGCGGCGCTCTCCCACATGGCGGAGGCCGATCGCGGGCGGGCGAACAACTTGGCGAAGCGTGTCCTCTCGCGGTTCGAGGCCCCTGGGGTTGAAGACAGGGGCCGCTGCCGTGAGTACGCCACGACATTTCTGTTCGACACTTACATTTGGACAGAAAATCAAGAGGCTCAAGAATTTGCTTCAACGCTTATGACGGATATCCGCCACCGGAGCGGATACATCCGGCTTTTTCTGGCTCGCTATTCCGGCGAGCTGATAGCTGGCAACATCGAAGACGTGCAAGACGTCAAGCACCGTGTGCGTGTAAAGGTGCTCAAGTTCTACGAAGACGCTTTGGAACAAGCGCTCGGTACAATGAGGAGGCTGGCCGCAGAGAATGATCTGAACGCATTTTCGTCATGGCCGGAAGCGTCGCGAGTCGAATACCAAGAAATGGTGAGCGTGGTTGAGGAGATTGCATTACGTCTTCACTTATCAGTGAGCGGTGTGCACGACGGGTCCAACCCGCTGTCACCGCCGCAAATCCGACTGTTTGATGAGACGCTTCCGCTGCTGGAGAAACTTTCAGGAGCCGGCTTTTCGCAGATTACACATCATCTCGTGCAGATGCTCGAATCCTTCGTCGCTGTAGAGCCACCGAAGGTATTTGAGTTGATCGCCAAAGCCGTTCGAACATCTGAGCGATATGACTACGGAACCGAGTCGATGGCGGTTGATCTCGTCGTGCGAATAGTCGAACGATATTTGGCAGACCATCGCGGCGTCTTTGCCGATCCCGAGCGTCTAGGTGATCTGATCGATTGCTTGGATGTCTTCGTCCGCGCTGGATGGCCAAGCGCGCAGGCGCTCACGTTTCGGCTTGGTGAGATATGGCGGTGAGCGCTTGACTCCCAGGAGACGTGCGAGAAGAGGCCGTCAATCTCGGTTAGCAAGGGCCGCTTTCGGGAATGCTGCCGCGACCGCTGAAGGACGCGATTGGGTCGGTAGCAGCCATCGCTCTTGTCAGGCCGAACGTCTGCAGTTCAACCCATTGCGTCTGGAAGCTGCCCTTCTCCTTCCGGCCATCGGTTGCCACTCGGCTGGGCGCTTCGGGTGGCACGCTCATAGGGTTTGGCCGTTATTAGGTGCTTCTGCATCGATGTCTCGGCTGATCTCATCAGCCAACCTTCGTCCGCGGGCCAGCCGCCGCCCGAGCGCATCGACGAATCTTTCATATCGCTCCCGACCCTTCGTCTGGGCAGCGGCCAAGCCTGCGTCTGGCAGCGCGGGCGTGCTGGTCAGCCAGAAGCGGACAAATACCGCCAGCGCCTCGTTGGAGATATCAACGTGGCGCTCGATCCGCTCCAGGTGACGCGTCATGCGGTCGAGCCGGCGGGCCAGCGCCGCCTCCAACCGGTCGGCGCCGTCTGGCGACAGATGAGAGGCGAGCGCTGCTTCGACGATCAACGCCTGCGGCACGCGCTTTCGCGCCGCGTACTCGGCGAGTTTGCCGGCAAGATCGGGTGGCAGGCGGAATGTGTGTTTGGTGCGCATGGCGGTCACAGCCCCATGTCGTCGGCGGGATCGAGGGACACCTGCCGGGCGGTGGCGCGCACCTGGCGCTGCAACACACGGAGCCGTTGGGCGTCGTTATCGGCGTCGTCATCCGGTAGATCAAACTCCTGGGTCGGCTTTCTTGGCGCGGTAATGATGTCCTCGTGCTCGGGCAATTCCGGCTCGCGGCGGATGCCTGCGTTGGCGGGGTCTTCGGTGTCGGACGCTGGCGGCGCGACGACGGCACCCTGCCAATCATCTTTGGCTACCGGAATTGGCTTCTCGGCGTTGCCGTCTACCGTCGTACCGGCCGCGGGCGTCGGTGGCGGCAGGATACGCGCCTTTAGCTGGTGATCCTCGTAGTAGCGGGCCTTCTTGGCCCGGATGGGATGGCAACCGGAGACCAGCACCAGCTCGTCATCATGCGGAAGCTGCATCACCTCGCCGGGTGTCAGCAGCGGTCTGGCTGTCTCCTGGCGCGAAACCATCAAATGGCCAAGCCACGGGCTGAGCCGATGGCCGGCATAGTTTTTCGCATCGCGGATTTCCGTCGCCGTGCCCAGCGCGTCGGATACGCGCTTGGCGGTGCGCTCGTCATTGCTGGCGAAGCTGACGCGCACATGGCAATTGTCGAGGATCGAGTTGTTCTGGCCATAGGCCTTCTCGATCTGGTTCAGCGATTGCGCGATCAGGAACGCCTTCAATCCGTA
>Ga0182012_10007152_pt1 | contig 11213 bp, 9 predicted proteins | sample 612S2SmetaG_FD_120486 | JGI IMG/M metagenome (GOLD analysis project Ga0182012, IMG submission 120486) | Permafrost microbial communities from Stordalen Mire, Sweden - 612S2S metaG | ecosystem: Environmental > Terrestrial > Soil > Wetlands > Permafrost | place: Sweden: Stordalen | collected...
CCGCCGCCCTGAAGAAAGAGGGGGAGTGGCGCGGCGATGGCCAGTCGCCCAACTATGGCGCGGCGGCCAACAGCGCCCCCGGGGGCGGCGCCCGATGATCAACGAGTTCGGCCAGTTCGCCCTGGTGCTCGCCCTGGCGCTCAGCCTGGCGCAGGTGGGGCTGTCGGCGGTGGGCCGCATCCGCCGCGACGCCGCCCTGGCCGGGGCCGGCGAGGGCGCGGCGCTGGCGGCCTTCGCGGCGTTGGCGGTCGGTTTCGCGGCGCTGATCCACGCCTTCGTCACCTCCGACTTTTCGGTGATGAACGTCGCCGAGAACTCGCACACGGCCAAGCCGCTGATCTACAAGATCGCCGGCGCCTGGGGCAGCCACGAGGGCTCGATGCTGCTCTGGTGCCTGATGCTGACCGGCTACGGCGCGGCCATGGCGCTGGCCCCGCGCCTGCCCTTCGCGCTCAAGGCCTCGGCGGTGATGACCCAGGGGCTGCTGGCGGCGCTGTTCATCGGCTACATGGTGTTCGCCTCCAACCCGCTGACCCGGCTGATCGACCTGCCGGTGCAGGGCAATTCGCTGAACCCGCTGCTGCAGGATCCGGCGCTGGCGGCCCATCCGCCGTTCCTCTACGCCGGCTATGTCGGCTTCTCGGTGGTGTTCTCGCTGTCGGTGGCGGCGCTGATCGAGGGGCGGGTCGACCCGGCCTGGGCCCGTTGGGTTCGGCCCTGGACGCTGGCGGCGTGGAGCTTCCTGACCATCGGCATCACCCTGGGTTCGTTCTGGGCCTACTACGAACTCGGCTGGGGCGGATGGTGGGCGTGGGACCCGGTGGAGAACGCCAGCTTCATGCCCTGGCTCATGGGCACGGCGCTGCTGCATTCGGCGGCGGTGACCGAGAAGCGCGGCGCGCTGGCCAGCTGGACCGTGCTGCTGGGCATCGGCGCCTTCACCCTGGCGATGATGGGCGCCTTCCTGGTGCGTTCGGGCGTGCTGACCTCGGTGCATGCCTTCGCCGTCGACCCCAAACGCGGCATCCTGTTGCTGATGATCCTGGGCGTGGCCGCCGGCGGCGCCTTCGCCCTCTACGCCTGGCGCGCGCCGACGCTTCGCGATGAGGCCGCCTTTGCCCCGATCAGCCGCGAAGGGGCTCTTTTCGTCAACAATGTGCTGCTGGCGGCGGCGACCGCCACCGTGCTGCTCGGCACCCTGCTGCCGCTGATCCGCCAGGCGATCGACAACACCCCGATCTCGGTCGGCGCCCCCTATTTCAACCTCACCTTCACCGCCCTGGTCGCCCCAGCGCTGATCCTGTTGCCAGCCGGGCCGCTGATGGCCTGGAAGCGCGGCGACGCCCTAGGCGCCGTGCAGCGGCTGTGGGTCGCCGCGGTCTGCGCCGTCGCCGCCGCGCTGCTGGCCCTGGCCCTGGTCAGTCCGCGCAGCGCCCTGGCCTCGCTGGGGATCGGCCTTGGCGTCTGGGTGGTGGTCGGCGCGCTCGTGGAGGCCGCCGAGCGCATCCGCCTGTTCCGCGCCCCCTGGGCCGAGGTCGGACGCCGATTCCGGGGCCTGCCGCGAGGCTCCTGGGGCATGACCCTGGCCCACCTGGGGCTCGGCCTCTTCGCCATGGGCGCGGCCTTCGAGACCGCCTGGCGCGCCGAGGCGGCCGAGGCGCTGATGGTCGGCCAGAGCATGCACGTTGCCGGTTTCGAGCTTCGCCTCGACCAGGTGAACAACGTCGCCGGCCCGAATTTTGAGGCCAACCGGGCGCTGATCCGGGTAACCGACCGGGCCGGGCGGCTGGTCTGCGAGGCGGCGCCGGAGCGGCGGCTCTACGCGGCCGGCGGGCAGACCGTCTCGCACGTGGCCATCTGCCCGCGGATGCTCGACCACGTCTATGTGGTGTTCGGCGACGCCCGGCCGGGCCCCACCGGCGCGCCCACCTTCCTGGTCAAGGCCTACTGGAACCCCTGGGTGTGGCTGATCTTCCTCGGGCCGCTGTCGATGGCGCTCGGCGGGTTGCTGTCGCTCAGCGACCGGCGGCTGCGGTTCGCGGTGCCCGGCCGCGCGCGGCAGGCCGCGGTTCCCGTCGCCGCGCCGGCGGAATGAGCGGGATGGGGCCGTTGGCGCGCACCGGCCTGGCGCTGATGGCGGCTCTGCTGCTCTGCGCCGCCGCCGCCGACCCGGCCGACCGCTTAAGCGACCCGACCCAGGAAGCTCGCGCCCGGGCGCTGTTCCGTGACGTGCGCTGCCTGGTCTGCCAGAGCGAGTCGATCGATGAGTCAGACGCTGAGTTGGCCCGGGACCTGCGCCAGCTGATCCGCCACGATATCGCCGCCGGCCAGTCCGACGGGCAGATCCGGTCCTATCTGGTCAGCCGCTACGGCGATTTCGTGCTGCTGACACCCAGACCCAGTGTCGCCAACGCCGTCCTTTGGGTGGGGCCGCTGCTGGTGCTGGCGGCGGGCCTGACCGTGCTGGTGCTACGCGGACGCCGGTCGGCGCCGGCCGGATCGCCGGTCCTTACGCCCGAGGAAGAGGCGGCGCTACAGAAACTCGACGAAGATGAACGCCTTTGACACCATTGCGCCGCAGATTTGCGCCATATGGCCGCGATGACGGAAAGGTAACTTGAGAGCCGTAGCGCTCTTTGGCATCCGTTCATAAATATTCGAGGAGCCCGGTCCTCTCACCTTCCGGGACAAGGAAATCTGCACATGGCCGTCAAGAAGACCGCATTGTTCGTGGGCGCCCTGGCTGGCGCCAGCATCGCCGTGGCCGCGATGGCCGGCGCGGGGATGAAAGTTCCCCTGGTGACGCCGCCGCACGGCGGCAGCCTGATCGACGTCTCGACGGCGCCGATCTTCGCGCCGCCGCCCGGCGCGCCGGAATCCTTCGCCGACATCTTCGAGCGGGTCTCCCCCGCCGTGGTGTCGATCCACGTGACCTCCAAGGTCGACGTCTCGTCCCTGCGCCGGCAGATCCCCGGCCTGCCCTTCGACATCGTCCCGCGCGGCGGGCCGGGCGGCGACGGCGGCGATGACGACGCGCCCCCCGCGCCCAAGCAGCAGTCTTCCGGCTCCGGCTTCTTCATCACCGCCGACGGCTACATCGTCACCAACAACCACGTCGTCGACGGCGCCGAGGACATCAAGGTGGTGACCAAGGACGGCACCGAGATGAAGGCCACCGTGGTCGGCCGCGACGAAGCCACCGACCTGGCGGTGCTGAAGGTGGACGGCAATAACTTCCCGTTCGTCACCTTCGAAACCACCGTCAAGCCGCGGGTCGGCGACTGGGTGGTGGCGGTCGGCAATCCGTTCGACCTTTCCAGCACCGCCACCGCCGGCATCATCTCCGCCTACGGCCGCGACATCGGGGCCAACTTCGTCGACTACATTCAGATCGACGCGCCGATCAATCCGGGCAACTCCGGCGGCCCCACCTTCGACGTCTATGGCCGGGTGATCGGGGTCAACTCCGAGATCTATTCGCGCACCGGCGGCTCGATGGGCATCGGCTTCGCCATTCCCGCCGACATCGCCGACTCGGTGACCAAGCAGCTGATGAGCGGCGGCAAGATTGCCCGCGGCTACATCGGCGCGACCATCCAGAACCTCTCCGGCGACCTCGCCGACTCCTGGGGCCTCTCCGGCCGCAAGGGCGCCCAGGTCGCCGACCTGGTGCCGGGTGGTCCCGCCGCGCGCGCCGGCCTGCAGCCCGGCGACGTGGTGGTGGCGGTCAACGGCGTACCGGTGAAGACCAACACCGAGATGACCCGGGAAGTGGCCAAGGCCCACGCCGGCGACATGATCCACCTCGACGTGTTCCGCTCCGGCAAGGAGCTGACCGTCGACATCAAGTCGGGCACGCGTCCCTCCGAGCAGGAACTGGCGGCCAACGGCGGCCAGACCCCTGACGACCAGGACGGCGGCGCCGGCGGTCCGGACCATCCCGCCGCCGGCGCGCCGGTGCTGGGCATGCAGGTCGCGCCGCTCAACGCCCTCACCCGCGGCCAGTTCGACGTGCCTGAAACGGTGAAGGCGGGGGTGGTGGTCGAAAGCGTCAAGGGAACCTCCAACGCCGCCGACCAGGGCCTGCAGAAGGGCGACGTGATCGTCCAGGCCGGCGACAAGGAAATCGCCTCCGCCGGCGACCTCGCCGCCGCCGTGGCCGAATGGAAGAAGTCCGGCCGCACCTCGATCCCGCTGGGCGTCCGCCGGGCGGGCCAGACGACGGCCTTTGTGCCGATCAAGATCGAGGGTTAGGTTGCGCCCGAGCGTAGGGGCGCGCGCATGCGGCTATTGATCGTTGAGGACGACCTTGAGGCGAGCGAGGCGATGGTGCGCGGCCTGGCCGACGCCGGCCACGCCTGCGTCACCGCCCCCGATGGCGAGGCGGGGCTAAAGGCGGCCCACGCCGGCCGCTTCGACGTGATGGTCGTTGACCGGATGATGCCGAAGATGGACGGCGTCGCCATGGTCGAGTCGCTGCGCCAGGACGGCGACCAGACGCCGGTGCTGTTCCTGTCGGCGCTGGGCGAGATCGGCCACCGGGTCGAGGGCCTGAAGGCCGGCGGCGACGACTATCTGGTCAAGCCCTACGCCTTCGCCGAGCTGATTGCCCGCGTCGAGGCCCTAGCAAGACGGCGCGAGACCGGCTCGGTGCAGACGCACCTGCGGGTCGGCGACCTGGAGATGGATCTGATCGGCCGCGAGGTGCGCCGCCAGGGCCAGGAGATCGACCTGCAGCCGCGGGAGTTCCAGCTGCTGGAGTTCCTGATGCGCCACGCCGGCCAGTCGGTCACCCGCACCATGCTGCTCGAGCGGGTCTGGGAATACCACTTCGATCCCCAGACCAACGTCATCGACGTGCACATCTCGCGGCTGAGATCGAAGATCGACAAGGGCTTCGACCGGCCCATGCTGCAGACCGTCCGCGGGGCCGGCTACCGCCTCGACGCTTAAGGACCGGCTGTGCGCCTCCCGCGCCTCGTCCGCACGACGCCGTTCCGGCTGACGATGCTGTTCCAGATGTTCTTCGCCGCGGGCGCGATCGCCTTCCTCGGCTACATCTACATCGCCACCGCCGGCGAGGCCGCCCGCAACGCCGACGCCGAGATCACCCGCGAGGCCCGCTCGCTGGAGACGGTCTATCGCCACGGCGGCTTCACCGCCCTCAACGAGGCGGTGATCGAGCGGGCGTCCAGCACTCGCCCGTTCCTCTACCTGGTCATGAGCCGCACCGGCGCGCCGGTCTCCGGCTCGGTGGGCGCCTCGCCTATCCCCGATCCGCCGGACGACCATGTCTGGGCCAGCTTCCGCCTGACCGAGACCGACGCCGACGGCATGCCGGTGAAGCGGCCGGCCCGGGGCCTTGAGGAACGGCTGCCCGGCGGCGAGCTGCTGTTCGTCGGCGCCGACGTGGGCGAGGCGCAGTCTTATGTGGTCAAGATCCTCAACGCCCTTTGGGGCGCGGCGGCGTTGGTGCTGGTGCTGGGGGTCGGCGGCGGCCTCTTCGTCAGCCGCGACGTCAGCCGCAACATGAACGCCCTCAACGAGGTGATCAACGCCGCCCAGCTCGGCGACCTGGCCGCCCGGGCCAAGGTGCGCGGCACCGGCGACGAGCTCGACGACCTGGCGGCGGGCCTGAACGACATGCTGGAGCGGCTGGAGCGCTCGATCGCCGGCCTGCGCCACGCAGGCGACGCCATCGCCCACGACCTGCGCTCGCCGCTGACTCGCCTCCGGGCGCGGATGGAAGCCGCCCTGATCGAAGCCGAGGCCGGCCGCGGCGATGCGGTGCAGGCCCTGCGCCAGGCCCTGGATGACGCCGACGGGGTGCTCCGCACCTTCGGGGCGGTGCTGGCCATCGCCCGGCTGGAGGCCGCCGCCAGCGCGCCCGACCAGACCCAGTTCGATCCGGCCGCCCTCGCCGCTGACGTCGCCGAGCTCTACGAGCCGCTGTGCGAGGACAAGGGGCTCGAATTCGACGCCGAGCTGGCGGCGGGCCTCACCGTTCGCGGCAACCGCGAGTTCATCGCCCAGGCGCTGGCTAATCTGCTCGACAATGCGGTCAAGTACACCCCGGCCGGCGGGGCGGTGATGTTGCGCGTCCGCCGCCGTTCGTCCGGCGAAGTGGAAATCTCGGTCACCGACACCGGGCCGGGGGTGCCCGAGGACAAGCGCGAGCGGGTGGTCGAGCGGTTCGTGCGGCTGGAGAACAGCCGCAACGAGCCGGGGGCGGGCCTTGGCCTGTCGCTGGTCGCCGCCGTCGCCCGGGCGCACGGCGGACGGCTGGAACTGGACGAGGGTCCAGGAATGTTGGACGGAAAGGGGCCGGGCCTGCGCGTGGCCCTCGTGCTGCCGGCGGAGTGAAGCCGTGCTCGCCGACCGTCTCCAGCCCTGCGGTCCGATCGTCGACGCCGCCGCCGCCGAGCGGGCCCGCATCGCCATTCTCTCGGATCTCGGCGACGACAGCCTGGTCCGCCGGACCTGGCCGGTGCTGGCGCCGATCTTCTCCGCCTCGCCCTATCTCGCCCGCCTCGCAGACCGCTGGTCGGAGGCGCTGGAGGAGATGCTGGCTGGCGATCCGGCTGCGACGCTGGCGGCGCTGATCGCGGCGACGCGGGCCGCCGCCGACCTCGACCTCGCGGCCGGCGGCGGCGCGCTCCGAAGGCTCAAGGCGCAGCTGCACCTCCTGACCGCGATCTGCGACCTGGGCGGCGCCTGGGACCTGGATCAGGTCACCGGCGCGCTCACCGCCTTCGCCGACGCCGCCCTGGTGGCGGGCATCGCTTTGGTCGCCCGGGCGGAGGTCGAGGCTGGACGCCTGTTGCGCTTTCGAACCGGCGCCACCGGACCGCTGCCGGGCCTGTTCGTGGTCGCCATGGGCAAGATGGGCGCCTTCGAGCTCAACTATTCCAGCGACATCGACGTCTCGGTCTTCTTCGAGCCCAGCGCCCTGCCGCTGTGCGAGGGGGTCGAGCCGCAGGCCTTCGCCAGCCGTTTCACCCAGAACCTCGCCGGCCTGCTGCAGGACCGCACACACGAGGGTTACGTCTTCCGCGTCGACCTGCGCCTGCGCCCCGACCCGTCATCGACGCCGCCGGCGGTGCCGGTGGAGGATGCGCTGGAATACTACGAGAGCGTCGGCCAGAACTGGGAGCGAGCGGCGACCATCAAGGCCCGGGTGGCGGCCGGCGACATCGCCCGCGGCGAAGCCTTCCTGGCCGAGCTGCAGCCCTTCGTCTGGCGGCGCAACCTCGACTTCGCCGCCATCGCCGACATCCACTCGATCAAGCGGCAGATCCAGGCGCTCAGGCCCGACGAGCGACTGGCGGCGCCGGGCGCGGACCTGAAACTGGGTTCCGGCGGCATTCGCGAGATCGAGTTCTTCGTGCAGACCCAGCAGCTGATCCTGGGCGGCCGCCATCCTGCCTTACGTGAACGCCGGACCCTGGACGCCCTGGCCGCCCTGAGCGCCGCCGGCCACGTCGTCCCCCAAGTCGCCGCCGAGCTGTCGGCGGCCTACCGCGACCTGCGCGCCCTGGAGCACCGGGTGCAGATGATCGCCGACGAGCAGACCCATCGTCTGCCCAAGGACGAGCGCGAGCGGCGGCGGGTGGCGGCGCTGTCGGGCCAGGGTGACCTGCGCCGCTTCGATGCGGCGGTGGCGCGGACACTGAAGACCGTCAACCGGCGCTACGGCGAGCTGTTCGCCGGCGAGGAGCCGCTGTCGTCGCGGTTCGGCAGCCTGGTGTTCACCGGCGTCGAGGACGACCCGCAGACCCTGGAGACGCTGAAGCGCATGGGCTTCACCCATCCGCATGCGGTGGCCGAGACCGTGCGCGGCTGGCATCACGGCCGCATCCCCGCCACCCGCTCGGAGCGCGGCCGCGAGCTGTTCACCCGCCTGGCGCCACGGCTGCTGGACGCGGTCGCCGCCACCGGCGCCCCCGACGCGGCCTTCAACCGCTTCGGCGATTTCTTCTCGCGCCTGACCGTCGCTGTGCAGGTGCAGTCGCTGTTTCTCGCCCAGCCGCGCCTCCTGGAGCTGATCGTGCGGGTGATGGCCTATGCGCCGCAGTTCGCCCGCACGCTGGCCCAGCGCCCGGCCGCCCTCGACGCCCTGCTCGACCCGAATTTCTTCGCCCCGTTCGAGCCCTTGGACGCGCCGCCGCCCGCCCTGGCCGGCGAGGAGGGGTTCGAGGCGGCGATGGACGCGGCCCGGCGGCTCTTCAGCGAGCGTTCGTTCCAGATCGGCCTGCAAGTGCTGGCCGGGACCGCCAGCGCGGCCGCGGCCGGGGAAGCCTTCGCCGAGCTCGCCGACGTCTGCGTCAGCGGCCTCGCCCAGGCGTCGCTGGCCGAGATCGAGCGCCAGGCGGGAGCGTTTCTCGGCGAGGTGGCGGTGATCGCTCTGGGCAAGTGCGGCTCGCGGGAGATGAACGCCGCCTCCGACCTCGACCTGATGACCCTCTATCAGCCGGCCTCGCGCGACGCCGCCTCGGCCGACCGGGGCTGGGCGGCGGAGACCTTCTACGGCCGCTTCACCGCCCGGCTGATCACCGCGCTCTCGGCGCCCACCGCCGCGGGGGGGCTCTACGAGGTGGACATGCAGCTGCGGCCCTCGGGCACCAAGGGTCCGGTGGCGGTGAGCTTCGCCGCCTTCGAGGGCTATTACGCCGCTGAAGCCGAGACCTGGGAATATCTGGCGCTGACCCGGGCGCGGCCGGTGTGGGCGACCTCGGCGGCGTTTGCGCGCCAGGCCGCCGCGGCCATCGAAGCGGCGCTGCGGGCGCCCCGCGATCCGGCGAAGACCGCCGAGGACGTGCTGGAGATGCGCCAGCTGATGACCCGCGAGCGGCCGTCGAAAGGCTTCTGGGACCTGAAGCTCTACCCCGGCGGCCTGGTCGACATCGAATTCGCCGTCCAGTTCCTGCAGCTGATCCATGCCGCCGCCGGAGGACCCTTGCGGCAGAACACCGCCGAGGCGCTGGAGGCGCTGGCGGCGGCGGGGCTGGCGCCAGCCGGCGCGGTGGCCGATCTCGCCGCCGCCTGGCGTCTGCAACAGGATCTCTCGCAGCTGCTGAAGGTGGCGCTGGACGAGGACGCGACGCCCGAGAACGAGCCCAAGGCGCTCAGGGGCCTGCTGGCCAAGGCCGGCGGCGCCCGGGACGAACGGGGCTTGCGCGCCCGGCTGACCAGCCGTCGTCGCGCCGCGCACCGGGCCTTCCTCGACCTCATCGCCACCGCGCGTCACAGACGTCCGCCGACGGAGTGACGCCGCCCGCCCGTACAAGTCCGGTCGAGCCGCCGGCGCGACCAGCGACGGCGGGGGCGGCTTAAGGTATGGGAGCGGTGCTTGAACGAGGCGCTCATTGACAGCGGGCGAGGGCGATCCGGACGAGGAGTTGGTGCTGCGCGCCGGCCAGGGCGACCCCGCGGCGGTGCAGGCGCTGGTGGCGCGCAAGCTGCGTCGGGTGCTGGCGCTGGCCGAACGGGTGCTGGGCGACGCCGGGGACGCCGAGGACGTGGCCCAGGAGACCTTCATCAAGGTCTGGCGTCATGCGGCGGCCTGGCGGCCGGGCGCGGCGCGGTTCGACACCTGGCTGCACCGGGTGACGCTCAACCTTTGCTACGACCGCCTGCGTCGGCGCCGCGAACGGCCCACCGCCGAGACGCCCGACCTGCCAGATCCCGGTCCGGGCCCCGATCGCGGGCTGGAGGCGGAGGATGTCGGCCGGCGCGTGCGGCTGGCCATGCTGGACCTGCCGCTGCGCCAGCGCGAGGCGATCGTGCTTTGCCACTATCAGGAGCTGGGCAATATCGAGGCGGCCCAGGTCATGGGCGTCAGCGTGGAGGCGCTGGAGAGCCTGTTGTCACGGGGTCGGCGGGCGCTCAGGGGCGCCCTGACCGACCTGAAGGAATGAGGTTGGGGGGATGATGACCGAAGATCGATTTGCGGCTCTCGCCGAGGCTTACGGCGGTGATATCGCCCGCTGGCCCGCGGAGGTTCGCGCCGACGCCGAGGCGTTCACGGCGATGCATGCGGAGGCGGCGGCGGTGCTCGAACGCGAGCGCGGGCTGGACGCCGCCCTGGACGCCGACGTCGCCGGCGCGCCGGGCGCGCTGCTGCGTCAACGGGTGATCGACAGCGCCCCCGCGGCCTTGAGCGCGGGCCGCATCTGGCGGTGGCTGACCGGCGCCGGACTCGGCCTCGGGCTGGCGGCCGCCTGCGCCTGCGGCGTGGCGGCTGGGATGACCCTGGCGCCGCCGTCGGTCACCCGGATGATCAGCGGACCGCCGGCCGAGTCGTCCGACGAACTGACCGCCCTGATCGATCCCGCCACCGATCCGGAAGGCGCCTGATGCGCGGGCGCTGGCTGACCATCGGCCTGATCGTGTCGGTGACGCTGAACCTGTTCCTGATCGGCGCGGGCGGCGGCGTCCTGTGGCTGGGCATGCGCATGGCCCGGGAAAACGCGGTCATGCGGGCCGGCGCCCTGGTGCGCGCCAGTCGCGACCTGCCGCAGCCCGATCGTCGCAACATGCGACTGATGTTGCGTCAGGCCTGGCTGGCGGTGAAGGCCCCGGCTGAGCAGAGCCGGGCGCTGCGGCTGGACGCCTGGGGCTCGATCGCCGATCCCGCCGCCACCGCCGCCCAGATCAAGCAGAAGCTGGCCCAGAGCCGCCAGCTCGACCTCGCCGATCGCACGACGGTTGAGGAGAGGGTGGTCGACTACGCCCTGGCGCTGCCGCCCGCCGACCGGAAGATCTTCGCCGACGGCATGCTGCGCGTGCTGACGCCGGTCCGCGCGGTGATCGTGAAACCTCCGGCCCCGCCACCGGCCATCGCGCCCGCGGCGCCCGCAAAGCCACCCAACCCCTAACCACCCAACCCCCAACCACCGTCGTCCCCGGTCTAAACACGTCAGTCCCGGGGATGACGGATTGTTGGCGAGCGATCTACTCGGGAGGGCTATTCGGCCGCGTAGGTGCGCACGCCGTCGGTGAGCAGGCTCTGGCGCACCGGCAGGAGGAAGCTGGCCACGGTCCCGACGCCGGGCTGACTTTCCAGCTCCAGCACCCCGCCATGCATCTCCACCAGCGACTTCGACAGCGCCAGGCCCAGGCCCGTGCCCTGCTGGGTCTTGGCGTGCTGGCTCTCGATCTGTTCGAACGGCCGCGCCAGGCGGGCGAGGTCGTCCGGGGCGATGCCGATGCCG
>Ga0182012_10007153_pt1 | contig 11212 bp, 11 predicted proteins | sample 612S2SmetaG_FD_120486 | JGI IMG/M metagenome (GOLD analysis project Ga0182012, IMG submission 120486) | Permafrost microbial communities from Stordalen Mire, Sweden - 612S2S metaG | ecosystem: Environmental > Terrestrial > Soil > Wetlands > Permafrost | place: Sweden: Stordalen | collected...
GCGCGCTTCACTTCTGAGGTGCGTCAGGCCGACCCGCAGCTTCGCTCAACGTTGGCCAACGCCCCGAGCGCGGTCGACGAGGCCAGCACCGCGTTCTCCGGAATCCGCCCCTCCTTTCCGGCGCTGGCTGCCAGCCTGGCCAACCTGGGCCGGGTGGGAGTCATCTACCACAAGTCGATCGAGCAGCTGCTGGTTGTCTTACCGGCGTTGTTCGCCGCGATCACCACGTCCGCAGGCGGCGCGCCGCAGGACGAGGGCGCAAAGCTCGATTTCAAGCTGGACGTGAACGACCCGCCGCCGTGCGCTGTGGGCTTCCTGCCCCCGCCATTGATGCGTACGCCGGCCGACGAGACGCTGCGCGAGCTCCCCAAGGATCTGTACTGCAAGGTCGCTCAGAACGATCCGAGCACCGTGCGCGGCGCCCGCAACTATCCGTGCCAGGAGTTTCCCGGCAAACGAGCACCAACGATTCAGCTATGTCGCGACCCGAAGGGTTACGTACCGGTTGGCCGCAACCCCTGGCGCGGTCCGCCGGTCCCTTACGATGCACCGGTAACAAACGGGCTGAACGTTTTGCCGCCCAACAAGTTCCCGTATATTCCACCGGGTTCTGATCCGGACCCGGGCGTTCCGATAGTCGGGCCGCCCCCACCAGGTGTGGTGCCCGGGCCCGGGCCCGGGCCGGTGCCGCATCAGCCGGCGTTCGATCCACCGCCGCCCAATGACAACGGACCACCGCCGCCATTCACGTCATGGCAACCGCCGGGGGTCCCGCCGCAGCCACCGCAGCTTCCGTATCCGAAGTACCTTCCGCCGCCGCCACCGCCGGAAGGTACGGGGCCGGCGCAACCGGAGGCCAGCGGCCCGGCCTACGCCACCTACGACCAAACCACTGGAGCCTTCGCGGACCCGGCCGGCGGCACTGGTATTTTCGCGCCCGGCGCCGGCGCATCCAGTGCCGAGACTTGGGTGGACCTCATGCTTGATCCGAGGCCCCTCTGATGGACCCCGTAGTGGCCAACGAGCAAACGACGAAACAACGCGTTCGTCGGCGGGCATCCCGCGCGGCCGGCCCGGCGAAAAGCGTTTCGAGCCAAGCCGTTACGGTCCATGTCGACGTTCCGGTCCAGCCGAAGACGTCGGCCGGGCCGGCGAAGACCCTCAAACCCGTCAAGCCGCCGCCGCGGCGGCCGGCGCACCGGGCACTGGTCGGATGGATCGCGTTTGGCGCGGCGTTGTCGGCGATCGGCGGGCTGGTCGCCTGCCTGACCTTCCTGTTCACCCAGCAACGGCACGCTGAAGCCGAACAATCACGCGACCAACGCTTCGTCGACGCCGCCACTCAGACAGTGATCAACATGTTCAGCTACAAGCAGGACAGCATCGACGACAGCGTGAACCGGTTCTATAACGGCACCAGCGGCCCGTTGCGCGGCATGCTCGGCGCCAACAACAACATCGATAACCTCAAGGGCCTGTTCCGCTCTACCAATGCGACATCGGAAGCCACCATCAACGGCGCTGCTCTGGAGGGCATCGACGCCGTCACCGACAACGCCTCAGTGCTGGTGTCGGTGCGCGTCACCGTGGCCGACATCGACGGAGTCAACAAGCCATCGATGCCGTACCGGTTGCGGGTCATCGTGCACGAGGATGAGCAGGGCCGGATGACCGGTTACGACCTGAAATATCCCGACGGAGGCAACTGATGCGGTGGCGGCGGTGGCTGATCGCCGTCGCGGGTTACCTGGCGATCGCAGTCATTGTCGGGTTGTCGGCGGCGAGTGGCTCGTTTTACTGGAACTGGGTGCAGACCCGCGGCGAGGGGTCAGCGCGCTCGGTGCTGGCCCGTCAGGCCGCCACCGACATACCCAAGGTTTTCGCCTACGACTACCAGACCGTCGAACGCAGCCTGGCCGACGCGTACCCGTTGCTGACGCCTAACTACCGCCAGGAGTTTCAGAAGAGCGCCAATGCGCAGATCATCCCGGAAGCCAAGAAGCGCGAGGTGGTTGTCCAGGCGAATGTCGTTGGTGTGGGCGTTATTTCCGCCAAACGGAATTCGGCGTCGGTGATGGTCTACTTGAACCGCACCGTCACCGACAGGTCGCGCCAGCCGCTCTACGACGGCAGCCGATTGCGGGTAGATTACAACAAGATCGGCGACAGATGGTTGATCGCCTACATCACGCCGATCTAGGTGCCAATCCGAAAATTGCTCAAGAGCACATCGCAATGCCGTTGCAGTTCAACGGATAACGCTGGATAGGGCTGGGCGGGGGCCCGGCCGGCTGCAGCGAAAACGGTTTCTTGGTCATCGACGACTCCAGGCCGCACTCTTCGCCGTGCAAAGTGGTGTGCGTGCCGGTGAGCGTTGCGTCGTCGAAAGCGTAGGTCTCCGATGATGCCGCTGTGCCGCCGCCCGGGCACGAAACGCCGTCGGCCACGTCTACCTGGAAGGTCCACTGTCCGCTGACCAACCGGGCTCTGCCACTGTAGTTCTGCAGCTTGTCCTGACGGCTGATGTGTTGAGGGGTCGTACTGACTATGTTCAGAGCACAGAAGTCTGCCTGAATGTCCGGGTTGGAATAGTCCTGGTAGTAGCGGCTTCCGTTTACTTGATCGCACAGCGCCGTGATCGTCCAGGTCACTCCAGGCATGCCGGCCTGGTTGAACGAGTAGTCGCCGTCCGGCGGCGGCCCGACCGCACTCGCCGGGATACTCGAATTCAGCGCAATTCCCACTGCAACGGCCGAGCAGATGCCCGCGCTGGCGGCCGGTCCGCGACGGAGATGCACTTTCTGTCTCCCCTTACGCTGGATGCGCCTGGGCGAGTGCGTCGAGAAATGACCGCGCCCAGCGATCCACGTCATGGGCGAGCACCTGTCGTCGTAGCGACCGCATCCGCTGCCGTCCCTCGTCGTCTCGCTGGTTCAGTGCCGCCTCGATGACGTCCTTGACGCCTTCGAGGTCGTGCGGGTTGACCAGATAGGCCTGCCGCAATTCGGCTGCCGCCCCGGTGAATTCGCTCAGGACCAGCGCGCCGCCAAGATCGCTGCGGCAGGCGACGTACTCCTTGGCCACCAGGTTCATTCCGTCCCGCAGCGGGGTCACCAGCATGACGTCGCTGGCCACGAAGAACGCGATGAGTTCGTCGCGGGGAACCGGACGATGTATGTAATGCACCACCGGATGCCCCACCTCGGCGTATTCGCCGTTGATGTGGCCCACCTCGCGTTCGATGTCGTTGCGCAGAATCTGGTAGCTCTCCACACGTTCGCGGCTCGGTGTCGCCAGTTGGATCAGCACGGTGTCGTCGCGCTTGGCGCGGCCTTCGGCGAGAAGTTCGGAAAAGGCTTTCAAGCGGACGTCGATACCCTTGGTGTAGTCGAGCCGGTCCACGCCGAGCAGGATCTTGCGGGGGTCGCCCAGCTCGGCCCGGATCTCCTGGGCGCGGCGCCTGACCTTACGGCTGCGGGCAGCGTGGTCGAGTTCCTTGGAGTCGATGGAGATGGGGAAGGCGCCGACCCGAACGGTGCGTTCCTCGAGCTCGGCTTCACCGAACCGCGAGCGAACCCCGACCGATCCCCGCGAGGTGTTCGCGCCGACCAGCCGCCGGGACAGGATCAGGAAATTCTGGGCGCCGCCGGGCAGGTGGAACCCGACCAGGTCGGCACCGAGCAGGCCTTCGATGATCTCGGTGCGCCACGGTATCTGCATGAACAGCTCGACCGGCGGGAACGGGATGTGCAAGAAGAAACCGATGATCACATCGGGCCGCAACGCACGCAACATTTTGGGTACCAGTTGCAGTTGATAGTCCTGCACCCACACCGTCCCGCCCTGTGCGACGGCGCGTGACGTGGTTTCGGCGAAGCGCCGGTTGACTTCGACATAGCGCTCCCACCAGTCGCGGTGGTAGATCGGCTTGACGATGACGTCGTGGTAGAGCGGCCACAGCGTGGCGTTGGAGAACCCCTCGTAGTACTCGGCGACGTCGTCGGAGCTCAGCGGTACCGAGATAAGTCGCAGGTCTTCCTGAACGATGGGCTCGTCATCGAAGTCGACCGCGTCATTGACTGGATCGGACACCAGGCCGGGCCACCCGACCCAGGCCCCCCGACGGCGGCGCAGCAGCGGCTCTAAAGCCGTGACCAACCCCCCGGGACTGCGTTTCCAGGTAGTGGTGCCGTCGGGAAGTCGCTCCAGATCGACCGGCAGCCGGTTGGCAACCACCACGAAGTCGGAATCCCCGAAGCGCGCCGAATCCGCAGTCTTCGAGTTCCGGACTCCCCTGGGAGTCATTTACGTGTCGAGTTTCGCCGGTCCAATACCGAGCATGGACAAGAAAACGCGGCATTCGTCGGCGTCGTTCGCATAGGCGGCGACGACCCGTCTGGCCTGGCTCGCGGTGCTGTCGGCCAGCGGCTCCACATCGCCGATTTCGCCAGGATCAGTTTTGGTAGGCATACCCTAATTCTAGGCGACGTGAATAGTCGTCCCGATACTGGTCGTATTGTGCAAGCAGCCGGGCCCGATACGCAGCCAGCCCGAAAAAGCGAGGTGTGCGGAATGACAGTCTCCGAACAAGCCGGTGCCGAGGCGGCCAATGTCAACGCGAACGGCAACGCGAACGAGCTGGTGGCCTATGAAACCCTCGACGAGGGCCGCATCGCCCGGATTTGGCTCAACCGGCCCGAAGCCCACAACGCGCAGAACCGCGGCCTGCTGGTTCAGCTCGACGAGGCGTTTGGTCGCGCCGAAGCTGACGACACCGTACGTGTGGTGATTCTGGCCGCGCGCGGCAAGAACTTCTCCGCCGGTCACGACCTCGGCTCCGAGCAGTCGCTGCTGGAGCGACAGCCCGGACCGACGCAGCATCCGACCTTTCGCTCGCACGGTGCCACCTTGGAACCGGTCGTGGAGAAGCTGTATCACCAGGAGTGGCATTTCTTCTTCCAAAACACCAGTCGCTGGCGCGATCTGCGCAAGATCACCATTGCCCAAGTCCAGGGCAACGCGATCTCGGCAGGTCTGATGCTGATCTGGGCGTGCGATCTGATCGTCGCGGCCGACAACGCGAAGTTCAGCGACGTGGTCGCAGTTCGGCTGGGTATGCCCGGCGTCGAATACTATGCTCACCCTTGGGAATTCGGTCCGCGTAAGGCCAAAGAAATGCTCTTGACCGGTGATGCGCTGGACGCCGACGAGGCCTATCGGCTGGGCATGGTGTCCAAGGTTTTCCCGGTCGATGAGCTGGAGGCCAAGACCCTGGAGTTCGCGCGGCGCATCGCCGAGCGGCCCACGATGGCGGCGCTGCTGGTCAAGGACTCGGTCAACGCCGCCGCCGACGCGATGGGATTCACCGAGGCGCTGCGGCACGCGTTCTCCCTTCACGAACTGGGCCACGCGCACTGGGCGGCTCACAACGAGAACCGGTACCCGGTTGCCCTGCCGCCCGACGTCGAGGACTGGCGCAACGCCAAGCCCACCAAGCTGGCCCGCCGCGACACGCCTTAACGCCGCGCCACCGGCGACGGTCACATCTGCAACACGCGTCTACGCACTGAGGGAATACGCGCGTGCCCGCCTCGGCGCGACAAATCCGGCTTCCCGCTCCCGACTGAGCCCGGTTGTCGCGCAGAGGTGGGCAAACTGCCTGCCGCCTGAGCGAGAGACCAGTGGGGCAGAAGTGGCCGATGCGCTTTGTGCTGAGGTCGAGTCGGGGGCGGCGATTTCGGCCTCGTCGGGCACGTGGTTCTATATCTAGAACATGTTTCAGTTTTAGAGAGGCGCCCGTGCAGCTTTCTTTCGAAGATCGGACGTACTTGGTCACCGGCGGCGGCAGCGGAATCGGCAAGGGCGTGGCCGCGGGGCTCGTCGCGGCCGGGGCCTCGGTCATGATCATCGGGCGCAATGCCGACCGGCTGGCGTCGGCCGTCGAAGAGATCGAATCGCTTGAGGCCAGCAGCGGCTCGATTCGCTATGAGCCCGCCGACGTCACCAACGAGGATGAGGTCACCCGTGCTGTTGACGCGGCGACGGCGTGGCACGGCCGGCTGAACGGTGTGGTGCACAGCGCGGGTGGTTCCCTGACCGTAGGACCTATCACCCACACCGACTCGGAAGCCTGGCGGCACACGGTCGACCTCAACGTGAATGGCACCATGTACGTGCTCAAGCACGCCGCACGTCACATGGTGCGCGGCGGCGGGGGTTCATTTGTCGCGATCTCATCGATCGCGGCCAGCAACACCCATCGTTGGTTCGGACCCTACGGAGTCACCAAGTCAGCCATCGACCATATGATGATGCTGGGCGCCGACGAACTCGGCGAATCATGGGTTCGTTGCAACAGCATCCGCCCAGGCCTGATTCGCACCGACCTTGTTGCTGCCAGCGTCATCGACTCGCCGGAGCTGAGCGCCGACTACGCGCTTTGCACGCCGCTGCCACGGACGGGCGAGGTCGAGGACGTGGCCAACCTTGCGATGTTCTTGCTCAGCGACGCGGCCAGCTGGATCACCGGACAGTGCATCAACGTCGACGGCGGACACATCCTGCGCCGCGGCCCGGACTTCTCGTCATTGATGGAGCCGATATTCGGCACCGACGCGCTACGTGGGGTGGTCTGACATGAACAGACTCGAAGGGCAACGGATCCTGGTGACCGGCGCGGCGTCGGGAATCGGCCAGGCCACGGCGCTACGGCTGCTCGACGAGGGTGCCACCGTGGTGGCCGCCGACATCGCGGCCGACGGTCTGGGCAAGACTGCGGCCCGGGCCGGCGAGGCCGGAACCGGCGACCGGCTCACCACTTTAGAGATGAACGTCAGTAATGAGGATTCGGTGATGGACGGCGTGCGCCGGGCCGTCCAAACGCTCGATGGCCTGGATTCCCTGGTCAACGCGGCCGGGATTCTGCGCGCTTCGCATACGCACCAGACCAGTGCCGAGCAGTGGAACCAGATCATCGCCGTCAACCTGACCGGCACCTTCCTGGTGGTGCGCGAAGCGCTACCGGCGCTACTGGCGAATCAGCGCAGCACCATCGTGAACTTCAGCTCCACGTCGGCCTCTTTCGCCCATCCGTACATGGCGGCCTACGCCGCGAGCAAGGGCGGAATCCAGGCCTTTACCCATTCTGTGGCACTCGAATATGCCCGCGAGGGTCTGCGTGCGGTGTGCGTGGCGCCGGGCAGCATCAAATCCGGGATCACCGATGCCACCGGGGGATACATCCCGCAAGACGCCAACTGGTCACTGTTCAGCAGGCTGATGCCCATCCTGGCCACCACGGCGGAATCCAGCGGCACCGGGATGGCCGATCCCAGTGCGGTCGCCGGTGTGATCGCCATGCTGGTCTCCGAGGACGGCGCATTCATCACCGGTACCGAAATCCGTATCGACGGCGGTACGCACGCCTGAGGCGATTGCGAGCCCGGCGTAGCCGTGCGAAGCAGGTCGCCTCCATGAGGGCTAGTTGACGCAGTGCACTCCGCCGCCGTCGATCGGTTTCCCCTGGTCCGGTGTGGGATAGGTGCTGGTGCCGTAGCCGTAACTCGGATAGGTGCTGGTCTTGGTCGACGTTGTGGTCTTGGGGGTGGTTTCTTCCGTGGTGGCTGCGTCCGTCGTGGTTTCGTCCGCGGCCGGCAACGAATAGTTGGTATCCACGGTCACTCGGATGTGTCCGGGCTGCAGGAACGGATCGGGCTGGACCGGGAGATCCAGTCCGAGCAGGGTAGCCGCGTTACGTGCGTCGTTTTCGGCGCCGGATCCGTACTGGATTGTGGTGGAGTTGGGCTCGCCGGACTCACGGTCGCGGACCTGCCCCGCGGTGTAGCCGTGTTTTTTCAGTGCGCCGGATACCTGGGTGGCAAGGCCGCTCATGCTGCCGGAGTTGATCACGTCGACGACGGTGGACGGGTTGGGTTTGGCGGCCATCAAGCCTGAAGTGGCGGGCGTGGTCGTCGTCGCCGCTGCGCCGACAGCTGCGGCCACCTCAGCCTTGATGGCCGCCGGGTCGATGATGTTGACGTCCTGGCCGTCGATGTTGTCGTAACGCACCACGGGCAGGGTCCGGAATTCGACGTTGCCGCCCGCAAGCGCACCTAATCGCTGGATCAGGTCCTCATTCCAGCCCGAAGACAGCACGACGTCTTTGCGCGCGACTGCCATGAGGGCCTTGAGCTTGTTCAGGTCGGTGAACGTGCCCGTCTGCTGAAGTTCTCGCATAACCGACGATATGAATGCCTGCTGTCGGTGGGTGCGGTCCAAGTCCCCGTTATCCAGGCCGTGACGCTGCCGGACAAACGCCAGCGCCTCCGAAGCGTTCAATCTCTGGGTCCCGGCGGGGAAATCGGCACCCGAATACGAGTCGTAGACGGGTTGGTTCAGGCATACATCCACACCGCCGAGGGTCTGGGCCAAATCGTAGAAACCCGCCAAGTTGACCTCGGCGAAGTAGTCGATCGGAACGCCAGTCAGGCTTCGCACCGCGCGCAAGGTTGCCGCTCGGCCGGCTTCGCGGCCCTTGGTCTCGAGTTCCCTCTGGGTGCTCGCGCCTTGGTCGGCGAGCTTCTGTGCGACGTACTGCTTGGTCAGTCCGTATGCCTCTTTGATCTTGATGTGGTTGTATCCCGGAACGCCGTTGAAAGGTACCCAGTCATCGCGGGGAATGGAAAAGGCGACCACTTTGTCGTCGGCGCCGATGTGGACGAGTATCAGGGTGTTGGTGTTGTAGCCGCCGTCGTCGGAATCGCCTGCATGCAGCTGCTTGAGAATCGACCACGGCAGGTCGTTGCCGTCCTGGTCTTTTCGGGAGTCCAGCCCGATCAGCAAGATGTTCATGTTGCTGCCGCTGGAGCGCGGATCTTCTGCGCTTAGTGCCTGCGAGACGGTGATACCGCCCAGCGCTCCGTGGGCCACCCAATATCCCGCTCCGGTCAGCAGCACTGCGGCCAGTGACGCGATCGTCATCAAGCCCCGCGTCAGCCCTTTGCGCAGAGGGGACGGCTGACTAACGGCTCTATGGCGGTGATGAGCACCCACATGGCTTTCCATCACAAACCTCGACCGCTGATCAGCGCATCACAGCGGACCGCAACAGCGGTTGGCAGTGATGTCGCTCCCAGCATGGCGTCAATTATGCGGCAGCTTGCTGAGAAGCCCCCAATCGAAGGGGCTCGAAAAGGCCGCGAAAAGGCTGCGAAAAGGCCGAATGTGGGCAGGCTTACCCGGCGAACCGGGCGACATTCCCGGCGACGAATCTTCCCGCTAGCTGCATGTTCCGGCTCACTGTTGCACTAAGACCGGCGTGATCTGACGCGGGTGGTCAGCAGTACGGGTACTCGATGTGCCACCGGCCGTTCACCCAGTCAGCGCGAAAGTGGCCACCCAGCTGTGGATTGACGTCTTTGATGTTTCCTGAGCCACCGGCGTTCGGTGTGAAGCCCGGGGGATCCCAGGTGACGGACTGGGGGCTTGGTGTTAGCTCCGGAGTGCAGTTTTTCTGCGTCGCGATGTAGCCCTGGATGACCCGCTGCTCGGCGGTGGGTTGGTCACCGAGATCGCCGGGATCGGGCGGGGCCGGATCGTTGGGGCACAGCGCATGTGCACCGCACACGCTGTTGCGAGCAATGGTCGGTACTACAGCGCCAGCGCGATTCAGCGGTGTCATGGTGCTCCACATCAGCAGGGTCGTGAGTACCAGCCCCGCTGCGACGGCACCGCCGCTGACGCGTGTGCGCATATTTCCTCCAGTCGAATGAACTATCGGACTTTCACACGTTCGTCGCCCGACGTGTAATAGAGACGAATATTGGAGCCTGTGACGATTTCAGCGAGGTACACGCCGAGAGGTTCAACCTCGTAGTAATAGTGAGCGTAACCCTGTGCATCCAAAGCTGTTGCGCACGACAAGCCCGGCGCACCGCACCTCACCTTGAGCGGCGTCGACAGTGCGGCGATCAGTAACACGACGATCCCGACCACTATGGGGACTTTGTTCAATCCGTACCTCGTCTACGAAGGATGCATCACGGGAGTGTATGCGCCTGGGTCGGCCATCAGCGCCGGGAGATTTCCAGCGTTTTAGAATCTCCTGATGTCCCCGACGGTCGCTGATGTCTAAGGCAACTGAACAGTTCGCGACCCACGGGCCGGGCGGCGTTCGCATTGTCTCGGATCGCCAAGGCGATCCTCAAGCGCGTGCCGTGGTGTTCTTGCACGGCGGTGGACAGACCCGCCGCTCATGGAGCCGGGCGGCTGCCGCAGTCACTAAGCGCGGATGGCAAGCCGTGACCGTCGACCTGCGTGGCCACGGAGAATCCGACTGGTCAGGCGAAGGCGACTATCGCGTCGTCAGCTTCGCCGGCGACGTCCAAGAAGTCCTGCGCAGCCTGCCTCCGGAACCGGTGCTGGTCGGCGCTTCTCTGGGTGGCTTCACCGCGATGCTGCTCGCAGGGGAGCTCTCGCCGGGTATCGCCAGCGCCGTCGTATTGGTCGACATCGTGCCCGACATTGAGCAATCCGGGGCGACACGGATACACGCCTTCATGGCCGACCGGGTGGAATCAGGGTTCGGCTCACTTGACGAGGTCGCTGACGCGATCGCGGAGTACAACCCCCATCGGCCCCGGCCCAGTGATCTGAACGGCCTGACCACCAATCTGCGCCGCCGCGGTGATCGCTGGTACTGGCACTGGGATCCGCAGTTCATCAGCGGCACCGCGGCGTTTCCCCCAATTGAGGTCACTGAGGTCGACCGCATGCACGCAGCCGTTGATGCGATCCTGCGTGGCGGCGTGCCCATGCTCCTGATTCGGGGCCAAATGAGTGACCTGGTCAGCCAGGAGCGCGCTGACGAATTTCTCGCACGCTTTCCGCAGATCGAGTTCGCCGATGTGCGCGGGGCAGGACACATGGTCGCCGGGGATCGCAACGACATCTTCGCGGGGGCTGTCCTGGATTTCCTCGCCCGGCATACCGACGCGGAATGACATCGTCGACCGGGTGTGTGCACGCTGCTCTTACCAACCAGGCGGCACGCACGCGCTGTTACTATCTGCCCGACAAACACACGAAGGAGAACCGGCGTGACCAAACCATGGCTGCGAACGCTTGGTTTGGTCGGTGTCACGGTGATGGCCGCGACAGCACTCGCGAAAACGGCTTGGGCAGAACCGGTCCCGACTCCTGGCATAGAGATAAA
>Ga0182012_10007154_pt1 | contig 11211 bp, 11 predicted proteins | sample 612S2SmetaG_FD_120486 | JGI IMG/M metagenome (GOLD analysis project Ga0182012, IMG submission 120486) | Permafrost microbial communities from Stordalen Mire, Sweden - 612S2S metaG | ecosystem: Environmental > Terrestrial > Soil > Wetlands > Permafrost | place: Sweden: Stordalen | collected...
CCAGTGCTGAGCGATCGTCGAACCGGTATACGGGGCAAGCCATTTGAAGCCCGCGGCGTCCGAGGCCGGCGCCGCGACAATGGTGGTGTAGTCCATCGCGCCGCCCTCCTCGAGGACGCGGCGCACGCTGGCGATGGTGGTGCCTTTCTGCCCAATGGCTACGTATACGCAGCGCACCTGCTTGTTGGGATCGCCAGTCTCCCAGTTCTTGCGCTGGTTGAGGATGGTGTCGACACACACTGCGGTCTTGCCGGTCTTGCGGTCACCGATGATCAGCTGGCGCTGGCCGCGACCGATCGGGGTCATTGCATCGATGGCCTTGATCCCGGTCTGTAGGGGCTCCGTCACGCTCTGCCGCTGCACCACCGACGGCGCCTGCAGTTCTAGCGCGCGCCGCGTGTCGGTCTCGATGTCGCCGCGCCCGTCGATCGGTTGACCCAACGGGTTGACCACCCGGCCCAAATACGCGTCTCCGACGGGCACAGACAACACTTCGCCGGTGCGCTTGACCTGCTGCCCCTGCTGGATATTCGCGAAATCACCGAGGATCACCGTGCCGACGCTGTGCTCGTCAAGGTTGAGTGCGACACCGAGGATTCCGCCTGGGAACTCGAGCAGCTCTTGGGTCATTACCGACGGCAACCCTTCGACGTGCGCGATGCCGTCCCCGGCGTCGATGACGGTGCCAACCTCCTCACGGGAGGTGTCGGCGGTAAATGACCCGACGTACTCCTCGATCGCACTCTGAATGTCATCAGCGGAGATTGTCAACTCGGCCATAGCTTTTCGTCTTCCTTCTTGATTATTTCTGCTGACTAGTTCGTGTTCAGTCGGGCAACTGAGCTTCGGCCGCGGCCAGACGGGACAGGAGCGTACCGTCGATCACCTCGTCGCCCACGGCGATTGAGAGCCCGCCCAGCACTGCGGCGTCGATCTCCAGCTGCACTGTCACGGGATGACCGTAGATGCGGCTCAGGACTTCGGTGAGGCGTGTGCGCTGGGTATCGCTGAGCTCGGCCGCGGCACGGGCTTGCGCGACGACTTCGCCTCGGCGCGCCACCGCTACTTGGGCCAAGAACAGCGCCGCCTCTTCTGCGGACTGGCCTCTCAACAGCTCGACAGTCTGGGACAGTAACGCTGTCGCAATTGGGTTGACTGCGCCGCCGCTGCTGGCAAGTACGTTGCGCAGCAACCCAACACGGCCCTCGGCCGGAACGTTGTAGTCGCCCAAGAGGATGCCAAGTCGTGGCTGTGCGTCGAGAATACGCGAAAACCGGAACAACTGGTCTTCGACATCGTCGACCTGATGTTCACGTTCCGCGACTTCCAGCAACGCCTGCCGCGAGACGTGTTCGAGGGCGTCGATCAGATCGGCGTTGGCCGACCAACGCTGCGAAACAGCCGTCTTCAGCACATCGAGCGCCGGGTCACCGACTTTGCCCGCTAGTAGCCGCTCGATCAACCGGACCCGGGGCTCCGCGTCTTCGGCGGCCAAGGTGAGGTAGCGGGTAACGACGACTTCGCGGATAAGCAACTTGGCTGCCTCGACCAGCTCGCTGGCGAGAGTGTGTAGTCCTTTGCTGTCGAGGTCCTTGGCGATGGTGTCCAACCGCTCCGAGACGGTGACTACCGCCCGCCGGCTGGCCGAACGCAGCTTGGCCATCAGGGGGTACTCAACCTTCGCCGCCGCCGGCGCCATTTCGTCGAGTTCATCCAGAAAGCGATCGACGGTGGCCGACTGCTGGGCGGCATCCGCCACGAAGCTGCGCACCAATTCGCCCGCCTTGCGTACGGATTCGTGCCCGAGCTCATGGCGGAGCTGCCGGCTCAGCTGGGTCCGCAGTAGCTCGGCCTGGCTAGAGCCCTGGCCCTTGATGCGCTCCGCCTCGACTTCGGCGTGGGCCTGTAGTTGTGCGGATATGCGTTCGGCGTCTACCTGGGCCTCTTCGACGACCCGTTGTGCTTCCGACTTGGCGGCTTCCACCGCCTTGCTGTGGGCCGCGGTCGACTCAGTCAACCGTTCGGCCGCAATGGCCGAATCGTCCAACTGCTGACGCACGGTGGTCTGCCGGGTCGCCATCAGACCGCGCACCGGCGGCACCACGTAGCGCACCACCAGAAATACGATGAGCGCGAACCCCACCAACTGCCCGATGAATGTTGACATTGGTGGTTACTTCGTTGCAGCGGAGGTGGTTACGTCGACGCCGAGGATTCGAGTGGCCAGGGTCGCCGCCATGGTCCCCACGTTGGCCCGCAGATCCAGTTCCACGGCGTCCCTCTCTCGCTTCAATTGCTCGGTGGCCGTCAGCAGCGTCTCCGTCACCTGCTGCTCGGCGCGGGCGCGCGCGTCTTCGACGACCTCACGACCCTGCGCCCGGGCACTGTCGCGGTAGGACGATGCCTGGCCTCGAGCTTCCTTCATGGCTTCGTTGTAATCAGCCTGGGCCGCCGCGAACTGCTCGGCCGACTTCTTGTTGTCGGCGGCCGTCTTCTCGACCATGGCGTCGCGTTCCCGCAACACCTTCATGACCGGCGGCACCACCCAAAAGCCGATGACGCCCAGTACCACAAGGAAGATGGCCAGCTCGAAAAAGAAGGTGCCGTTGGGCACGAGGAAGATCTGCTTGCCTCCCTCTGCTTCCTGGCCCGCGGCCAGAAAAACAGCGCTCACGTCACCCATCACAGCGAATTAACCCCCGACGGCCGTTATCGGAGTGGCGAAGACAAACAAGGCCATGAACGCCAGGTTGATAAAGTACGCCGCCTCAACCAAACCGACGGTGATGAAGAACGGCGTGAAGAGCCGTCCTTGCGCCTCGGGCTGCCGTGCGATACCCGAAACCAGCGCGTTGCCCGCGATGCCGTCACCGATACCGGCGCCGATCGCGCCGCCAGCCATGATCAATCCGCCGCCGATGAGGGCGCCGAGTCCGATGAGATTGGGATCTGCCATTCCTTATCCTCCTTGATATCTGGTTGCGCTCTTCGTGGCGGTGCTAAGCATGTTCGTCTTCCAGCTCCATCGCTTGGCTGAAGTACAGGATTGTCAGAATCGAGAAGATGAATGCCTGGATCGCGCCGACAAACAGATCGAACGATTTCCAGATCGCATTCGGCGCCCACATGATCCACGCCGGGAGTATCCCGATCAGGGCGACCAGGATGCCGCCGGCGAAGATGTTGCCGAAAAGTCGGAGCGACAACGAGATCGGCTTGGCGAGTTCTTCGACGATGTTGATCGGCGCGAGGATCGCCACGTGCCCTTTGAGCAGCGCGATCGGATGTCCGATGACGCCGCGGCGCCAGATCCCCGCCGCGTGGTAGCAGACGAACACGAAAAGAGCCAGTGCCAGCACGTAATTGATGTCCGCCGCCGGCGAGGCGAGTAACTCTTTGGGTTCTCCCGATGATGTGGAGTACTGCAGTGGGAGCACCGAGAGCCAGTTGCAGATCAGAATGAACACGAAGATGGTGACCGCCAGTGGAAGCACGAACGGAGCGATCCGCATGCCGACGGCGCTCTCTATCTGGTCGCGCATCTGGATGGTGATCGCCTCCCAGAACAATTGGACGCCGTTGGGAACGCCGCTCGACGTGACCTTGGAGCGCAGGAAGAAGGCGAGGGCGATGACGATCACCGCGGCGATCGCGGTCGACAGCACGGTGTCGACGTTGACAGTCATCCCGAGCCACGTCCTCTGGAGATGCTCGCCCACGTCAATTTTTGGGGCGGCCAAGATCGACTCAGTCATCGCCGGTGCTCCCTTCCGATCCCTTGAATACGCCGCCGTCTGAGCCTTCTGGTCGGCCGGACATCACCGGCTCGTTAGTTGCGGTACGCAGCTTCTTCCAGACCGGCAGCGCGGTCGAGAACACCAGTAGCACCTGGAAGAGCGCCAGCCCGAACATCACTCCCAATCCGGCCGGCTTGAAAACGTACGCGATGATCAGCCCGAGGACGGTGATGATTGCCAGCCGTGACGCCGAATTGAGTGCCATCGAACTCTTCAGCGGATGATCTTTCGCGGTGATTGATTCCACGGAACGCCGCACCAGGAGGGCATTGAGCAAACCCAGCAGCAGTCCGACGCCAAAGAACGCCCCAAGCATCAGGTGACCGGACAATCCGGCGCCGAGCATCGCCAGCGCGGTCAGCGCAACGCTGATCACAAAAAGTCGAGCCGGGCGGAAAGCAACAGAGGGAAACACCAACGGCGCGTCCTGCGCTGGTGTCGTCACTGCAGCACCTCAATCCCAGATTGACGGAGTGGAAGTCGCACCGACTGATCGGTGGCCCGCCGAGCGTATCGCAATGGTCGCGCTGGACTTACCCAAGGGGTAGCTCCCTATGTCGGTCGTGAACCGGCACGGTCGGATAAGCGTCCGATGGGCCGCTTGGCCGGCAACCCGCGAGGTTGATTTCGGGGTTCTACCTGCACCTTACCATATTGTGAGACACGCTACTACTCCTCGTCGTAGGTGTCGTCTCGGCGGCGCACGAGCGGGATCGCAGTCGCGACACCCGCGACCCCGATCGCGCCCAGCATTACCGCCGCGGTGTCGCGGGGGTCGAAGAAAATGGTGCTCGCGGCCCCGAAAGCGACGATGCCGACCCAGAGATAAATCAGCAGGACCACCCGGCGATGCGAATGACCGATCTGCAGCAACCGGTGATGTAGATGCATCTTGTCGGGGCTGAATGCGCTGCGGCCCGCACGGGTTCGCCGCACGATCGCCAGCAGCAGGTCGAGCATCGGGAAAAACATGACCGCGACCACCAGCAGGAACGGTGACAGCAGAGCGAACACATCGCGGGCGCCATAGGCGTTCTGCGAGATCGGGCCGGCGGCGGTCGTGGAGGCGGCGGCGAGCATCAAGCCGATCAGCATCGAGCCGGAGTCACCCATGAAGACCCTGGCGGGATGAAAGTTGTGCGGCAGAAAGCCCAGACACGCCCCCGCAAGCACCACCGAAATCACGGCGGGGGGATAAAACAGCACATCACCGCCGTGGTCGCGGAGTAGGCCGACCGAGAACATGCAGATCGCCATCGCCATGATGAGTCCGAGCCCGGCCGCCAGTCCGTCGAGTCCGTCGACGAAGTTCATCGCGTTGACGATCGAGACCGTCAGCGCGAGGGTGAGCAGGATCGAGGAAGCCTGGTCCAGCACGATGGTGCCGACGCCGCCGAACGGGATGTACAGGACGCTCCAGGCAACGCCCATGGTGACCAGCACGCTGGCCGCGGTGATCTGACCGGCGAACTTCGTCAGCGCGTCCAGCCCCCAACGGTCGTCAATCAGGCCGATGCCCGTGATTACCGCGCCCGCCACCAGTACAGCCGGCAGACCCGTGGAATAGACGAACCCCCGGGTGAGCGCAGGAAGCTGAGATGCCAGAAAGACGGCGGAGATAATGCCCAGAAACATCGCCAGGCCGCCCATCCGCGGAGTTGGCAACACGTGCACGTCGCGTTCCCGCGGGTAGGCGACCGCTCCGAGGCGAGTGGCGAGCACTCGCACCGGCCCGGTGGCGAAGTAGGTGATGATCGCCGCCGTCAGACCCACCAACGCGAGCTCGCGTAGCGGGACACCGGCGCTGCGATCGGACAAGCCGAGCAAACCACCGGCAAGGCTGGTTACATCGCTGGCCACCTCGAAACCGTACTGCACAAACCTGAGAGCTCGACATCGACAATGCCCGCACTGCTACCTGCGCCGAACGTTGCAACCAGTGCGAAAAGCCTGACGGGACTTCACAGCCAGCGCGCGCTCGCGGCTACGCGATCAAACTCGCCGGTTCCAACCCGAGGACTTCTGCGACCCGCTCAACGCTGACCGGACCCGCGCGCAAGACACGCGGGTTGACCCCGGTGAGGTCAACGATCGTCGAGGCGGCCTGCTGTTCGGACGGACCACCGTCGAGGTAAACGTCGACGAGATCGCCTAGTTGGCCTCGTGCGTCGTCGACGTTGACCGCTGGCGGGCGACCGGAGACGTTCGCGCTGGATACGGCCATCGGTCCCACTTCGCGCAGCAACTCGATGGCGACCGGGTGCAACGGCATCCGGAGCATCACCGTGCCGCGGGCATCGCCGAGATCCCACTGCAACGACGGTGCTTGCGTGACCACCAGGCTCAGCGCACCCGGCCAGAACGCGCGGATGAGCTCGCGGGCCCCCGCCGGCATCGTGTAAACCAAACCCTCGATGGTGTGCCACGAACCGACCAGCACGCCCACCGGCATGTCACGGCCACGTCCCTTGGCCGACAACAGCGCGGTCACAGCGGCGCTGTCGAAGGCGTCCGCGCCGATGCCGTATACCGTATCCGTCGGCATGACAATAAGTTTGCCGCCTTTGAGCGCACCTAACGCCGAGGCGATACCTTGTGAACGCTGGATGGGGTCGGCGCAGTCGAATACTTGTGTCATTTGCGCCGCTCCTCTCCCCCGCAAGCGGGGGGTGCCCCCAGATCTCTCTTTTGATCTGCATCGTCGCCGACGCGGGTCATGCGCCCCTCCTGCGAGCTGTCACGAACCTCGGTCGCCCGGCCAGATCTTGCCGGGCAACGACGTCATCGAAAAGTCCTGTGCGTGACACTAATTCGACGGTCTGTGCCGCCGTCGTGTCATCATGCTCGACGGCGAACAGGCCGCCGGGACGCAACCATCGGCCGGCGTGCGCGACAACGGGGACGATCAGCGCCATGCCATCTGGCCCGCCGAAGACGGCATGATGCGGATCATGTTGGGTTACTTCGGGTTCCAGAAGTGTTCCGTCAGGAACGTAAGGTGGATTCGCGACAACCAGATCGACCTGTCCGTCTAGTTCGCTAAGCAGGCCCGGGTTAGAGACCGGCTCAGTTACGTCGGCGTGCACGAGTTCGACTGCGCTGCCCTCGGCGTTGCGGCGCGCATACTCCAGCGCAGCAACGGAGTCGTCGATGCCGATGATCCGGGCCGCTGGCCGGTGCTGGGCCAGCGCCACCGCCAACGCCCCGGATCCGGTGCACAGATCCACAATCACGGGCCGCGCCGCAAGGCGCTGTGCGGTGACCCACGCCAAGATGGCTTCGGTCTCCGGTCGCGGGATGAACACCCCAGGGCCGACGTGCAGCAGCACCGGCCCGAACGCCACCGTCCCGATGAGATGCTGCAACGGCACCCGCCGCGAGCGCGCCGAAATGACGTCGCGATAGCGCCCGAAGAACTCGTCGCCAGGCGACTCGATCAGTGTCAGCCGGCCACGGTCAGTACCCGCCACGTGCGCGGCCAATTGCTCGGCGTCGCAGCGCGCCGAGTCGATCCCGGCTTCGGCGAGAAGCTCCGCAGCCGAGTCGATTGCGCGCCGCAGGGCGGTCATGCCTGTTGCAGCCTCGATTGCTTGTCGGCGGCGCTCAGCGCATCGAACAGCGCATCCAGGTCACCGTCGAGGACCTGATCGAGATTGTGGGCCTTGAAACCGATTCGGTGATCGGTGATCCGGTTTTCCGGGAAGTTGTAGGTGCGAATGCGTTCGCTGCGGTCCACCGTGCGGATCTGGCTGGCCCGATCCGCTGACGCGTCGGCCACCGCCTGCTCCTCCGCCAAAACCTGCAGGCGCGCGGCCAGCACCTGCAACGCACGGGTTTTGTTCTGCAGCTGCGACCGTTCGTTTTGACAGGTGACGACGATCCCGCTGGGCAGGTGGGTGATCCGCACCGCGGAGTCGGTGGTGTTGACGCCCTGGCCGCCCTTGCCCGATGACCGGTAGACGTCGATGCGCAGATCCGACTCGTCGATCTGCACCTCGCCGACTTCCTCGGGTTCCGGATAGACCAGCACGCCGGCCGCCGAAGTGTGCACGCGGCCTTGGGATTCCGTCACCGGAACCCGCTGCACCCGGTGCACCCCGCCCTCGAACTTCATCCGTGACCAGACTCCGTCGACCGAGTCGCCCTTGCTACCGATAGTGAGCGTCGCATCCTTGTAGCCACCCAGGTCCGAAAAGGTTTCGCCCAGCACCGTCACCGTCCAGCCATGCCGCTCGGCATAGCGGATGTACATCCTGGCCAGGTCGGCAGCGAACAATGCCGATTCTTCCCCGCCCTCACCTGATTTGACTTCGAGGACGATGTCGTCGGCATCATGCGGGTCGCGCGGCGACAGCATGTCGGTCAGCTGCGTGTCGAGCTCGGCCACCCGGGATTCCAATTCGGCGACTTCGTCGACGAACGATTCGTCATCGGCGGCCAGTTCACGGGCGGTATCCAGGTCGCCTGACGCCGACACCAGCTTGCGGTGAGTCGCCACGATCGGGGCCAGCCGGGCGAACCGTCGTCCAGCTTTGCGCGCCTCGGCAGGGTTGCTGTGCAGGTCGGGATCGGCGAGCGCACGCTCGAGCTCGGCGTGTTCGGCGAGCAGCACGTCGATCGTCTTTACCGGCTGTGTCATATCCGTCCTCCCGTCCCGCTATGCGCCGTCGTTGACCCTTAAACGCGGATGACCCGTAAACGCGAACCGACGCCCGGCCTGTGCAAGTTCAAGCACAGTTCGGGCGTCGGTAAGGCCGCTAGTTGTCGGTCTGCTCCGGCGCAGCCGCTTCAGAAGACGCGGCCTTGCGCTTGCCGTAGCGCTTTTCGAAACGGGCTACCCGGCCGCCGCTGTCGAGGATCTTCTGCTTGCCCGTGTAGAACGGGTGGCACTGGGAGCAAACCTCGACGGTGATGTGACCTCCCGGCTTGGTGCTGCGCGTCTGGAAGGTGTTCCCGCATCCGCAGACCACAGTGGTCTCGTCATAGGCGGGATGAATGTCAGTTTTCATCATGTCCTCTTCGATCGTCGGCCGCCCGGGCCCCATTCTGGATCCGGCGGTCGGGCGTGAACTCCACGAACCTGAGGTGGTTCTGGCCCAGTCGAGCCTCGATTATGCCAGGTCAACCTCTATGAGCCCAAACGCCGAGTTGCACCCCCGCATTCCCGGCGGCCCGGCGGCCAAATTCGCTCGGATATAACCCACGCACAGCCGTCACGGCGCGTCCCGTGGGTGGTTTATGTGTCGCGATAGGCGCTGCTCTTGGGGTCGCGCGTCCAGAGCACACCGCCCTCGGGCGCCACGCCGCGAGCGGTCAGTTCCCGCTTGAGGACCTTGTTCGTCGCCGTGGTCGGTAGCCGGTCGGTGATCCAGACGTATCGCGGCCAGGCCTTGGCCGACAGATCGGCCTGATCGGCCAGAAACCGCCCGAATTCCGCAGGTGTCAGGCCCGCGCCGTCGGCCAGCACGATCGCCGCCATCACCTGGTCGCCGACGCGTTCGTCGGGTACCGCGTACACCGCGACCTGGCTGATCGGCGTCAGCCGCTGCAGGATTCGTTCGATCGGCGCCGTGGTCATGTTCTCGCCGTCCACCCGCAACCAATCTCCGCTGCGCCCGGCGAAGTAGATCCAACCGTCGACGTCCCGGTAGGCGAGGTCACCCGACCAGAACATGCCGTGCCGAAGGCGGGCATCGGTGGCTTGCGGGTCGTTGTAGTAGCCGGCGAACAGACCCGCGCCGGTTGTGTTGACCAGCTCCCCTATCGCTTGGTCCGCGTTGGTCAGGGCGCCGTCCTCGCCGAAAGTGGCCGCCGGACACTCGGCCAGGGTGTCCGGGTTGTAGATGCTGACCCCGGGGAATCCCCGGCCCAGCGAGCCCGGCGGGCAGCCGTCTTCTCGGGTGATGATGATCGCGCCCTCGGTGGAGCCGAAGCCGTCCCACACGGTGCAGCCGAAACGACGGCTGAACTCGGCGATATCGCGATCGCTTGCCTCGTTGCCGAACGCCACGCGTAGCGGATTGTCGTGGTCGTCGGGTTGCTCGGGTGTGGCCAGCACGTACGCCAGTGGTTTGCCGACGTAGTTCATAAAGGTGGCGCCGTAGCGGCGCAGATCGGGCAGCAGCCCGGATGCCGAGAACGTCGCGGGGACCATCGCCGCGCCAGCGCGCACCGCAACGCTCCAGCCGGCCAGCAGCGCGTTGGAGTGAAACAGCGGCATCGACAGGTAGCAGATATCGGAGGCGTCGACCTCGAACCGCGCCATCAACGTCGCACCGGCAAACAATACGGTCAGGTGGGTCACCTGGACGGCTTTCGGCTCGCCACTGGTCCCGGAGGTGAAGATCATCATGAAGGTGTCGGTGGGGCCAACCTGGCGATACGGAGTCAGCGTTCCCGCATTCCCCAGCAGCGCCGACCAGGCATCGCCTGCCACGTCGAACACCTGCACACCGGGCAGATCCAGACCCTTCAGCAAAACAGTGTGCGCGGGGTCGGTGAGCAGGATCTGGCAGTCGGCTTGCAGGATGTCTCTGCCCAGCGCCGCACCACGGCGGGTGTCGTTGATCCCGCACACCACGTATCCCCCAAGGGCTGCCGACGCCATGGCGGTGAGCATCTGCGGGGTGTTGCCCAGCATTGTGCCGACGTGCAGCGGGCGGTCCCGATCGGCGACCCCGATCAGGACGGCGGCCATGCTGGCCGCATCGGCCAGATGTTCACGCCAGGACCAGACTTGGTCGCCTAACTTCAGCGCCGGTGTGTCGTGGTCCAGACGCTCACGAAGCAACTGCTGAAGCGTGTCCGCCACAGCTCGCGACGTTAGTCGTTATCCATGTTTCCCGGTGTCGTCTTGGACACCTGAACGAGGAACTCGTAGTTGGTTTTCGTCTTGCGCAGCTGCGACATCAGCAAGTCGATGGCCTGGTGGGAATCCAGACCCGACAGCACGCGGCGCAGCTTGTGCACAACGGCGAACTCGTCCGTGGACAGCAACAGCTCGTCCTTACGGGTACCGGAGGGGTTCACGTCGACCGCGGGGAAGACCCGGCGTTCCGAGATCTTGCGGTCGAGCTTGAGCTCGGCGTTGCCGGTGCCCTTGAACTCTTCGAAAATGACCGTGTCGCCGGTGGACCCCGTCTCGACCATCGCGGTGGCGATGATGGTCAGCGACCCACCTTCCTCGATGTTGCGTGCGGCACCCAGGAAGCGCTTGGGCGGGTAGAGCGCGGTCGAGTCGACACCGCCGGACAAGATACGGCCCGACGCCGGCGACGCGTTGTTGTACGCGCGGCCCAGCCGGGTGATCGAGTCGAGCAACACCACGACGTCTTTGCCCTGCTCGACGAGGCGCTTGGCGCGCTCGATGGCCAGCTCGGCGACCGCGGTGTGATCCGACGGCGGACGGTCGAAC
>Ga0182012_10007155_pt1 | contig 11209 bp, 7 predicted proteins | sample 612S2SmetaG_FD_120486 | JGI IMG/M metagenome (GOLD analysis project Ga0182012, IMG submission 120486) | Permafrost microbial communities from Stordalen Mire, Sweden - 612S2S metaG | ecosystem: Environmental > Terrestrial > Soil > Wetlands > Permafrost | place: Sweden: Stordalen | collected...
AAACCATTGCGTGGGGAATGCCGGATGATCCGGTGCCTCGCACTACCTCGTGTGCGTACGGCCGTTTTCTTGGCACACGAGCCGCGGGTGCCTCTGGGCATCGCGGCATTCCCCGCGCCCTCTATTTCTCGGGGGCGAAAGTTTGACGCAACTCCTCGGGCGCCCCGCGCCGCGAGGCGTAAACGCATGTCCGAAGGAAGGGTGGAGCGAAAAGCTGCTCCTCCGCTTCCAGTTTCAGCATCCCGAGCAGGAATCCCAGCAATCCAACGCCATCATTCTTGTTAAGGGATATGTTGTTCAGATAAACAACCCTAGAGTGAATTCCCGTCCTCCACAGGGCCGCAATTCAGCTGTACGGGCTCCTTCCCAGCATATGTCGATTTGACAGGGGCCTCCGCTGCACCCATGTTCCCAAGCGAAACGGCCTTCGCGAATCCTGCGGAAAGGCCTTTATTTTTCCCCTAAGCTACTGGAATAACATGAATATCGTCATCGTCGAGTCGCCGGCCAAAGCCAAGACGATCAACAAGTATTTGGGGCCCTCCTACGAGGTTCTGGCCTCCTTCGGCCATGTCCGGGACCTCCCGGCCAAGAATGGATCGGTCGATCCCGAGGCCAATTTCCAGATGATCTGGGAGGTCGACCCCAAAGCGGCGGGACGGCTTAACGATATCGCCAAGGCGCTCAAAGGCGCCGACAAGCTGATCCTCGCAACCGACCCCGACCGCGAGGGGGAAGCGATCTCCTGGCATGTTCTGGAGGTGCTGAAAGGGAAGCGCGCGATCAAGGATCAGACCATCGAACGCGTGGTCTTTAACGCCATTACCAAACAGGCGGTGTCGGAGGCCATGAAGCATCCGCGCCAGATCGATGGCGCGCTGGTCGACGCCTATATGGCGCGGCGGGCACTGGATTATCTGGTTGGCTTCACACTCTCGCCGGTGCTGTGGCGCAAATTGCCGGGCGCACGGTCTGCCGGCCGGGTGCAATCGGTAGCGCTGCGTCTGGTCTGCGACCGCGAACTCGAGATCGAGAAATTCCTGCCGCGGGAATACTGGTCGCTGGTGGCGACGCTGATGACGCCGCGCGGCGAAGCCTTCGAAGCGCGGCTGGTCGGGGCTGACGGCAGGAAGATTCAGCGGCTCGATATCGGCACCGGAGCTGAGGCCGAGGATTTCAAGAGGGCGATCGAAGCCGCCCAGTTCACGGTTGCCACGGTTGAAGCAAAGCCGGCGCGCCGCCATCCGCAGGCGCCGTTCACGACCTCGACGCTGCAGCAGGAAGCCAGCCGCAAACTCGGCTTTGCGCCTGCGCACACCATGCGGATCGCACAACGGCTCTATGAAGGTATCGACATCGGCGGCGAGACCACCGGTCTGATTACCTATATGCGGACCGACGGCGTGCAGATCGACAACTCGGCGATCACCCAGGCGCGCAAGGTGATCGGAGAAGATTATGGCAACGCCTATGTGCCGGAAGCCCCGCGCCAGTACCAGACCAAGGCCAAGAATGCCCAGGAAGCGCACGAAGCCATCCGCCCCACCGATCTGTCGCGCCGCCCGGCCGGATTGCGCCACCGCCTCGATACCGACCAGGCCCGGCTCTATGAACTGATCTGGATTCGAACCATCGCCAGCCAGATGGAGTCGGCCGAACTCGAGCGCACCACCGTCGACATCGCGGCGAAGGCAGGGTCGCGGGTGTTGGAACTGCGCGCGACCGGCCAAGTGATAAAATTCGATGGTTTTCTGGCACTGTACCAGGAAGGCCGCGATGATGATGGCGATGACGAGGATAGAAGCCGCCTCCCTGCCATGAGCGAGGGCGAAGCCCTGAAGCGCGGGGAACTCGCGGTCACCCAGCATTTCACCGAACCGCCGCCGCGCTTTTCGGAAGCCTCGCTGGTCAAGCGCATGGAAGAGCTCGGCATTGGCCGACCCTCGACCTATGCCTCGATCCTGCAGGTGCTGAAGGACCGCGGCTATGTCAAGCTCGAGAAGAAACGGCTGCACGGCGAGGACAAAGGCCGCGTCGTCGTTGCCTTTCTGGAAAACTTCTTTGCCCGCTATGTCGAATATGATTTCACCGCCGACCTCGAGGAACAACTCGACCGCATTTCCAACAACGAGATCTCCTGGCAGCAGGTATTGCGGGATTTTTGGGTTGATTTCATCGGCGCCGTCAACGAGATCAAGGATCTTCGTGTCACCCAGGTGCTCGACGCGCTCGACGAGATGCTCGGGCCGCATATCTATCCACCGCGCGCCGATGGCGGCGATGTCAGGCAGTGCCCGAGCTGCGGCAACGGCCGGCTCAACCTCAAGGCCGGCAAATTCGGCGCCTTCGTCGGCTGCTCGAATTATCCGGAGTGCCGATATACCCGTCCGCTGGCAGCTGACAGCGAAGCCAGCGCGGACCGCATTCTTGGCAAGGATCCGGCCTCCGATCTCGACGTCGTGGTGAAGGCCGGACGTTTTGGACCTTATATCCAGCTCGGCGAGCCAAAGGATTACGCCGAGGGCGAGAAACCGAGGCGCGCAGGCATTCCGAAGAACATTGCGCCCGGCGACGTCGATCTCGATCTGGCCTTGAAATTGTTGTCGCTGCCGCGCGAGATCGGCAAGCATCCGGAGAGTGGCGAACCGATCACCGCCGGTCTTGGTCGGTTCGGCCCGTTCGTGCGCCATGAGAAAACCTATGCCAGCCTGGAAGCCGGCGACGAGGTGTTCGATATCGGGCTCAATCGCGCGGTGACGCTGATCGCCGAGAAGATCGCCAAAGGTCCCAGCGGCCGCCGTTTCGGTGCCGATCCCGGCAAACCGCTGGGCGACCATCCGACCCTTGGTGGCGTCGCGGTCAAAAATGGACGCTACGGCGCCTACGTCACGTCGGGCGGCGTCAACGCCACCATTCCGAGCGACAAGACCCCGGACACCATCACGCTTGCGGAAGCCATCGCGCTGATCGACGAGCGCGTGGCCAAGGGCGGGGGCAAACCGAAAGCTGGCGCCAAGAAAGCCAAGGCCGCAAAGCCAGCCAAGGTGGAAGCCGACGGGACGAAAGCCAAGACGATCAAAAAGCCGGCGGCCAAAAAATCCGCGTCAAAGCCAAACTCCGAGGCCACCAACAAGGCGCGCGCGCCGGTGACGGCGGCGGCCAAGACGTCCCCCGCGAAGGCCACGCCGGCAGCCAAAACGCCTGCGAAGAAAAGCGCCGGCAAGGCCCGCGGCTAACGTGGCGAAACACCGCGACAGTGGCTTTCCGGCCCGGGAGGCCATCGTCGCCTTCATCCGGGCCCAGCCGGGAAAAGTCGGAACCCGCGAGATCGCACGCGAATTTGGCCTCAAGAACGCCGACCGCATCGAGCTGAAACGAATCTTACGCAAACTCGTCGATCAGGGCGCCATCCAGAAGCGCGGCAAAAAGATCAGCGAACCCGCGACCCTGCCCGCGACCCTGATGGCCGACATCTCGGGGCGCGACAGCGATGGCGAGCTGATCGCGACGCCTGCCGAATGGGATGAGGTGGAAAGCGGCGAAGCCCCTCGAATCCGCATTCATGTTCCAAGAAACCCGCAAGCCGGAACGGCAGCAGGGGTGGGCGACCGCGTGCTGCTGCGGATCGAAAAGCTCGACGACAGCGAAGCCGGCGCCTTTCGGGGCCGCGTCATCAAGGTGGTCGATCATGCCAAGAGCCGGGTGCTCGGCATCTTCCGCAAATCACTCGATGGCGGCGGACGGCTGGTCCCGGTCGACAAAAAGCAGGCCGGCCGTGAACTGAATATTGCCAAGGCCGACGCGGGCGGCGCCGAAGATGGCGACCTCGTCAGCGTCGATCTGGTGCGCAGCCGCGGCTTTGGGCTCGCCTCGGGAAGGGTCAGGGAGCGATTGGGCTCGCTGGCTTCGGAGAAGGCGGTCAGCCTGATCGCGATCCATGCCCATGAAATTCCGCAGGCGTTCTCGCCCGCAGCGCTACAAGAAGCCGAAGCGGCAAAACCCGCAACACTGCGCGGACGGGAGGACTGGCGCGAGCTGGCGCTGGTGACGATCGATCCGCCCGACGCCAAGGACCATGACGACGCGGTTCATGCGCAGCCAGATCCCGATCCGAGCAACAAGGGCGGTTATGTCGTCACTGTCGCGATCGCCGATGTGGCGTTCTATGTACGGCCGGGATCGGCGCTCGACCGCGAGGCGCTGACGCGGGGCAATTCGGTGTACTTCCCGGATCGCGTGGTGCCGATGCTGCCCGAACGCATTTCCAACGATCTGTGCTCGCTGGTACCATCCGAACCGCGCGGCGCGCTTGCGGTTCGGATGGTGATCGGCCAAGACGGCCGCAAACGCGCGCACAGCTTTCATCGCATCCTGATGCGCTCGGCCGCCAAGCTGAATTATGCGCAGGCGCAGGCGGCGATCGATGGCCGTCCCGACGATATCACCGGCCCCCTGCTCGCTTCGGTCCTGAAACCGCTCTATGACGCCTACGCGGTCATCAAGCGCGCGCGTGACGAACGCGATCCGCTCGATCTGGACATTCCCGAGCGCAAGATCCTTTTGAAGTCGGACGGCACGGTCGATCGGGTCATCGTGCCGGAGCGGCTCGATGCGCATCGCCTGATCGAAGAGTTCATGATCCTGGCCAATGTCGCCGCGGCCGAGCTGCTTGAAAAGAAGTCGTTGCCGCTTATCTATCGGGTGCACGACGAACCGACGCTCGAGAAGGTTCACAACTTGCAGGAATTCCTCAAGACGCTCGATCTGCCATTTGCCAGGAGCGGCGCATTGCGCCCCTCGACGTTCAATCGCGTGCTGGCGCAGGTCAAGGGACACGATTCCGAGCCGCTGGTGAACGAAGTGGTGCTGCGCTCGCAAGCCCAGGCCGAATACGCCGCCGAGAATTACGGCCATTTCGGTCTCAACCTCCGACGCTACGCGCATTTCACCTCGCCGATCCGCCGCTATGCCGATCTCGTGGTACACCGCGCCCTGATCCGGGGCCTCGGCCTTGGCGACGGTGCCCTGCCGGAAACCGAAACCGTGGAAACCCTGACCGAAATTGCCGCGCAGATTTCGCTCACCGAGCGGCGCGCGATGAAGGCCGAGCGCGAAACCGCCGATCGTCTGATCGCGCATTTCCTCGCCGACCGCATCGGGGCCACTTTTCAAGGCCGCATCTCCGGCGTCACCCGCGCCGGTTTGTTCGTCAAGCTCAGCGATACCGGCGCTGACGGCCTGATCCCAATCCGCACGCTCGGCACCGAATATTTCAACTATGACGAAACCCGCCATGCCCTGGTCGGCTCGCGCAGCGGTGCCATGCACCGGCTGGGTGACGTGGTCGACGTTCGTCTGGTAGAAGCAGCGCCAGTCGCCGGCGCGCTGCGCTTCGAGCTGTTGTCGGAGGGCAGCATCCCTGCGCGAGGACGCCGGCGCGAGCGCACCCCCGATCTGGCGAGGGCCAAGACGGCTCCGGGTCGCAGCCCACGCAAGACGGATCGCAAGCCCGGCAAACCCAAGCCCGGCAAGTCGAAGAAGGGCAAATCATGGAAGGCATGAGCACCCCTACAAAGGTCGTCTGGACCCCGCAATTTTCGCCGACGGACAAGCGAGATCTATGGACCGCGTTGAAACGCGGATTGCGCGGCCGCTGCCCGCGCTGCGGCGAGGGCAAACTGTTTCGTGCCTTCCTGAAGGTCGACGACCACTGCAATACCTGCGGACTGGATTTTACACCGCAACGCGCCGACGATCTTCCGGCCTATCTGGTCATCATCATCGTCGGCCATATCGTGGTGCCCACTGCGCTCCTGATCGAGACCAATTATGCGCCGCCGGTCGCGCTGCAGCTTGCAATCTATCTGCCATTGACGCTGATCGCATCGCTGGCTTTGCTGCAGCCGGTCAAGGGCGCGGTCGTCGACCTGCAATGGGCGCTGCGGATGCACGGCTTCGACGAACAGAACCCGCAGGAATAAGAACCCAATCAGGAAAGGCAGGGGGCGGCGACAACGAATGAGCGAGCCGACGGAGACGATAGAGCCGGGCAAGCACGCCTATCGCCGGCCCAGGGATGCCGCCACCTTGATCTTGGTCGACCACAGCGCCACTGTTCCAAAGGTTCTGGTCGGCAAGCGCCACGACAAGGTGGTGTTCCAGCCCGGCAAGTTCGTCTTTCCCGGCGGCCGTGTCGATAAGTCGGATTATCGTATCCCCGTCGCCGCGGCGATGCCCCCGGCACTCGAAGCCAATCTTCTGAAAGGCAGGCCGAAGATCCTGCCCTCGCGCGCGCGCGCGCTGACGATCGCCGCGATCCGCGAAGCCTGCGAGGAAACCGGTCTCTGCCTCGGCCGCAGAGTCGATTGCGCCGCGCCGGCGTTCGATGGGGTCTGGAAAGCCTTTGGCGAGGCCGGTCTGCTGCCGGACCCATCCGGATTATTCCTGGTGGCCCGCGCGATCACTCCGCCGGGGCGGGTGAGACGCTTCGATACCCGGTTCTTTACCGCCGATGCGTCCACCATCGCCCATCGCGTCGAGGGCGTGGTCCACGCCGATGCCGAACTGGTCGAACTGGTCTGGGTCGAACTCGGATCGCAGCCGCTCGCCGACCTCCATCCGATGACAAAAAATGTCCTGAACGAACTCGAACGACGCCTCGCGCGGGGACCGCTCAGCCATGACGCGGCACTGCCGTTTTTCCATTTCTATGGCGGCAGGATGCAGAAGGATGTGTTAGGCGAAGCTTGATCGAAGGCGCTCGGCGCATCCTGAAGTAAGTGAAGTGAACCGAGCTGCACCACGGATCGAGCGATCAATCGAGGTTACGCCGGAACCGGGTCACGGCGATCGTCATCGTCAGCAGCATCAGCATAACCAGCCATAGCGCGTCGGCCTGGATGTCCTCGAACTCGGAACCCTTCAACAGAATGGCCCGGACCATGCGGACGAAATGGGTCAGCGGCAGGCACTGACCGATAGCTTGCGCCCAGTCCGGCATGCCGGCAAAGGGAAACATAAATCCGGACAGCATCATGTTGGGCATCATGAACACCATGGACAGCTGCGCGGCCTGCAGCTGCGTTCTGGCAAGCGTCGACAAGGTATATCCAACGGCCAGGTTGGTGAAAATGAACAGCGTGGTCAGCGTACCGAGCAAGCTCAGATCGCCGAGCACCGGGACGTGAAAGAGCGCGACGCCGGCGGACAGGATCAGGACCGCCTGCAGGAAGGCGATGAACACATAGGGCAACATCTTGCCCAGCATGATTTCAAGAGGGTTGATCGGCATCGCGAGCAAGCTCTCCATCGTGCCCCGCTCGGATTCGCGGGTCACGGAGAGCGCCGTGATGCTCAACGTTGCGATCGCCAGGATGGTGCCCAATAGGCCAGGCACGATGTTGAACTGGGTGAGGCCGGCGGGATTGTAGCGCGACTGCTGGCGGATTTCGAAGGCCGGCTGCGTCTGCGGCGGCATCGCCCGCTCATTCTGCAACGCCGACTGTACCAGTGGCCCTAGCGCGGCCAGCGCCGAACTTGTCGTGACGGGGTCGGTGGCGTCGGCGACCAGCAGCAACGCCGGACTGTCGCCGCGGCGTAACGCCCGCTCGAAGCCTCTGGGCACCTCGATCGCAAACAGCACCTCGCCCGAGGCGAAGACGCGGTCGAACTCTGTCTTGTCGGTGAGCTGGCGGGTGATCTTGAAATAGCGGGTATTCTGCAGCGCCGCAAGAATGGCGCGACCGACGTCGCTTTGCTCTTGCAGCAGCACCGCGGTCGGAAGATCACGCGGTGTGGTGTTGATGGCGTAGCCGAACATCACGAGTTCCGACATCGGAAACACCAGAAGCATGGCCAACGTGACGCGGTCCCGCAGCAGGTGGGCCACTTCCTTGCGGACCATGGCGCCGATGCGGCCCCCGGCACCGGACGGTCGCAGCATATGCGCGAGCCATGCCTGACAGAGCCGTGTGAACCAAACGAAGCGCGCCGGCAGAAAGTCACCCACAAGGCTCGCGGGCAGCAACGCGCCGGCATTGCGTCGCAAGCATCGCAGCCTCGCCTGAAGCACAGCGTCGAGCCCGTCGTAGAACGCGCGGCAACGCAGGACCAACTCGACGGCATCAAAGCGCAGGCGCGCGAGCATCTGCTGGGCGCCCTTCGCGGCGCTGCCCTGGGCCGACCGGCGCTGCGTGGCTTCCGCCCTGCCGACACGGTACAAGCTGCCTCGCGGCAACGCGTTTTGCCGGGATCGAAGCCGTTGGCCGTGGAGCGGAGCCCGATCAGGCCCTTCGCCGGGTGAGCGCCGCGCGCAGAGGTCCGGACCTTCACGAAGACGGCTCAAGAAACGCGGCGGGTCGCGGCGATGGTCCATCAGATCGATGAACACATCCTCAAGTGAGGAGCGCGATCGCTCCCAGGTCCATGTCGGATCGGCGCGCCACGGCGCGATCGCCTCCTCGAGCGACCATTCGTCACGACCCGAGACATGGAGGCTGGCGCCAAATGGCGCCACCGCGTCGATGCCGGCGCAGGCACTGATCTCAGCGGCAAGTTCGGTCAGCTTCTCACCGGTCACGGTATAGGTCACAAGCCGCGAACGGGCGATGACGTCATCGACGGTTCCCGTCGCAACCAGGCGACCCGAGGCGATGTACGCGATCTCGTGACAACGTTCTGCCTCTTCCATGTAATGCGTCGAGACCAGCACCGTCAGACCATCAGCGGCGAGCCTGTGAATTTCACGCCAGAACTCGCGACGGGCCACGGGATCGACGCCGGCTGTGGGCTCATCGAGCAGCAGCAGTTGCGGGTCTGGCAGCATGCAGGCGGCCAGCGCCAGCCGCTGCTTCCAGCCGCCGGACAAGGTTCCGGCGATTTGATCCACCTGGTCCGAAAGCCGCATCCGTTCGATCATGCTTCCTGCCGCGATCGCGGGATGGGCCAAACCATAGATCCGAGCGACGAATTCGAGATTTTCCTGGACCGAAAGATCCTCGTAGAGACTGAAACGCTGCGTCATGTAGCCGACAGAACGTTTGATCGCCTCAGTACCGGTGCGGATGTCGTGACCGAGGCACGTACCGAAACCCTCATCCGGCGACAGCAGCCCGCCCAGCATGCGAATGGTGGTGGTCTTGCCAGAGCCGTTGGGACCAAGAAAGCCGTAGATCTGACCGCGCCTGACCTGCATCGTCAGTCGGTCGACGACCGGTCGTCCCTCGAAATGTTTGGTCAGTCCCTCGACCTCGATGGCGATCTCGGGATCGTTGATCAACGCGAGGCTTCCCGCGCCCGGTTCTGAAGCGATATGCTCACGGGCTGACCAACCCGCAGCTTGTCCGGCGTCCGGGTCACGGCTTCGACGCGGAACACCAGCTTGGAACGTTCTTCAAGACTGTAGATTACCGGCGGGGTATATTCCGCGGACGCCGACATGAAGCTGATCCGCGCATTGATGCCTTCGCTGCAGCCGTCGCAATCCACGCCGACATTCTGCCCCAGCCGCAGCTTCGGCAATGAAGCTTCCGGCACATAGAAGCGCACCTTGATGTTGCCGGGCGGCAGCAGCGCCACGACCGGCCGTAGCCCCGAAACCATTTCTCCGGATCGGAAATAGACCTGCTGCACGGTGCCCGAAGCCGGGCTCAGAACCTTGCGGCGCACCAGCCTCGCCTCCGACGAACTCAGTCTGGCCTCGGCCTCGCGCAGCGCCTTCTGCGCTTCGTCATAGGCCTTCTGGGTTCCAGCACCATTTTTCATCAGCCGGTCAGCGCGCTCGAAATTGGAACGCGCATTTTCCAGCGTCGCATTCATCTGCCGGACGTCGGCTTCCTGCAATTCCGCATCCACCGTGAACAGCGGCTCGTTCTGCTCGACATAATCGCCCTCGCGCACCAAGAGCGTGCTGACCCGACCGGGGTCATCAGGCGCCACGAACACCAGATCGGCCTCGACCCAGCCCTGATAGATCGGCGTACGAGGTGCCCGATCGCAGCCGACCAGCGGCAGCATCGCCGCCATCAACAGTGCCGAAGCGCAGATGCGGTATTTGCTCATTGCGACGTCACCGGGCGAGGCGCCCGGTGATATCAACCACTTTCACAGCTGTCGCTTCGGACCCCGCGGATCTAATTGAATTAAATAACATGAGCTGATCATGCTTGCGAGCCGCGGGCGATAGTATGACCGCTTCGGGTCGTTTGCTGGAAAATTCAGCGGCGATGTATAGCAAGATCACCGCGCGGCTTGCCGGAATAGCGCCATCGCCGAACACCCACGATGTAAGCACGCAGTCATCCTTGGACGTCGAGCGGTTGAACGGATCGAATATCACCCGTCCCATGATCTGCGAAAAGCGATGGCCCCAAGTCAAGCTATGTCGATTCGCAATGAGCGAATAGCTCGCGGGAACCCGGCGCCGCGGGCAAATGCCCACGGCGCCGGCGACAGCTAGCTCAGAGAATGCAGCACTGAATGATCTTTTCGATATTCTGGACGTCGCAACAGATCTGTTGGATATCGGCGGCGATCGCTTGGACTGGGCAGTTTTTGGCTGCAGCCGCTGCTGGTGCGGCGGCTGCGGCGCCGCCGCCGACTTGTCGGAGCTGAGCTTTCGACATGACACGGAAGCGGCCGTCCTGGGCAGTGTTACGCATATTTAGATCCTTCCAGGTTTGTGCGGCTGATCAATCGCCGCATTGTTTTGACTATTGATCCGACGATACGAACCAACAGGGCATCTTCTAACTTACAAGGCGCATTCAAGTTTGCTGATATAGTGATTTTTCAAAGGCGCTCTGATTCATATCGTCAGAAATCTATAATTGCTGTCAGCAGCTACGCCAGACTGCAAAGCTATAACCGTCTTTGAGGTTCTGCGACGCCGAACAGCCGAACGCGTTCAGCCTGCGTGTCGCGGACCAGGTTGACGCGCTCTTAGTACAGCGGATCTGGCTGACGGACGCCAGGACGCTGCAGCTGTTGATGTTGGTGCTGGTCGCGGCGGGGGCGGCGGTAGCATTAGCAGTAGCGGTCGCGGTAGCGGTCGCCATGGCGGTGGTAGTGGCGCCGCCACTGATTTGCCGGAGCTGAGCGGCCGACATCGGGCGAAGGCGGCTTATTGAAGCAGTATCGCGCATGTTAAATGTTCAATGTCTATGCGGCAGATCGACCGCAGCTTTTTGACCGTCGATCCGCCAGTACGAAC
>Ga0182012_10007162_pt1 | contig 11202 bp, 8 predicted proteins | sample 612S2SmetaG_FD_120486 | JGI IMG/M metagenome (GOLD analysis project Ga0182012, IMG submission 120486) | Permafrost microbial communities from Stordalen Mire, Sweden - 612S2S metaG | ecosystem: Environmental > Terrestrial > Soil > Wetlands > Permafrost | place: Sweden: Stordalen | collected...
AAGACCTATCGCAGCGCCCTCGGAGACGCCGATTATCGCGTCGCCGTCGTGATGGGCAATCTGGCCAGCGTCTACGGAGAGGAAAAAGACTATCCGCACTGCGAAGCCATCATGAAGCAGGTAGTGCAGCGTATGCTCGAAGCCCTTCCGGCAGACAACCTCAACACCGCGGAAGCACGAGTACGCCTCGGGCGCACGCTCATGCACGAGAAGAAATACCAGGAGTCCCTGGACTACACCCTCGCCGCCTACGATTCGCTCATCAAGCAGGCCAATCCAGAGTTGGACTTTGTGCGCGGCGCGCGCCAGGACCTTGCCATCGATTACGAAGCGCTCCACCAGCCAGTCGAAGCGAAGAAATACCGAGCGGAACTGGCAAGCAGTTCTCTCCCGTCCTCCAAGCCTCCGGTCAAGCAATAATCCTCGCAGGCCTCAGTCTTTGTCCGCCGCCGGTTTGCGCAATTGATTTTTGGTGCTCTCAAGTTGCCGCTGGATCGCCGGAGCATCGTCCATGTCCTTCAGTTCCGCCGCTTCCTGCTTGGTCTTCGGCCGCGCAATCTTCGCCTTCGCCGGGTCAAAAACCCGAGAATCGCTCGCTACCACGGTAAACGGCTCGAGGTGCGGCGTTGCTGTGAAAATGCCGCTCAGTTCGCCAGCCAGTGCGTCCTCCAGGTTCATCGCACCAACCCCCAGCAACTCGTCGATCGTCCGCGTAATGCTGCCCATGCTGCTGTGTTCATGGCTCACCGATCCGGGCGTCACCCACGGGCTCGCCACCAGCAGAACGCTCCGATGTGCGTCCACATGGTCCACGCCGCCCTGCGCATCGTCTTCCGTCACGAAGAGAGCAGAATCCTTCCAGATGCTGGTCTTCGAGAGATACGCGACAATCCTGCCCAGCGCGAGGTCGTTATCCGCCACATAGCTCGCGCGGAAAGGGTATCCGTCTCCAGGCCGCGGATCGGCCGTATGGTCATTGCACAGCCGGATGACAATCAGTCCTGGGATCTTGCCCTGCGCCAGTCTGCGGCTGAAATCGCGCTGAAACTCCTCGAAGCGGAACTGGTCCGGAATCCCTAGGTTGAAGGTAGGAAAACGCCGGTCGCTGTGCTCGAATACCGGTTTCGGCACCGGCGAATTCAGGAACAATCGCTGCCCCTCCGGAGCGGTGCCATCCATTTCAGCGTTGCCCTCAATCTCCAACCCCTCACCGTAGTTCAGAATGCCCTGGCCGGAGTTGGCGATATGCTCCCACAGCGATCCAAACTGGGGCTCGTCCTCCGGCATAGGCGCGTCGGCCCCGCCAAAAAGGGCCCGCCTGCCCGGCTGAGTAGCGCCCACGTCTCCACTGCGCCTGCCGCCGTACCCGCTCGACCATGCCGTGTTGAAAAACGGCGTCGGGTTGATGCCCATCACCCAGCGGTGCCCGTCCGCAGAAACATCCGAGTCGACATAAAAGTTGTCGCTGATCGCGTATTGTCCAGCTAATGCATGCAGATCGGGCGTAACCCTCAGGTGGTCTATCACGCCAGCTTCCGGCTTGGCGCCGCCGCGCGAATGATGGCCTACCTCTTCCGCCCAACCGTCCATCCCATATCGCGCCAGGCTGGGATCGCCATTCGCATTCGTGATGTCGCCAAGAATCTCGTCATACGTCCGGTTCTCACGGATTACGAGGAAGCAGTGCTTCAAATGCGGCAACGCCGGCCGCTTGGCCAGGTCGAAAGTATTGTTGGCCACGACCTCCGCAGTCAGAGCCTTGGCGTCTGGCAGCGTGTCGAGCGCAATGGCTGAGATGCTGCCGTACTCCAGCGCGCCCACGTAGCTCGGCGCATTCTCGCTGTGCTTCGCGCCGCCATTCGGCCCTGCTCCCTTGCCCTTGGTATTCACCACATAGAGCGTCTTGCCATCGGGAGACAGAGTGATCGCGCTTGGGTTCCATCCGACGGGGACATGCTGCACAACCTCCATAGTTGCCGCATCGACCACAGCGACGGCGTCAATGCCGGATTCGGCCACAAACAACCGGCCATCCCGCAAAGCCAGCCCGCTTGGCATCACACCCCGCAGCGGCCGTCCCTGCGCGTCCTGAAATTTACCTCCCGTGAAAGGACTGAGCGACGTCTCCGAGATCAACCTGGAGCCGTCAACGGTGACCTTCGCCACCGAATCCTCATGTGCGAGCGAAACATACACAGCATCCTCGCCCGCAGCCGCGGAAGTCGGCGCCGCACCGCCAATCGTTCCCTTGGGAGCTTCCGTGATCTTTGCGCCAAGCCGCAATTCCGCTGTCTTCACCGGATGCGCCGCGTCCTCAACGTCATAGGTCCAAAGCGAGCTTCCCCGGGCCGAGTTTTCATCTCCCAGTCCCGGAATCTTGCGCCCTTCCACGACCGTCCCGTCACGAGCTTCCTTGCTGGGATAGCCATAGGGAGGAAACTTGAGCCCCGTCCCGATCGGATCCTCTCGCGTGACGCCTGGAATCAGCGAGTATTCGAACAGGCCGGTATTGGTCACATAAAGCCGCTTTCCATCCGGCGAAAGCGCCTCGCCAAAGGGATAAGCGCCGGTCGCGATTGAAGCAATCACCTGGCGCTGCGCCACATCGATCACCGCAACCCGCCAGTTGCCCTCGTCCAGAGCGTAAAGCGTGCGGCCATTCGAGGAAACCAGCAAAGTCGCTGCAAAGCTGCGCGAAAAACTCGTCTCGCCCACCTTCTGGTCCAGCGGAATTGACCCGATCGGTTGCCAGTCCGATGTCGAATAGAGCGCAATCTTGCCCGAATTCCCGGTCGCGACGTAGAGCGTCTTCCCGTCCGGGGAATATGCGAGTCCGGCGTGCGTTTCAATCGCTGGATCGCTGTTCTCGCCATCCGGCAGTTTGCGCACCGCCGGCGCAGCCGCGTCCGGATGGTCGATCACGTTCAGCGCAAACGGAAACCCGATCGAAGGCACAGCGGCCTGCGAGCCGTCCGCCTTGAGCGCAATGGCGAAGGGATACGGAGCCAGCGGGATCCAGGTGCCCGCCGGGCGAATCTGCCGGCCGTTGGGCAAAATGGCCTTAACCCCAGTCTGGCTGAGTGCGGGGAGGCAGATGGTCAAAAGACAAGCGGAGGCAAAAGTGAGTCGCACCAGGCGGAATGAAGACAGCATGAATACAAGCATGCACTGTCTGCATGAACCTGGGAAGAAAATCCGCAGCGCACGTCTCACGGCGTCAGCCATCTACAATAAATCGAGCAGCAGAGGAGACGGCAACGATGATTATTGGTGTACCCAAAGAGATTAAAGATCACGAAGCGCGCGTGGGCGTAACCCCGGCAGGCGCTAAGGCGCTGGTCGAAGCTGGCCACACCGTGCTGGTCGAGACCCACGCCGGGTCCCAGTCTGGCTTTCCCGATCACGAATATCAGGATGCCGGCGCGGAGATCGTCGGCGAGGCCGGCAACGTCTGGGCCAACGCCGAAACGATCGTCAAAGTCAAAGAACCCATCGAGAAAGAGTACGTCTTCTTCCGCGAGGGGCTGGTGCTATTCACCTACCTGCATCTCGCCCCGCTCCCTGGCCTCACCGACGCCTTGCTCAATTCCAAGGTCATCGGCATCGCCTACGAAACCGTACGCGACCGCGCCAACACCCTGCCACTGCTCACTCCCATGAGCGAAGTCGCCGGGCGCATGAGCATCCAGGTCGGAGCCAGCTATCTTGAGAAAGAAAAAGGCGGACGCGGCATTCTTCTCGGCGGAGTTCCCGGCGTTCCTCCGGCCAACGTCTGCATCATCGGCGGCGGCATCGTCGGCACCAATGCGGCCAAAATCGCCGTCGGCATGGGCGCGCACGTCACCATCGTCGATCTCAGCCTGAACCGCCTGCGCGAACTGGATGATCTCTTCCTCGGCCGCCTGCACACCCTGGCATCAAACAGCTACAACGTCGCTAAAGCCACGCGCGAGGCGGACCTTGTTATCGGCGGCGTGCTCATTCCCGGCGCAACCGCGCCCAAGATCGTCACAAAAGCCATGGTCAGCAAGATGAAGAAGGGCGCGGTCATCGTCGATGTGGCGATCGACCAGGGCGGCTGCGTCGAAACCGCGCGGCCCACATCGCACTCCGACCCAAGCTACGTGGTCGATGGCGTGGTGCATTACTGCGTCACCAACATGCCCGGCGCCGTTCCCCATACCTCCACTCTTGCCCTCACCAACGCCACCTTCCCCTACCTGCTGCGTCTCGCCAACCTGGGCGCAGCCGATGCGCTCCTCGCCGATGCTGGATTGGCCGAAGGACTGAACGTCTGGAAGGGAATCCTCACCCATCGCGGCGTCGCCGAGTCGCAGCAGCGCGACTGGACCGCGCCAGCCACGGTGCTTGGCGGATACTGAATTGGCGGAGAGGCGCAGATGACCTACGAAGCAATTAACCTGAATCAAAAGTTGTCGCTCTTCACCGAGCACTGGCAGCCCAAAGTCATTGCCGAGATGAATGACTACCAGTTCAAACTCTCCAAGCTCGAAGGCGAGTTCATCTGGCATAATCATCCTGAAACGGATGAGACGTTTCTCGTCGTCGACGGCCACTTGCGCATCGACTTCCGCGACGGCTCGGTGAACCTTGGCCCCGGCGAAATGTTCGTCGTGCCCAAAGGCGTCGAACACAAGCCTTTTGCGGAGAATGAAGTGAAGCTCATGATCATCGAGCCTCGCGGTGTGCTGAATACAGGTCACGAAGGCGGAGAACTCACCGCAAAAACCGATGTTTGGATATAACTTAATTCTGACGAACGAGGTATAGCAGCGATGATGCACCGACGGCAGTTCCTGGCAGCTTCCCTGGCCACTTCGGCTTTGGCTCTAACCCGCGAGGCGACAGCCCAGAACGCCAACGCGGCCAGCGCACGCGAGTTCTATCAGATTCGCCAGTACAAGCTCGAAAATGGATCGCAGCCGCATCTCACCTCCAGTTACTTTACCGACGCGCTGATTCCCGCGCTGACCAAGCTGGGATTCGGCCCCATCGGAGCATTCTCCGCCGACTTCGGACCGGAAACCCCGACCTACTATCTCGTCATTCCCGGTTCATCCGCCGAAGCGCTTGTAACAGCGGACCTGCATCTGGCCGAGAACGCCGACTTCCTCAAAGCCGCCGAGCCATTCTGGAGCGCGCCTGCCAGTTCGCCTTCGTTCCAGCGCGTGGAAAGCTCATTGCTCATCGCCTTTGAAGGCTGGCCGAAGTTGACTCCGCCTGCCTCCTCCGCCACCAGGTCCAAGCGCATTTTTCAGATGCGAACCTACGAGAGCCCAAGCTATCGTGACCACGTCCGCAAAGTAGAAATGTTTCACAAGGGCGAGTTCGATTTCTTCAAAGCCGCCGGACTCACTTCGGTCTTCTATGGAGACATGCTGATCGGCCCGCGCATGCCGTGCCTGACCTACATGCTAAGCATGGATAATCTCGAAGAACTGAACACGAAATGGGCCGCATTCGGAGCAAATCCAGAATGGAAAAAGCTGTCCAGCGATCCCCGTTACGGCTTTGAGCCGACAGTAAGCAACATCACCAATCTGGTTCTATCGCCTCTGGGATCTTCCCAAATCTGACTTACCACGTATCCCCGCCATCCGGCGGCGGCCAGTTGCCAAGCAATTGCCGCAGCAGCACAATGCGCCCCAGATGATAGCCATTGTGCGCGGCCAGGCTTTCCAACTGCTCGTGCACAGTCATCGCGCGCAGCGGATCGTTAGGCCGGGGGCAAGCGACGGCAATCTCCAGCCGCTCCGTATCGTTGGCGATGGCCGCGGCGTTTTGCGTCCCGGCCAGGAAGCGTTCGCGGAGTGCGTCCCAGGATTCATTCGTGTCCGCGGGAAAGCCTTGCGATGCGTGCTCAGGATAAGGCGTCGCCTTGCCCTGCACCCAATCAAGCGTAACGTCCTGCCAGAACGCCAGATGCCAGACCTCCTCATAGATCGAGTGCGGTGCTCTGCCGGATGAAGCGGAAGGTTTCGCGTTTGCGTCCACTTCTGAAATGGCTTGCAGGATGTTTGCAACCGGGGCAAATGCGCTATTGGCAATAATGGCTTTCGCTAACTCATTCACGGCTCGTTTCTCCCACGATGATTGTACGTACCCAGAAAGCCGCACCGCGCGCGACAAGACTGTCCGTGATCACATTCCCGCGAACCAGGGTCGTGGTACTCTTGCCCGTCGTATCGAAAGCATGAGGAGAATGGCGTGAGAAAGTACATGATTCTGGCAATTGGACTGGTGCTCGTCGCCGGCTGCGGAAACCAGGGCAAAACTAATGGTCCGGCTGAGCCGAAATGGAAGGGCGCTCCGTATCGCCTGGCATTTGAAACCAAGGCGAGCAAGCCGAACCCGGCCGTGGTCACCATTCCGGCCGTGGACTTCACCGCAAATCCGGAAGCGCTCGAGACGAGAGCCGTTCTCGTGATGCGATTCTCCGGCACAGGAAAGTCCGACACCGACCAGATCACGCACACGATGATCGGCAACGCTGTCGATATCCACGGGGACCATGGCGCCCTTCCTGCCGACTATTTGGACAAGGCAAGCAAAGGTTTGACGGACTACCTTGGAGCCCATTGCATTCAGGGACAGGTGAAGATCTCGCTGGCGCTTGCCCGATCTTCGCTGAACCCCTCCGCCGACGATGCCGGAGTGGACGCTGTGCGGTTGTCCGACTGGCTGCCCTTCGAGGTCGTCTTCAAGAAACCTCATTCGAAGTGCTAGAGCATTTGGAAGTGCTGGCGCAATTTGAAGTGCTCGCGCAGTTTCGCTTCTGCTAGTCGCTTTTGATCTCTTACGAGACGCGGTTCTTCCTGGTGAAGAACCGCGACGAGAGTTGCTGCTTCCGCTGGCATTCTTAGGGAATCCCGGATTAAGACCGAATTTCGAAGGGTACGGGCTTCAGCCCGTACATAAAGCCCTGCAGGATCAACGGGCTTTAGCCCCTGAGGGAAGCAACCAAAGGGTTATTCAGAGATTCATTAAGAGAATTGCTCTAACCGGATCCGTGTGCCCCTCCTGATTCTTAGTCAGCCAAGTGCGCCGCCCACCACGCGGATTGCATTTTTCCTGACATTGCCTGGGATCGGCCTATAATTTGCGCATGTCCTTGCTTGGCAGTCCGCGCCGGCGCACCATCGCATTGCTGGTCGCTGGCGTCTTCGTGATTTCTGCTGCGCTGGTGGTCTTGCAGGCTTTTAATACTACCGGGAACCGGTTTCTGACGCCGAAGACTCCTACCGATATTCTGGTATTTAACGCGACCTCAGTCATCGTGTTTCTGGTCCTGCTGGCGTTGCTCGTCATGCTGATCCGAAACATTCTGAAGCTCTTTGCGGACCAACAAAGCCGGGCGCTCGGTTCGCGGCTGCGCACCAGGCTGGCTATTGGCGCAGCGCTGATTGCGTTGGTGCCGGCGGCCTTCATGTTTCTCTTCAGCTTTGGGCTGATGAACCGCTCCGTCGACCGATGGTTCTCGCAGCCCACGGCGGAGTTGCGTGAGGAGTCGACGCGCGTTGTGCTCGAACTGACTCATTATGTTTCTTCCAACGCACAGCAGGAGGCGGCGGCGATTGCCGCCTCAGGCGCACTGGATAAAGACGAAGCCGCTGCAGACGCGGAACTGCGGTCAAGGCGAATTACCCTCGAGGGCGGATTTGTGGCAGTATACGGGCCTGGGGCCCCCGGTGCGCGGGATCGAACGCAGGGCAGGCAGGGCGTGCTCGGATACCAACTGCCGATCGAGAGCAGTCAGCGAAGTCTGATGCCGGGTCTGGATGACGGCAAGTCCGAAGCGGTCCCGTTGCAGGGACCGGTCTTCGCGGACCTGCTGACCGTGGCGCAACGCAACGACGAGCCGATTCTGATTGTGCAGACCGGTCAGGAGAAGCGCGAATACGCCCCGGGAATTGCGGTCACGCCGACCGGACGGCTGGTGGTGGTGGGTCTGCCCATGCCTCAGGGCGTAACGGAAACCGCCAGCCAGATTCGCATCGGAGCCAGCGAGTATTGGACGCTTTTCCGTTCCCGCAACAGCATCCGCACCACCTACTTCATCATTCTGCTGGTCATCACCGCGCTGGTATTTTTCTCAAGCATCTGGCTGGCCGTCTTTCTTTCCAAGCAAATTACCCGGCCCGTCGAGGCCCTGGCCGACGCCATGGATGAAATCGCCGACGGCAAGCTCGAGCATCGCGTTTCTGTCGATACCAGCGGAGAAATGGCCGAACTGGTCCGCGCTTTCAATCACATGGCGCAGGATCTGGAGACCAGCCGGCACATGGCGGAGAGTTCGCGCCAACAGCTTTCCGAGGCCAACCAGGCACTGGAAGCGCGTCGACGCGAACTGGAGACCATCCTTGAGACGATTCCCAGCGGCGTGGTCACTCTGGACAAGTCCGGCGAAATCCTGCTGGCCAACCGGGCCTTTGCGGCTCTGATCGGCCGCCGCGAAACAACCGGCCTAAGCGGCCAGCAGATCGAAGCGCTATTCCCTGCCGATTGCAGCGAAGACCTTGCGCGGGTCATCCGCAGAAGCCAACGCATGGGAGCAGCTTCCATGGAACTGGAGTTGCATGCCCAGGGCCGCGTCGCTCATCTCGCGATCACCAGCGCGCGGTTGGAACTGGGCGCGGAAAAAGTAGGCTCGGTGCTGGTCGTCGAAGACACCACCGAGCTGCTCCGAGCGCAACGGCAACTGGCTTGGAAGGAAGTCGCGCAACGGGTTGCGCATGAAATCAAGAACCCGCTCACGCCAATTTCGCTCTCCGCCGAGCGCATCCGGCGTCACCTCGATCGCCCAACCGAAGAGTCGCCAAGCGTCATCCGAAAATGCAGCGAAGTGATTCTGGGCTGCGTGGGAACGCTGCGCGGCCTGGTAGACCAGTTCTCCGCTCTGGCGCAGTTTCCCGCTCCTCAGCCCCGGCCATGCGACATGAATCGGATTGTCGAGGATGCGCTGCTGTTGTTTTCCGGTCGGCTCGACGGCGTCACGCTGCGGAAGACGCTCGAACCCGGCCTGCCCCAGGTGATGGCCGATCCCGATGCAGTGAAGCGTGCGCTCGCCAACTTGATCGACAACGCGGCGGAAGCCATGCAGGCCAGCCTGCTCAAAGTGCTCACTGTGGATACCGGCTTGAGCGAAGACGGCATGTCTGTCGAAGTCGCCGTCTGCGACACCGGCCACGGCCTCACCGACGAGATTCGCGAGCGTTTATTTTTGCCGTTCTACTCGACCAAGCAGCGCGGCACCGGCCTCGGACTCTCCATTGCAGCCAAGATCGCGCAGGAGCATCATGGCTCCATTCGTGCCGAGGCCAATGCGCCCAAGGGCGCGCGGTTCCTGCTCTGTCTGCCGGTGATGGAGACGGCCCCCTCGCCATCCGAGCCGGAACCGGTAATTGCCGACGCAGCCCGGTAGGAAAGCAATTAAGCATCGATGGATTCGCCCGGCTGGATGGCCAGAAATTTCTCCATGCCGATCCCGATGCGCGCCAACTCCGCCGCCAGCAGCGCAGGCGGTTCGCCGAGTGGCTCGTCTGCCAACCGGAACGTCCCCCAGTGGCAGGCGATCGACTGCCGCGAGCGTACGTCCAGATGAACCTGCACAGCTTCCGCAGGGTCCAGATGGACCGGATGCATCAGCCAGCGCGGGTTGTAACAGCCAATCGGGATCATCGCCAGGTCGAAACCGCCAAATCGTTCCCCGATTTCGCGAAAGATCGGCGCGTATCCCGTGTCTCCGGCGAAATACACCGAGCGGTCGGGGCTCTTGAGCACCCATCCACACCAGTGCGAACGGTTGCGATCAAACAGCGTGCGCGCCGAGCCGTGCTGCGCTGGAACGCAGTGGATGGTGACAGCATCCGAAAGCTGCGCCGACTCGCCCCACGCAAGCTCCGTGCAGTTGCGTATACCGCGCCGGTGAAACCAACCCGATAGGCCTTCCGGCAGCCAGAAATGCACCCCCGGATGGCGGCGCTCAAGCGCCCGGATCGCCGGTCTATCGAGATGATCGTAGTGGCAATGGCTGATCAGCACATGCTGGATCGGAGGCAGATCGGCAAAGCGCAGGCCGGGAGCGCTCGATCGGCGCATGCGTCCTACAGGCAGAGGTTGGCAGTTCCCGAAGATGGGGTCGGTGAGAATGTTCAGACCCTCATGCTGCAACAGAAACGTGGAGTGGCCAATCCACGTCGCGCGAACCTGGCCTCTTTCCGGCGCCTTACCCGCTCGCCGCACTGGAACTTCCGAAACGGAAAAAGCAGCCGGATCCTGGGTCAGGACAACTCTGGGATCCGTGTCGGCCAGGCCAAGCTTCCAGCGGACGACTCCGCGAAGGTCATGTGGGGAGTGAGGATGCAGGTTCCGGAATTGAGTGCGCCGAGTTCGTTTTTGCATAAGGTACCGCGCGTCTTGGCTGCACCTTATTTTCCCACGCGGTAGCTTTTCTGTCCTCAGGAGTACGGGGGCCGCAGCCGGAATACAATCAAGTCTGGCGGGAACTCCGCTAGGACGTGACCGGAATGAACCACATTTTGATCGTCGACGACGAGGCCGAGATCCGCAGCTCGCTCGAAGAGATTCTGCGGGAAGAAGGCTACGGCGTCGCTACCGCCGGAACCGCCGCCGAGGCGATTACGCTGCTCCAGGACGCCCCCTACGACGTGGTCCTGCTCGATATCTGGCTTCCCGACCGCGACGGCCTTGACGTCCTAAACGACGTTCACGCGCTCGATTCCGGCGCGCGGCCTGAGGTCGTCATCATCTCCGGCCACGGCACCATCGAAACCGCAGTGAAAGCCACCAAGCTCGGCGCATACGACTTCCTCGAGAAACCGCTTTCCATCGACCGCACCCTGATCGTGCTCAAGAATGCAGTCGAAGCCCGCCGCCTCCGCCGCGACAATCAGGAATTCAAAAAACAGTTCTCCGCGCAAAGCATTCTCACCGGCGAAAGCGTCCCGGCTAAAGCCCTGCGCCAGCAGATCCGCCTCATGGCCCCGACCAACGGCCGCGTGCTCATTTACGGCGAGTCCGGCACCGGCAAGGAGCTGATCGCGCGCGCCATCCATAAGCGATCGACTCGATCCGGGGGAGCATTTGTCAGCGTAAACTGTTCGGCTCTTGCGCCGTCGCTGATTTCCTCCGAGTTGTTCGGCCATGAGAAGGGCGCGTTTA
>Ga0182012_10007163_pt1 | contig 11202 bp, 3 predicted proteins | sample 612S2SmetaG_FD_120486 | JGI IMG/M metagenome (GOLD analysis project Ga0182012, IMG submission 120486) | Permafrost microbial communities from Stordalen Mire, Sweden - 612S2S metaG | ecosystem: Environmental > Terrestrial > Soil > Wetlands > Permafrost | place: Sweden: Stordalen | collected...
CTCGGTGTCGAGTCATTGAAAGCCGGGGGAGCCCGCGACGTCGAGCTACTGGCAATGGCCCAGCTGATCGGTGCGGCCGGAACACTGGTGGCGCGCCGGCGTGGGATCTCTGTGCTCGGCGATCGCCCGCCGATGGTCTCGGTCACCAACGCCGACCCCGAGCGCATTGGCCGCCTACTCGACGAATTCGCCCAGGATGTTCGCACGGTGCTGCCTCCGGTGCTGTCCATCCGCAACGGCAGGCGCTCGGTCGTCATCACCGGCACCCCCGAGCAGCTATCGCGCTTCGAGCTCTATTGCCGGCAGATATCGGACAAAGAAGCGGCCGACCGCAAGAACAAGATCCGCGGCGGCGACGTCTTCGCGCCGGTCTTCGATCCGGTGCAGGTAGAAGTGGGCTTCCACACGCCGCGGCTGGCCGACGGTATCGACATCGTCGGAGGCTGGGCCGAGAAAGTGGGTCTCGATGTCGGATTGGCCCGGCAGCTGACCAACGCCATCCTGGTGGATCGGGTCGACTGGGTGGCAGAGATCACCCGGGTTCACGAGGCCGGTGCGCGCTGGATTCTTGACCTGGGTCCCGGCGATATCCTGACCCGTCTGACCGCTCCGGTGATCCGCGGCCTTGGCATCGGCATCGTGCCCGCGGCAACCCGCGGTGGTCAGCGCAACCTGTTTACCGTCGGGGCCGTCCCGGAGGTGGCCCGGGCCTGGTCGAGCTATGCCCCGACCGTGGTCCGGCTGCCCGACGGCAGGGTCAAGCTCTCGACGAAGTTCACCCGGCTGACCGGGTGTTCACCGATACTGCTGGCGGGTATGACCCCGACCACCGTTGACGCCAAGATCGTCGCTGCGGCGGCCAACGCAGGGCACTGGGCCGAGCTGGCCGGTGGCGGCCAGGTGACCGAAGAAATCTTCGCCGACCGCGTCGAGGAACTGTCCGCACTTCTCGAGCCCGGCCGGACCTATCAGTTCAACGCGCTGTTCCTCGATCCGTATCTGTGGAAGCTCCAGGTCGGTGGTAAGCGGCTGGTACAGAAGGCCCGCCAGTCCGGCGCGGCGATCGACGGTTTGGTGATCAGTGCCGGTATCCCGGATCTTGAGGATGCCGTCGACCTGATCGGCGAGCTCAACGACGTCGGCATCAGCCACGTCGTGTTCAAGCCCGGCACTATTGAGCAGATCCGATCGGTCATCCGCATCGCGACCGAGGTGCCCACCAAAGCGGTGATCATGCACGTCGAGGGCGGCCGCGCCGGTGGCCACCATTCGTGGGAAGACCTCGACGACCTGTTGCTGGCGACTTATTCGGAATTGCGGTCGCGCCCGAACATCACCGTGTGCGTCGGTGGCGGCATCGGCACCCCTGAGCGGGCAGCCGAATACCTGTCCGGGCGGTGGTCCGAGCTATATGGTTACCCGTCCATGCCGATCGACGGCATCCTGGTCGGGACCGCGGCGATGGCGGTCAAGGAGGCCACCACGTCGCCGTCGGTCAAGCGGCTGCTGGTCGAGACGCAGGGCACCGGCCAGTGGGTCGGTGCCGGAAAAGCTCAGGGCGGCATGGCTTCCGGCCGTAGTCAGCTCGGTGCGGACATCCACGAGATCGATAACACCGCCTCGCGTTGCGGACGGCTGCTCGATGAGGTTGCCGGCGATGCCGAGGCGGTCGCCGAGCGCCGCGAGGAGATCATCGCGGCGATGGCCAACACCGCCAAGCCCTACTTCGGCGACTTCGCCGAGATGACCTACCTGCGGTGGTTGCAGCGCTACGTCGAGTTGACGATCGGCGACGGCGATTCGACGGCCGACACCGCGGCGCCGGGCAGCCCTTGGCTGGCTGAAACCTGGCGTGACCGCTTCCAGCAGATGCTGCAGCGGGCCGAGGCGCGGTTGCACCCGCAAGACCACGGCCCGATCGAGACGCTCTACGACGACGCGGCGCTACTCGAGAACCCCGAGGCGGCGATCGACCTGCTCCTGGACCGTTACCCCGACGCCGAATCCGTGCAGCTGCATCCGGCCGACGTGCCGTTCTTCGTCACGCTGTGCAAGACGCCGGGGAAGCCGGTCAACTTCGTGCCTGTCATCGACAAGGATGTCCGGCGCTGGTGGCGCAGCGATTCGCTGTGGCAGGCGCACGACGCCCGTTACGACGCCGACCAGGTGTGCATCATCCCCGGCACCGAGGCCGTCGCCGGTATCACCCGGATCGACGAACCCGTCGGTGAATTGCTGGATCGCTTCGAGCAGGCATCCGTGGACGAGGTGCTCGCCGCGGGGGTGGAACCGAGGGCCGTCACATCGCGTCGGCGCGGCCGCGCCGATGTGACCGGACCGCTGGCTGTGGTGCTCGATGCACCAGATGTGTTGTGGGCGGGCCGCACCGCCACCAACCCGGTCCATCGAATCGCCGATCCAGCTGACTGGTTGGTCCACGATGGACCGGAAAGCAAGCGAGCCACGAATTCATCCACCGGGGCCCGGTTGGAGGTGACCGGGGACGAAAAAGTCGTTCTCAGTGTGCCGCTGTCCGGCACCTGGGTCGACATCCCATTCACGTTGCCCGCCAGCACCATTGACGGCGCCACCCCCGTCATCTCTACCGAAGACGCCACCATCGCCATGCGGGCTGTGCTGGCGATCGCCGCCGGTGTCGACGGGCCGGAGTTCCTACCTTCGGTTACCGACGGGACAGCCACCGTGACGGTGGACTGGGATCCCGAGCGGGTGGCCGACCACACCGGGGTCACTGCGACCTTCGGCGAGCCGCTGGCGCCCGGTCTCACCACCGTGCCCGATGTACTGGTCGGTCCTTGCTGGCCCGCGGTTTTCGCGGCGATCGGCTCGGCGGTTGCCGGGGCCGGTGTCCCGGTGGTGGAGGGCCTGCTGAGCTTGGTCCACCTCGACCATGCCGCCCGGCTGGTGGGCAAGTTGCCGGAGGTCCCGGCCCAATTGACAGTCGCCGCAACGGCTTCGCTGGCCGTCGACACGGACATGGGCCGTGTCGTCCCGGTCGCGGTGACCGTCTCTGACGCCTACGGCGCCGTGATAGCCACCCTCCATGAGCGCTTCGCGATTCTCGGGCGCACCGGTGCCGCCGCACTCACCGACCCCGTCCGGGCCGGTGGCGCGGTATCGGAGAACGCGACCGACACTCCGCGCCGCCGCCGGCGCGACGTCAGCCTGACCGCGCCGGTCGACATGCGGCCGTTCGCGATGGTGTCTGGTGATCACAACCCGATCCATACCGATCGGGCCGCCGCGTTGCTGGCGGGCCTGGAATCGCCGATCGTGCACGGCATGTGGTTGTCGGCGGCCGCGCAGCACGCGGTGACCGCCACCGATGGTAAGGCCCGCCCACCGGCTCGGCTGGTGGGCTGGACGGCGCGATTCCTTGGGATGGTGCGTCCTGGCGATGAGGTCGATTTCCGTGTCGACCGCGTCGGAATCGACCAGGGTGCAGAGGTTTTGGAAGTAGTCGCGCGCGTAGGTTCGGATCTGGTGATGTCGGCGACCGCGCGTCTGGCCGCCCCTAAGACGGTCTACGCATTCCCTGGCCAGGGCATCCAGTACAAGGGCATGGGCATGGAGGTCCGGGCCCGGTCCAAGGCGGCCCGCAAAGTGTGGGACACCGCCGACAAGTTCACCCGCGACAAGCTGGGCTTCTCGGTGCTGCACGTGGTGCGTGACAACCCGACCAGCATCATCGCCAGCGGTGTCCACTACCACCACCCCGACGGCGTGCTCTTTCTGACGCAGTTCACCCAGGTTGCAATGGCGACGGTGGCGGCTGCGCAGGTCGCTGAGATGCGTGAGCAGGGCGCCTTCGTCGAAGGTGCGATCGCGTGCGGCCACTCGGTCGGCGAGTACACCGCGCTGGCCAGCGTGACCGGCATCTACGAGTTAGAAGCCTTGCTGGAGATGGTGTTTCACCGTGGCTCGAAGATGCACGACATCGTGCCGCGCGACGAGCTGGGCCGCTCCAACTACCGGTTGGCCGCGATCCGGCCCTCGCAGATCGACCTGCCCGACGATGAGGTTCCTGAGTTCGTCGCCGGAATCGCGGCGAGTACCGGGGAATTTCTTGAGATCGTGAACTTCAACCTGCGTGGCTCGCAGTACGCAATCGCGGGCACTGTGCGCGGCCTGGAAGCCCTCGAGGCCGAGGTGGAGCGTCGCCGCGAGCTCAGCGGCGGCCGGCGGTCGTTCATCCTGGTGCCGGGCATCGACGTGCCGTTCCACTCGCGGGTGTTGCGGGTCGGCGTCGCCGATTTCCGCCGCTCGCTGGAGCGGGTCATGCCGCGGGGCGCGGATCCCGACCTGATTGTCGGGCGCTACATCCCCAACCTGGTACCGCGCCCCTTCACGCTGGATCGCGACTTCATCCAGGAGATCCGGGATCTGGTGCCCGCCGAGCCACTCGACGAGATCCTCGCCGACTACGACACCTGGCGCCGTGAGCGGCCGAGCGACATGGCGCGCACGGTTTTCATCGAGCTGCTGGCGTGGCAGTTCGCCAGCCCGGTGCGCTGGATCGAGACGCAGGATCTGCTGTTCATCGAGGAGGCCGCGGGCGGTCTGGGTGTGGAGCGGTTCGTCGAAATCGGCGTGAAGTCGTCGCCGACCGTCGCCGGACTGGCCACCAACACCCTCAAGCTGCCCGAATATGCCCACAGCACGGTGGAAGTGCTCAATGCCGAGCGCGACGCAGCGGTGCTGTTCGCCAATGACACCGACCCCGAGCCGGACGATGTAGAGGAACCGGCCGCCGAGCCGTCCGCCAGTGAAGGTGGCGTCAGTATCCAGGCCGCACCGGCACCCGCGCCGACGGCACCCTCGGGTGCCGCTCGCCCGGACGACATCGTGTTCGACGCCGCCGACGCCACCATGGCGCTGATCGCGCTCTCGGCCAAGATGCGCATCGACCAGATCGAGCAGCTGGACTCCATCGAATCCATCACCGACGGCGCGTCGTCGCGGCGCAACCAGCTGCTGGTGGACCTGGGCTCCGAGCTGAACCTGGGTGCTATCGATGGTGCCGCCGAGGCCGACCTGGCCGGGCTGCGGTCACAGGTGACCAAGCTGGCGCGCACCTATAAGCCCTACGGCCCAGTGCTTTCCGACGCGATCAACGATCAGCTGCGGACGGTTCTGGGTCCCTCGGGCAAGCGGCCGGCTGCCATCGCCGAGCGGGTCAAGAAGACCTGGGAGCTCGGCGAGGGTTGGGCCAAACACGTCACGGTCGAAGTGGTACTGGGAACGCGCGAGGGCACCAGTGTTCGTGGGGGCGCCATGGGTCACCTCCACGAGGGTGCGTTGGCTGATGCCGGCACTGTCGACAAGGTCATCGACGCCGCGGTCAGTGCGGTCGCTGCGCGCCGCGGAATCGCGATGGCTCTGCCGTCCTCGGGCGGTGGCGGCGGCGGCGCGACCATCGACGCGGCCGCACTGGGCGAATTCACCGATCAGATCACTGGTCGCGACGGCGTGCTCGCATCAGCGGCCCGCCTGGTCCTAGGCCAGTTGGGCCTGGACGATCCGATCAGCGCCGCGGCTGGATCGTTAGCGGCCACCGATGCCGAGCTCATCGAATTGGTTACCGCCGAACTGGGTGCTGACTGGCCACGGCTGGTGGCGCCGGTTTTCGACCCCAAGAAGGCCGTCGTTTTTGACGACCGCTGGGCCAGCGCCCGCGAGGATTTGGTCAAGCTGTGGCTGACCGATGAGGGTGAGATCGACGCCGATTGGGAGCGCCGCTCTGTTCGGTTCGAGGGCGCCGGCCACGTCGTGGCAACTCAGGCCACCTGGTGGCAGGGCAGGTCGCTGGCCGCCGGCCGTCAGGTCCACGCGTCGCTGTACGGCCGTATCGCTGCCGGTGCCGAGAACCCCGACCCAGGGCCCTACTGCAGCGAAATCGCTGTGGTGACAGGTGCTTCGAAGGGCTCGATTGCCGCGTCGGTGGCAGCAAGACTGCTTGACGGCGGTGCAACCGTCATCGCCACGACGTCCAATCTCGACGACGAGCGGCTGGCGTTCTACCGAACGCTGTACCGCGACCACGCTCGTTACGACGCGAAGCTGTGGGTGGTTGCGGCCAACATGGCGTCCTATTCCGACATCGACGCACTGGCCGGATGGATTGGCAACGAGCAGACTGAAAGCCTTGGGCCACAGTCGATTCACATCAAAGATGCGCAGACCCCGACGCTGTTGTTCCCGTTCGCGGCGCCCCGCGTCGCCGGCGACCTCTCCGAGGCCGGCTCGCGCTCCGAGATAGAGATGAAGGTACTGCTGTGGGCGGTCCAGCGGCTAATCGGCGGCCTGTCGAAGATCGGCGCCGAGCGTGACATCGCCTCGCGGCTGCACGTGGTGTTGCCGGGCTCGCCCAACCGCGGAATGTTCGGTGGCGACGGCGCTTACGGCGAAGCCAAGTCGGCGCTGGATGCGGTGGTAAGCCGCTGGCACGCCGAGTCGTCATGGGCCGCCCGGGTCAGCCTGGCGCACGCGCTGATCGGCTGGACCCGCGGCACCGGGCTGATGGGCCACAACGACGCCATCGTCGACGCGGTCGAGGAGGCTGGTGTCACCACCTACTCCACCGACGACATGGCAGCAATGCTGTTGGACCTCTGCGATGTCGAGTCCAAGGTGGCCGCTGCCAGCGCGCCCATCACGGCCGACCTCACCGGCGGGTTGGGCGATGTCGACCTTGACATGGCCGAACTGGCCGCGAAAGCGCGCGAGGATCACGCGGCGAAGGCCGCCGAAAGCGGGGCCGACGCCGAGGCCGGGGCTTCCCCGAGCGTCGTTGCCGCGCTGCCGTCCCCGCCGCGCGGATTCACCCCGGCGCCGCCTCCGCAATGGAATGACCTCGACGTCGATCCCGCCGATCTGGTGGTCATCGTCGGCGGCGCCGAGATCGGCCCGTTCGGTTCGTCTCGCACCCGCTTCGAGATGGAGGTCGACAACGAATTGTCGGCAGCCGGAGTCCTCGAGCTGGCGTGGACCACAGGGCTGATCCGCTGGGAAGACGACCCGCAACCGGGTTGGTACGACACCGCATCCGGCGATCTGGTGGACGAGGCGGAGCTCGTCGAGCGTTACCACGACGCGGTGGTGGCGCGCACCGGCATCCGCGAGTTCGTCGACGACGGTGCGATCGATCCCGATCACGCCTCGCCGCTGCTGGTCTCGGTGTTCCTGGACAAGGACTTCAGCTTCGTCGTGTCGTCGGAGGCCGACGCCCGCGGGTTCGCCGAGTTCGACCCCGAACATACGGTCATCCGGCCGGTGCCCGACTCAACCGACTGGCAGGTGATCCGCAAGGCGGGCACCGAGATTCGGGTGCCGCGAAAGACCAAACTGTCGCGGATGGTCGGGGCGCAGATCCCGACCGGGTTCGACCCGACGGTATGGGGAATCAGTCCCGACATGGCCAACTCGATTGACCGGGTGGCCCTGTGGAACATCGTCTCGACCGTCGACGCGTTCCTGTCCGCTGGGTTCACCCCCGTCGAGCTGATGCGCTGGGTGCACCCCAGCCTCGTCGCCAGCACGCAGGGCACCGGGATGGGCGGCATGACGTCGATGCAGACCATGTACCACGGCAACCTGTTGGGCCGGAATAAGCCGAACGACATCCTGCAGGAAGTTCTGCCGAATGTTGTTGCCGCACATGTGGTGCAGTCCTATGTCGGTAGCTACGGCTCGATGATCCACCCGGTCGCGGCGTGTGCGACCGCGGCGGTGTCAGTCGAGGAGGGTGTCGACAAGATCCGGCTGGGCAAGGCCGAACTGGTGGTGGCCGGCGGTCTGGACGACCTGACGCTGGAGGCCATCATCGGCTTCGGTGACATGGCGGCCACCGCCGACACGGCGATGATGCGCGGCCGGGGCATCCACGACTCGAAGTTCTCCCGCCCCAACGACCGGCGCCGACTGGGCTTCGTCGAAGCGCAGGGCGGCGGCACCATCCTGCTGGCGCGCGGCGACCTGGCGCTGAAGATGGGCCTGCCGGTGCTCGCAGTGGTCGCCTATGCGCAATCGTTCGCCGACGGTGTGCACACGTCGATCCCGGCCCCGGGCCTGGGCGCGCTGGGCGCGGGCCGCGGCGGCAAGGACTCGGCGCTGGCGCGTGCCCTGGCCAAGCTGGGCGTGACCGCCGACGACATCGCGGTGATCTCCAAGCACGACACCTCGACGCTGGCCAACGATCCCAACGAGACCGAACTGCACGAGCGGCTCGCCGACTCACTGGGCCGCTCCGAGGGCGCTCCGCTGTTCGTCGTGTCGCAGAAGAGCCTCACCGGCCACGCCAAGGGCGGCGCGGCGGTTTTCCAGATGATGGGTTTGTGCCAGATGCTGCGCGACGGGGTGATCCCTCCCAACCGCAGCCTGGATTGCGTGGACGACGAACTGGCCGGTTCGGCGCACTTTGTCTGGGTGCGCGACACGCTACGGCTGGGCGAGAAATTCCCGCTCAAGGCCGGGCTGGTAACCAGCCTCGGGTTCGGCCACGTGTCCGGCTTGGTCGCACTGGTGCACCCGCAAGCGTTCATCGCCTCGCTGGACCCGGATCAGCGCTCGGACTACCAGCGCCGCGCGGACACGCGCCTGCTGTCCGGCCAACGCCGATTGGCGTCGGCCATCGCCGGCGGTGAGCCGATGTACGAGCGGCCGGCAGACCGTCGCTTCGATCACCACGCGCCGGAGAAGCAGCAGGAGGCGGCAATGCTGCTGAATCCGGCCGCCAGGCTGGGTGACGGCGAGGCCTACGAGGCGCCTGTCGGATGACTTCGGTCATCCGTTAACCTGACCAGCCATGGGCATCGTCGGAGTCGGGATCGACCTCGTCTCCATTCCTGACTTCGCCGAGCAGGTCGACCAACCGGGAACGGTCTTCTCCGAGACCTTCACCCCGGGTGAGCGGCGCGACGCCTCCGACAAGAGTTCGTCGGCGGCCCGCCACCTGGCCGCCCGCTGGGCCGCCAAGGAGGCGGTGATCAAGGCCTGGTCAGTATCGCGGTTCGCTCAGCGGCCGGTGCTGCCCGAGGCCATCCACCGCGACATCGAGGTGGTCACCGACATGTGGGGACGACCGCGGGTCCGGCTGACCGGGGCGGTTGCCCAGCATCTGGCTGATGTGACCATCCACGTTTCGCTGACTCACGAAGGGGATACCGCGGCCGCGGTCGCCATCCTCGAGACCCAATGACCGCGAGCAGACGCAAAAGCCCCAATTTCGACGCGAAATTGGGCGCTTTTGCGTCTGCTCGCGAGCTGGCTGAGCGCGTCCGCGACGTGTTGCCGTCGGTGCGGCGCGATCTTGAGGACCTGGTGCGGATCGAATCGGTGTGGGCCGACCCGCACCGACGCGATGAGGTACACCGCAGCGCGCAGGCGGTGGCGGATCTGTTGTCGCAGGCCGGTTTTGCCGATGTCCGGATTGTCAGCGAGGGCGGCGCGCCGGCAGTCATCGCGTCGCACCCGGCCCCGCCGGGCGCGCCCACCGTCCTGCTGTACGCCCACCACGACGTTCAGCCCGAAGGCGACAGCGCGCAGTGGGCATCGCCGCCTTTCGAGCCGACAGAGCGCAACGGGCGGCTCTACGGCCGCGGCAGCGCGGATGACAAAGCCGGTATTGCAACGCATTTGGCGGCTTTCAGGGCACACGAAGGCAACCCGCCGGTAGGCGTGACGGTCTTCGTCGAAGGCGAAGAAGAATCCGGGTCGCCGTCACTGGGCCGGTTGCTTGCCGCCCATCGCGACGCGCTGGCCGCCGACGTGATCGTCATCGCCGACTCAGACAACTGGAGCACCGAGATCCCGGCGTTGACGGTATCGCTGCGCGGGTTGGTCGATTGCGTGGTCGAGGTCGCCACGCTGGACCACGGCCTGCACTCCGGTATCTGGGGCGGTGTGGTTCCCGACGCGCTGAGCGTGCTGGTGCGGCTGCTGTCCAGCCTGCACGACGACGACGGCAACGTCGCCGTGGCCGGGTTGCACGAAACCGACTCCGCCTCCTTGAATTACCCCGATTACCCGCCGGAGCGGGTACGCGCCGACTCCGGCTTACTGGACGGGGTGTCCGAGATCGGCTCGGGTTCGGTGCCGCAGCGACTCTGGGCCAAACCGGCGATCACGGTGATCGGCATCGACACCACATCTGTTGCGGCAGCGTCGAACACGCTCATCCCGCGGGCGCGGGCCAAGATCAGCATGCGGGTCGCGCCCGGTGGCGACGCCGACGCGCACCTGGACGCGTTGATGTCCCACTTGCAGCAGCGGGCTCCGTGGGGCGCACACGTCAGCGTCACGCGTGGCGAAAAAGGTCAGCCGTACGCCATCGACGCCAGCGGCGGGGTCTATGACGCCGCGCGGGCGGCGTTCCGTCAGGCCTGGGGTACGGACCCGATCGATATGGGCATGGGCGGCTCGATCCCGTTCATCGCCGAGTTCGCCGCCGCGTTCCCGCAGGCGAAGATTCTGGTCACCGGGGTCGAAGACCCGGCAACCCAGGCACACAGCATCAACGAAAGCCTGCATCTGGGTGTGCTGGAACGCGCAGCGATCGCCGAAGCACTGCTGCTGGCGAACCTCGCCTGATCGGGGTCTAGACCGACAGGTCGCCGCGAAGCTTGGCGACGTGGCCGGTGGCCTTGACGTTGTACTGGGCGACGGCGATCTTGCCCTTTTCGTCCACCAGGAACGTGGAGCGGATCACGCCCTGCACAGTCTTGCCGTACATCTTCTTCTCCCCAAAGGCGCCCCAGGCCGACAGCACCTCGCGGTCGGGATCGGACAGCAGCGGGAACGTCAGCTTCTCGGCGTCACGGAACTTGGCCAGCTTGGCCGGCTTGTCGGGCGAGATCCCGACGACGTCAATACCGGCGTCGTTGAGGTCGTGCAGGTTGTCGCGAAAATCGCAGGCCTGTTTGGTGCATCCCGGTGTCGAGGCGGCCGGGTAGAAGTACACAACGACGCGGCGGCCCTTGTAGTCGGCCAGCGACACCGTGTTGCCGTCGGCGTCGGGCAGGCTGAATGCGGGCGCTTTGTCGCCAGGCTCCAGTCGCTTGGCATCGGTCGACTTCTCGGTCAAGGTACATGCCTTTCTGTTCACCGCAGCGTCAGGATCTACGCCGGCTGCTCTAGGGTAGTGCGTCAGGTGCACCAGGCGGAGTCGAGGACTTGGAGGTTAGA
>Ga0182012_10007165_pt1 | contig 11202 bp, 6 predicted proteins | sample 612S2SmetaG_FD_120486 | JGI IMG/M metagenome (GOLD analysis project Ga0182012, IMG submission 120486) | Permafrost microbial communities from Stordalen Mire, Sweden - 612S2S metaG | ecosystem: Environmental > Terrestrial > Soil > Wetlands > Permafrost | place: Sweden: Stordalen | collected...
GGATCAGGCCTCCGACGGCGCCGTCAATCTTTCGCTGACCAAGGCCCTGGTCGAGGCCAACGGCGCGCAATTCCATATCAGGACGGCGCCGCATTCCGGCACCCTGATCGAAGTGGTGTTTTCGCACGCGCTGGCCAGGGCCTAGGGCCGAAAGCCCGGCCCCGGCTGCCGGCATCAAGGACTTGCGTCGCGGCCGGAAGTTTGCGCTCGCGCAAAGTACGATCGCTGCTTCCGAGCTACCATTATCGATCGAGTAACCAGGCGGAGCCGGCGCATGAGCTTGTGCGTTTTGAATGTCGTTATCTGGATGTTTGGCATCCGCGGCGAAATCCCTCGCGGCGGGGATTTCGGCGACGGCCGAAGCCCTTCCCCGCTCGCCGGCAACGGCAGGCTGATCCGGTTACTGGCGGTATGCGTCCTATCCGCGGCTTTGCTGTCGCTGACAATCTGGGCGGTGGTCTGGCTCACCATCAAGCTGCTTTAGACCACCGACCCCGGCTCGGAACCCAAACGCCGGGAGCGTGATGCTCGCAACGCACGATCAGCCGTTCGGCAAGATACGGTTTCCGTTCATGGCATCACCACTGGTATCTGGCGACAGCCTTGCCGGCGTAACTGCTCGAATTGCTGGAGAACTCGCCTTCGAAGGTGCCGGACAGCGAGAAGCCATTGCGCCATCGGACTTCGGCGGCGGCGGTCGTCAGCGCCTTGTCGGCCGCTTGCGCCGCGCCGTTGACGACAAAAGAGGCCCCGGGCAGCGACTGGAAGGTGGCGCCGATGGCGCGGTCAGTATCGTAATCGTGCGCCCAGGCAAAACGGCTGCGCAACGTCAGCGTCGCATTCGACAGGTCATAGGATTTGTCGGTGCGGAAACCGAGTTCGCTGCGCGGGGCGGTGACGTCCTTGGCGCCATAGGCCAGCGCGAAGGCATTGGTGCCGACCACGGCCTGCTCGGCATAGGCCGGCAGGTCAAAGGTCGTGAACTGGCCGGCGGCATAGGGCGTGAAGCCGACATTCATCCATGGCGAGACAAAACGATAGCCGCCTTCGAGCCGGCCCGAGAAGGCGTTGGCGTTAAACCTTGCCTGCAGCTGGTCGAGCCCTGCCAACGTGACGGTTCGGTTGGTAGTGATATCCTGCCAGCCATAGGCTAGCGCGGCCGCGATGTAGGCCGGTCCCGCCGTGTGCCTGATATAGGCGCCGGCCTGGAACAGGTCGGAGCGGCCGGTGCCGAGGCCGTTGGCGACGACATAGTTGGTGCCGCCGCCGGCCATCGCGAAGCCGACCACGGTATTCGCTGAGACCAGGTAGTCAGCCCCGACAGCGCCGGCAGCGATGCGGCTCGTGGTCGAGTTGCTGCCGACAGCGGCATTGCCATCGGTGGTCTGCGATCCGCCGAAACCCGCCGCCCAAACGTTCCAGCGTGGATCGTAGCCTGGCGCGGCCGGCGCCTTGGTGAACATCGCATAGGCCGCGCGCTCGGCACTCGATCGCTGGTGTCCGTCGGAAGCATAGGCGCTTGGCTCACCTTCGGTGGCGTACCCGGTTACGCCGCCGCCTGACGTCGATGTCCCGCCCCGGCTGAAGGGATCAAGCATGGTACCCATGAAAATGTTCATCGCATCGAAGGTCACCTGCTGCGTGCCGGTGGCGGCCTCGCCGGAGAGCTGGTTGAGCACGAAGCGGTAGGCGTCGAGCGAAGTCGGGCCGAAGAGCAGCGCGTTGAAGATCGGGCCGCTTAGGCCCGCGGTCTGCGCCGCGCCGTTGAAGGCGTTGCCGAGCGAAGTCTGGTTGCCGTTAAGGCCTGACGTGACAAAATTAATGCCGGAACTCTTGATCGTCACGTCATTGGCGTTGGGATAGACCAGCTGCGCCTGCAGAGCCGGGCTCGCCAGCAGCGCCAAGCCGTTATTGGTCGTGCCGCCCGACGCCGACAGGATGGTCTGCTGGAACGGGCCAAGCTGCAGGTTCGACAGCTGCAGTTGCACCGTGCCCGCCAGGTTGGCCGTGCCCGACACGTTGACCCGGTCAGCGGTGGCGCCAGCGATGTTGAAATCGATCGCCAGCCGTCCGGTTGCGGTCTGCACCAGATTGCCAGTGATCGCCGTGGTCTGGATCGCGCCCACCCCGCCCGGCGACAACGTGCCGGCGTTGGTCAGCGTGTTTCCCACGCCGAGATTGACGCTGGTGCCGGAATTGAACAGCCCGCCGGCCTGGTTGATGAAGGCGTTGGTCCCGCTTCCCAGCGCGACGTTGCCGATCACGGTGCCGAAATTATTGACGGTGTTGTTGCCGGTGTCGCCGCTGATCGCGAGGCCGGACAGCGCCGTCAGTGTGCCGAAGTTGTTCAGCGTGTTGTTGGTGCCGCCGGAGATGAAGACGCCCGCCCCGGTACCGGTGCCACCGGACACCGTACCCGAATTGACGGTGACCGCGATCGGGCCGCCAGTGCTGGAAGCACTAATTCCGCTCGCGTTGTTGCCCGTGGTGGTGATGGCGCCGGTCGAAGTCACCGTCACCAGGCCGCCGCCATAGCCCTTGGCATTGATCCCGCTCGAGTTGTTACCCGTGGTTATGATGTCGCCGGTCGAGCTGACCGTCACCGGGCCGCTGCCAGTAGCAACAATCCCGAACGAGGAAGTGCCCGCGATAGTGATGTTGCCAATTGATATCACCGTCGCAGCACCGCCTATGCTCTTGTCAGTGATCCCGCTGGCGGAGCTGCCTGTGCTGGTGTTGGTGATGTTGCCGGTCGAGGTCACCGTCACCGGGCCGCCGCCGTAGCTCTTGGTATAGATCCCGCTCTCGGACATGCCCGCCGTGGTGATGTTGCCGGTCGACCTCACCGTCACCGCGCCGGTGCTGGTGCCGCTGTTAAAAGCCAGAATCCCGCTCGCTCCGTCGCCCATGGTGGTGATGTTGCCGCTCGAGGTCACCATCACCCCGGCGCCGTTGCTGAAGGCATAGATCCCGCTCCCATTGCGGTTGTTGCCCATGCCCATGGCGGTGATGTTGCCGGTCGAGGTCACCGTGACCGCCGCGCCCACGCTCTCGGCAAAAATGGCTGCCGAGTTGCCGCCGGCGGTGGTGATGTTGCCGGTCGAGTATATCGTCACCGCCGCAGCGGTGCTGTCGGCAAAAATCCCGGCCACGCTGCTTCCCGTGGTGGTGATGCCAAAGGCGCCGGTGTCGCTGGTGATGGTGATGATGTCACCGGAGCTGAAGCTGATACCGCGCGTTCCGCTCGCCGGAGCGATGGCCGTGGTGAGGTTGTTGACGTCGAGCGTGGTGACCGGCGGCACTTGAAAATCAGTGCCGCTGATGATGCCGGCGGATTGATTGCCGCTACAGGTGGCAACGGACCCATTGGTCACGCAGAGCGCCGGACCTGCCTCGGCCGGTCCCCCCATCGCAAACGACAGTGCGCCGGCCGCAGCGGTGCTCATGAGCGCCGCCCGCCAACTCAAGCCGGACCGACGCACGAGCCTCAAGTCCGCCGCGCCAACACCGCGAACGAAGCCGGTGGCGCCCGGATTGGCCGCTTTGGCGGAAGTAATGGGCTTTGAAATCTTTTGCATGAACTCGGAACAGCATCGCTTTATGGGAGGCAAATTGGTCCGTACTGGAATTCATATTCTACCGAGGATCAAGCTCAGGAACCGGGCAAGTCCGTGGCTTTCTGACGTTTTCCGAAGTTTGGTTACCCATGTGATCGAAACGACACACGTTGGCGATCCCAGGTCGAACCGCGCGGAGATGGCGGGTTCTCGACCCCGACGGCGCGGCATCGCCTCCCAGGCGCCGTTTTCGAGCCGGGGGCACGCGGCCAAGCCGGCTGCATCGTTTGTTCGGCGGTCCGGCAGGCAGATTGTTGGACCTGCGATTGAACCAGGCGATCAAAGCCTGACACACAGCTAAAAGCTGCACTGATATTCCAGCACCAGTTTGGCTGATCGAAAGGGATTTGCCATGCTCAGGATTCGAACCGCATTGCTCCTTTTCGGCTGTCTGCCGCTTATGGCCTGCGTCACCAGTCCGCTCAGTCGAACCAGCGCCGAGTCATCGAACCCCGTCACCCTGCAAGGCTACGCCGAGTCTGCCGGGGAGGCGGTCACCATCCAGGCGGTTGATCAGAATACCGGAAATCTCGTTACCCAGGGCGTGACCAATGCGGCGATGTCGGGCCTGTCGTTCAAGACCTCCGGGGGGAGCAGTTACCAGCTCTATCGGTGGTCCTACAACGCTGGCGTGCTGCCGCCGAACTACTGGTCGCCGCAGTCGATCGTCGCCGATCTCGCGACCAGCCAGGGACATCTTGAGATCTTCGCCTCCGCCGGCAACAACGACCTCGCCACGTTCAGCCAGGCCGCATTCCATTCCGCGCTGGCGTCCGGCGAAGACCCTGCGACCGCCACCAATCAATTCTCCGATGGCAAGTCCACCGTGCTGTTCGACCCATACGGCGTCGGCTCCGCCCCGGAGACGCCATGGGTGACCGTGCAGGGAATGATCTCGGACGAGCATTCGAAGCTCTATTCCCCGGTCGCCTGGAGCGTCGGCTACTATACTGTCGAAGGCGGCAAGAAGATCTATGGCCTGATTTGCGCACCGACCACCGGGGGCCCGTATCCCGTGGTGATCTACAATCATGGCGGCACCGGAAGCGGCAATGGCGGCAATATCACCGGCGTCGTGACCGCGGCCGGTTGGACCAGCCAGCCCGCCAACGCACCTGACGGGCTCGGCCAGTGCCTCGACTGGGCCAAGCGCGGCTGGGTGTTCGCGACCTCGTCTTACCGCGGCGAGAGCGTAAACATCACCTCGTCGTCGCCGCAGTTTCCCTCCTCCAGCTGGACCTCGGATGGCAGCGTAGAGTTCTGCATGGGCGAGGTGACCGATGTGATGGCGCTCACCGATCTCCTGGTCAACCATGCCGGCGCCATTGCCCTCGGCAGCCCCAGCGAGAAGGTGCCGGTCAACGTCAATGGCAAGCTCCTGATGTACGGCTATTCGCACGGCGGCTGCATCACCTACCGCGCGGTCGAGCAGGGCGCGCCGGTCACGGCGTTTTCGGTCATCGAGGGTTTTACGGACCTGAGGCTGTCCTATCTGACCGGGTTGGCCGATGGCTTTACGCCCGTGCAGGCCGCGATCGGATCGGGGGCCTATCAGCCCGGCGTCAGCGTCTACCTGCCCGACAGCAACGGCGTGATGGGCTACAACTGGCGCTCCGCGCACTATTTTGCCTCGCGCGGCGACCTCAGCATCCAAAAATTCGGCACGATGCCGATCCTGATCCTGCAAGGCGACATCGACACCGACTACGCTCCGGCCTATCCACTTAATCCAATCCCCAATCCAGTCCCGCTCGCGCAAGCTGCGGAGATATCAGCCGACATCGGGGCGACCAACATCTTCGTGGGCCCCACCGGCGTTGCGCCGCCGTCGAGCGAGCCCTGCATCGACGGACCGGTGGGCGCGGCGCTGCCGTCGTCGCTGACGGCGCCGAACGGGTCATGCCCGATCTCGTTCACCCTGATGGACACCGGGGACGCTTGCGTGAACGGCAGCACGCCGCCGCCCGTGCTCGGGCTATGCAAATTCCTGCCGCTGCCGTTGACGCCGCCGCCGGGCCAGCCGCAGCAACTGCATTACCTGGTCGTCTACCACAACATGTACCACACCAATGGCGGCCTTGCGATCAAGGAAACCTTCAATCGCTTCGCCGAGCAGAATTACGATCGACAACCCGGCTGCGACGGCCTGGAAGCCGATTGCGCCTCGGATTGACGATGCGGGGCGCGCAAGAAGGATTGCGCTCTCACCGCTTACGTCTTCCCTGATCGAGCCGTTCAGGGCGCCCACAAGGGACGCCCCTACGCCATGTCGATCCTGTAGGGGCGACCCTTGTGATCGCCCTTCTTCGACACCCAAAAGGGCGGCCACACGGTAGCCACAAAACTCGCCATGACGGTTGGAGATCTGGTGTTGGCTGCTTGAAATGTGTATCGGTAAGGTTCGTATGCCGGTAACCAGGCGGCGACGTGACGCCGCGCCCCAGTGTCGCAGCCGCTGACGAACTGCGTTCCAGAACGCCCGGTCGTTGCAACGGCGTCTCAGGTGAACGGGGATCAAGTTCAACCATCATGAGCCTATCAAGTCCGTTCGTCCGGCGGCCTGTCGCCACAACGCTGCTGACGTTCGGGTTGGTCGCCGCCGGCGTCATCGCCTTTTTCAAGCTGCCGGTCTCGCCGCTGCCCGACGTCGATATCCCGACCATTTCGGTGCAGGCGACGCTGCCGGGCGCGAGCCCGGCGGACGTGGCGACGACGGTCGCAAGTCCGCTCGAGCGCCATCTCGGCCAGATCGCCGATGTGACCGAGATGACATCATCGAGCTCGCTCGGCTCCGCGCGGGTCACTCTGCAGTTCGGCATCGATCGCAACATCAACGGCGCGGCGCGCGATGTCCAGGCGGCGATCAACGCATCGCGTTCCGATCTGCCGAGCTCGCTGCGGAGCAATCCGAGCTACCGCAAGTTCAACCCCGCCTCGGCACCGATCCTGATCTACACGCTGACATCGGATACGCTGACACCCGCCGAACTCTATGATGCCGCTTCGACCGTGCTGGCACAGAAGCTGTCGCAGGTCGAAGGCGTCGGCGAAGTCAGCGTCACCGGTGGATCGCTGCCCGCCGTGCGCGTCGAACTCATTCCACAGGCGCTCTACCAGTACGGCATCGGCCTGGAGGACGTCCGCGCGGCGCTCGCCAGCGCCAATGCCCACAGTCCGAAGGGAGGCATCGACGTCACCGACCAGCGTTACCAGATTTATTCCAACGATCAGGCCACCAGGGCCAAGGACTACAAATCGCTGGTGGTCGCCTATCGCAACGGCGCGGCGGTGCGCCTGACGGATGTCGGCGAGGTGCGCGATGCGGTGGAGAACCTGCGCAACCTCGGCCTTTCCAATGGCAAGCTCGCCGTCATGATGATCGTCTTCCGGCAGCCTGGCGCCAACATCATCGGGATGGTTGACCACGTCAAGGCGCTGATGCCGCAATTGCGCGCATCGGTCTCGCCCGCGATCGACATCACTCTCGCGGTCGATCGCTCAACCACGATCCGGGTCTCGCTCTGGGACGTCGAGATCACGCTCATCATCGCCGTCATCCTGGTCATCCTCGTGGTGTTCGCCTTCCTGCGCAGCGCCCGCGCGACGCTGGTGCCGGTGGTGGCGGTGTCGGTGTCCCTGGTCGCGACGTTTGCGGTGATGTATCTGCTCGGATACAGCCTCAACATCTTCTCGCTGATGGCACTGACGGTCGCGACCGGATTCGTGGTCGACGACGCCATTGTCGTGCTGGAGAACATTTCCCGCTACCTGGATCAAGGCGAGTCCGCGCTGCAGGCCGCGCTGCGGGGATCCAGCGAGGTCGGCTTTACGGTGCTGTCGATGAGCGTGTCCTTGATCGCGGTGTTTGTCCCGATCCTGCTGATGGGCGGCCTGGTCGGGAAGCTGTTCCGCGAATTCGCCGTGACGATCACCGTCGCCATCGTGATCTCACTGGTGGTCTCGCTGACGACGACGCCGATGATGTGTGCCGCGCTGCTGCGCGCAGAGCGCGACCGGCCGCACGGACGCCTTTATCGGGTCAGCGAACGCCTGTTCGAGGCGCTCCTGAACGGCTACCGGCGGACGCTCACCGTCGCGCTGCGCCATCCGCGCTCAGTGATGCTGGTTCTGGCCGCGGTCCTCGGCCTGAACTTTTACCTGTACGCGGTGGTTCCGAAGGGCTTCGTCCCGCAACAGGACACCGGGCTCCTGGTCGGGTCGATCCAGGCCGATCAAAGCATCTCCTTTCAATTGATGCAGCAGAAGCTCACGCAGTTCGTCGACATCGTCAAGAACGATCCGGCCGTCGAAACCGCGGTCGGTTTCACCGGCGGCGGACAGGGCCCGGGCGCGGGCTCGACCAACTCCGGCACCGTGTTCGCTTCCTTGAAGCCGCTTCATGACCGCAGGGATTCCGCCGATCAGGTGATCGGCCGGCTGCGGAGCGAACTCGCCGCCGTGCCGGGTGCCACGCTGTTCCTGCAGGCGGTGGGGGATCTCGGCGGCGGCGGACGCTCAAGCAATGCCCAGTATCAATACACGCTGCAGGGATCGACGTTCGAAGAGCTGGATCAATGGACGGCAAAGATCGTCGCCGCGCTTCAAACCGCGCCGACCCTCGCCGACGTCAGCAGCGACCAGCAGAACAAGGGCCTGCAGGCCAACGTGATCATCGACCGCGATACGGCCTCGCGCCTCGGCATCTCCGTCAGCCAGATCGACAACACGCTTTACGATGCCTTCGGCCAGCGGCAGGTCTCGACCATCTACGTCGCGCGCAACCAGTACCACGTGATCATGGAGGTGGGGCCCCAGTTCTGGCAGGATCCGCAGACGCTCAGGGATGTCTATGTCAGCACCTTGGGCGGATCGGCCAGCGGTTCGCAAACGACCAATGCCGTGGCCGGAACGGTCGTGTCGGCGACGCAGACCGCCTCGGTCAATTCGATCGCGGCCAGCGCCGTACGCAATCTCGCGACCAATTCGATCGGCGCCACCGGCAAGGGCCCATCGTCGACCGGGACCGCGGTCAGCACCAGCCAGGAAAAGATGATTCCGCTGTCGAGCGTGGCGAGATTCGGACAGGGCTCGGCATTGCTGGTCGTCAACCATCAGGGAGGCCTGGTCGCTAACACGATCTCGTTCAATCTGCCTCCCGGCGTCTCGCTGAGCACGGCGGTTGCGACGATCGAGGCCACCATGAGTAGAATCGGGGTTCCCTCGGAGATCCATGGCTCGTTCCAGGGCGCCGCCAAGATTTTTCAGGAATCCCTCAGCAGCGAGCCGTATCTCGTCCTCGCGGCGCTGGCGACGATCTACATCTCGCTCGGAATGCTCTATGAGAGCTTCGTCCATCCGATGACGATCCTGTCCACGCTGCCTTCGGCTGGCGTCGGTGCGGTTCTGGCGCTGCTGGTCTTTCATTCCGAGTTCGACATCATTGCAATGATCGGGGTGATCCTGCTGATCGGTATCGTGAAGAAGAATGCCATCATGATGATCGATTTCGCGGTCGACACCGAGCGGGTGCGCGGACTGCCCCCGGCCGATGCGATCTACGAAGCCTGTCTGCTGCGCTTTCGGCCGATCATGATGACCACCATGGCGTCCCTGCTCGGCGCCGTGCCGCTGATCATCGGGATGGGCGAAGGCAGCGAGTTCCGACGGCCGCTCGGCATCACCATCATCGGAGGACTGGTCCTCAGCCAGATCCTGACGCTCTACACCACCCCCGTCGTCTATCTGTACCTCGATCGGTTCCGGCATTGGGGCAGGCGGAAGCTGCGGGCCAGCTGATCGCCGCGGCCCTCCCTCGCGGGAAAGTTCCCTGACCGACATCGGCGCCGGCGGCGCCAGTCGACTTTTTGGCGCGCCTGACTTAGCGTAGCGGCCAGCAGAAGAACAATGTGATCGCCCCGTGTCTTACCGCCTGAGTGCCTCAGCTGGCGTGCAAGGAGATCCACCGATGCTTCGCTCCATCGCCATGTTATCGGTCATGAGCTTGCTGGTCAGTCCGGCAGCGGCGCTGCCTTCAGGCATCACCCCGGTGGCCTCGGTCAACGATCATGTATTCAAGGTGCGGATGACGAAGAGCAACGTCTGCAAATCGAAATACAAACACAAGAAATCTGCGCAAGACCTTCGGGAAAAGGCCCACTGCCCGTGACAGGCCCAAGACATCCCTCGCGACGGGCGGCCTCGGGAGCCTGGAGCATGTCGCGATAAGATCGAATCGCTCTCCTCCTCGTCATGCCCGGGCTTGTCCCGGCATGTCCCGGGCATCCACCTCTTGGCCAAAGCAAGAAAGACCGGATGGCCGGGACAAGCCCGGCCACGACTCCTGAGCGATGGTTCCAGATGACCGCGACACGTTCCAGATGCTGGATCAGTCCGCTACCTGGTCATCGGGATCGGTCATTCGGCGGCAGCTGAACGTCTGTTCATATTTCTTGCATTGGCGGCAAGTAACGCATTTGCTAGCGTTAGCTGCCTGCAGGAGCAGGCACCAAGGAGGATCAATGAAATATTTGTCTTACGTTCTGGCCGCGTTGGCCACCATCGCGTTTGCAATCCCGTCAATCGCAAGCGCAGAAGATGCAAAGCCGATGGCAATGCCAATGAAGCACCATCATCACCATTATCATCACCACCACGCGATGAAGCCCATGATGGACAAAAAGATGTAACATGGAAATGGCCCCCTGACCGGGGCCATTTTCATATCCAAAAGGACATCTCCGCCAAGGAATTGATCCCGTGCGTTGCGCTGCCGGATGCGCCCGCACATTGCGCGGGAAATTGATGGCTTGCCAATGAGTGATACGGAATCCATAGCCGTCAGCGCCTCGCACTCGACGAAGCGATCCTTTTCGGCGATGCGCCACCCGGGCTTCCGCGCCCAATTCCTTACTTTCGTGCTCGCCATGATGGCCGACAACATCGAGCACGTCATCAGCTACTGGGTGGTGTATCAGAAATTCCACTCGCCGGCTTTGGCGGGCTTCGCCATCGTGTCGCACTGGCTGCCGTTCCTGCTGTTCTCGGTCGCCTCCGGTGCGCTGGCGGACCGCTTCGACCCGCGCCGGATCATCCAGATCGGCATGGCTCTCTTCATCATCGCATCACTGAGCTGGAGCTACTTCTTTGTGACCGGCACCCTGCAGATGTGGCAGGCCATGGTCATCCTGGTCATTCATGGCTGTGCCGGCGTGCTGTGGCAGACGCCGAACCAGATGCTGCTCTACGACATCGTTGGCCCAAAGGATCTTGAAAGCGCGGTGCGGCTCAACGCCATGGCGCGCTATCTCGCCGTCCTGGTTGGCCCGGGTGTCGGGGCCGCGATCCTGCTCGTATTCGGGCCGGCACACGGCATCATGCTCAACACGCTGTTCTATCTGCCGCTGGTGCTATGGCTCGTCAATGCGCCCTATGGTCCGCGCTATCGCACGGGCACTTCCGCGCCGCGCCGCGCCGTCCGCGGACTTGGCGACATCGTGCAGACCATCCGGGATATCAAGACTCATTCCGTCATTGTCTCGATGACGCTGCTCGCCGGCGCGGCGTCGTTTTTTGTCGGCAATGCCTA
>Ga0182012_10007166_pt1 | contig 11201 bp, 9 predicted proteins | sample 612S2SmetaG_FD_120486 | JGI IMG/M metagenome (GOLD analysis project Ga0182012, IMG submission 120486) | Permafrost microbial communities from Stordalen Mire, Sweden - 612S2S metaG | ecosystem: Environmental > Terrestrial > Soil > Wetlands > Permafrost | place: Sweden: Stordalen | collected...
CGCGGGCATGTCGAAGACGTCGCGCAGGCATTCCCGATACGCTTCGAGCAGCATCGGGAACGACGGATAGCGCGAGGCGACCGACAGCAGATCGTACGCCCGTTTGCGCTGCTGCCAGAGCGGGGCGCGGCCATCGGCGCGACGGCGCGGCAAGAGCAGTGCGCGCCCGGCCGCCTCGCGAAATCTCCCCGCGAAGAGAGCAGTCGAGCCGAGCTGGCGCAGGACCAGATCCATGACTTCAGCGGACTCGACCATGAACCAATCGGCGGACGGCGCTTCGTCCGAATCCGGAAAGCGCAGGACGAAGCCGTCGTCGCCCCATAGCGTTTCCACATCCGGACCGCCGGCAGCGCGGATGCGCGCGGCAACCGCCATGGCCCACGGGATATGGATGCGGCTGCCGAAGGGCGTGAGGACGCAGATGCGCCAGTCGCCCAACTCGTCGCGGCAGCGCTCTATGACGATGTTGCGGTCGTCGGAAACCTGGCCCGTCACTTCCTGCTGGTCGGCGAGGAAGCGCATCAGGTTCTCCGCCGCACCGGGGTCGAGGTCGTGGTCGCGGATGAGGCGCGAGAGCGCAGCTGGCAGCGGTAACTCACGCAGTTCCCGCACCATAGCGCCGATTCTTCGACCAAATTCGAGTGGGCGCCCCGGGCCATCGCCCTTCCAGAATGGCATCTTTCCCGGTTCGCCGGGGGCGGGTGAGACGAGCACTTTGTCGTGCGTGATGTCGTCGATGCGCCAGGTGGTTGCGCCGAGGATGAAGGTTTCTCCAGGGCGCGACTCGAAGACCATCTCTTCGTCCAGCTCGCCGACGCGGATGGATTGCCTTCGCTCCCGGACAGAAATACGCCGTAGAGACCGCGGTCGGGGATGGTGCCGGCGTTCAGAATGGCGAGGCGCGCGGCTCCCTGGCGGGCGGTGAGGACGTTGCGGATGCGGTCCCAGGTGAGGCGCGGGCGCAGCTCCGCGAACTCGTCGGAGGGGTAACGGCCGCTCAGCAGGTCGAGAACACCTTCGAACGCAGTGCGCGTCAGCTCGCCGAAGGGCGCGGCGCTGCGGACGATGCGGAAAAGTTCATCGAAGGCGACTTCCGGGCCATTTTCCAGGGCCGCGTCTTCGGCCGCGTCTTCAAAGGATTGCTCGAACTCGGCGAAGAGCCTGCTTGCGGTTCGCTGCGTTTTTAGCCGGACTACGGGCTTTTTCTTCTCCGGCGGCGGCAGATTGGGCGGGTGGGCGACGATGGCCACGATCTGCTGGGCCAGCACGTCCAGCGGATTGCGCGGAAAACGCGTGGATTCGATCTGTCCCAGGTGCATGGATTGGGTCATGGCGGCGCAGGCGATCAGGTCGGCGCGGTATTTGGGAAAAAGCACGCCCTCGCTGACCGCTCCCACGGAGTGCCCGGCGCGGCCGATGCGCTGCATGCCGCTCGCGACCGAGGGGGGCGCTTCAATCTGGATGACGAGATCGACAGCACCCATGTCGATGCCGAGTTCGAGGGTTGAAGTGGCGCAGAGGGCGCGCAGTTTGCCTGCCTTGAGCTGCTCCTCGATGATGGAGCGCTGCGGCGCGGCGATCGACCCATGATGGGCGCGGACCAGCTCTTCGCCGGCGAGCTCATTCAACGCGCCAGCCAGGCGCTCGGCGACCTGGCGGCTGTTGACGAAGAGAATTGTCGAGGTGCGTTCGCGGATGATTTCGAGCAGGCGCGGGTGAATGGCGTTCCAGATGGAGACCCGTTTCGGAGCCTGCGAGGCTGGCCCCGAGGGGATTTCTTCCATGGTTCCGAGGCGCGCCATATCTTCCACTGGAACTTCAATGCGCAGCTTTAACTGCTTGGGAGCGCTGGCGTTAACGATGGTGACCGGGCGGTAGCGAATGTTGGCTGTTTCGACGATGTCGGCGGACCAGGACTCGGTTTCGGATGGGAGAAAGTCGGCTGAAATCGGCGGAATTTCCGGGGAATCTGAGCCGGAGGCATTCCCTCGGGGGCTAAAGCCCGCGTCGAATGGCTCGCTTTCGGCGCGGCTAAAGCCGCGCCCTTTCAAAGCACCGGCTGCTTCGGCTTGTGCAGCGGGAACTTCGACGCCGCCGAGAAAGCGGGCTACTTCCTCCAGGGGCCGCTGTGTCGCGCTCAGGCCGATGCGCTGGATTCGGCGCTTGGTCAGGGCTTCGAGGCGCTCCAGCGTGAGCGCCAGATGCGCCCCGCGCTTGGTCGGCACCAGCGCGTGAATCTCGTCGATGATGACCGTATCGACGGTGCGCAGCGATTCGGAAGCTTGCGAGGTGAGCAGCAGGTAGAGCGATTCCGGGGTGGTGATCAGGATTTCAGAAGGGGTGCGCTTGAAGCGGGCGCGGTCTTTCTGCGATGTGTCTCCGGTGCGGATGCTGATCTCCGGATCGTGCACCGGCACGCCCATGCGCCGCGCCATGTTGGCGATCCCGGCAAGTGGCGAGCGGAGGTTGCGCTCCACATCGACCGCCAGCGCCTTGAGCGGGGAGATGTAGACGATCCGGCAGCCTGCTCCCGAAGGCCGCGCTTGCAGCATCAACCTGTCGAGGCACCAGAGGAAGGCAGTTAGCGTCTTGCCGGTTCCGGTGGGGGCGAGGATCAGCGTGCTTTCACCGCGCGCAATAGCCGGCCAGCCGAGCCGCTGCGGGGCTGTCGGCTCTTCGAAGACTTCGCGGAACCAGCGCGCCGTGACGGGATGAAAGCTGGCGAAGGGATCGGCGGCTACGGAATCAGGTTCAGCTTTCGGGATGGGCTTGCGCGGAGGCATCGGCTCTTTTCAGGATAGCCCCATTGGCGTTTTTTGCCGTGTGCTCAACGATGCGCAGTGGGCGAATCAAGTCGCGAAAATGACATCGTTAAAACCCCATGCGGCCGCTTCCCTGGGACACGGCGAGGATAATCTCAAAGGGGGCATACGAAGAGTGGAATACCTGGACGTAGTTGAGAGGGATCGTGTACAAATCGAAGTCCTCCTTCGAAGTGACGACGCAGCCGATATCCGGGATGCGCTTCTGAGCGCTGCATACTTTGACCCTGATTGGGAGTGGGTCCAAAGCCAATGCCTCATATTTTCGCGCCATCACGATAAGAATGTTCGCTGGATTTCAGCGATTTGCTTTGGACATCTGGCCAGAATCCATCGTCAACTTGACTTGGAAGTCGTCTTGGAATGGCTGGTAGAAATGAAATCGGACCCTCTGGTCGCATCTGCAGCCAATGATGCGCTGGACGACATCAAGTTTTACATGAAGTTCCAATGACTCCTGCTTGATAAAGCTGGCTTTCAGGGATAGCCGTACTCCGCTAACTCGGCTGCCGCGGCCGGTAATAGCAGGTTCCGCCGGCGAGCACCGGCGTCCAGATACTGGGGTCGGCGGGTTGTTCGCTGGAGCCTAAGAACAGGATGCCGTCCGATGCCAGCAGGCGATGGATGTGCGCCAGCAGCTTCTTGCGCGTCTCCTGCGAGAAATAGAGCATCACGTTGCGCAGGAAGATCACGTCGAAGCGGTCGATGGGCGGCGAAAATGGCGGCTGATTGCCGCACAGGTTGGCTTGGCGGAAGCTGCACAGCTTCTTGAGCTCCGGTTTGACGGTCCAGTCTTCGCCGTGGTGATCGAAGAAGCGGACGATGTTGCGCGCGGGCAGGCCGCGGTTCATTTCGATGCGGTGATAAGTGCCGGACTGGCAGCGATGCACGACTTCATTCGAGATATCGGTGCCTTCGATGCGGACATTCCAATGGGCGAGTTGGGGGAAATGCTCCAGCAATAACATGCCGGTCGAGAAGGCTTCCTGGCCAGTGGAGCAGGCGGCGCTCCAGATGCGCAGGGAGCGCATCATGGCGCGTTTCTCGATCAAAGGCGGCAACAGGTCGGTGCGCAGCAGATCAAAGGGGCGGGTGTCGCGGAAGAAGCTGGTCTCATTGATGGTCATGGCCTCGGCTACGGAGCGCTCGAGGTGCGGATCGCGCTTGAGTCGCAGCAGTTGGATCAGTTCTTCGATATGCGAGAGACCGTGGTTGCGCAGCAGCTTGGCCAGGCGCGTTTCAAAGAGGTAGTCGCGGCTGGGGTCGAGCACGTTCTGCGACTGCTCGTAGACCAGGTGACGCAGATAGCTGTAGTCGACCGTCGCCGGTTGGACGGGCGGAGGGGCATGCGGCACAGCGCAGGGTTTCGCGGAAAGATTGAAGGCCAAGAGGTCACACAGACGATTCCCGAAGCTCGATGGCCTCGCGTTGGCTTCGGCTGGTGAGCCGAAGGATTTCAGGGGCAATTGCGTTGAGGGGCAGAATGCGATGCGCGAGCCCGGCGTGGGCGACGGCTCCGGGCATACCCCAGACGGCGCTGGTTGGTTGGTCCTGGGCGAGTACCGTGCCGCCGTGTTCGCAGATGATACGGCTGCCGGCCAAGCCGTCATAGCCCATGCCGGTGAGCACGACAGCGAGGACGCGCGAGCCGTAGACGGTAACTCCGGTGCGGAACAGAACATCGACGGCGGGGCGGCAGTGGTTTTCCGGTTGTTCCTGGGTGAGCCGCAAAACCGGCGTTGCGTGTGCGCCAGCCGCCACCTCCATGTGCCAGTCGCCGCGGGCAATGTAGATGGCTCCGGCGCGAACGGGCTCGCCAGCGACTGCCTCCGTCACGCGCAACGGGCAGCGGCCGTTGAGGCGCTCGGCAAGCAACCTGGTAAAAAGTTCGGGCATATGCTGCACGATCAGGATGGGCAACGGAAAGCTTGCCGGAAGCGCCGGGAGCAAGACATCCAAAGCCGCGGGGCCGCCGGTGGAAACGCCGATGAGCAGGACCGCGGGAGGCACGGAGCTGACTGGCGGCGCGCTCAGAACAGGGGCGGGCGCCGTTCCGGGGATGCTGAAGGACGGTGGACTGGATACAGGCGGATGCTGTCCCGGCCAGAGACTTCGAGGCTCGACCGGAGCTCGGTTGGACGCCCACGGAGCGGGGGGAAACGCTGCTCCGACGGGGTTCTGATGTTGGCTGCCGGTGGAGTTGGCGGTAAGAGCGAGAATTTTTGGCACCAGATCGTGCGCCAGCGACTGAATGGCCGCATCGCGCGAGGGTTGTCCCGCGGGCTTTGCGACATAGTCGGCGGCGCCGCTGGCGAGGGCTTCAATCGTGACCTTGGCGCCACGCTGCGTCAACGAGCTGCACATGATGACCGGAATTCGGCTGCCTGCGGCCTTCATCTGTTTTAGCGTGCTGACGCCATCCATTCCCGGCATTTCCACATCCAGCAAAACAAGATCGGGGCGAATCGACTCCATCGCTCTCAGGGCAGAAGCGCCATCGGCTGCCGTTCCAGCCACTTCAAGGTGTTTGTCGGAGCCGACCACGCTGCGCAGCAAAGCGCGCATCACTGCGGAGTCATCGACAATGAGGATGCGAGCGGGCCGGCCCAATACGGCGGGCGCCGCCTGCGGAGCCAAGGAGCGCATGAGTCTCAGGCCTCCACAAATCCGAGCATGGCCAGTTTTTCCGTCAGGGCTTCGTTGTCGAAGGGCTTCATGAGATATTCGTCGGCGCCGGCGTCGAGGGAGCGGATGATGAAATCGTCCTCGGCTTCGGTGGTCACCATCATCACCTTCACGTCGTCGTAGCCTTCCGCGCGCATGCTCTTGAGCATGTTCAGGCCGTCCATGATGGGCATATTCCAGTCCACGAGAGCCAGATCGAAGGGATCGTCTTCATGCAGATGGTCGAGACCTGCCTTGCCGTCGGCGGCTTCCTCGCATTCGATGCCCTTCTCTTCCAGCAGCCCTCGCAGGTAGTCCCGGACAAAGCGGGAGTCGTCGACAATCAATGCACGCATTTGGAACCCTCCTCGGAGATCGTGTTTCTGGCGTTGCAATCGTTGCACTTAAGCAATCCGCGCCGGCCATGGAACATGCTTCTTCATGCAGCCGACGCCAAACGCATGGGGTCGAGCCGCTCTGGATCGAGCATGACCAGAAGACCCTCTTTCAACTTGAAAGCCCCGGCAAAAAGCGCGCTGCGGCGTGCGTCCAAAATGGATGGATTCGGCTCGTGATCCGCGGAAGAGACGGTGAGCACTTCGCCGACGGAATCGACCAGCAGCCCAAAACATCCGCCTGAGCATTCGAGGACGAGAATGTCGTGATGGCCTTGCTTTCGCTTCTTCGAGCCGGACTCGGCGTCGAGCGGCATCCCGAGCAACTGGCGCAGACTGACAGTGGTCAGCACGTCGCCGCGATAGTGGATGAGACCGCCGACAAACTCGGGCGCCAGCGGCACGGCCTGAGGCCTTGTGTTGCCGACAATCTCCAGAATGTGGGTGATGGGCAGGCCAAACAGGGTCTGTCCGACTCGCACCGAGCACATTTCGAGCAGGGCTGCGGCTGGAAAGTCTTTTTTCAACGCGAGGCTGGACGTGGTGGACTTTACGCTCATGCGACCGTCTCCTGAATCGAATTCCAATCCGAATGCTGTTCCGCCCCAGGCAGCGACTGGATTGCCGCCAGATCGACGATGCCGGTCACGTGGTCGTTAAGCAGCGTTACCCCGGCGGCGGCGTGCTGCGAGCCGGCTTCAAAGAGATCGCTGCCGGCAGACACATCCAGCACATGGCTGACGGCGATGCCCACATGGCGTTTGCCCTCTCGGCAGACCACAACTGTAATCTGCGCGTCGGGGTTTCCGGCTGCAGCGGCGAAGACGCCCGCCGAATCTTCAATGGGCAGCAACTGTCCCTGGAAGTTGAGCACCGGACGGTAGCCGACGTACTCCACGCGCGAAAGCGGAATGCGTTCGATGCGCAGCACATCTCCGAGTGGCACCGCAGCGCGGCGCTCTGAAGCCTCGACGAGCAAGAATCGCGATGCCATCACATCGACCTCTTCGGCGACTTCTGCGACCTCTTCGGACTTGCCCATGGCAACTCCGGCATGGGACGCGATCGATCCTGGATCCAGAATCAGCGCCAGATCGCCGCTGCCCAGCACCGTCGCGCCGGAGTATAGGCCGATCGACTTGAGCACCGTGCTCAGAGGCTTGACGACAATCTCTTCCGGATCGGCGAGACCATCGACAACCAGGCCGAACCGGCGGCCGTCGGCATCCAGCACCGCGATGAAGTGATCGCGCTCGGGCAGAGATTCCTGCTCCAGCCGCGAGCCATTTGCCAGGTGCAACCGCGACGACTTGAGCGATGGCGAAAGCATGCGGTCGAGAAAGATGAGCGGGAGCAATTGCCCGCGCAGCCGGTAGAGCGGCGTGCCTTCCATCCACTCGATGGCCGAAGAAACGCGCTCGGGCGGAATATGCACCAGTTCCGACAAGGCTCCCTGGGGAAGCGCAAAACTCTGGTCGAGACTGCGCACGATCAGCGCGGGAATGATCGCCAGCGTGAGCGGAATTCGCAGCCGCAGGGTCGTTCCCTTGCCGGGGCGCGACTCGATTTCGACCTTGCCGCCGATCTTCTCCACGTTGGTGCGGACCACATCCATGCCCACGCCGCGGCCGCTGACATTGGTAACGGCTTCGGCGGTCGAAAAACCGGGTAGAAAGATCAATTGCAAAAGCTCTCGCTCATTGAGCTGCGCGGCGCGCTCGGCGGAGATCAGTCCCTTTTCGATGGCCTTGTTGCGTACCCGTTCGACGCCAATTCCGGCGCCGTCATCGGAGACTTCTATAATGACGTGGCTGCTCTCCTGGTAGGCGCGCAGCTTGAGCGTGCCTTCCGGGTCTTTGCCGGCCGCGATGCGCACCTCGGGCATCTCGATGCCGTGGTCGAGCGAGTTGCGGACGGCGTGCGTGAGCGGGTCTTTGATCGCTTCCAGCAGGCTCTTGTCCAGTTCCGTCTCCTGGCCTTCCATGACCAGTCGCACCTTGCGGTGCAGCATCTGCGAAAGGTCGCGAATGATGCGGGGAAACTTGGAAAAGACATTCGAAACCGGCTGCATCCGGGCCTTCATCACCGACTCCCGCAGGTCGGCGGTGACCATATCCAAACGGCGCGAGAGCATGGTGAAGTTGGGGTCGGTGGCCGTGGCCTGCAGGATCTGGTTGCGGGTCAGTACCAGCTCGCCGACCAGATTCATCATCCGATTGAGCAGGATTACGTCCACGCGCAGGGTGGAGTCGGATGCAGCGGCGGCCTTGGGCTTGCCTGCATCCTCCGTGGGCGCCTTCGGCGGTTCGGGAGCGACCAAGGCAGTCTTGGCCGGCGGCGTGGGAGCCGTGTCCAAATCGGGAATCGCGGGCGAGGAGGTGTTCGAGGAGGGAGCGGCTAAGGGCGCGGGTGATCCGACCCCAGCCGCCGCAACTGCAACCTTGGCCTCAACCGTGACGGCAGAGGATTTCAGCTGCTGGAGCTCGTTCAGACGGATAATCAACTGCGCGTCCTGCTGCGTCTCGGCTTCCGTCCCTTCGCCTTCCAGATTATGGGACTCAATGATTTTGAGAATGCCCCGCAGCGCGTCCATCAACTGCAGCAGGCCGGTAATGATCGGCTGGTTGGCCGAGAGCTTTCCGTCACGCAGCAGGCCGAGCAGGTTTTCGCCGGCGTGCGCCAGTTTCTCGAGCCGCTTGAAGCCCAGAAAGCCTGTCGTTCCCTTGATGGTGTGAACAGAACGGAAGATTTCGCCCAGCAGCTCAGTATCCTGCGGGCGTTCTTCCAGGTCGGTCAGGCAGCGTTCCATCCTGTCCAGGCCTTCCTGGCTTTCAATCAGAAATTCGCGAGTCAATTCGTCCATAGATCATCCATTGCAGTCCGCTGCCCTCGGGTCGGTTGGCGCACAATTGCCTTATCGGAGCAAGAGAGACAAACATGAGGAAAATGACGGACGGGATGAGGCGCCGATGGCGGGCGACGCGCGGCGGCGTTCCAAAAGCGACAGGGACTCCGGATTTGGGCATGGAATCTGCGCCCGATTTGCGCGCACAGCTTAGGCGATTTAGCCTGTAACTCCATCGGAGGCGAATGTTGTCTGTCACGCAGGAACTGATCCAAGCGGCGCTAAGAGCGGCCGAGTTGTCGTACTCGCCTTATTCCAGGTTTCGCGTGGGTGCGGCGCTCCAATTGACTGGCGGCGAAATCGTCACCGGCACAAACGTCGAAAATGTCAGTTACGGACTGACCATCTGCGCCGAGCGCTCGGCTCTGGTGCGGGCTGTTGCCCAATTCGGGCCGCAGATTCGAATCGCCGCCGTGGCCGTGATCAATTTGAACGACGCGCCCAGTCCACCGTGCGGGGCCTGCCGCCAGGTGCTGGCCGAATTCATGGATGGCGACGCTGCTGTCTGCTTCCCAGCCGGGGCGGTGGGAGCGGTTGAGGTGGTGACTTTGCCGATTCGGGAATTGCTACCGCATGGCTTCGATCTCAAGCTCTAGTGATCTTGCGATAGTCTCAAGAGTTGCGTTCCGAGGCGAAAGCTCTATGTCTACACCGATTCACATGCCATTTCACATGATCGATCTGATCCGCAAGAAGCGCGATCGGGGCACGCTTTCTGAAGACGAAATCCGCTTTCTGGTACAAGGCGCAGCAAGCGAGAGCGTTCCGCTGGAACAGCTCTCGGCGTGGCTGATGGCTGCTTGGCTGAACGGCCTGGAGCTCGACGAGATCCGCGCACTGACCGTCGCCATGCGCGACTCCGGCGCGAAGTTCGACCCGTCGCGGCTGGGGAAAACGACGGTAGACAAGCACTCTACCGGCGGCGTCGGGGACAAAACCAGCTTTCTGGTAGCTCCAATGGCTGCGGCCTGCGGCATGGGCGTGCCCATGATCAGCGGACGCGCGCTCGGCCACACCGGCGGCACGCTGGACAAGCTGGAAGCCATCCCCGGCTACCGGACGGCGCTGTCGCTCGAAGAATTCGAAGCCGTGGTGCGCGACTGCGGCGTATCGATCGTGAGCCAGACGCCCGCGCTCGTCCCCGCCGACCGCGTGCTCTACGCCCTGCGCGACCGGACGGGGACAGTCGAGAGTCCGGGTCTGATTTGCGCATCCATTCTAAGCAAGAAGCTTGCGGCGGGACTCAACGCGCTGGTGCTCGATGTGAAGACCGGCTCCGGCGCATTCCTCCGCAAGCGCGAGGACGCCGAGTACCTGGCTGCATTGATGGTGGCGACCGCCGAAGCCGCCGGAACGCGTACCGTGGCCCTGATGACCGATATGGGACAACCGCTAGGCGCAACCGCTGGGAACTGGATTGAGCTGGTCGAGTCGGTAGAGTTGCTGCGCGGCAAACGGCCTGCAGAAAGCGAAGATTTGCGCGAGCTTTCGCTGATTCTGGCTGGATGGATGATCCATCTTGGCGGAAAAGCGAAGACTCCCGAGGAGGGTTACGTTCTGGCAGAAGGCAGCATTCACGACGGCACAGCGGTAAGCACCTTTTTCAAGATGATCGAAGCGCAGGGCGGCGATGCAACGGCGTTCGATGATCCTGTCTTTCACAAACCGGGAGCGACGCATTTGGTGGAATCCTGGGAAACCGGCTACATTTCGGCAATGGACACCACCATGCTCGGCTGGGCGGTGCAGCGGCTCGGCGCGGGACGCGAGAAGGCTGGTAAGCCGGTCGATCCGCACGCCGGCATTCGCTTTCACGCGAGGCGTGGGGCGTTTGTAGAGCAGGGTCAGCCGCTCGCTACGCTCTACGCGACCCACGCCGATTTGCTGACCGAGCCGATCGCCCTGCTTCGGAAGGCAATTGTCTTTTCCGAATCGAAGCCGGAGCCGGTGCCGCTGGTGAGCCGCATCTTCACCCTCGAAGAGGCAAACGCCTACTTGAATCGCCCGAATTAGGTCCGTTCGCGGTGCGAGGCCAGCTTCCCTGCTCGATGCTGTAAGGTAAATAGCAATCAATACCGAATTTGCGGCGCAAAGCCACAATGTGGAGCGGACCTTTTGGAGAGATTCGTTGGCGTTTTGGGCATTTTGGCCGTGTTGCTGGCGGCCTGGCTGGGTTCCACCGATCGTAAGGCCATTCGCTGGCGCACCGTGGCCTGGGGCCTGGGGCTGCAACTGATCTTCGCCTTCCTGGTGCTGCGCTTCAGCATTGGCCAATTGGTACTCGAAAAGGCAGGCGATGCCATCAACGCAATGCTGGCCAACACCCAGGCCGGCACGTTGACGCTATTCGGCCAATTGGGCCTGCCTAATTCCGGCGCCTTCAGCAAGCTGCTGCCACCCAACATGGGCTCCATC
>Ga0182012_10007167_pt1 | contig 11199 bp, 7 predicted proteins | sample 612S2SmetaG_FD_120486 | JGI IMG/M metagenome (GOLD analysis project Ga0182012, IMG submission 120486) | Permafrost microbial communities from Stordalen Mire, Sweden - 612S2S metaG | ecosystem: Environmental > Terrestrial > Soil > Wetlands > Permafrost | place: Sweden: Stordalen | collected...
ACGAAACCGCGTGATTTGCCCATTCCCGGTCGTAATTTCAAGGGCGTGCATTACGCCATGGAGTACCTGCACTCCAATACGAAGTTTCTCCTCGATCAGGGCATCACGGATACGAATCGCCCGCCCATCGACGCCCGCGGCAAACACGTCGTGGTCATCGGCGGCGGCGACACCGGCACCGACTGCGTGGGCACCTCCATGCGTCTGGGTTGTGCCTCGCTCGCCCAGCTCGAAATTTTAGCCCAACCGCCCTTGCAGCGCGCGGCGAATAATCCGTGGCCCGAATGGCCCAAGGTTTACAAACTCGACTACGGTCAGGAGGAAGCGGCGGCGAAGTTTGGTGGCGATCCGCGCCAGTATTTGGCGACGGCCACGAAATTTATCGGTGATGCCAATGGTAACGTCAGCGGACTGGAACTCGTCAACGTCGAATGGAAAAAAAATGAAGCCGGGCAATTCGGCCCCCAACTGGTCAAAGGCAGCGAGCGCGTGATTCCCGCAGATTTAGTATTGCTCGCGATGGGTTTTCTTGGGCCCGAACAACCCTTGCTCGACTCTTTAAAGATTGAGCGCGACCCGCGTACGAACGCCAAGGCGGATCATGGCAAATACACGACCAACATTCGGGGCGTCTTTGCGGCTGGCGACTGCCGTCGCGGACAAAGCCTCGTGGTGTGGGCCATCAACGAAGGCCGGGGTGCGGCCCGTGAAGCGGATCGCTTCCTGATGGGCGCGACGGTGTTGCCGTAGTTGCCGGGTGTCGGCAGGTAGGTTAAGATACCCCTATGTCGACAGCCCTAAAAAAAATCTCCAGAGGTGCCTGGCTACTCGGTCCTCTCGCGATCTGCTTTTCCAGTGTGTTGCTGGTGATCCATGCCACGGCCCGGCCCATTAATCCGGCTGGCGTAGTGCTCTTTGCCTCCGGCGTGATCGCTGCCTATAGTTTGGACCACTGGATGGATTATCCCGCCCGGCGCTCAGTTTTGCTGCCTGCGATTGCCGGGCTGGCTACCCTCGCGGGCCTGGCGGCCGCCGTTTGGCTGCCGGGTTGGAAAATTGCGCTGGCCCTGGCTCTCGGCGTCGTGAGCCTCGCCTACCGGAAATGGAAAAAATGGCCCTTGGCCAAAACCCTCTTGGTCGGAGGTGCCTGGACAATTGCGAGCATGGCGTTTCCCATTGACTGGAACGTGCACGAGTTGCTGTCGATCCCTTTCAATATTGCGCTCTTTGCCACTTTTGCCTCGAACGCGTTGCTCTGTGATCTCAAGGATAGTGTGGCGGATACCCGGGCAGGTGTGCGCAGCGCGGTGGTGCTCTGGGGCCAGCCAGCTACCACCGCGCTGGCGGCCATGCTGGCGCTAATCGGTGCACTCGCCGCGCTGGTCGCCCAGCGGCCTGGCCTGGCTTGCGCCGGGCTGGCCCTTGGCGTACTGGCGGCTTTCCCCCGCTGGGTGGCCCGGCCCATTTTGGGTCCGGCTTTGGTGGATTGTGCCTTGGTTTTACCAGCCATCTTTATCCTGAGCGGCCTGACCTAACCAGTTCTTTAATCAATCCCGCGTGTTTTGCGCTTTGTTCCGGACGAGTCTTTTGCAATCATGGGTGAGCGCTAAAAAAAACTGGCATGAAATCCTCGCTGTTATATAAATTGCTCGCAGGAGTACTGGCGATTCTGCTGGTGCTCGGGGGCGCCTATGCCGGCAAGACCATCCACGATACCCAGCTTGAGGTGGACCGTTTTCGCAACGATGAGGAAAAAGTCCAAAGCCAATTGGCTGAAGTGAAGTTGAAATTGGATAAAAATCAGGAGTTTTTACAGCGCCTGGAAACCGATTCCGACTTTGCCGATCGCGTGGCCCGCCAAAACCTCAAAAATTATGCCAAGCCGGGCGAGCTGATCTATCGCTTCGATGTTGACCCATTGACCGGGGCGCCGGCGGGCAATCTGGACAGTGCGCATCCGCCCGCCAATACTCCGGCCCTGGGCACCGGCCAATCTGCGGCCACTCCGCACCATAAATAATATTTTATTTAATCTTTCGGTTCCATGAATTCAATTACTGCCATCCCGCCGGAAACCTCCGCCATCAGCAGCGCGTTTGCGCAAGCTGGCCAGGACCAGGTTTTTGCTTTTTGGGGTGAATTGACCGCTGCCGAGCAAGCCACCCTTTCTACCCAAGCCGCTGGCATCGACCTCGGGGAAATTACCCGGCTGGTCAAAACTCACTTGGGCAGCAGCCACACCAGTGGCATCGATTTTTCACAACTGCAACCCGCGCCTTCCATCGCCCGCCCGGAACATGGCGGTGATGCTACCCAATGGCAACGCGCACGGTCGCGCGGGGAAGTAGCGCTGCGGGCGGGTCGCGTTGGCTGCTTTACGGTGGCGGGCGGTCAAGGTACCCGCCTCGGTTTTGCCGGACCCAAAGGGGCATTCCCGGTTACGCCCGTGCGTGGCCATTCACTCTTTCAAGTGTTTGCCGAAAAAATCCGCGCTGCGGGCGCACGTTACGGCATCACGCCGCCTTGGTTCATTCTCACCAGCCCGGCCAACCACGAGGCTACCCTGGCCTTTTTCATAGAACACGATTTTTTTGGGCTCGACCCGGCACGCGTCCATTGTTTCCCGCAAGGTACCATGCCGGCCGTGGACTTTGCTGGAAAAATTTTACTCGAAGCGCCCAGCCGGATTGCGCTCAGTCCGGATGGCCATGGCGGCTCGTTGCGGGCCTTGGTTCGCAATGGCATGATTGAAATCATGCGGGCTGAGGGTGTGGATACATTGAGTTACTTCCAAGTCGACAATCCCCTGGTGCGCTGCGTGGACCCGGAGTTCATCGGCTTCCATCTCGAAACCGGCTCGGAAATGTCGACCAAGATGATTCCCAAATGCAACTCGGCCGAAAAAATTGGGCACCTCTGCCGCGATGCCGAAGGCCGCACGCTCGTCGTTGAATATAGCGATATGCCGCGCGAATTATGCGAGGAATGCGAACCCGGGGGCGAATTGCGCTTCCGGGCTGGCTCTATCGGCATTCATATGCTTGATCGCGAATTTGCCGCCCGCGTCGGCGCAGGGCGCGATGACGCCTACCGGCTCCCGTTCCACCGCGCCGATAAAAAAGTGGTCACGATTGACCCGACTGGTCGGCCTATTGCTCCCGCGCAACCTAATGGCGTGAAGTTTGAAATGTTTGTGTTCGACGCGCTGCCTTTTGCAAAAAATGCCTGCATTATCGAAACACTGCGTGCCGAGGATTTTTCGCCAGTCAAGAATGCCACCGGCGTCGATTCGGCGGAATCGTGCCAGGCTGACCAGTTGCGCCAATTCGCGCATTGGCTTAATGCCGCAGGTGCAGCGATACCAACGGATGCAACCGGCCTGCCACCATTTAATTTGGAAATCAGTCCGCTGTTTGGCGACGATGCAGCCAGTGTTGCGGCCAGTTGGACCCAACTCACCCCCAAACCCAATCTGGCCGAAGGCTTGCTTTTAGCCTTATCATAATTCCCATGGTCACAAAACTTTCATCCGCAGCCCAAGGACGTCTGGACACATGGCGCACCGGGGGTTTTTTGCCCTCTTGGGCGCAAACTGCGCTCGACGAATTAATTGCTGCACAGGCGTGGGAAGAATTGGAAGACCGGTTTTTCCGCAATTTGAGTTTTGGTACCGGCGGCATGCGTGGACGCGTGATTGGCCGCCAATCCGCACCCACTGAACTCGGCTCCGGCGGCGTCCACAACCCGGCCCACCCGGCCATCGGGGCAAACACCCTCAACGACGTCACTGTTACGCGAGCGACCATGGGCCTTTACCACAGCGTAAAAAGTGCGGGAACACCAAGCGCACCCCGAATGGTCATCGCCCACGACGTCCGCCTTTTTTCTCGTTATTTTGCCGAACTGGCTGCCCGGGTGTGGACATTGCAAGGCGGCGAGGCGTGGCTGTTCACCGGCCCGCGCTCGACTCCTCAACTTAGTTTTTCTGTGCGCGCACTCGGAGCCGATGCCGGCATCGTGCTGACGGCCAGTCATAATCCCCCGCACGACAACGGCTACAAAGTTTATGCATCGCATGGCGGGCAGGTCGTCCCCCCGTTGGCGGACCATATCGTCACCGCTGTAGGCGCAGTCGAACCATGGGACTTGGGCCCGCTGCTGCAACAAGCTTCAGCCAGCCAGATTGCAACTTGGAAAACGGTTTCCGCGGAAATCGAGCAACAGTACGCCGACGCGGCTGCACAGATCGTTTTGGATACGTCGTTGATTGCAGCCCAGAAGCCGCGCGTGGTCTATTCTGCACTGCACGGCACCGGCGGAGTGGTTATCCCAAATCTGCTACGCCGATTGGGCGCGGAAGTGGTCGAGGTTGCACCGCAAATGAAATTTGACGCATTATTTCCCACCGTACCCTCACCCAATCCGGAAGACCCGCGTGCCCTGGCGCTGGTGTTGAAAGAATGTCTGGCGACTCAGGCCGCCGTGGGTCTGGCCACCGACCCGGATGACGACCGCCTTGGCACCATGTTTCGCGAGGCGGATGGCAGTTATCGCTCACTTACCGGTAATGAATTGGGAGCGTTGCTGGCCGATTACCGTTTCCAGCGGGCCAAAGAACTTGGCTGGCTGCCGAGGGAAGGTTCGCCCCGCGCCGTAGTGCTGAAAAGTTTTGTCACGACGCCTTTGCTGGATGCCATCGCCCACGGCCACGGCGGCCGTTGTGTGAATACGTTGACGGGCTTCAAGTGGATGGGAGCCAAACTCCGCCGCTATGAAGTAGAATTGCTCGCGGCGCTGGCCAACGCGGGCGACCACCGCACCCCGGCAGAAATTGCCGCACTGCAGCCCCGCGAACGTGCGGCACTTGGCCTGCGCTACTCGGCTTGGCTGGTGCTGGCCGCTGAGGAAAGTTATGGCTGTCTGGCGGGCGATACTGTGCGTGACAAAGACGGCAATGCCGCCGCCGCCATGAGCGTGGAACTCGCCGCGTGGCTCGCCGCCCAAGGGCAGACCGCTACCAATGCGCTCGATACGCTTTACGTACGCCATGGCTACCACAAGGAAAGCCTGCGTACGCTCACTTTTGAAGGAGCAGCAGGCGTCGCGCAAATCCAGCGGGCCCTGGCGTCGCTGCATCTCAATCCGCCCACTGAACTCGGAGGGCGCGCCGTCGAGCAGGCCAAAGACTTTTTAAACAACGAATACCACGATGAGGAAGGCGAACTCGTGCCGAGGGAAGACTTTCTGCTCTACGAATTAGCGGGCGGCTGGCGTTGCGCGGTACGCGGCAGCGGGACCGAGCCTAAATTGAAACTTTATTTCTACGCCAAAGAACCGCTGGCCCAAACTACTGATCGCCCCTTGCTGGAAGCTGCCCTCAAACTCAAATTTGAGGCTTGGATGGATGCGGTGGTGGCTGACGCCCGCGCCCGGGCCGGTTGAACTACCCCGCTTAGGGGTTGGCCGGTGGCGCAGCCTTGATGAGGCCGTTCTCGATGGCGTAGCGGGTCAATCCGGCGATGCCATGAAGGTTGAGCTTGGTCATCAGGTTTGAACGATGAGTCTCCGCCGTCTTCACGCTAATGGATAATTTTACGGCAATTTCCTTCGTGCTGTAGCCCTCGGCGACAAATTGCAACACTTCGCGCTCGCGTTCCGACAGGCTTTCCAGCGAGTCGTCCTTGTTGGGCTCGACCATGATGCGGCGCACAATATCCGCCACACCCGGCCCGAGGTAGGTGCCGCCATCCAGCACTGCCCGGATGGCCTTTTCCATTTCCGGCAAACCGGCGGTCTTTTCAATGATGCCATTGGCTCCCGCCTTCAGGGCCTGGCGAACCATGCTGCTCGAAAAAAACGCGCTGAATAATAGGACATGACAATTGGGCAGTTGCTCGCGCAAACGCCGCAATACCTCCAGGCCATTGAGCGAGGGAATTTTAATGTCGAGGATGACCATGTCGGGCTTGATTTTTTGCAGACCCTTCAACCCCTCCAAACCATCACCAAAAGTTCCCGCCAGTGTGCAGAGTGGAAAACTCTTGAGCAGCTCGGCGAGCAAATCCCGCAGCATGGTTTCGTCTTCGATGATGACTACTCGTTTCATGATAAATAAGTTTTGCGCCAAAAACCGTCAAATCGTTTAACAGGTGAATTTTGCGGGCTGCGATAACGTTAAAGCACCCCGCCCGGCAAAGGTAAAATTGTTTTGATCCGGCCCAATAGGGGGCTTTACCGGAGGACAACTCAAGATACTCCTTCCTTAAGCCGGGAATCAATCGTATTTTACCTTATATATTTAGCTACCGTATTTTTCGAGTTCTTCTAGGGTGTTCACCTAGTTTGGTTTTTCTTGCAGTTCGGCTCTGGTCGGCGAATGTTGGTTGGGAAGCGCCTGACCCCCTTTGAACATCCACCGCTGGTCGTGGCTGGCACTTGCTATGAGTTCGCCCATGCCTCCGACAGCCTCCTCTTCAACCGGCACGCCTCCATCGGCGCCTGGTGCACGGATACTCATTTTGGAAGATGACCCCGGTTCGACGTTTATCCTGAAAAAAATCCTGGCCCGCGGTAACCACCAAATTGCTGGCGTGGCGCGGTCGAGTGAAGAAGCCATCGAATTGGCCCGCACGTCCAAGCCAGATTTGCTGCTCATGGACATCCAAATTCCGGGCAGGCGAGATGGAGTGGAGACCGCCGAAAAAATTTTGCGCGACCTCGACGTGCCCCTGATTTACATGACGGCGTACTCCGACGAAGCCACTATCGAGCGGGCGCGCCGCACCGCCCCTTTTGCCTATTTGCTCAAGCCTTATCGAGAAAAAGAGATGCTGATCACCATCGAGATGGCGCTCTACAAGGCCCGGATAGACCGCTTGGGCAAAGCGTCCGAACAACGGCTCGCGGCCACCTTGGGTGCCTTGGAAGACTATGTGCTCACCACGGATGCCGCCGGCCGGTTAACGTACCTCAATCCAGCCGCAGAACGCGTGTTGGGTAAATCAGCCGCCTATTGTCTGGGGCGGCCAATCAACGAGCTGCTTGATTTGCGCGAACGGGAAACCCGCACCCGACTGCCCGACATCATCGAACGCGTCCTCCAGGCGGACTTCCGCACCAACCCAACGCACCCGCTCGTGCTGATCAAGGACAATGGCGAAGCCCGGTTGGTGCAGATCCAAACGAATGCCCTGACCGAGACCGATGGCCTGGCGGTGGGGCGCGTCGTCATCCTGCGCGACATGACGCTGTTCGATGAGTTGGAGGAAAATATCCGTCGTGCGCAAAAACTGGATGCGATAGGCCGCTTGGCCGGAGGCATTTCTCACGACTTCAACAATCTGCTCGCCATCATCAACTCTTTTGCCGACCTGCTGCTGTTGAAGACCCAACCCGGCGACCCGCTGGAAAAGTATTACCGCAATATTCGCGCGGCCGGCCAACGCGGCACCGATTTGGTGGCCCGGCTGATGAACTTTAGCCGGCGCGCCGCCACGCCGCCCAAGGAGGTCGCCCCCGCTGAAATTGTGCATGAAGTGGAAAAAATGATGCGTCCGCTTTTTCGGGAAAACATCGAACTGGTGATCGACGTGCCTCCAGGCTTGCCGCAATTGCATACCGACCCCGGGCAAATTGAACAAATCCTCGTGAACCTTTGCCTGAATGCCCGTGACGCCATCGCCGAGGCCGGCCGCATTACCATCAGCCTCGCCAGCCGAAAATTTGATGCCCAAACCGCAGTGCAGTACAGCCTCCCGGGGCCGGGTGCCTATGTGCTATTAAAAGTAATCGACAACGGGTGTGGCATTCCGGCGGAAATCTGCGACCGGATTTTTGAGCCATTTTTCACGACCAAGGAAGTAGGTAAGGGTACCGGGCTGGGCCTGGCAATGGTTTACCACCTCGTGAAACAAAATGGCGGACGGGTCGAAGTCCATAGTGAGCCGGGCCAGGGTACAGACTTTACCATTTTCCTGCCCGCCTTTGAAGCCCGCCCTACCGTCGGAGTCGTTTCCGAAGACACACCAGTGGAAATTCCTCACGGCCACGAACGCGTCCTGCTGGTCGAGGATGATCCGGATTTCGCCGACTGTGTCAAAAGCCTGCTCGAAGTTCACGGTTACACAACTGTGGCTACCCGCAGCGGCGAAGAGGCGCTGGCGCAATTCACCGAAAACCATGGCAACTTTGACCTGTTGGTGGCCGATGTGGTATTGCCCAAGCTATCGGGTCGCATCCTCGCGGAACAACTTCGCTTGAAGAAGCCAACCCTGCGCGTGCTCTTGATGTCTGGGTATGAAAATGTAGGACTGTTCGACAACCTAGGCCAGGGAACCGATCATCTCCAAAAGCCTTTTTCCCTCAAAACCCTCATGATGCACGTGCGCGAATTGCTGGACAAACCGGTCCAGAACAGTTTGGAAAATTAATGCGCGCGGGCCTCAATCCAACCGATTGAGCTACGCGGTTAAACCGCAGCGGGCCAGATCGGCTGTGGCATCGGGGTCGCGGCCCATAAAATCATAGAAGAGTTGTTCGGGTGGCGCGCTATTTCCGCGCGCCAAAATATGCTGCCGGAAGGCCCGGCCCGTCGCAGTGTTAAGCACCCCTTCTTTCTGAAAACGGGTAAAGGCGTCTGCATCGAGCACCAAGGCCCATTTATAAGAATAATAGCCTGCAGCGTAACCGACCGGTTCCGAAAAAATATGGGTGAAGCGCGGGGCAAAGGTCGGTGGTTCCGTCCGGTAACGCGGCAGGTAACCAGCCAACTGTCCACGAATCCAGCTCTCGAAATCCGGTCGGGGCTCGACCCCAGTCAACTCCGCCGCGTGCAAATGCAAATCCAGATCCATCTTACTATAAGCGAGCAGGCGCATCATTCCGCTGGCGGCTAGAAACGTGCGGGTCGCGCGCATTTTCTCAAATAATTCGTCCGGCAGTGGTGCCCCGGTTTCAAAATGTCGGGCGACCAAATCGAGACCCGCACGCTCCCAGACCCAATTTTCCATGATTTGCGAAGGCAGTTCGACAAAGTCCCACGTGACGCGTACGCCGTTGAGCGCTTTAACTTCCACTTCACCCAACAAATGATGCAGCAAATGACCGAACTCATGGAAAATTGTCAGCACTTCATCGTGCGTTAGCAAAGCAGGCTGGCCGGCGAGGGAGGCGGTGAGGTTGCCGGCAATAATGCCCAGATGCGGTGCGAAACGACCACCGGGACGCGGGCCACCCGTCTCAAAATAATTCATCCACGCGCCACCACGTTTACTTTCGCGCGGATGCCAGTCGGCATAAAATGAGCCGAGGTGGCGGCCATCAGCGTCGTGCAAATCGTAAAATTTTACTTCCGGATGCCAGACCTCGATGGCCCCGAGTGGAGGTTCGCCGCCACCACCCAGTTCCAGAAAAACTGTGGGCCTTTCAGTCAGCCGCACGCCAAACAATGTTTCGGCGAGTTTGAACAAACCGCGTAAGACTCCGTCTATCGGCAGGTATTGGCGCACCTGCTCTTCATCGAAATCAAACTTGGCCACGCGCAGTTTCTCCGACCAAAACAAAACCTCCCACGGTTCCAATGCGCCGACCGGTTCGCCGGTGCGCGCAGCCTTGAAGGTTTCCAATTCACGCTGCTCCCGGGTGAAGCCGCCCGCTAATTGTTCATGTAATTTCTCAATGAAGGCCAAGGCCCCGGCGCCACTTTTAGCCATGCGACGGTGGAGCACCAAGTCCGCAAATTGCGGGCGGCCCAGCAAACGGGCCTTGGTTTGGCGCAAGGCGAGAATTTGCGGAATCAACGCCACATTGTCATGCGGGACGCGACGACCCACGCCACCCATGGCTTCCCAAATCTGGCGGCGCAGAGCGTCGTCCTGCCCATATTTCATGAGCGGCAGGTAAGACGGCGCGTGCAAAGTAAAACGCCAGCCGGGTTGGCCGCCAGCCGCCGGATTTTTTTGCTGAAAACTTTGGCGGGCAGCGGCGCGCGCACTTTCCGGCAAACCCGCCAGGCGGGCTTCGTCGGTGATAACCAGTTCCCATGCATTCGTGGCATCGAGGACATTTTCCGAAAACTTCTGGGTCAGAGCGGAAAGTTCCGTGTTCAACCGCTCCAGTTCCTTTTTATCCGGCGCTGACAATTCAGCGCCGCTATCGCGAAAATCCTCCAAGGTTTCTTCCAGAAAACGGCGGCGCGCACCAGTAAGGGCGCGGGCATCCGCCGTATCGCGGTAGGCCTGCAGGACTTTCCACAGACCTTCTTGCAAATAGATGCGCGTATAAAAATCTGTCACCGCGGGCAGCATGGCATTGTACGCGGCCCGCAGCGCCGGGGTATTGCATACGGAATCCAAATGCTGCACCCGGCTCCACGCCCGGTCAAGACTGGCAGCGGCTTCGTCAAACGCGCCCAAAACGCTGGCATAGGAAAGGTGCGCGGGGTCTTGCGCCGCGATGGCATCGAATTTGGCCTGGGCATCGGCCAAGGCGGCCGTCACATCGGGCTCGACGCGGTCAGCCGTGAACCGGCTCCAGGCGGGGGTAAAGGCGGAAGAGAGGAAAGACATAAATAGAGAGGTAGCATACAGGCGTTGGGCTGCGGGGAGGCGAGCCGTAAATTCGACACCGTCGGTGCAAAAATTAACTTCGATTCTTGCGCCTGCTTCCGGCTATATTTGACGCACCCCTATGAAAGACGCTCTGCTGGCCACTTTTTTCACCCTGGCACTTTTTCAGCCCGGCCTCCTGACCGCCCAGCCCGCCCCACCGCCCACCATCATCAGCCGACAACCGGAAAACCAGGCCAAAGATGTCTGCCCAGATACCACGCTGATGATTACCTTTGCGCAGGCTCCAACGGCGGGCAATGCCGGCCAGGTGCGAATTTACGATGCAGCCGACCACCGGCTGGTCGACACCATCGACGCCGGCGTCCCCGCAACCTCGCAAAACTACATCATCGGCGGGGCCAATAATTTTCACCTCTACCCCATCCTCCCCAACGGCAACCGCGCCGTCATTTATCCGCACCATCACATTTTGGATTACGGCAAAACCTATTATGTGCAGATGGACGCCGGGGTGGTGCAAATCGATGAGCACCCTTTTCCAGGATTTAATGGCCAACAAGACTGGGTCTTTACCACGAAAGCTGCCCCACCCGCAGCGGACGCCAGCCGCCTGGTGGTGGCCGCCGATGGC
>Ga0182012_10007168_pt1 | contig 11198 bp, 9 predicted proteins | sample 612S2SmetaG_FD_120486 | JGI IMG/M metagenome (GOLD analysis project Ga0182012, IMG submission 120486) | Permafrost microbial communities from Stordalen Mire, Sweden - 612S2S metaG | ecosystem: Environmental > Terrestrial > Soil > Wetlands > Permafrost | place: Sweden: Stordalen | collected...
CCCCGCCCGGCTGTGAGGACTCGAACATGCTGACCCTGGACCAAGCGCTGAACGAGACCCGCACCGGCGACCTGTGGCTGTTCCGCGGCGGTTCCCGACCCGACCGTGCCATCCAGACTTTGACGAATAGTCCGGTGAACCACGTCGGCATGACGGTGGCCATCGACGACTTACCGCCGTTGATCTGGCATGCCGAGCTGGGCGACAAGCTCGTCGACATGTGGACCGGAACCAACCACCGCGGCGTACAGCTCAACGATCTGCGGCAAGCCGTCCTGCAGTGGACCGAGCGCTACCACCAGCGATGCTGGCTACGCCAGCTGACGCCTTATGCGACTCGCAAGCAGGAGAATGAACTGCTGCGGGTGATTGCGCGCCTGGACGGCACCGCGTTCCCCACCACCATGCGGCTCGCCGGCCGGTGGCTGCGCGGCCGACTGCCGAATCTCAGTGATTGGACACGAGGAATTCCGTTCGTGGATAGAAAGGTTCACGAGTCGACGCAGCGCCGCAAGGCACAAGAGCGCAAGATGGCTCTGGAAACGGCGTATTGCGCAGAGACCGTGGCGATCAGCTACGAAGAAATGGGATTGCTTGTCACGGAAAAGGACTGGAACTGGTTCGACCCGGGCTCGTTCTGGAGTGGTGAGACGCTTCCGCTGGCGCCGGGCTACCAGCTGGGCGGGGAAATTGCCATCTCCATCAGTTAGGTGGCCATCAGTTGATTGACCGTCAGGGGTTGGCGGACGGCGGCGGTTCGACAGTGAGGATTTCGTCGAGACCGCTGACGGTGACGATGGAGCTCAGCAGAGGGTTGATGACCAGGCCTCGAATGCGGCCGGCGTGGGTGAACAGGACGTTGATAGCGCTGCTGTCCAGATACTCGATACCGCTGAAGTCCAATGTGACGGTCGCCTCGGTGCCACCGGCCTGATCGGTGGCTTGGTTGATGGCTTCGTTCATGGCTTGGACGAACGTGCCGACGTTGCTCAGGTCGAGTTCTCCGGCTGCGCTCAGCACCAATGTCCCGTCGTCGCCGCGGTTGGTGTTGAGAGCAAGCGGTGTGGTCACTAGGAGATCCTCGCGCATAGGCGAACAGTCGTTCCGTTAACTCCGGAATCAACGGCGACGTCGTTCATCAGGCCCCGCATCAGGGTGATACCACGGCCTCTGTGGGCGGCGGGGTCCACTAGCGGGGGCTTCCAGGAGCCGGTGTCGGCGATGGTCAGCTGCACTTGGTCGACCAAGGCGGTCGCGCGCAGGCTGACGGTGCCCGCGGCGCCGTCACGGTAGCCGTGTTCGATGGCATTTGCGACAGCCTCACCTGCGGCGACGAGAATATCTTGGATCTGAATCGGACCCACCGCAGCCCTTCTCAGCCATTCGCGCAATGCGGAGCGGGCGGGGGCGAGGTGGCTGAGGTCGGCGGGAAGGTCGAGATCCAGCGGGGCGGGCTGACGGTACAGCAGCAGGGCGACGTCGTCCTGGTAGCCGCCGTCGGGCGCGAGGCTGGACATGATCTCGGTTGCCAGATCCTCCAGCGCGGTGGCGCCGCCGTTCTGCACGACCACGGCCGCATGGGCGATGCCCTGGTCCAATGGCTGACGGCGACGTTCCACCAGACCGTCGGTATAGAGCAGCAGGGTTGCGCGTGCCGGTATGGTCACCTCGGCTTGCGGGCGGAACCGGTCGACTTTTATCCCCAGCGGTATGGAGTGCCCGTCGTCGAGCATCCGGGTGGTGCTTTCGGCGTCGACCAAAATAGGCGGTGGGTGCCCGGCATTGGAGTAAATCAGCTCACCGGTTAAGGGGTTGAGTACCGCGCAAAATGCTGTGGTGCATTGAGCGTCGGGAAGGCGCTGGGCGAATCGGTCCAGACTGGCAAGGGCGGCGCTGGGGCTGGGATGTTCCAGCAGCAGCGCGCGGCAAGCGCTGCGCAGCTGTCCCATGACGGTCGCGGCGGCCAGGCCGTGGCCCACACAGTCGCCCACGATCAAGGCGATGCGCCCGTCATCGAGGTTGAGCAAGTCGTACCAGTCGCCGCCGACTTGCAGGGGTCGGGTGGCGGGCTGGTATCGCACCGCGAATCCCTCGGGCAATTTCGCCGGGCCCAAGATGGCGTGCTGTAGCACCAGGGCAATTTCCCGCTGCTCATCGAGCTGGTGCACCCGCTGCAGGCCGTAGGTGAGGCGGCTGGCCAGCACAGTCAGCAGGGTCTGGTCTTCGGCAGTGAACGGTCGGCGTTCAGCCAGCTCGATCCAGATGACGAGCACTCCGTGCGGATGCTCGATGGCGATGCCGGCCCTGCCGGGTTCCTGGGTGTCGATGATGAGCAGTTCACTGCCGGGCAGTGCGCTGATCGTGTCCCGCGTAGCGGGTGGCAGATCGGCCCACTGCACGGGTTCACCGACGCAAACCAGTTCCGGCCCGTCGGGTGGCGGGGTCGGGGTCGCGGTCGGGTAGGGAGCGCGAGTGCGGAAGGTGACGGCCAATACCCGGCGTGCGTGCCACAACCGATGCAGTTCCTCGGCCGCGGCACGCACCGCGTCATCGACGGTGTCGGCCTGGACGAGCTGCTGGTTGAGTGCGGCTAACCCGGCCTGTCTCTGCACCGTGTAGTGCTCGGAAGTGACATCGCGGAAGGTGCCGACCACGACGCGACGTCCGGTATCCGGTTCGTTTGCGTGTTGGAAGGTGGCGGTGACCCACAGCCGGTGCCCGTCGCGGTGCCTGATCGGGATGGTGTAGGTGTCTCGGTTTTCGGTCAACAACAGGTTGAGCGCGTCGGCGACCCGCCGGTGGTCGTCGAGGTCGGTCTCGGCCTCGGGCCACCAGGGCGCGCTGGGTGGATAGGGCAGGTTTTCTGGTCCATAGCCGAGGATGTCGGTGAACGCGGCATTGATCTCGATGACGGCGCCGTGTTCATCGCAGACGAAGAACGCTTCCTGCAGGGAGTTGACCAGGGCGGTACGCCATCTTGCGTGGTGGTTGCGCAACCGCGCCAGTTCGATGTTGGCCCGGACACGGGCCAGCAGGTCCGCCGCGGCGAACGGTTTGACTAGGTAGTCGTCGGCGCCGGCTTGCAAGCCTTCGATGGAAGCTTCCTGCCCCGCGCGCGCGGACAGCAGTAGAACGGGTACCGGCGCGGTGCGTGGATCGTTGCGCAGTGCCGCGACCAGCGCAAGGCCGTCCAGATCAGGCATCATCACGTCGCTGACCACTAGGGCGGGCAGATCGGCGCGGGCAGCCTGCAGGGCCTGCCGGCCATCGGTGACAGTGTCGACGTCATAGCCCGCGGTGCGCAGCAGGCGGGCCAGGTATTCGCGCATGTCGGCGTTGTCGTCGGCGATCAACACGCGTGGCGGCTTGTCCGCGCCCGAGTCCGGAGCGACAAGGGTCGGAGATGACTTGGCCGGAGTCTCTTCGATGGTCGCGGGCCGGGTGTCGGCGGGCAGCCAACGCACGGCCTCTTGGACATAGGGGTCAGCGACGCTGGCGAAGGTCTGGGTGCGTTCGGAGTTGTCGTAGTCGTCGGCGGGCAGGTGTGCCGTGCCGAATGGCAGGCGAATGGTGAAGGTGGTGCCTACGCCTTCGGCGCTGTCGGCGGTGATGGCACCGCCGTGCAGCCCGATGAGTTCCTTCACCAGCGCCAGTCCGATCCCGCTGCCCTCGTGAGACCGTGCGCGGGTGGTCTCGATGCGGTGGAACCGCTCGAACAGCCGGGGCATCTCGCTGGCCGGCACTCCCACGCCGGTGTCGGCGATGGTAATTGCTGCCTCGTTGTCCTCGCGTCGCAGCGCGACGGTGATGGAGCCCTCGAAAGTGAATTTCAACGCATTGGACAGCAGATTGAGCATCACCTTCTCCCACATGTCGCGGTCCAGGTACACCGGTTCGTCCAGCGGCGGACAGTCCACGGTCAATGTCAGCCCGGCTCGCTCGATGGCTGACCGGAAGACGCTGGCCAGCTCGGCGGTGTTTGCCGCGAGATCGACGGGCTCGAACTGCGCTTGCATGCGGCCCGCCTCGATGCGGGAGAAATCCAGCAGCGTGTTGACCAGCTTGTTGAGTCGCAACGCGTTGCGGTGAACGACGTCCAAGTCCTGGCGGGTCTGCTCATCCAACCCGAGTCGTGGACCGCGGGCCCCACTCCGCAGCTCGGCCACCGGTCCCAAGATGAGCGAGATCGGGGTGCGGAATTCGTGACTGATGTTGAAGAAAAATGCGGTCTTGGCTTTGTCCAGCTCCGCGAGTTCCTCCGCACGCCGTTGCTGCGCTTGGTAACTACGTGTGCTGCCGATCGCCGCCGAGATGTGGCCGGCCAGCAGTTCGACGAAACCACGGTAGTCGTTATCCAGCGGCCGGTAGCGGTTCAGCGCGACCACGAGGAATCCGTAGGGCGGGCCGCCCTGCGGCAGCAGCGGCACCACCAGCGCCCGGGCGGGTGGTATGGGCCAGTCGCCGGCCGGCAGATCGCTGAACGGGTCTTCTCCGGCATCAGAAAGCTCGACCAGTACCGATTCACCGCGCGCCGGCGCGGCTACCGGCCACACGTCGTCGGCGGCAAGTACTGCCGGCGCGGCCGGATGCCCGGCAGCGATCCCGCTGGAGCTCGCCAACCGCGCTGCGCCAGTGTCCTCCGGCAGGCCGGTGTCGTCGAACAGGTACGTCAACGTAAACGGCAGGTCCCGCAAGTTGCGGCTGAGCTGTTCAGCGGTGAAGGCGAGCATCTGTCGCTCGGTGCGCACCATACTGGGGTCGGAACCCAAATCCCGCATTGTCGCCATTCGCCGATCAGCGATCACCCGCTCGGTATCCTCGCGTACCACACATAACATCCCGACCACCGCTCCAGCGTCGTCGCGCAGGGGGCTGTAGGAAAACGTGTGATAGGACTCTTCCGGATAGCCCGACCGCTCCACAAACAGCAGCAGCGCCTCATCCCACGTCGCCTCACCAGATGCCAGCATCCGGTCGATCCGCGGACCGATGTCCTCCCAGATTTCCGCCCACACCTCGCGGGCGGGCCGGCCAAGCGCCCAGGGATATTTGCGGCCCAGGGTGTCGAGACGGTAGGCGGCGTTGCAGAAGAAAGTCAGCTCGGTCCCCCACGCCAACCACATGGAAAAGCGCGACGACAGCAGGATGCGCACCGCTGTCTGCAAGCTCTGCGGCCACTCGACCGGAGATCCAAGCGGCGTCGCCGCCCAGTCCACCGCCGCCAGATCGCGACCAACCTCGCTGTCGGCGCCAAAGATCGACGCCGCGGCCCGCTCGCTGCCCTCAGCGCCCGTCACGTCCACCCGACAACTCCCTCGTCAAGCCCTTCGCGATCGGGGCCCTTCGCGATCAGGCATCTCCTTCGCGACCTTACAGCGGACCGGATCTGCGGCGTGCGGCTCCCGGGCTCTACTTCAGGGCCTGCTCATTGAAACCGGGTGGACACTGCTTGAGGCCGTGGGCGACCGTGAGCCTGCATCGACAGCTAATTCAGCAAATTACAGCGGCCCATTAGACAGCCGTTCGAGCGGCAGCTCATGAAATATTTTTCCCTCAGCAAAGGGTAAATAACACCTACTGGTTGGATCGAACCGCCAGTCAGCGTGCACCGAACCCAGCAATCAGATGCCAGAAGATAAATGTTGCCCACGTCCATGGGCATATTGGCCGAGATCACTTCATCGGCACAATAATTTTTAGCTATTCGGATGTGCTAAGTATTCGCAATTCCGGGCTCGCCGATAGGTGCTGGATCCGGCGCCGGAGCGGGTGGTCCGGGATTCGCAGCATCCACCATGGCGGGGGGCGCATCGGGCGGGGGCGGGTCGCCTGCAAGTTGCTCGGGCGCCATCGGCAGGAACATGTGATGCGTGAATTGGGCCTGGTAGGCACCCCCGCCGCCGACACGCACGCCGCCGTGTTCACCACTGGACACCGGAGTCCCATCCGGCAACGTTGCAGCGGTGTGGCGACCATTCCACCCGACCACCAGGGCATTGGGCGCAGTTCCGTAGCGAAAGCCGCGCTGCAACAGAGCACCTTCTTCGTTGGCGGTCTCGAATCTGTTCCCGAAAACCGGCCTATCACTTGCCGCATTCGCGACCCACGAAACCAGTCCTGAGCAATCGGTCCCGGCGGGCGAATCTCCACCCGTAATATACGGGGTCCCGGAGACTTGGTTGATGAGCGACAACAAAGTAGCTAGAGCAATCACGCGCAGCGACGCTACCAACAATGTCCATGGGGAACAAAATTTGTGGTGCTCGTCACGCTTAAATAATATAATGGAGTATGCCACATTTACGGAAGAATGTCACTTAACGGCGTACAATCCGCGCAAAGGATTTGTCACTACCCTTCAGTCGGCTCCCTCTTTAGTCGGCTAAGGCGTCATGTTGGCGGTCGCCAATTTTCCGCTCGAACACCAGCGGGTAGATCAGACCGCCGATAACGCCCCCGATCAGCGGCGCCAGCCAGAACACCCACAGTTGGCCGGGTGCGCCGTCGCCATTGAAGAAGGCGACGCCGGTGGACCGGGCCGGATTGACCGAGGTATTGCTGATAGGGATCGAAACGAGGTGGATAAGCGTCAGCGACAGGCCGATGGCCAACGGCCCGAACCCCTTCGGGGCCCGGTCGTCGGTCGCGCCCAGCACCACGATGAGGAAGAACGCCGTCAGCAAGACCTCAGCGATGATCACGGCTCCCAGCGAGTATTGGCTTGGCGAATGGGCGCCGTAACCGTTCGCGGCCATATGTCCGACAGGTGAGAATCCGGGCTTTCCCTTGGCGATGACCAGCAGTGCTATGCCTGCCAGCAGGCCACCGACAACCTGGGAGATCCAGTAACCAGGAAGATCCTTCCATGGCAACCGGCCGCTCACCGCTGCGCCCAGACTGATCGCAGGGTTGAAATGTCCGCCCGAGATGTGACCGACGGCGTAGGCCATCGTGACGACGGTGAGCCCGAATGCCAGTGCCACTCCCAGGAAGCCGATGCCCAACTGATAAGAACCGCTGCCATCCTCGGCTTGGGCGATTTGTTTGGCCGCAAAAATTGCGCTGCCACAACCACCGAACACCAACCAGAACGTGCCGAACACCTCGGCACTGAATTTCGCAATGAGTGACGACGCTTTCATGTGCCGCTTCCTTTTTGGGGGATGTTCAGTTGGGGGTGCCTCCGAGATGAGGGTAGCCGTCACTATTCGCTGGGCGGCTCACCTCGCGGGCTTTGTTGTTGCTGCGTGTCGGAATTCGACCACGTCGCCGTCCGCCATCACGTAGTCCTTGCCTTCGATCCGGACCTTGCCCGCTGCCTTGGCCGCTGCCATCGACCCGGTGGCGACCAGATCGTCATAGGACACGATCTCGGCTTTGATGAAGCCCTTTTCGAAGTCGGTGTGAATCACCCCGGCGGCCTTCGGCGCGGTATCGCCCTGATGAATCGTCCACGCCCGCGCCTCCTTTGGGCCGGCCGTCAGGAAAGTCTGCAGCTTGAGGGTGTGGAAGCCCGTCCGTGCCAGCGCATCCAGCCCGCGCTCGGTCTGGCCGATCGACTCGAGCAACTCGGCGGCCGATTCGTCATCGAGCTCGGCCAATTCGGACTCGATGGCGGCGTCCAGAAACACCGCGTCCGCGGGCGCAACGAGCTTGCGCAGCTCGGCGATCCGTGCGGCGTCGGTCAGGACCGCCTCGTCGGCATTGAACACATACAGAAACGGCTTGGTGGTCAGCAGGTTCAGCTCCCGCAGCACGGAGGCATCCACCCCCGCGCTGAACAGCGTCGTCCCGCCGTCCAGCAGCTGCTGAGCGCTGCGCGCCGCGTCGTAGACCGGCTTGCGCTCCTTACTGTTGCGGGCTTCTTTCTCCAGCCTGCCCACGGCGCGCTCGAGGGTTTGCAGGTCGGCCAGCATCAACTCGGTTTCGACGACCTCGATATCTGATTTCGGATCCACCCGCCCAGTGACGTGTGTCACGTCGTCGTCGGAGAACACCCGGACCACCTGGCAGATGGCGTCGCATTCGCGGATATGGGCCAGAAACTTGTTCCCCAGCCCGGCGCCTTCGGACGCGCCCTTGACCAGGCCGGCGATATCGACGAAGGTCACCGGAGCCGCCACGATGCGCTCCGAGTTGAAAAGCTCCGCCAGCTTGGCCAGTCGCGGATCGGGGAGCGAAACGACACCCTCATTCGGTTCTATCGTCGCGAATGGATAGTTCGCCGCCACCACGTTGTTCTGGGTCAGCGCGTTGAACAGTGTCGACTTGCCGACATTGGGCAGACCCACGATTCCTAGGCTCAGGCTCACGGGGAACCAAGTCTAGGACTCACCGGCGACACCGGCCGTGCGATGGTCGGGCATTGGTCGGGCATTGGTCGGGCATTGGTCGGGCATTGGTCGGGCATTGAGGGTGCGGATTGCATGGCACGCCCGGTAACGCCACTAGGTATTTACAAGCCTTTCGGCTCATTCCCGGTACGGTCTACATGTGTCACCGCAGCGGGCAACGTCGGCGATAGGACCGACGCATCGCTCGATCCATCCCAACATCCCAGGTGTGCCCTGGTGGGCGGCCCTGCTTATCGCCACGACCACGACCGCGATCGGGTATGCGATCGACGCATCTGGTCACCGGGAGCTGACACACGTCTTCGCCGTGCTCTACGTAGCCGGCTGTGTGGCGGCGGTGCTGGCTGTGCGGCAGGAAGGATTATTCACCGCGGTCATCCAGCCGCCGCTGATACTTTTCTGCGCAGTGCCGGGCGCCTACTGGTTGTTCCACGGACGCAAGATCGGCAGTCTCAAGGACCTCCTGATCAACTGCGGTTATCCGCTCATCGAGCGTTTCCCGCTGATGCTGGGCACCGCGGGCGGCGTGCTGCTGATCGGCCTGTTCAGATGGTATTTCGGTATGTCGCGCCGAACGACTTCAGCAGCGAACGCCGCGGACGACCCGGATGCTGCGACCACCACCGGACAGAAGTCCTTCTTCAGCGCTATAGCCGGGAAACTGAATTCGATTCTGGGCCTCGCTTCACATCACCAAGACGATCGGGCCGAGGAAGCTGACGCTACCGACCTATCGCGGGCGCATGCGTCCGGAAGCCCCCGGAAAACCAGCCGACGGGCGCGCAGCAACCGCTCTGCCGGGCGTACCGCCCGATCCCGCTCTCAGCATGACCGACCGCTGGAAGATCAGCACGGGCTCCGCGAATCGTCCGCCGAGCGTCCGCGGCGCAGACGCGAGGTACCGCCCCGTGACTTCGACCCGGCTGAAGCGCCCCGTCGGTCGCGCCGCCGCCCCAGGCCGGAGACTAATCCGGACTTTCGTGGCCAGGTGCCACGGGAAATGCGTCAAGAGCCGCGCGCGCGCCGTAACCCCTATGAACGACCGACTCGCAGCAGCCGGCTGGAAGCCCACGACAGGTCCGAGCCGCCCCGGGCACCTGAGCATTTCAAGCCCTACGAGCCCTACGAGCCCTACGAGCCCTATGAGCCCCATGTGCAGCCGCGCCGTCGCACGGCGTCAAACGGTTCCAACGGCGCCAATCCGACGCACCACCCGATCTCGCGGGTCCGCTACCGCAGCTCAGCCCCCCGGGACGAGCGTGACCAGCAGCGTGACGATCCCCGCGCGCAGCGGCGCGATCGGTCAGAGAAGTGACCTGATCTCCCGGGGCAATGCGAACACCAGCGTCTCCTGCGCCGTCGTCACCGGTTGAACCACGTCATAGCCAAAGTCAGCCAGCCGCTCCAGCACGCCCCGCACCAGAACTTCGGGAACAGATGCACCAGAGGTGACACCTACCGTAGTGACACCGTCCAACCATGCGGGATCGATCTCATCTGCCCAGTCGACCAGGTGCGCGGCCGCAGCGCCGCCGCCCAACGCCACCTCGACCAACCGCACCGAATTCGACGAATTGCGGGACCCGACGACAATCACCAGCTCGCACTCAGGCGCCATCGCCTTGACCGCCACCTGCCGGTTCTGGGTTGCGTAGCAGATATCGTCGCTGGGCGGGTTCTGCAGCTTCGGGAAGCGCTGCCGCAGCCGCTCGACGATCTCCATGGTCTCGTCGACCGACAGCGTGGTCTGCGAAAGCCAGACCACCTTGTTCTCGTCACGGACCGTCACTTTGTCCACCGAGGCGAGCCCGTCGACCAGCTGCACATGCTCAGGTGCCTCGCCGGCAGTTCCGATGACCTCCTCGTGGCCCTCATGACCGATCAGCAGGATGTCGTAGTCGTCGCGGGCGAATCGCCTGACCTCGTTGTGCACCTTGGTGACCAACGGGCACGTGGCGTCGATGGCGTGCAGGTTACGTTCAGCAGCTACGGCGTGCACCGTCGGCGCGACCCCGTGCGCCGAGAACACCACGATGGCCCCCTCGGGAACCTCGTCGGTCTCTTCGACGAAAACCGCACCCGCGTTGACCAAGGTGTCAACCACGTGCCGGTTATGCACGATCTCGTGACGCACGTAGATGGGGGCACCATGCTTCTCCAGCGCACGTTCGACCGTCTCGACTGCCCGATCCACACCCGCGCAGTAGCCGCGCGGCTCGGCCAGCAGCACTCGTTTGCGGGTTGGCGTGTCTGCGACTGATCTCGATGCGCCGGGAATTCCCATGTCGATAGTCGGCGGCATGATGTTCAGCCTACGTTCTGCCGGCGTGGAGGGCACATAACCCAGTCCGTAGCCCAGCCAGTAGCCGCGCCAGCCGGTGCCGCCAGCTTGGAGTTAGCCGCCGCTTGAGGCAGTCTTGAAATCATGGCTACTGCACCGTATGGACTTCGGCTACTGGTCGGCGCGGCGACAATCGCCGTCGAGGAGACGATCAAGCTGCCGTACAGCATCCTGACGTACCCGATGACGTTAGCCAGTCAGGCGGCCCACCTGGTGATGCGTTTTCAGCAGAACGTGGCGGAGCTGGTGAACAAGGGCGACACCACTTTGGAGTCCATTTTCCCGCCCAGGGATGAGAAGCCACAGTGGGCCACGTTCGACGAAGACTTCACCGACGCCGACGAGAGCACCGCAGGCAATCCGGCCGGGTTGCCCGGCGCCGACGGCATCGACGGCGATCGCCGGGCGGACGGACGGTTCGCCCTGTACTCGGTGGCCGATGCGGCTGAGTCGGAAAAGGCGGGTGCGGATGCCAGGCCCAAGGCAGCCAGGCAGGCGAAGAA
>Ga0182012_10007169_pt1 | contig 11197 bp, 9 predicted proteins | sample 612S2SmetaG_FD_120486 | JGI IMG/M metagenome (GOLD analysis project Ga0182012, IMG submission 120486) | Permafrost microbial communities from Stordalen Mire, Sweden - 612S2S metaG | ecosystem: Environmental > Terrestrial > Soil > Wetlands > Permafrost | place: Sweden: Stordalen | collected...
CTCGGTGGACGCTGCAGTGGGCGCTGCAGGACTCGAACCTGCGACCTCAGCCGTGTGAAGGCTGCGCTCTAACCAACTGAGCTAAGCGCCCGAAGCCGCAATCCTACCCAATCTGAACCGCCCGCCCACTTTTGACGTGCGTTGTAGCCTTCACGTGTGCCAGAGAATCCCAATTCGTCGCTCGAGACCACGTCTCGATTCACTGGACGCCCTCGACGCCCCCGACGCCCGTCGGCGGTGCCGCGAGAGGCGATCGTGGGCATCGACGACCTGGAAAAGAAGGTCACCTACGCTGCAGGAGCCATCGCCCTGCTACTCGCGGTCCTTGAATTTGTTAAACCGACGAAGGTCATCGTCACGGCCAAGCCCGGCAAGGGCAACGTCTGTCAATCTGGATTTCACTTGGTATCCGCCCTCTGCACGAAAACCAACGCTGCTCATCTCTCGAGCTACTTGCCCCAAGTTCTCGCAATTGTGATCATCGGAGCCATCATGGTGATCTTCGCCGTAAAGGAAAAACGCGCAGGCGTCGCGATGTGCGCTCTTCTCGTGGGTCTCGCACTCGGTACGGTGGGTTTCGCTTTCATCCTGCTCGCCGCCTGGCTCATCATTCGCGCCTTTCGCCTCCAGAAGTACGGCGACGCGAGCTTCGCGGGTTCGGGTAAGCGCGCCCGGGAGATGGCTCAGGCCAAGAAGGAAGGGCGTTCCTATTCCCCACCCGGCGCCCCCAAGACCACCAATCCATCGGCACCTCGAACGGCCAACCCGCCCGAAGCCTCCAAGCGCTACACGCCCAAGAAGCGTCCGCGAACCAAGAAGCGGTAGTCAGTGGCGCGCCTCGGACTGGACTACCCCACCGGGTGGGGTCGCAGCTACAGCGCGCGATTCGTGCGTCATCTTTACCAGAGCTGCTTTCTGGTTCCCTACTCCAAGTACATGTCCACCCTCGAGGTGCGCGGGCTTGAGAACATCGTCGGTCCCGGGCCCTTCATCTTCGCGGCCAATCACACCAGCAACCTCGACACGCCACTGGTACTGAGCGCACTGCCGCTCGAACATCGCCGGCGAACGGTGGTCGCCGCGGCGATGGACAACTTCTTCATGAAGCCCTTTATCGCCTTTCACACCGTGCTCTTCTATAACGGCATTCCGATCGACCGGCACCGCGTGAACCGGCGAAGCGCCCAACAGGCGCTCGAACTGGTCGAGGACCACTGGAACCTGCTGATCTACCCCGAAGGTGGTCGCAGCACCGACGGTGACATCAAGGAGTTCAAGGGTGGCGCCGCGTACCTCGCCGATCGCTCCAAGGCGGTCGTAGTGCCCACCTACGTGCACGGCGCGGGCTACCTGCGCGCGCGCAAGTACGCCAAGGCGCCCAAGTTCACTGAATCCGCACAGCACCGCCGACACCACGTCATCGTGGCCTTCGGCCCGACACTGCGCGTCGACGAGGAAGAGAACCTGCGACGCTTCAGCACGCGCATCGAGAACGCGGTGATTGACCTCGGCCGCCAGGTGAGCGGCGACCCGACCTACGGCGCGCGCGAGGTCACGAGCGAATAGTTCGGGACCGCTCCTCGTAGAGCAAGTCAGCGACCGAGTCGAGTGGTTCGAGTTCGTAGCCGAGCACCGAAGAAAGGATCGCGTCGGCGAACCACGGGTTCTGGGCGAGGACCGGACCGTGCGCGTAGGTCGCCCAGAGATTTCCCGTGCGAAACCCGTCGTAAACCCCGTCGTTACCCCGCCCGTGTTCGACCCGTCCGAGCGGCGCCACGCCCTCGCCGAGAGTCGTTCGCCCCCCGTGGTTCTCGAAACCCACGAGCAAGTGCTCGCCGACACGCACGCGCAGCTCGCCCACCGAGCGGGTGGATCCGCGCTTGGTCGTGACGTCGCACAGCCCGAGTCCGGCGTACTGGTCGTCGCCCTCGACGCTGAAGGTCGTACCAAGGATCTGCAGACCCGCGCACACCGCCACGACCGTCGCTCCGTCGCGCACTCGACCAGCGAGCGAACCGCGCGCCAGCACGTCGCGGGCCAGTCGCTGGGGACCATCCTCACCCCCTCCGAGCAGGTAAATTGATGCGTCCGGCAGCGGATCGTTGATTGCCATGGCGACCAGCAACGCCTCTTCGCCGCGCGCACGAGCGCGCTGGGCGAGCACGAGTGCGTTGCCGCCATCGCCGTAGGTACCGAGCAGATCGGGTACGAGGTTCGCGATCGTCAGCACGGCACCGACCTCGCGAGCCACTGTGAGAAAGCGGTGTAGTTGGCGATCAGTTCCACCGCGCGTTGCTCGTGCGGGAGTTCGTTCAGGTCGTCGACGACACGGAATTCCACGCCGGCGTAGTCGAGTCTCGTCGCGAGGTCGAGTCTACGCTCGCCCAGGCACCACACGAGGTGGCCTCGCAACTTCTCGAAGGGAACGTCATAGAGCCACGACGGGTCGTGTCCGTCGGCGTCTCGGGCGTTGATCGCGATCCAGACGTCACTGTTGTCTGGCTCGACGCTCGACAACAACGCGTCAAAGCCCGCGGGGTTCTTCGCGAGCAGGAGCCGGACCGTCCGTTCGTTCCACCGGCGAAGCGTGAAGCGTCCCGCTACCGCCTCTACCTCGCCAATACGCGCCAGCGCGTCAGCGGCGTTCACTCCGACTTCTACTAGCGCCGTCACGGCCATGGCGGCGTTCGCCTCGTTAAAAGCGCCCGGCAACACGAGCTTCATTTCGTGGCGCGCTCCCGCGATCACGAGACCGTCATCCAGGAAGGTCGTGATGGCGGTGGGCTTGGCGAACCCGCACGAGCAACGCCAGGTGCCTTCGCCGTGTTCGAGCGCGAGCGTGCAGCGCGGACACGACCGGGCGTCGGCCTGCCAGGGCGTGGGCACGTCACACCAGCGCACGTTCTTCGCGTCGCTCGCGGCGTAGACCACCAGAGGGTCGTTGGCGTTCGCGACCACCACGTGCTCGTCGCCACCGGCGAGCACGCTGCGCCAGCGCTCGGCCATCTGGCGCACTTCGCTCGCCCGGTCGAGTTGATCACGCGAGAGGTTGAGCAGCACCACGACGCGCGGTCGCGCTTGGGCGAGCACCGCACCCAACCACGCCTCGTCGACCTCGAGGGCAGCGCGCGGCGACCTCGAGCTCGCGAGGGCGGCCACGTGACCGGCGGGCATATTCGAGCCGGTGTCGTTGGTCACGACGTCACCGCCCCAACCGGCCGCCACGAGCGCAGTGGTGGTGGTCTTGCCATTGGTGCCGCTCACGAGGATCGTCGTGCGGTCTCGAGCGAGCGAGGCGAGCAAATTGGGCGAAAGCGCCAGCCCCGCGCGACCCCCTATAACGGTGCCCGCCCCCCTGCCAGAGGCCCGCGAAACCCGATTAAGGCCCCGTAGAGCGGCGATGGCGAGTCGGTCTCGCGGGGAGGGGCCTTTGCTCATAGGGTCACGCTAACAACCAGAAAAACACAAAAGGGCCAACCGGGGGGTGGTTGGCCCTTTTGCAAAACCTATGCCTTACCCAAAGGGGGGACTCGGGTAAAGCAGGCTGAAACCAGTATGACCGGCGTCGTTATATCAATCAAGTGGATATCGTTGATACTTCTCATCTATATACTTGATACATGGAGATCCGCCAGCTCGAAGCCCTCGTCGCGATCGCGGACCACGGCACCTTTTCGAGCGCCGCGGAGGCGCTGGGTACCGTCCAGTCCAACATCTCGAACCGGATTGCTCGCCTCGAGGGCGAACTCGCGACTGAACTCATCGACCGCGCGACCGGGGCCCTGACCGAATCGGGCGCCGTCGCGGTGGAACGAGCTCGCAGGGTCCTGAGCGAGGTGGCGGCGATCACCTCAGACGTCTCGGAACTCAACGCGGACATCCGCGGTCACGTGTCGCTGGGCATGATTGGCACCGCGGGGCGCTGGATCGTGCCACTGCTGCTCCAAGCCCAGCGCACCACGTACCCGCACATCGCGCTGCGCATCACCGAGGGCACGAACTCGGTCATCGAACCGCAGTTGGTGAACGGGCAACTCGACATCGCGGTGCTCGCCTGGCCCGTGCTGGCACCCGAACTAACTGAGATCGACCTTTTCAGCGAGGACCTCGTACTCATCGTCGACAAGCAACACCCCCTCGCGGCACTGCCCTCGGTGAACTTTGCGACGTTGGCCAACTACGAATTGCTGCTCCCCTTCCCCGGTACGCCCATCCGCCGTGAGATCGACGACTCGGCGCGCGCCCAGGGGGTCGAACTCAAACCGGTGATCGAACTCGATGGACTGCGCACGATCGCCTCGATGACCTTTGACGGACACGGTCCCTCCATCTTGCCCGCGACGATGTTGTCGTACCATCTGCGCGAGCGCTTCGCCGCGGTGCCCATTGAGCACATCGCCAAACGCCGCGTAAGTCTCGTGAGCCGGCGCTTCGGGTTCCCCGCCGCACCAGTGCGCGCCATCCACGCCCTCTTGATCGACGTCGTGAAGTCGGCGGTGACGGCTCCCGAAGGTGTGTTCATCGCGACCGATCCCCCGACGGGCAAGGTCGAACCGTGAGTCTCAACCGTCACGACGTTGCGCGACTGATCGTGCGTCGTGACCGCGCTTTTCGCGAAGTGGTTCGCCTCGCGGGACCACCCCCGGCGCGACGCAGCTCGCGAGTGGACGAACGTTTCGCGTTCCTCGTGCGATCGATTGTCTTCCAGCTCCTGGCGACTTCGGCCGCGGACACGATCCACGCCCGGGTCGTCGAGACCTGCGGCGGCTCGGTCGACGTGACCTCAATCCTCGACACCGGTGCGGTGAACTTGAAGGGTGCGGGCCTCTCGCGCACCAAGGCCGAAGCAATGATCGACCTCGCCGAGCACGTGAGCGACGGACGCGTGCACCTCGCGCGCCACGGCTACATGTCTGACGACGAGATTCTCGCCGAAGTCACCGCGGTGCGCGGTATCGGCCCGTGGACGGCCCACATGTATCTCATGCACACCATGGGTCGCCGCGACGTCTGGCCGGTGGGCGACTACGGCGTGCGAAATGGTTGGAGCATCATCCACCAACTCGACGAGACGATCAGCGAACGCGACCTCGCCGTCGTCGGCGAACGTTTCGCCGGCGTTCGTAGCGAGGTCGCGTGGTACTGCTGGCAGGCCGTTCACTTCGCGCGTGCCCGATAACCTTCTTACGTGCCCGACCTCACCCTCGTCGACTTCGAGAACGAAGCCCTGGCGGCCCTCACCACCTACGCGGGGCTAGCCAGCCTTTCTCCGATGTTCGACGCGCAGTGGGAGGACCACGGCCAGATCGAAAAGGCGGTCCAACTCCTCGCCACGTGGGCCCGGTCGCGCACCCTTCGCTCCTTTGACGTGTCAATCCACCGACTCGAGGGTCGCACACCGGTGCTGGTGGTGAGCGTCGAGGCGACGGCCCCTTCCACGGGCACCGTACTGCTCTACGGACACCTCGACAAGCAGCCACCGCTCGGGGACTGGTCCGAAGGACTCGCGCCGTTTACGCCCGTGCGAAAGGGCGACCGGCTCTACGCGCGCGGGGTCGCCGACGACGGCTACTCGACCTTTTCGGCCCTGCTCGCCCTCGAGTCACTCGAGGCGCGCGCGATTCCCCACGCTCGCTGCGTGGTGCTCATCGAGGCGAGCGAAGAGAGTGGCAGCCCGGACCTCGAGTACCACCTCGACGCGCTGAGCGACCTGCTCGGCAAGGTCGAACTCCTGATCTGTCTCGATTCAGGAGCCCTCACCTACGACCGACTCTGGGTGACGACGTCACTGCGCGGGATAGCAATAGCCCAGATACGCGTCGCGGTCCTCGAACAGGGTGTGCACAGCGGCTCGGCGAGCGGCGTGGCGCCGTCGTCGTTTCGGGTGCTGCGCCAGTTGCTCGATCGCATCGAGGACGCCGCGACGGGTGACATCCTGCTCGACGAACTTCGCTCGACGATTCCCGATGAGCACGTACGAGCCGCCCACGAACTCGCAAATGAATTCGGCGACATCATCGCCGAGGAACTCCCGACACTCGCCGGCGTGCGGGTCATGGGTGATTCGCCGGCGCAACGCATCCTTCGCCGTACCTGGTGGCCCACACTCTCGGTGACCGGCATGGGCGGCATTCCCGAACCCGAACTCGCCGGCAACGTCCTTCGCCCCTTCACGACCGCGGTGCTGTCGCTTCGTCTGCCACCCAACGTCGACGCCCAGGTCGCGAGCGCCGCCCTCGAACGGGTGCTCAGCACCGACGTGCCCTCGGGGGCCCAGGTCACCATCAGTGTCGACGGCGCGGACGGTTGGGTCGCCCCGCCACTGGAACCCTGGCTGGCCAACGCCCTAGAGCAGGCGTCCCTCAACGCCTTTGGACACGCCCCGGGCTTCACCGGTGAAGGAGGATCCATCCCCTTCCTCGGTTCGCTCGCCAAGCGCTACCCGGGTGTGCAGTTCGTCGCCACGGGCGTGCTCGGACCCCACTCGAACGCGCACGGCATCGACGAGATGCTCGACCTGCCGATGACGGTCGGCGTGACCAACGCGGTCGCTACCGTGATAGGTGCGCACGCGCGCGCCAAGAAAGAGGTGTAGTTATGTCCGAACACGTCGACCTGTGGGTGGATCCCGCGTGCCCCTGGGCCTGGATGACCTCGCGCTGGATCCTCGAAGTCGCCAAGGTGCGCGATGTCGACGTGGCCTTTCACGTGATGAGCCTCGCGGTGTTAAACGAGGGACGCGACCTTCCTGAGGGATACCTCGAGATGTTGCAGCAGGCCTGGGGCCCGGTGCGCGTACTCATCGCCGCGGAAGAGCGACACGGCAACGAGATCATCGAACCGCTGTACTCGGCCATGGGTACGCGCATCCATCTCGGGGGTGAGAAGGACCCCAACAAGGTGATCAGCGAATCGCTCGCTGAGATCGGTCTCGAGTCAGATCTGGCCGAGGTCGCCTGGACCGACGAATTCGACGAGGCGCTACGCAAGAGCCACCACGCGGGCATGGACCCCGTGGGCTACGAAGTGGGCACGCCGGTGATCCACGTGGGCGACGTCGCGTTCTTCGGTCCGGTCGTGACGCCCGCCCCCAAGGGTGAGGCCGCCGGCAAACTCTACGACGGCGTGTTACTCGTCGCAGGTACCCCCGGCTTCTACGAACTCAAGCGCACCCGAACCCAAGGACCGATCTTCGAATGATCACCAAACTCGTCCTTCCCAACGGCACGCCCGTACAGGTCGCCGGTGACGCGAACGCGCCGCGAGCGATCATCGTCGTCCAAGAAGCTTTCGGGGTCAACGACCACATCCGCGACGTCGCCGAACGATTCGCGGCACAGGGTTACTACGCCGTCGCGCCCGAATTCTTTCACCGCAGCGGATCACCTGAGGTGGCCTACGACGATTTCCCCGCCGCAATGGCCCCGATGGGCGAACTGAACAAGGATGGCCTCACCGAGGACCTCCTGGGCACCTCTGCGTTCCTCGTGGCTGCCGGTTACCCCGCGAGTGCCACCGCGGTCGTGGGCTACTGCATGGGCGGCACCGTCGCCTTCTACGCCTCGACCCTCGGCATCGTGGGTGCCGCGGCGAGCTTCTACGGCGGTGGCCTCGAGACCGGTCGCTTCGGTCTGGCGCCCCTGATCGAACTGGCGAGCCACCTCCAGAGCGCCTGGATCGGGCTCTACGGTGACCTCGACAAGGGCATCCCGGTCGAGCAGGTCGAAGCGCTGCGCGCCGCCGCGGCGGCGACGTCGCATCCGACCGAGGTACACCGCTACGCCGACGCCGAACACGGCTTTAATTGCGACGGCCGAGCGGCCGTCTACAACGAGGCGGCCGCCAAGGACGCCACGGCCAAGACGCTGCACTTTTTCGCCGAGCATCTCGGGGTCAAGTAAGGAACGCAACTAGTTCGAACAGGTGCGAGTATCTCGTTGCGCAACATCGACAACGAGATACTCGCACCTGGCGAGATCACCGCATTCTTGACTGTGGGCCGAAGGCCGTTCCTCTAGGACAACGTCGCGACGACCGTGACGTTACGGTTCCTCGCTCGTCCCGCCAGGGTGTTGTTCGAGGCCGCGGGAGCGGTCGAACCCAACGACTGCGCAATGAATCGTATCGACGCCGTGACGCCATCGGCCAAAAGCACCGCACGTAGGTAGTTCTCTGCGCTGAGCGCACGGTTGTGTCCCAGGTTCAGGTTGTACGCGGCGCCACCGGCGATGTCGGTGTAACCAGTAAACACGATCGCCGTCGCACCGATGCTCTTGATCTTGGCGACGAACACCCGGATCTGAGCCTGCATGGTCGGCGTCAAGGCGGCCGAACCCACGGCGAAGGGGAAGAGCAGGAGGAAGGCCTCGCGTGAGGAATCCACGACGATGCCCACCGACAACGAGGCACGCTTGCCCGACTTCAGGAAACCCTGCGAGAGGAAGGTGTAGTTGCCCGCCGTGATCGTCGAAGGAATAGTGAGGTTCGCCGAATAGGTGCCGTTGGCGCCGACGCGAACCGCCCCGATCAAGACGTTCCCAGGAAAGAGATACGTGTCAACGAGCGAACCCGGATAGAAACCAGTGCCACTCACGTGAGCGGTACCGCCCTGGACGAGAACAATGGTGAAGCCGGTAGACGTACTCACCGTCGAGGACGCGCTAATCATCATCGTGAGGCCCCCACCGGTCACGACGATGCTCGAGTTGCCCACCGCCACGTTCGCCGAATTAGTCGCGCCATTGAGCTGCGTGCTCGACGCGAGACCGGGGCTCAGAAGTTTGGAAATCGTGGTGCCAACGACGCCAACATTCGAAGGACCGTTCACAATTGGATTGGGCGTGGGGATCTGATTGCTCAACGTGGCTGGCGCCGAGGTCGCGACGGGTGTGGTCGACTTGGCCACCACCGAGATCGTGTACGGCGTTCCATTGGTAAGGCCTTCGATCAGACACGACGTTCCAGCCGTCGTGCAGGTCTCCCCTCCCGGACTCGCAGTCACTGTATAACTGACTCCCTCCGATTGGGTGGCGCCCGAGGGTGGCGACCACGAGACGAGCACTTCGCCGTCGCCCGGCAGGGCCGTGAGATTTTGCACTGCGTTGAGAGGACCGCCTGACCCGGCCGGATTGACCGTGAGCGGGAGGGTCACGGTCGAGGTTTGACCTCCGTTGGTCACCGTGACGGTCACGTTGAAGGCGCCCGACACGGTCGGTGTTCCTGAGATCACGCCGGCGGTCGAACACGTAAGACCCGCCGGGAGTCCGGCGCACGTCCAGGTGCTGGTCCCGGTTCCACCCTGTTCGGTCAGCGTGTCGCTGTAGGGCTGACCCACGGTGCCGTCGGGCAGGGTGGCGGTAGCCACGACCAAGCCCGTACCTACGGTGAGGACGTACGCCTGCGAAGACCTCGCTCCGTTTGAATCTATGACAGTGACGCTGACGGGATACGAACCCGCCGTTGCCGTGACGGTTCCAACGATGTCACCATTAGCGTTGATCGAGAGTCCGGCCGGCAGGCCTGTCGCGGTCCACGTGAATGGTCCGACGCCACCGGTTTCATTGATCGGCGCGGCATAGGTCGCACCAGTGACCGTAGAAGGAATACTCGTCGTCGTTATGACCGGCGTGCTCGGTCCACCACCGCCGCCACCGCCGCCAGAAGTCCCGGCCGTAATGGTCTGGGGTGAGGACGACGCTGCGTTGTAGCCACCCGACGCCGGCACCGAGGCGGTGACGTCACACGGCGTAGAACTCGTGAAGGTGACAACCTGGTTGGGTGCGGTCCCCGTGATCGAACAGCCGCCGGTGACCGAGAACGTCGGGGTGGCACCACTCGTGGAAGTAGCGATAGGTATGTAGGTCGAACTGACGGCGGGCGAACTCGGCGCAGTCGACGTGATAGTCACGGTCGGAGTGGCGGGCGAGAATGTCTGGGCCGAGGACGCCGAAATCGCCGTGCCGTAGTTGGCGTCAGCAGCGATGGTCGCAGTGACGTAACAGGCGCCCGCTGACGTCGCGGTCAACGTGGTCCCCGATATCGAGCAACCCGTCGCCGTACTCGTTGGACTCGAGGCGAGGGAGTAAGTAATCGTGCCGGTACCCGAGTAGCCCGTCGACGTCAAGGTGACGCTGTATGAAGTGCCGTTGTAGACCGTCGAGGTCGTGGGCACCGTGATGTTCTGAGAACTGGAGCCCGCCGTGATCGTCTGGGGCGGCGAGGTGGCTGCGGCGTAGTCAGGTGTGGCATCCGTCGATGCGGTGACCACGCACGACGTCGTGCTCGTGAAGGTGACGACACCAGCGTTGATCGAACAACCACCACTCACGCCGAACGTCACGGGTAGTCCCGCCGACGACGTCGCGACAGGTGTGTACGTCGAATTGATAGTCGGTGACGTCGGTGCGGTGGAGGTGATCGTCACCGTCGGAGTCGCGAGCGTGAAGGTCTGGGCCGACGACGCCGAAGTGGCAGTGCCGTACGTGCCGTCAGCGGCGATGGTCGCGGTGACGTAACAGATACCCGCAGTGGCCGCGGTCAACGTGGTCCCCGATATCGAACAGCCCGTGGCCGTATTCGTTGGACTCGAGGCGAGGGAGTAAGTGATCGCGCCGCTGCCCGATGATCCCATCGACGTGAGCGTCACAGTGAAGGCAGAGCCGTTGTAGACCGTCGAGGTCGTAGGCACCGTGATGGACTGAGAAACGAGACCGATCGTCACTGTCTGGGGTGAGGACGAAGCAGCGTCGTAACCGCCCGACGCCGGCACCGAGGCGGTGACGTTACACGGGGTCGTGCTCGTGAAGGTGACGACCTGGTTGGGTGCGGTCCCCGTGATCGAACAGCCGCCGTTGACCGAGAACGTCGGGGTGGCACCACTCGAGGAAGTGGCGACAGGGGTGTAGGTCGAGTTGATGGTCGGCGACGGTGGTGCGCTCGACGTGATGGTCACCGTCGGGGTCGCGAGCGTGAAGGTCTGGGGCGACGACGCCGAGGTGGCAGTGCCGTAGGTGCCGTCGGCGGCGATGGTCGCGGTGACGTAACAGATGCCCGCGGAGGTCGCGGTCAGCGTCGTGCCCGAGATCGAACAGCCGGCTGCGGTGCTGCCGTTCGCGAGCGCGAACGTGATCGCGCCGCTGCCCGATGATCCCATCGACGTGAGCGTCACAGTGAAGGCAGAGCCGTTGTAGACCGTCGA
>Ga0182012_10007170_pt1 | contig 11197 bp, 8 predicted proteins | sample 612S2SmetaG_FD_120486 | JGI IMG/M metagenome (GOLD analysis project Ga0182012, IMG submission 120486) | Permafrost microbial communities from Stordalen Mire, Sweden - 612S2S metaG | ecosystem: Environmental > Terrestrial > Soil > Wetlands > Permafrost | place: Sweden: Stordalen | collected...
CAGTCCCTCCACGCTGCCAAGGACATGGGCCCGCTGGATCTCGAGGCATACCAGCAACGCCTCTTTCGTGGGGTCCACTGGCATCGAACTCATCGGCCCGTCCTCATCGCCGCGTCCTCACGCCCTTTCCTTATTGACCAGTACTCGTTATTGACCAGTACTCGTTTGACCAGTACTCGCTGCACTGTGACGATACCTACCTGACGTCGGTGACATCAGTGCGATTCTGCCGGGCGATCTCGACTCTCCTCCGTCCGGTATGTAGCCGTCTGGTCCGGGGCATGACGAAGGCCGAACCCCTGTGTCACCAGAACCGCGTGGGCGGGGGATGATGCCGGCCCGCTGGCGGGGAACTTCCCCGAGGCGCTCGGGAGAAATCCGTTGTAGCGTGCGTCGACGAGGGCAGTTGCCCTACAACCTAGCCGGTTGGCGGGACGGAAAGGCCGGGTCATGACGGCTCCTTTTGGCGGGCAACGCGCAACCGGGCAACGCGCAACCAGGCAACGCGCAACCGGGCCAAAAAGCTTGCGACAACGCGGTGAGGACCGACGATCCCGCCCGGGGCGCTCGTACCTTTCCAGGGAGGTGATTTCCTGGTCTCGCTGACGGATGTCAGCGGGTTCAGCAAAAGCGGCTCGACTCAGGCACCCGGCTCCCACCTCACGTCCCATGGCGAACCCTTCAACCACCCTTTCGGCACCTGACGGTTCCCTGACGCCTGCGGGCCGCTTGCGGGCGGTCCCCGTCACGGACATCCCACCGGCGCTCTCCCAGGGCTTCCGCACCCGGCAGATCCTCGTTGCGCTGGCCGCCATCGGTCTGTTCGGACCTGCCCTGGTGGCGTGGTCATCGATCGTCCAACTTCCCCTCGTCGGTCTGATCGCGACCCTGTGCTGCCTGGCCTGCATTGCGATCGTCCTGATGGCGGTATCGGCCAAGACCGAGAGGGCACTCGACCACCTCGATGTGGTCGTCCTGGTACTTGCGGTCGTCGCCCTCGTGGCTTGGGCCATCACGGAGCTTTACTTCTATCCGGCCTACGGAACCGACGAATCAGCCTTTGTGCAGTACGCCGCGAACCTGCAGCTGCACGGCCACGATCCCTACGGAGCGAACCTCCTGCCGGCCCTGACGCAATTCCACGTTCCGATCCAATACGCCACCTATCAACTGAACGGAAGCATTGCCTCGACGCTTTCGTACCCGGCCCTCTCGTTTCTCCTCGTCATTCCAGGTCTGTGGATCACGGGAGGCACACAGGCCATCATCGCCGAGAACGCCCTCTTTCTGATTTTCGAGCTCGTCCTGGTGTTTGCCTTCCTTCCCAAGCCGTTTCGCGCACTCGGAGCCGTCCTGGTGCTCGGCGTCCCCTTCTTGTTCGATTACACGCTGGGCGGCGACATCATCACCTTCTCCATCCCTTTCATGCTCCTCGTCGCCTACCGATGGTCCGATATCGGTCGCGCCGGGACGCTGGGGTCGAGCGGCGCGCTCCGAGCTGTCAGCCTGGGCTTGGCGGCCAGCATCACTCAGTTCCCCTGGTTCGTCGTCCCCTTCCTCCTTCTCGGCATCTGGCGCCTGCGGTCAGCGGAAGTCGGCAACCGGCGGGCCGTCTCCGTCACGCTCCGCTTCGCCGCGCTCGCGGGTGGAGCCTTCGTCGTGGTCAACCTGCCTTGGATCGTCCTGAACACGAAGACCTGGTTGCAAGGGATACTGACGCCGATCACGCAACACGCCATCCCGTTCGGGCAGGGGCTGATCGATCTCACCGCGTTCTTCCGGATCGGCGGCGGCAATCTCGAGGGCTACACCTATGCCTCACTCTTTTCCTTTGTGGCTTTGCTGGTGGCGTACGCCGTGTGCTTCCGGCGCCTGGCACGAATGCTCTTCGTTTTGCCATCCGTCGTCTTCATCTTCTCCACCCGGTCGCTCTCCGAGTACTTCATCATGGCCGTCGCCCTCTGGCTGGTCTCACTCGCCTCACCCGGTGACTCCACCCGGAGCGTCGAGCTGGTTGCGAGGCCGCATCCGGCCCGGCATGCCAAGAAGCCGAGCGGAGTTGGACGGAGCCTGCGCGTGGCGGTGGTCGTCGCGCCCGTCCTTGCCACCGGCGGCTTCTTGGTCTCGGCCCTCGTGACACCAGCTCCCATCAGCATCAGGATCGAGTCGGTGCAGACCAACGGTCAATTCCGCGCCATCTGGCAGATCAAAGCGGCGGTGACGAATTCGTCCGACAACACGATTACCCCGCACTTCGCAACCGATGCGTCGGGCTACATGACGACCTTTTGGAATCTCGTGTCCGGTCCGCGCACCCTGGCGCCCCGGAGCCACGGGGTGTACACCCTCGTCGCCCCGAACGTGGGCTCGATGCCCGGGGTCACACAGCCCTTCGTCCTGCAGGCCGTGACATCCTCGCCGCCCACTATGAGCTCGTCGGGACTCTTCACTCCGGAGTCATTCGACTCGTTCATCTCCCCCAGCTACGTCGACCACATCGTTCCTCTCGGCACCGGGGTGTCCTTGAGCGTCCAGCTTCGCTCACCCTATGGAGCCCCGGTGCGGCGCCGCCACGTCCCGGTGGCGCTCGGACAGGTCATTTACGGGCAGAACACCCTGATTCCCGGCGAGGCCCAGATCGACAACCGCGCCCCGGGTCGCTCGCCCGTCGTCGCGTACACCGACAGCGCCGGCTCCGTAACGTTCACCATTCGCGACTCGTACGTCCAAGGCGGGAACCCGCTGTACCTGCAGGCGTACGTCGACCCGGCTGACGGATTTCCGTACGGTTACTCGGAGGTGGTTTCCGTGCAGTGGTCACTCGGAAAGAAGAAGTAGTCGCCACACGACGAGTGGCCCCCTTCAGCGATGCCAATGGGAAAAGCACCGCGCCATCTTCCACCAGTTCGTGGTGACAACGGCGAAGTACGAAGGGAGGCTCCGCACCGTGAACGAAGCCGTTCCCTCCCCGACCCAGGCTCCCCAGATCGGTCTCGTCTGCCCTGGCGCTCCGAGCTGAACCACGTAGTCCCCTCGTGAGATCGACCAACTGTGGACGGTGATCGAAAGAGCCGGGCTGAAGCTGCCCCGCAGCACCGCCCCGGTTGCAGGATCGATCGCCTCGACGAGGAAATCGACCAGGGCACCCGTTCCCCGACCGATATGGATGCTGCACGTTGGCGTGGTGTAGATCACGATTTCCGCGCCTTGGGGAAATGAGCCTGCAGGGATCGTCACGGCCACTGAGGCGCCGTGTTCGGAGCCCGAAATGGTGCCTCCTGCGGACGTGACCGACTGGGCGGTGACCACGTCATAGAGACCCGGAGGAAAGCCCGCGGGCGGTCCGGGATTAGGTCCGTACCCACCCCAGTAGCCGAAGGCAGCCACCGGTGAGCCGAGGATGATCACGGCGCCGATGGCAGATGCCACCAGCGCCGCTCTGAACCGGGTGATCCTGCTCCGGGAGGCCTGACCGAGCGCTTCAACGGGATCCGCCATTGCTGTAAACCCCACTTCGTGTGGGCGCCTGCGAACCCCCACGAGCGCTTTGGGCAAGGTAGCACCCGACAGCCCGGGTGGCAACGAGGTTGTTCCCCGGGTGCAAGCCGGTTGCTCCCCCTGTTCGGAGCATTTCGTCGAAATACGGGTTTTTCCTGGGGATCTCGCCCGCCGCGCCGGGCCGGTGTCGACTCCGCCGGAGGTTTCGAAGTGATGGGAACGGGAATACAGGTTGGAGCGCCGAACTCTTGAACGGGCCGAGGAGTTGACAGCGGCCGTTAGAGCCGAGTTGTGCCCGACGAAGCTCAAGGAGGCCGGTGTCTGGACCCCTCATTTCACCGCTTGCCAGCACCGGCGCGCCTCGCCGCCCCAGGATCCGCCCGCTCCGCTCGCTGCTCCCTGACCGCTCGCTGCTCTCTCAGCGGTGGACCCGGGTATCGGCGGTGACCGCGGCAGCCATTGCCGCCACGTTCGCCATCGTGCTGTCAATGCTTCCCCTGGCCGCGCCCGTTGCGGCACAAGGCACCTGGACACTGGCACTCGGCTCGCCGAGCGGTGTCACCACCACCGGGTTCGTCGCGAACGGGACCGTCACCTCGGACGGGAACGCCGGTTTCGTCGTGGTCCTGGTCGTGCCGACCGGAACCCCTCTCACGACCAGCAGCCCCACCGCCGGCCTGGTGATCTACGGCGTGGCGGAGACCGGAACCCAAACGACGTCAATTCCGGTCGATCAGCTCATGCCCGACACCTCGTACACCTATGAGTTGTTGGCGATAGAAGATGACAACGCCGCCACGTTCACCAGCGTCGCCGGGACCATCACCACGTCGGCGCTCCCCACGAGCCCGGGCACACCCATCATTCCTCCTGGCCACCCTCCCTCCGTGGGGATCTTCGGCCTCTGCTCGAGCGATTCCGATCAGGGTTGCGTCAACGACATGAACGGCGTCCGGGCCGCTCAGGAGAACCTTGCGCCGCTATCGCTGCCGTTCAATTGGGCGACGCTCACGGGGCCCGAGCAGATGTTCGTCTGGGCCAACCTCGAGCGGACGAGCCGGGGCGAAGCGGCGATCCCCAACCTCGTCAACACCTACGACGCCGCCGTCGAGACGGGCCTCGCCGACGACGCCGACCCGAGCCTGAGCAATCTCCCCGGCGAGGCCGCGTCGATCTCGGCCGGGGCATACCCCAACGTCGCCAGCGCCATGTACGCCTGGCTCTACGACGACGGGTTCGGTGGGGCGAGCGGAGAGTGCACGGTACCCGACGCTCCGGGCTGCTGGGGGCATCGTGACACCATCCTGGCCGACGCAGCGACGCTCGGGAGCAATCCCACCGAGATGGACGCCGGCGACGGGATCGATGCCAGCGGCAGCGTCGAATACGACGTGCTTCTGGTCGCCGATCCCACCCCGACGGCGCCGGCCAACATCGTCCTCACGTGGGCCCAAGAGCAGCCGTTCCTTCTTTCGCCGCCCACCGGTGCGGTGATCGCCTCGGGCGCCACGCTGCCCAGTGGTCAGTCCATCGTCTCGCCCAATGCGCAATACGGGCAGTTCACGCTGAGCATGCAGACCGACGGCAACCTGGTCGAGTACAACAGTTCCGGCTTCGCCGTATGGTTCAGCGGGACTGCGGGCAATGCCGGGGCGTACGCGCAGATGCAAGGTGACGGGAACCTCGTCGTCTACTCGATCGCCGGCAGTCCGGTGTGGGCAAGCAACACGGTGGGCAACCCGGGCGCGTACCTCGAGCTCGCTCCAGATGGTGCGCTGGTCGTGCACAGTCCTACCGTCACCCCGTTGTGGAGTGGCAATTCGATCCTTGTCGAACGAGCCCAGCTGACGGACGGGCTCTTCTTGTCGTCCACGAGCAACGGGTACACGCTGATCATGCAGAACGACGGCAACCTGGTCGAGTACGACAGTGCCAATGTCGCCGTATGGTCCAGCGGAACTTCGGGCAATGCCGGCGCGTACGTGGTGATGCAAGGCGACGGGAACCTGGTCATCTACAACACTGCCGGCGGCCCGCTGTGGGCCAGCAACACCGTGGGCAACCCCGGGGCGTACCTCGAGCTCGGTCCCGACGGTGCACTGATCGTGCACGGCCCCTCCGGCACCCCTCTGTGGAGCGGCATTTCTCTACTGGTCCAGAACACCGAGCTGGCCAGTGGGTCCTCGTTGTCGTCCCCGAGTGGTGGCTACACGCTGACCATGCAGGCTGACGGCAACCTGGTCGAGACCACGAGCTCCGACGCCCCCATATGGGCCAGCGGGACTTCGGGCAATGCCGGCGCGTACGTGGTGATGCAAGGCGACGGGAATCTGGTCGTCTACAACACCGCGTCGAGTCCGTTGTGGGACAGCAAAACGGTGGGCAACCCCGGGGCCTACCTCGAGGTCGGTCCCGACGGTGCACTGATTGTGCACGGTCCCTACGGCACTCCTTTGTGGAGCGGCAATTCGGTAGCCGTCGAGAACACCCAGCCGGCCGGCGGGTTCTCGTTGTCGTCGCCCGGTGGTGGCTACACGCTGAACATGCAGCCCGACGGCGACCTGGTCGAGACCAACAGTGCGGGCGTCGCCGTATGGTCCAGCGGGACCTCGGGCAACCACGGGGCGTTCGCGGTGATGCAAGGTGACGGGAACCTGGTCGTCTACAGCGCCGCCGACGCTCCGCTTTGGGCCAGCGACACCGCCGGCAACCCCGGCGCGTACCTCGAGCTCGAGCCGAGCGGGAACCTCGACGTGTACTCCCCCAGCGCCGTGATTCTCTGGACTACCTGAGAGCGGTCGCCGGCGCGAGACCAGCTAACCTCCTCCCTCCATGAGAAGAGGACCCGCGCTGTCGCTCGGCGTCGCCTGCCTCCTCGGGGCGAGCATCCTGGCCGGGGGAACGAAGGGCGCGAGCGCGGCGGCGGCGCAACGGGCAAGGGCGGACGGCCACGTCACCGTGACGACCGCCCAGAGCGAGGTGACCGCCATCGCGCGGGTGCGATGGACGTCGAACGTCAAGATCAGCATGGACAACGGAGCCTGGACCTTCGCATCCGATGGCATCCCCCCGTCCCAGTTCACGGCTTCTCACTACGCCGTGCCGACCAACCCGCTGGATGTCAGCGCCGTCGGTGCCGGCGTCATCACCACGTCACAGGTGCTCCGGGACCAGAACTACTCGTTCACCCTGCCGACCACGCCGAAGTACTCGTCGACCACGACCACCAACCTCGGGGCCATCGGGGTCATGTTGGACGGGGCCGTCCTGTACAACCCCTACGAGGCCAACCGGACCACGGTGGCGACACATGACAACTTCTCGGCCACGCAGAACGGCACGACCGCGTCCTTCTTGGACTCGTGCGACGGCCACCCCGGGCCCGGGGGGCAGTACCACTACCACGGGCTCCCCGACTGCCTGGTCCAGTACGCCACGACGGGAACGAACGCGCAGACCACCTCGGTGACGTCGTTCTCCGGAACGAGGACGGCACCGGTGGCCAAGACCAACGCCACGGCAAGGAAGCCGGTGCTCGTCGGGTTCGCATTCGACGGCTACGGGATCTACGACAACATCGCCATGAACGGCAGGGTCATCGGCGTCGGGTCGCTCGACTCGTGCAACGGGATCTTCTCCCCCGTTCCCGGGTACCCCCACGGGGTCTACCACTACGTGCTGGAGAACGTGAAGTCGGACCGGTCCTCGCTCAACTGTTACCACGGCGTCGTCTCGTCCGCGTATACCCGTGCGCTGCAGAACTCGATCAATGCCGCCGCCGGCGGGAGTCCCCCGAACGGCGCGGGCTCGGGACCTCCGTCAGGCGCGGGCTCGGGACCTCCGTCAGGCGCGGGCTCGGGGCCTCCGTCAGGCGCGGGCTCGGGGCCTCCGTCAGGCGCGGGCTCGGGGCCTCCGTCAGGCGCGGGCTCGGCAGCTCTGCCTGCCGCGCCTCCCGCCGCGTCGACCGCGTCGACCGCGTCGACCGCGTCGAGCCTCGCCGCCAACCCGCAGGAGATCGTCCGCCTGACCTACGCCCTCGAGATGCTCGGCGACGGTGATCTCTGCTGACCGCGCCCGGCGGGCTACGGTCGGGGGATGGGCGAGCGCACGCTGGCGTGAAGGCGGGATCCACCCGTCGGTGGTACTGGCGCTTCCTGATGGTTCTCGGGATCGCGCTGGCCATTGACTTCCTGGTCGACGACAAGCTGCTCTTCGCCGGCCTGGCCCTCGTGTGGATCGGGGCCTGCGCCTTCACATTGCACCGGCTGAGGAGGGCCAGCCTGCCCTCAGGCGGTGCGGAAGGCTGAGGCCACCTCGGTCGAGCGCTTGGCGGCGTACATGGCGCGGTCGGCCCGGCGGATGAGTTCGTCCGCGTCGTCACCGGGGGCGGCGTGGGCGACACCGACGCTCACCCCCACGGTGTGGATCGCGTCGCCCCGGCATCGCACCGGGTCTTGGAACAGGCTGAGGATCCGCTCGAGGTAGGCATCCGACACGGAGCGATCCGTGAGGCCGTGCGCCAGGAGCACGAATTCGTCACCGCCGAAACGGCCGGCGGCGTCACCAGGACGGAGCCCACCGGCAAGCCGGCTCCCTATGACCCGCAGGACCTCGTCGCCGCGGTCATGGCCATGCAGGTCGTTGATCTTCTTGAACCCGTTGAGGTCCAAGAAGATCAGGGTCGGCCGGCGATCCGACCTCAGTGAGGCCTGCAGCTCGTTCATGAACGCCGTCCGATTGAGCAGGCCCGTCAGCCCGTCATGGGTGGCCTGGAACGCAATCTGGCGTTCGGCATCCTTGCGGCCGCTGATCTCGCGTACGACGCTGACCGACCCGAGGACCGTGCCATCGTCGTCGGCCAGCACGGAGACTGAGGCTTCGACCACGAGCTCGCGGCCGTCAAGGGCGCGCTGTAGCAGTTCGCCGTTCCACTGACCTTGGCTCGCCACGATGGCGGTGATCTCTTCGATGTTGGCGTTTCCTCCAGCATCGAACATATCGAGCAACTCGAGGAGCCCATGACCGATGGCGTCCTTCTCGGCGATCCCGTACAGCCTTTCCGCGGCCGGGTTGGCGAACGTCACCCGGCCGCGGGTGTCAGTGGCGACCACCGCATCCGACACGTGACGGAGCAGCTGGCGAAGGTAGCGCTCCTCCTCGGTGTAGAGGGTGTCCATTTGAGATTGCTCCCCCGTCTTGCCAGTTCTGCCCGCCCCGGTGAGCCTCCCCCGCGGTTGCTCGTTCGAGACCGGCCCAAGCATGCAGCGTTCAGGTCTCGGCCTGCCCAACGATTTCCCAACACCCGCTCAACCCGCATCGCCGCATCGCCTCATCTCATCGTGTGGGAGCCCGTCCGGCGAGTTCGACCCCGGGCGGTCTCGTACCATGCGGGGGTGCCGTCGGGATCCGGAGGGGAGGACGAGCTGAGGGGCATCTCACTCGAGGAGATAGAAGATGCGGTCGTCGACGGGGACAGCCCTATCTCCACCGGTACGGCGGCGGCGGCGCTGCGCCACCGGACGTTCCGCATCGTGTTCTTCGGCGCCTTCGCCTCGAACATCGGCTCGTGGATGCAAAATGTCGTCCTGGGGGCGTACGCCTACAACACGACCCACTCGAGCACCTACGTGGGCGTGATCATCTTCGCCCAGCTCGGCCCGGCGCTCCTGCTGGCCCCGGTCGGCGGCCTGCTGGCCGACAAGGTGGACCGCAAGAAGTTCCTCATTGCGCTCTCCCTCGAGCAACTCGTGTTCTCCATGGGAGTTGCGCTGGTCGTGCGGTCGGCGTCACCCTCCCACGTCCTGCTCGTGGTGATGGTGGTCATGGTGGGCGTGGGCAACGCCCTGTACGCGCCGACCTACTCGGCCATTTTGCCTGGTCTCGTCGGGCGCGCGGACCTGCCCGGTGCGATCTCCCTGAACTCGACCCAGATGAACTCGTCCCGCGTGATCGGTCCCATCATCGGGAGTGTCGGCTATCACCTCGTCGGCCCGGCGTGGGTCTTCACCGGCAACGCCGTCACCTACCTGTTCGTTGTCGGGGCGCTGTTGGCAGTCACGCTGCCCGTGCTCCCGGGGCCCGCCCGCCAGTCGGCCGGCCACTGGCGCGACCTTTGGGCGGGCGTGGCCACGGCCCGGGCGGACCGGGTGGTGGGTCGCTGCCTAGTCACCGTCTTCGTCTTCTCGCTGCTGGCGCTGGCCTTCATAGGCCAGATGCCCGTGGTGGCGGCGCACAACCTCGGCATCAATCCCAAGTCGTCCGACTACGGCCTGCTCTACGCCTGTTTCGGGACCGGCGCTCTCTTGGGCTCCATCTCGGTCGGCACCGTCTTCTCGCTGGTTTCCAAGCCGATGATCGTACGGGTGTGCCTCTTCGGGTACGCCCTGACTCTGACGGGCTTCGCCCTGTTGCGCCACGCGACGCCGGCCTACTTCGTGGTCGCGCTGGTCGGGGCGTTCTACTTCGCCTTCATCACCGCCCTCAACACGGCGCTTCAGGCCCGACTCGACGAGTCCGTACGGGGCCGGGTGATGGCACTTTGGATCATGGGATTCGGGGGGACGGTGGCGCTCGGAAACCTGCTCGTCGGGCCGGTGGTGGCCGCCGTCGGGATCACCGACGTCCTCTTGTTCGGGGCCGGGATCGCCTTGGCGCTCGTCTGGTACGCCGACGTGCGCCAGCCGGTGGCGCTTGCCGGTGAGCTCGGAACAGGGCTGGCCCAATAGGGCGCTAGCGAGACGTGTGTGACTCGATGAGGAGCCGTCCCGCCTTCGCTCCCTGGCTCATCGTCGAGCTGGCGGCGGGCATCCTGATGGCGGCGCTCGATCAGCTGAGACCTGGGCCGGGGCGGAGGCCGGCCCAATAGGCGTCACGGAGCTGCTTCTTGTAGAGCTTGCCGTTCTCGCCCCGTGGCAGCGCGTCGGTGAAATCGACCGACCGTGGGCACTTGTAGTGCGAAAGGCGAGCTCGGCAAAAGGACAGGAGCTCGTCAGCCAGCCAAGGACCGGGCACGACGCCCCCGGCCGGCTGCACCACGGCTTTGACCTGTTCTCCCATGTCGGGATCGGGCACGCCGATGACCGCCACGTCGGCCACGGCGGGATGCAACACCAGCAGGTTCTCGATCTCCTGGGGGTAGATGTTGACCCCGCCCGAGACGATCATGAACGTCTTGCGGTCAGTCAGATAGAGGTACCCCTCTTCGTCGAGGTGGCCGACGTCCCAAAGGGTGATCCACCCGCGTTCGTTGCAGGTCTCCTTCGTTTTCTCGGGATCGTTGTGGTATTCGAAGGCATTCGCCATGCCACCGAACCAGATGACCCCGTCCTCGCCAGCGGGCAGCTCGTTCTGCTCGTCGTCACAGATGTGGACCTCCCCCCAGACGGCCGGTCCCACCGAGCCGGGGTGGGCCAGGGACTGCGCCGAGTTGATCCACGTCATGCCGCCCCCCTCGGTGCCGGCGTAGAACTCCTCGATGATCGGGCCCCACCACTCGATCATGCGACGCTTCACCTCCGGAGCGCACGGGGCCGCGGCATGGACGACGGCACGCAGGCTGCTGACGTCGTGGGCCCGGCGCACGTCGTCGGGCAGCTTCAGCAGGCGCACGAACATGGTCGGGACGAATTGAGCATGGCTCACGCGGTGCTGCTCAATCAGGCGGAGGCACTCTTCGGGGTCGAAGCGCTCCATGACCACC
>Ga0182012_10007171_pt1 | contig 11196 bp, 8 predicted proteins | sample 612S2SmetaG_FD_120486 | JGI IMG/M metagenome (GOLD analysis project Ga0182012, IMG submission 120486) | Permafrost microbial communities from Stordalen Mire, Sweden - 612S2S metaG | ecosystem: Environmental > Terrestrial > Soil > Wetlands > Permafrost | place: Sweden: Stordalen | collected...
CATGCCGGGGTAAAGCTTGCCGAGATTCGCGCCAATGATTTCATGCAGGCGCACGTAAAGAACATTGTCCGGGCCGAGATCGGTAAACAAAGGCACCCAGTGCTTCAGGTCCGCCGGGACCTTCACGCGGGCATAGAGGCGCTGGTTGCTTTCATCCTCCAGCGGGAAAACAAGCGAGGTCGAAAGATTCGATAGAAAAGGGAATGCCTCGCCGGAATGCATCACCAGTGGCGTCAAACCGGGCGAAACTTGCTTGTCGAAAAAAGCGCCTGCTTCTTCCTTCTGAGTGGGTGTCAGTTCCTCAAACGTTCGCAGAAATACGCCGTGGCCGGCCAGGCCTGGGACGATTTGCTCGCTAAAGCAGACCGCTTGTTTATGCAGCGCGGGTACCAGGCGAATATTAATTTCCTCGAGCAGCTTTTCACGATCGGGCGTTAATGATTCGCGCAGCACGGCCACGCGCTTCATGAAAAATTCATCCAAATTCGAGGTAAAAATAGCCAGAAACTTCGCGCGCTCGAGCAAAGGATTACGGCCATCGAGCGCCTCGGCCAGAACGCGATCGTTGAACTCGAGCCAGCTTAAATCGCGATCAATCCACACTTCAGACAATTCGCTGGTGATTTCGTGGTTGAGTGCTCCGTCGTCGCCGATGGAGACGGCTCTGATTTGCTTTTGCGGGTGACTCGCGGGCATAATTTGCGCCTAAACGGAGAGTATGACCGGTCCGGAGAAGCGGATCAAATGAATATTTAGTTTCAGATTGAGGCTGCTTTTCTGTTGACAAGCAGTACTGTTTGCTATACAGTGTACTCAGTACAGTATGTAACGCACGGTATTTGCCTTAGGAGAGGAAGAACAATGAATCTGCTCAATCGTTATTTGCAAGCGGTCGCAAGGTTACTGCCCGGCGCACGCCGTGATGACATCATCGCGGAGTTGCGCGCCAACATTCTTTCGCAGTTCGAGGAAAGGGAAAACGATGCCGGGCGCGGCTTGACCGAACACGAACAAGTCGAGATCTTGCGCCGCTTCGGTAATCCCGCCATGATTGCGGGCCGCTATGGCGAACACAATTTTGGGCTGGCCTTCGGAAAGCAATGGATTGGGCCGGAGTTGTTTCCTTTCTACCGGACGGTTTTACTGATTAATTTAGCCATCAGCTTGATCGTGCTCGCCGGGGTCATCCCGTTGGTGTCGCATGCCGGCGGAGTAGCAATCACGCTGAGCCGCGTGCTTCCGCCGCTTCTCACGCAGTTCGTCATCGTCACTGGCATATTCATCATGGTGGAGCGCCATAAAGAGCAGCTGTTCAATAGTTGGGACCCGCGCAAGCTGCCGGCTGCGAAGGCGACCCCGGAGGATGGCCCCACGGGGCGAAACATTTTCAACTTCGTGTTGCTGGCGATGGGAACTTTGTGGCTGGCGCTCACCCCGAATTGGCCTTACTTAATGCTGGGACCGGGGGCGTTGTATTTGTCTCCGATTCCCATGCGGCTCATGCCGCAGTGGACTGAGTTTTATTGGGCCATCCTTATCTTGCTTGGCGCTCAACTGACGGTGAAGTTCTTCCACTTATTCCGCTGGCTGCCGCGCCAGCAAAGCCGGTTTATCGATTTGGGCCTCAAGATACTGGGCTTGGGCATCGCGGTTTTGTTGTTAACGCAGTATCCAAATTATGTTGTTTCGGCCAATCGGCCATTAGCGTATTGGGTGAATCTGAGTTTTTTGAGCTGCGTAATCGTGGCGCTCGGAATCAATTTGTGGGGCACGGTGCGGCTGCTTGTTTCGCTGCGGCGTGAGCGCGCACAGATGGAGCCGGCGGCGCAGCATTAATGCGAATGTTGCGAGACCGCCATCCAAACTGGCGGCTGCGCCATGCACTCGGTTGCGGCGTGGGAGCGTGAGCCACCTAAATTAGCGCTCCTCCCGCCGCTACGAGAAAATCTCGCTCTTCGTCAGCACAATTCCCAACTCCCGTAACTCCAACTGCTCCACCTCGTGCAATCCGTCGTCGCCGTAAACCAGCAACTTCCGGTCCTCCGGATCAGCCACCCAAATGTGCGCCACCCCCCAGCGCCGGTACTCATCCAGCTTCGGCACCACATAGCCAATGCGGTCGTCCGGCGAAAGCACCTCAATCGCCGCCAGCGGCGGATGATCCGGCACCTCGCTGGCTGGTTCGGACGCAAAAACAGCGACGTCGGGAATCCGGTAGCGCGTTGGAGTAACTTTGTGCCGGACCTCCGGAATGACAAAAATTCCTGTGGCGCCTTCAAACTGGCTGAGCAGATAGATGAACCGGCCTTGCACCCTGCCGTGCGATTTGTTACCCATGTTGCGCTCTACAAGCTCGCCGTCTAAGTACTCGCGGTCCGAGCCATCAAAAACTGTATGGAGATATTCTTCAACGCTCAACGCAGTTTTCGTGCTCATGCCTTCACGGTAGCAGACAAATGAGCGCATCGCCAGACTACGCCGGCCAAGCCCGTGCTGTGCCAAATTCGGCTTTCCTTCTCTCACCCAGCAGCCGCAAAATATTACCTCCGAGGATCATACTCTCTTCAGCCGGCGGCAGCCCCACAAGCTTTATCTTCTGCAGTTCGACCCCCGGATGGAGCCAAGGTCCATCTGAACCGAACAGCACCTTCCGCGCGCCCGCTCGTTTGACCGCTTGCACAAGGTAATCGAAATGCCTGACCGATGAAGTATCGCCATACACTCTCGGGAAGCGCACCATCTGATCGATCACCTGCTGATGCGTCTTCCAATCTCCGGCAAAACTCCCCAGGTGAGGAATGATGAAATCCACATCCGGATATTCCGCGGCGAACATCTCAATCACGTGTGCTTTACCGCCCACGTCTACAAGTATCGGCAATTTAAGCCGCCGGGCGGTATCGCAAACCTCGCGCGTCGGCATGGCTTCGAAGCCGCGAACCTTGATGCCGCGAAACCCCCAACTCTTAACCGCCCGTTCCACCATCTGATAGATACGTCCCGCATCACGCATCGGATGTACAAACGCAAACCCGATCAGCCGGCCCCGATGTCGCGCTACTATCCGCGCCAGTGCCTCATTGGCCTCCGCGTAGTCGGTGTGAAAAGCCGGGAAGACAACCGTCTTCTGAATGCCGGCCGTTCGCGCGCGTCGCAGATAAGGCTCGAGCCGGGCCACGGTGTTCCAGGGCGCGGTGAGCAGATCGCCTTTCCCGGCGTGACAGTGGCAATCCACAATTATCGGGTCTGCTCTCCCATAGCCGCCAGAAACCAGATGCTGGTATCGATTCCTTTGAAGAAATTCGGCAAATCGGACAACTCCACGGCTGCCGGCCACTACCCGGCGGCGCTCCTCCATTGCCACGCGGCGGTCCGCTGAACCTTTTCAAACCCCTTCGGACTCAACGCCGCTGCCACCAGCGCCATCGCGTCTTCACGCTGTACGCTATTCATGTCCTTCAAACTGATCCCGCCGCGCCGCACCATCATCACCGGAAAATTCGACCAGCGTTTGCGCTGCTCCTCATCGTTGAACGAAAACTGCACCGCCTGCCGTTGTTTTTCGTTCAACGCCGCCAGAAACCGATTGGCGGCGCTCACCATTTTCGAAGTCGCCGTCTGCGCCGCTAAACTCAGCGGCAAGCTCAGTAAAACCAATAAACAAACCACCCGCACTCTTCTCATACACGTATAACCGTCATCCTCGCAGTGTTTCAGTCACCGTCGGCCCAACTTTATATTTAGCTTATTATCAATAACTTACGGCCTTCCTTTCATTGCCGCCATTATCCCGCCTCCTAAACTGCGGCCAGAAAGGTATTCTATTTATGCAAAAAGTCAGGCAAATCACAAGCGAGCAAAACTCACCGGCAGTGGCCGTGCTCCGCCCATTCTTCGCCGCCCCAAAAATCGCTCGAAAAAACCTCCTCTCTCGCCCCTCAAAAAATCGATTCATTCCCGCGCCTCGCCTAATATTATTTATAGGCGGGAATGAATCGCCCTTTTTCGCCTCCTGCGCCTCGCGAAAAAACCCCTCCTACTCACGCGCAAAATCCTACCAATTCGCTTTTTGTTCGCCTATAATACCAGGTGTGACTTACGTCGAGCTGCATGGCCGCTCCGCCTTCTCTTTCCTCGAAGCTTCTGGGCTGCCCGAAGACCTCGCCGCCCGCTGCGCGCATTTCGACCAACCTGCCATGGCCATCACCGACGCCCATGGCGTCTACGGCGCGCCGCGCTTCCACCAAGCCGCCAAGAAACTCGGCATCCGCGCGCTCATCGGCGCGGAAATCAACGCTTCCGAACACTACCGCTTCACCCTTCTCGCCGAAAATCAAACCGGCTATCAGAACCTCTGCCGCCTCATCACGCGCACCAAACTGCGCGCCGGCAAACCCGGCAAACCGGAATATCCTTTCGCCACCGACGAAGAATTCGCCGCCCATTCGCAAGGCCTCGTCTGTCTCACCGGCGGTGACGAAGGCCCTCTCGCCGCCATTTATAGTCAACCAGTTCAAGCACAAGAAACGCTCGAACGTATCACGCGCCTCTTCGGCCCGCGCAACGTTTTTGTCGAGCTCCAGCGCCACTATCGCCGCGATCAGGAAGCGCGCAATCAGTCGCTCGTCCAACTAGCTCGCCGCCTTCACCTTCCCTTGCTCGCCACCAATGGCGTTACCTACGCAACCTCCGATCGCCGCAACCTGCAGGACGTTCTCACTTGCGTGCATCACAAAACCACTCTCAACGAAGCCGGCACCCTGCTCAACTTCAACAGCGAGCGCTACCTGAAAACCAGCGCTGAAATGCAAAGTCTCTTCGCGGACTTGCCCGACGCGTTCAGCAACACCTCCGAGCTAGCCAATCGCCTTCAATTCACTCTGCACAATCTCGGCTATGAGTTCCCGCGCTATCCCGTGCCACCCGGCGAAAGCGAGATGTCGTATCTCCGCCAACTAGCCGATCAAGGTGCGCGCTGGCGCTATCAGCCCTATCACGAAAAAGCTCAACGGCAGATCGCTCGCGAACTCGATATGATCGAAAAGCTCAAACTCCCAGGCTATTTCCTCATCGTTTGGGACCTGATCGATTTCTGTCGCCGCGAAAAGATCCTCGTCCAAGGCCGAGGCTCAGCCGCCAATAGCGCTGTCTGCTATGCCCTCGGCATCACCGCCGTCGACCCGGTCGGCATGGAACTCCTGTTTGAACGTTTTCTCTCGGAAGAGCGCGGCGAAATGCCCGATATCGATCTCGACCTCCCAAGCGGCGACCAGCGTGAGCGCGTCATCCAACACGTCTATCAAAGTTACGGCCCGCTCGGCGCGGCCATGACCGCCAACGTCATAACCTATCGCGGACGCTCAGCCGTGCGCGACGTCGGCAAGGTCCTTGGCTTCAGTGAAGAGCAGCTCACCAGTCTTGCCAATCGCATGGGTCACTTCGAATGGCGCGATCCCAACGACACTCTCGAAAAGCGTTTCACCGATCAAGGCTTCAATCTCAAAGATCCGCGCATTCATCAGTTCTTCTCACTCACCGCCGAAGTACTCGATCTCCCACGCCACCTAGGTCAGCACTCCGGTGGCATGGTTGTCTGTCAGGGCCAACTCGATACCGTCGTCCCTCTCGAACCTGCAACCATGCCAAACCGTACTGTCATTCAATGGGACAAAGACGATTGCGCCGACCTCGGAATCATCAAAATCGATCTCCTCGGCCTCGGCATGATGGCGGTTCTCGAAGACACCATCACCATCATCAAGCAGGATTACGCGGAAGAAGTTGACCTGGCGCACCTGCCGCCCGATGATCCAGCCGTTTACTCTTCTCTGCAGAAAGCCGACACGATTGGCCTCTTCCAGGTGGAAAGCCGCGCCCAAATGTCATGCTTGCCGCGCATGAAACCGGCGAAATTCTATGACATCGTTGTGCAAGTCGCCATCATTCGTCCGGGCCCGATCGTCGGCCAAATGCTGCATCCCTATTTGCGCCGTCGCCAGGGAATGGAAGAGCCTGTCTGCCTGCATCCCTCGCTCGAACCGGTGTTAGCTCGCACTCTCGGCGTGCCGTTGTTCCAGGAGCAACTCATTCGCATCGCTATGATCGCCGCCGGCTTCACCGGCGGCCAGGCGGAAGATCTGCGGCGCGCCATGGGCTTCAAACGTTCGGAAAAACGCATGCGCGAAGTGGAGGTGAATTTGCGCGCCGGGATGGAGAACAACGGCATAACCGGCGAAACACAAGACCGCATCGTGCAAGCCATCTCCTCGTTTGCGCTTTATGGCTTTCCTGAATCGCACGCCGCCAGCTTCGCCCTCATCGCCTATGCCAGCGCCTTTTTGAAGTGCCATTATCTGGCTGCCTTCACTGTAGCCATGCTCAACAATCAACCCATGGGCTTCTACTCGCCGGCCACTTTGGTGAAAGACGCCCAACGCCATGGCCAGCGTTTCCGCCCGGTCGATATCTTGCGCTCCGATTATCGCTGCACGGTTGAATCCGACGGCAAAAGTAAATACGTGCGCCTCGGCTTTAACTACGTGCGCGGCCTTAACTCCGCTACCGGGCAGCATATTGAAGCTGAACGCCGCCTTGCGCCTTTCAGCAGCATGCGAGATCTGGTTCGCCGCGTTCCCGCATTACGCAAAGATGAGATTGCCGCCCTCGCCGAGTTAGGTGCGCTCAATGTACTCCCCAAAGAGAAGACTGACCGTCATCGCCGCGGCGCTCTTTGGCAATCGCAACTGGCCCTCCAGCCGGTAGGTGAGTTATTGGAGCCGGCCGTTGACGATGGCGTCGCGTCGCCACTCTCTCCCATGACTGACCGTCAGCGCACCTATGCCGATTTCTCCAATAGCGGCCTCACCATCGGCAAGCATCCTATGGCTCACCATCGCGCCTACATGCACTCGCTCGGAGTCATGGATGCCGCCACCGCTAAGGCACAACGCGATGGCTTGGTGCTCACTGTCGCCGGCTGCGTCATCACCCGCCAGCGCCCCGGCACCGCCAAAGGATTTGTATTTCTGAGTCTCGAAGATGAGACTGGCGTGGTGAACATCATCGTTCAACCTACCCTCTTCGACCGCTACCGCGACGCCTGCTCCACCTCACCCTATGTAATCGTAAAAGGCGTTCTGCAAAGCCAAAGCGGCGTTGTCTCCGTAAAAGCAGCCGAGGTTCACGAACTCCAATTCACCCAATCCGCCGTCCTACCCTCGCACGACTTTCATTAGAAAAACTGACTCACCTTCACCGCAAACCCGGGCAACACGTCGTCGCCTTTTAACATGGCAATCCGCCCGGCCTCATACACATGAACATCCTGCGACCGGGGATAGATCACCCAAACTTGTTTGGCGCCCGCGTTCAAGTATTGCCACACCTTGATTTCGAGTTCTTCCGCCGCATCCGATGGCGACACAACTTCCACCGCTAACTCCGGCGCGCCTTCAAAATAACTGTCCTCCGGAGTCTCCTGTATCCGCGCTTTGCTCAGCACTGAAACATAGGGCTGCCGGATCGTCAACGGTGCGCGCGAAAGAACATAACCGGCTTCCATAAACGCCTCGCGCAGTCCTTCCTTCTGAAGAAGATCATGCAACGCTACAAACACAGTACGCGCAAGCCGGCTATGTGCCGATTTTGGTGGTGGCAAAGTAATCAATTCCCCCGCGTTCATCTCATGGCGTGCGCCATCGCCGGGCAAGCGCGCAAAATCCTCCAACGTCAGCGGCGCGGAAGTTACGGTAGCCATGTCCACATTGTAGCCGTCCGCCAAGCCCACAGTGTAAATTGAAAACACTGCCTCGGGTTTATAACTATGGATCGCCGCCAATTCTTCTCCGCCTCTTCGTTTGCTGGAATCGCCGCGCTAAGCCGCAAGAAAAAGAAGAAAAGCAAAGCCGCGCCACCCGCCGAGCAGCCACCCAATCGCGTGCAAATTGCCGCCGGCGTATTAGACGAAGTGGGCATTCCCGAACTCCAAAGCCGCCAGCGCCAGAAGCTTCTCACCGCCGAGCACATCACTGAAATTTATCTCGCCCGCATCGAAGCCATCGATCGCAATGGCCCGGCGCTTCGCTCCATCATCGAGATCAATCCCGATGCTTTAGCCATCGCCCGCGCTCTCGATGCCGAATTCAAAACCAAAGGCCCCCGCACGCCCCTTCATGGCATGCCCGTGCTGATTAAAGACAACATCGATACCGGCGACAAAATGCAGACCACCGCCGGCTCGCTTGCTCTTGCCGGCAAGCCCGCTGCGGCTGATTCCTGGGTGGCCGCGCGCCTGCGCGCCGCCGGGGCCGTGATCCTTGGCAAAACGAATCTCAGTGAGTGGGCCAATTTCCGCTCCAGTCATTCCTCCAGCGGTTGGAGCGGCCGAGGCGGTCAAACCAGAAATCCTTACGCCCTTGACCGCAATCCCTCCGGCTCAAGTTCGGGCACCGCCGCGGCGATTTCATCCAGTCTTGCCACAGCCGGCATCGGTACTGAAACAAATGGCTCCATAGTGAGTCCTTCTTCTATGTGCGGCATCGTTGGCATTAAACCGACACTTGGCCTTGTCAGCCGCGCCGGCATCGTCCCCATAGCCCATAGTCAAGACACTGCCGGCCCCATGGCACGCAGCGTTTGGGATGCCGCCCTGCTGCTGGGCGTGTTAACTGGCGTTGATCCTCGCGATTCCGCCACCCAGGCAAGCGACGGCAAAGCGTTCCCCGACTATACGCGCTTTTGCGATTCAACGGGATTACGCGGCGCGCGCCTCGGGGTTGCTCGCCAATATTTCAATATCAGCCCCGCTGTCACAGCCGTCATGGAGAGCTGCATCGCTCTGCTGAAACAAGCCGGCGCAGTGATTGTCGACCCTGTCGAATTCGCCGGCTTTGAAAGCTGGGGCCAAAACGAGTTCACCGTCCTACTTTACGAATTCAAAGCCGATCTCAATGCCTATCTGTCCGGCCGCGACGCAACTGTCAAATCGCTGGCCGATTGCATCGCGTTTAACAATACCAATCGAGCAGCCGAAATGCCTTATTTTGAGCAGGACATCATGGAGCAAGCGCAAGCCAAAGGGTCGCTGACGGATAAGGCGTATCTCGACGCTCTCGCCACTAACCTTAAGCTCAGCCGGACGGAGGGCATTGACGCGGTGCTTACCAAGAACAATCTCGATGCCATTGTGGCGCCCACCGGCAGTCCCGCCGGACTCACTGATTGGATCAATGGCGATCATGACAGCGGCGGTTGCTCGTCACCCGCCGCGATAGCAGGTTACCCGCACATTACCGTGCCAGCCGGATCCGAGTTTGGCCTCCCCATCGGCATTTCTTTTTTTGGCGCCGCCTGGAGTGAACCGAAACTGATCAAAATCGCCTATGCCTTTGAACAAGCCCGCAAGGCGCGCCGCAAACCCGAGTTCTTACCAACCGTGAACTATCATGCCTGAACAACATCGACTGGTCATTCTGGGTGGGGGCTTTGCGGGGCTATATGCCGCGCAGGCCCTTAAACGTGCGCCACTCGACATCACTCTCATCGACCGCCACAATTACCATCTCTTTCAACCGCTGCTGTATCAAGTGGCCACGGGCTCGCTGTCTCCCGGCGAAATTGCCGCGCCCATTCGCGCCGTTCTCAGTAATCAGCGGAACGTGCGCGTGTTGCTAGGTGAAGCAGTCGATATCGACCCGGGCAGCAAGCAGATCGTCCTCAAGGACGGCGCTGCAATTCCCTATGACTCATTGATTGTCGCCACGGGTTCACAGGGCAGCTATTTCGGGCACGATGAGTGGAAATCCTGGGCTCCCGGACTAAAGACAATCGAAGACGCCACCATGATCCGCCACAAGATTCTGCTGGCGTTTGAAGCCGCTGAGCGCACCGAAGATCCGGTAGAACGCTGTAACTGGCTGACATTCGTCATTGTGGGCGCGGGACCAACCGGCGTGGAACTAGCCGGCGCGCTGAGTGAAATCGCCAACGAAACACTCAAGCACGATTTCCGGTCGATTAGCTCGAAAGACGCCCGCATCATCATAGTGGACGGCGGCCAGCGTGCCCTGGCGACCTATCCGGAGGACCTGTCGAAACGCGCCGAAAAGCAGCTTACGCGGCTTGGCGCGCGGGTTCGCACAGGCGTTATGGTTACCGGTGTTGACGAAGATGGCGTCACGCTGAAGACGGCTAGCGGCGTGGAACGCATCGCATCGCACACGGTGATTTGGGCGGCCGGAGTTGCGGTAACGGAGTTCGCGCGCACGCTCGCCAAGAGGACAAACGCAGAAACGGACCGCGCTGGGCACATCAAGGTTGCACCGGATCTTACTGTGCCCAATTTCCCCGATATCTACATCGTCGGCGACTTAGCCTTGGTTAATGGCAAGGACGGCAAACCGCTACCCGGCGTCGCGCAAGTTGCCATGCAAACTGGCTCGTATGCCGCCCGCGCCATTGAGCGGAAAGCCGCCGGAAAGGAAGCGTTGCCGCCTTTCTCTTATTTCAATAAGGGCGACCTGGCGGTTATCGGGCGAGCCGCCGCGGTCGCCAGTATTTTCGGCGTTCACTTGTCGGGGTTTCTGGCCTGGCTCGTCTGGCTTTTCATCCACCTGATGTACATCGTCGAATTTCAGAGCCGCATTCTTGTTCTAATTGAATGGGGCTTCTTGTATCTCACATTCAATCGCGGCGCTCGTCTTATCACCGGAGTTGCGGCTAATAAATCCATCGGCAAGCCAGAGCCGCTGGAGAATCTTGGCGAGTAACGGCGTGCTAGAACTTCTCATCTCCGGTCCCGACGGCTCTCCGGCGCGGGTAGAACTGCGCAAAACGCCGACCACACTGGGCCGATCGGTGGACAATGATCTGGCCTATCCGCACGACCCGTGGCTTTCGCGATATCACCTGTCTTTTGAGCAGCGCGAAAAAACCTGGTGGATTCGCGATTGCGAGAGCCGCAACGGCACCATGCTGAATTCGGCCGGCATCAAAGCGGCAAAGCCCATCAAGGCAGGCGACAAAGTTTTTGCCGGACACCTCACGATCGATGTTCGAGAGCGGCCTTCGGAAGTGGCGCGCCCGGTGATCTCCTTCGTGCCGAAAGAAGACTCGGACCGCAGCACACACGAAGCCACGTTCTTTACCAACCTGAACAAGGTATTAGACAAGACTGCCGAACCGCGGCAAGCGCGCGAG
>Ga0182012_10007172_pt1 | contig 11196 bp, 8 predicted proteins | sample 612S2SmetaG_FD_120486 | JGI IMG/M metagenome (GOLD analysis project Ga0182012, IMG submission 120486) | Permafrost microbial communities from Stordalen Mire, Sweden - 612S2S metaG | ecosystem: Environmental > Terrestrial > Soil > Wetlands > Permafrost | place: Sweden: Stordalen | collected...
AGCGTCACGTCATTCTTGGCTTCGAACGACACGAGATCATTCGCGTAGCCAGTACTAGTGCGTTTGCCATTGTGTCCGCTGATTCCCGTTGGTTGGAAACCTAGTGAGGTAGAAGCCCCCATATCGAGATAGAAACCCGAAACGGGCTTGGTCACCACCGAGGGCGACACAACATTTGTTGCAAGTAGGTCCCAGGGTCCAACAGTGAGGACGGCTACCGCCGAGGCAGCGACCACAATGACGCCCGCACCCAAAAACAAGGTCCACCGAGACATTACGAGCCCTTAGTGCTGAAGGAACTCGGCGCCATCCAAAATCTCAACTGTGTGCCCAAGAATTCGTTGAATGTCGTGCGGCTTCTTTGGCCTGCACCAGCCAAAACCTCAGGTACTTTCGGCGTTGACGTAGCGAAGGAAGTCACTGATAACCCCAAAACGGGATTAAGGCCAATACACGAGTTAGATAGTCGCGTCGATACTCGTAGGCGCACCGGACATATCTCACCAGACCACCCGCATCTCAAGCACACTGACTCTCTGTCAGCGAAGGAGGAAGCGAGGTTTAGACGTCCACACGTGATTGTACCACCGAACGCCTTTTCCGACTCCGTCGTCGAGACGAGTTGACTTCCCCTTCAGAGACACCATCGACCTTGATCTCGACGAAGGATCGGACTCTTTAGCGAAAGGCCGATTGCACTTCTGATGAGATGAACCCAACGTGATCGAGGTCAACCATGTCGAGAATTTGAAGATAGATGCGAGTGACGCCCAACTGAGCGAAAGTGTCTATCTTTTCGAGGATTTCGGAAGGACTACCGGCGAGTCCGTTCTCCTTGAGTTCAGCAACGTCGCGACCTATCGACGAGGCACGCCGTGCAACCGCATGGTCGTCGCTTCCTCCACAAACCACGAGCGCCACCGAGCGCAGCAGTGACGTCGGTTCGCGATTGGCCTCTCGACACGCATCATCGACTCGCTGAAACTGGGTTCGACAAGTCTCAAGAGACGCAAAGGGGACGTTGTACTCGTCCGCGAATCGAGCCGCGAGACGAGGTGTTCGCTTTGCGCCGTGGCCGCCCACGATGATTGGGGGGCGTGGCTTCTGCACCGGCTTGGGGAGTGCAGGGCTCTCTTTGAGATCGTAGTGAGTGCCCGAGAACGAAAAAGTACTGGTGAGCGGTGTTGCCCACAGTCCAGTGATAATTGCCAGCTGTTCTTCAAGTTTGTCGAACCGCTCGGCGAGACTTGGAAAGGGGATTCCGTAAGCGAGGTGTTCTTCCTCGAACCAACCGGCGCCTAGGCCGAGTTCGACTCGGCCAGCGCTGAGATCATCGACTTCGGCGACGCTGATGGCGAGCGGCCCGGGAAATCGAAACGTCGCCGAGGAGAGAAGCGTCCCCAGACGTATTCGCTTCGTATCACGCGCAAGAGCGGCCAAGGTGACCCACGCATCACTTGGTCCGGGCAGTCCACTGACCGCGCCCATCTTGAGATAATGGTCCGAGCGAAAGATTGCGCTGAAACCACCTTCTTCAGACGCCAGAGCTAGAGCCAAGATCTGCTCGTAGGACGCCCCTTGTTGAGGTTCACAAAAGATTCGTAGGTCCATGGTGACATATCTCCCGGTGATTAATGCTGTGGCTCGTTTATCGACGACGTTGCGACAGTGTAGACATATGCGGCGAAGGCCGGTAGGAATGGAGGGAATGACCGGGTACTTTCATTTACCTGAACTACTTCGAGATGGAATCGAGGCTGGGCGACCAAGCATGGGACCGCCACCTGGCTCATTGTCACGAAAGCGACGAGCGCGACGTCAATAGGCCAGAGAGAAAGGTACCCAATGTCTGCACGGTACGACGTCATCGTCATCGGAGCCGGTCTCGCGGGACTGAGTGCAGCGGTCCAAGCCACGCAACTCGGCGCGAGCGTTCGAGTACTGGAGTCCCACGAACTCAGCGGACGCGCTCAGAGCGAAGAACGCCGAGGCTTTACATTCAACCGTGGTCCCCACGCGTTGTTCAACGATGTTGAAGCTAAGGATATCCTCGAGAAACTAGGCGTGTCCTTCACAGGATCTACGAAATCACTCCGTGGCGCGAAAGCGCTCTATCGCGATGAACTTCACGTACTCCCACTTTCGCTAACGACAATTCTTCGAACAGACCTCCTCGAAGGCGCTCATCGTCTCTCGTTCGCACGCTTCATGACAACACTGCCCACGTCCGCGCGAGCTGCCTTCATCCTCGTCGACGTCTTTGGCGAGAGCTACTCCTCGGTTGCAACGCACCTCGGTCGGAGCGAAGCATCGTGCCGACAACTAGTTCACCGAGCGCGAGCGGCTGTTCGTGGGTCGGACGTGTCGTCGCTGAGGCCAATGGACAGCGGACTGTTGGAGCAACTTGTGGACGCCCTGGTAAGCGGCGACGACGATCAACTCATTACGCTCCTGTCGCCCGATGTCGTGTTGACGAGCGACGGAGGGCTTCATCGCCGAGCGGCGCGTCGACCGGTCCTCGGACGCGAACGCGTTGTTCGTTTCCTCACCAATCTCTCCCGACGTGAGCCTGAGGCCAGCGCACTCGTCGGTAGTGTCAATTTCGGCGCCTGCCTCTACATTGAATCGACGAAGGGACCACTTTTGCTCGCCGGTTCAGTGCGCGGATCCACGATTGCACACATCAACCTCGTCATGAATCCCGACAAACTTCAAGGAGCAGATCAACCTCGGCTGATCGTCTGAACAGGCGCAGAAGTCATCGAATATTTTGACCGACAATCCGAAGTCACTTTTGCCCGGTCGAACCAAAGTGGTGTCCTTCAGTTGAGCTTTGACGCGTTCAATTTCGCCGCGGCGCGGACGAGAGCCTTCAGCGCCGTGGCATTGATCTTGTCGCCTTCATGAAAATCGATGGCTCGACGTAGGTTGCCCTCGAGGCTTGAATTGAAAAGACCCGAAGGGTCCTCCAGGAATGCACCTTTCGCGAAGGTCAATTTCACGGCGTTCTTGTAGGTCTCGCCGGTACAGATGATTCCGTCCCGAGACCACACCGGAACATTCCACTTCCATTCCTCGATGACCTTGGGGTCGGCCTTAGTGATCGTCGCGCGAAGTCGAGAAAGCATTTCGCCACGCCAGTCACTCAATTCCTTGATTCTCGCGTCAATCAACTGTGATGGCGTGTTGCCTTTAGTTGGGGACTTATTCATGGCCATCAACGTACACGATGACGAGGCTGGCCTGTATTGATCTAGATCGCACTATGGAAGCTGAATACCTCAAACCGATCGGGAGGTTCCGCACTAGTGCCAGTGAGTCCGCGCGGGGCATGGCAACACGGCCCTGGGTCAGCGTAGGGTCGCTGCTGAATTCGAGCTCAACGCGTCGGCGAGCACGCGTGCGGTCGTCAGCGTGGGGAGATCCGCAAGTTCGTCGGCCTGAAGCTGACAGCTGAAACCATCCATGACGACGAGACCCTGGCGCGCCTTCTCCTTGATGCTCGGAAGAAAGCGGTCCTCGGCGATCCTTCTGGAGATCGCGTCGTGGTCCTTGTGAAATCCGAACGATCCCGCCAGACCGCAGCAACCAAGATCGAGCACCTCAACCTCGAAGCCCAACTGGGACAGGACCGCGACGTCGGCACCTGATCCGCTCAAGGCTCGCTGGTGACAGTGCGGATGGATACTCACGTGTCCCGTGAGGGGTGCGCCCTCGTAGCGCCACGACGTTCGCACGAGATGTTCGGTGAGACTGCAGCTGAGTCGAGCGAGTTTGGCAGCGCGAACATCGTCGGGCAAGAGTCCGATGAACTCGTCGCGAAAGGTCGCGAGGCAGCTCGGTTCGGGTACCACGACCGGCAGGTCTCGATCGAGGTATTCCTCCAGTGAATTGAGGACCTTGCGCGCTGTCGCACGGGCGAGGTTCAACATTCCCGAGTCGTAGAGGGGTCGACCGCAGCACGCCCAGTCCTTCGGTACCCCGACTGTCTCGCCTATCGACTCGAGCACGTCAACCGTGGCGTTTCCTCGCTCGGGAAGATACACGTCGGTAAATGAATCCGGCCAGACGATGACCGTGGGTTCGCTCTGGCTCGGCACAGGCCGCGCCCGAAACCGTCGGCGAAACGTCTCATTGGCGAAACGTGGGATGGACCTTGATGTACTGATGTTCGCGACACGCTTGAGGATTCCACCAATGACCCGGTTCGAGAGCAGTGCGTTCGCCAGTCGTGGGACCTTCGACGCGAAGCGACCCGTCCACGTTATGAACCCCAGAGCGTACGCCGAGATCGGTCGAAGTCGACGGGCGTAGTAGTGATGAAGGAACTCAGCCTTGTAAGTCGCCATGTCCACTTGGGTCGGGCAGTCTGACACGCATCCCTTACAGGACAGGCACAAGTCCAGGGATTCCGAGACGTCGCGATTACGCCACGTCTCGGCGGTGACCTCCCCCTGGAACATCTCGACGAGGAGTTTCGCCCGACCACGCGTCGAGTGTCGTTCGTCGAGCGTCGCGCGATACGAAGGGCACATAACACCCGCGATATCACTTCGACACTTGCCAACACCTACGCATCGTTCCGCCGCCTTTTGAATCGAACCCTCATCCTCGGCAAAGGAGAACTTGGAAGTCACGAGCAATGACGTGCGATATCTGGGTCCATATCGAATATTGCTGTCGAGCGGGAACGGATCGACGAGCTTTCCGGGATTCATCCGGCCCTTGGGGTCCCACGTCGCCTTGAATCGCCGAAAGGCCTCCATCATCCGCGGGCTGTACATACGAGCAAGTAGCTCGCCACGACTCTGCCCATCGCCGTGTTCGCCCGAGATGGATCCGCCCAGGCTCACGCACAAGTCCGCGGCGCGCTCGACGAAAGAGCGGTACTTCTGTAACCCTTCGATGCTCGAAAGGTCGAAGTTGTTTCGCGTGTGCACGCAGCCTTGTCCGAAATGGCCGTACCAGGCACCCTCATAACCGAACTCCGCCCAGAGATCGCGAATACCCCGAAGGTACCGACCGAGGTTCTCGGGCGCCACCGCAGCGTCTTCCCAGCCTTCGTAATTAACGGGAGCCCCCACCGGCCGCGCAGTCGCTCCCAGACCTGATTCACGGATCTTCCAGACCTTCTCTTGATCGGTCTCATCATGAAGGATCACCGCGTGCGCTCCGTCAGGAAGACTGTCGAGCACTGCCTGGGATTTCTCGCGTGCGGTTGCCTCGGTGTCGGCGCCCACTTCGGCGAGCAGCCATCCCCCGCCTGGTGGCAAGAGTTTGATGTTCTCAAGGTTCATCTGCTTTGTGCGCATCTGTTCGACGAGACGCACGTCAAAACCCTCGAGTCCAATGAGTTCGTGACGCAAGAGGGTCGGCACGTAGTCCGCGGCTTCGTAGATGTCGCCAAAACCTACGACGACGAGACTTCGACATTTGGGCCACGGCGCAAGCGAAACGGAAATCTCGGTGACGAGCCCGCACGTCGACTCGCTTCCCACGATGGCTCTCGCCAGATGGAAGCCGTTCTCGGGCAAGAGCTGGTCGAGGTTGTAACCCGATACCCGTCGCGAAATAGCCGGGTATCCCGAGCGAAGTTCGTCGACGAACTCGTCACGCAACGAAACAAGCTCACGCACGATTCGGGCCTGGTCTCCGCCACTGCGGGTCAGCTCCTGTAGACGAGCCTCATCGCAGGCACCGAGGACGATTCGTTCTGACTCGTAGGTGATCACGACCACCTCATCGACGCAGTCCACCGTCTTGCCGGTGTAGAGACCGTGGGGACCACACGAATTGTTTCCCACCATGCCCCCGAGGGTGCACCACGCGTGCGTCGCCGGATCCGGTCCAAACGTCAGATCAATCGCTCGAGCGGCAGCGTTCAAGTGATCGAGCACCACGCCAGGTTGCACTCGGGCGGTTCGCCGCTGCGGATCAATCGAAAGGATGGCGTTCATGTGACGACTCATATCGATGACGACCGCGACATTGCAGGCCTGTCCCGCAAGGCTCGTGCCGGCCCCGCGACCGAGGATCGGCGCGTTGAAACGTCGACAGACGTCGACCGCACTTCTCACGTCGTCTTCGTCGAGAGGAAACACGACACCCAAGGGGATCTGGCGATAGTTCGACGAGTCGGTCGCAAAGACGCTCCGCGACCAGGCATCGAATTCGACTTCGCCTTTCATGGCCGCTTTCAGTTCGAGTCCGAGCTGCTGTCGCGTCGATTCGTCCAGATTCGCCCGGTCGACGTAATCACCAGGCAGAAATGTCACCACTCAATCACCTTTCCGGCTGGGTCGTCGTCCAGGCCTTTTGTACCGCTCGCCACGTTCGAAACAAGTCCTAGTGGGACTCACGCGACACTCGATCACCACTCGAACCCCTGAGGAAGTCCAGATCCGCTCCCGTGTCCGCTTGCATCACGTGCTCAACGTAGAGTCGCTCCCAGCCTCGGCTCGGCGTGGCGAAGGCCTGGGTCATGGCGTGGCTGGGCGTGCGGGCCTTCAGTTCAACTTCAGAGACTTCAAGGTTCAGTGAGCGCCCCGCGACGTCGAGCACGATGAAGTCACCCGTCTGAACGAGCCCCAGCGGCCCCCCGGCCGCAGCCTCGGGTGCCACGTGCAAGACCACTGTGCCATAGGCGGTGCCACTCATTCGTCCGTCACAGATACGCACCATGTCGCGAAGTCCCTGTTCCAGCAGCTTCTTTGGTAGTGGCATGTTGGCGACCTCGGGCATCCCTGGATAACCTCGAGGCCCGCAGCCCCGAAGCACCAGCACCGAATCCGCGTCAACGTCGAGGTCCGGATCATCGATACGAGCGTGCATGTCCTCGATTGAGTCGAAGACCACTGCCTTGCCACGATGCTGGAGTAAATGGGCGGACGCGGCGGCTGGTTTGATGACGGCACCCGATGGCGCAAGGTTCCCGTGCAACACCGCGACGCCCGCCTCGATCTCGATAGGCGTATCGCGGGCTTTGATCACCTCGTGGTCCCAAATCCGCGCGTCGTCTAGGTAGTCCACCAACGGCTTGCCCGTCACCGTGAGAGCGTGAGGGTCGAGCAAGTCCCTCACTTCACGTAAGACCGACAAGAAACCACCGGCCCGCTGAAAGTCATCCATTAAATACGTGCCCGCAGGTTGCAGATTCACTAACAGAGGGACCCGCGAACCAATGCGATCAAAGTCGTCCAACGTGAGTTCGACCCCGAGGCGTCCCGCGATGGCGAGCAGGTGCACAACTGCGTTGGTCGAGCCCCCAATCGCGGCGAGAGCCACGATTGCGTTGCGAAAGGAACCCTCGAGCATGATCGAACTTGGGCGCCGTTGCTGGGTCACTAGCTCGACCACCAGTCGTCCAGTCTCAAAGGAATTCTCCAAAAGGCGACTATCCACTGCGGGAGTTCCGGCTACGCCTGGAATCGTCATACCGAGCGCCTCAGTGACGAGCGCCATGGTTGAGGCAGTACCCATGGTGTTGCAGTGACCACGACTGCTGATCATCGAGGATTCTGAGCTGAAAAAGTCTTCCTCGCTGAGTGTCCCGCTACGTGTTTCCTCACTGAGGCGCCATACGTCGGTACCGCAACCCAGGGGAGCGCCACGAAACGTGCCAGTCTTCATCGGGCCGCCTGGCACGACGACAGCCGGTAGATCAACTGAGGCCGCCGCCATCAATAGCGACGGGATGGTCTTGTCGCATCCGCCAAGAAGGACCACGCCATCGATGGGGTTGGCTCGGATCATCTCTTCGGTCGCCATCGCCGCCATGTTGCGCCAGAGCATCGCGGTGGGTCGGACCTGGGTCTCGCCCAGTGACACGACCGGCAAGTTGAGCGCGATACCGCCCGCTTCGTAGATGCCGGCCTTGACACTTTCCATGACCTCATTGAGATGTGCGTTGCACGGTGTCAGGTCTGAGGCCGTGTTGGCAATGGCAATGTGGGGGCGGCCGTCAAACGCGTTCTGGGGAATCCCTCGACGCATCCAGGCTCGATGAATGTAGGCGTTGCGGTCCGTACCGGCGTACCACTGTGCACTTCGTTGCGCGGCCACTCGGCCTCCATTCCGATTTATGAAATACATGACTACTATATGGAATATGGCCGCCGCGATTCCTGCATCCGCGATCGATATTTCGCCAGAGGAGTCCCGGGTCGTCGGCTCAGACCGGGTGCTGACAGTACTTATAGAACTCGCGAACTGCCCGAACGGTGTCACTCTCGACGACATGGCCAAAGCCATACGAAGTCCCAAGACCACGGTGCACCGGGCCCTCGCGTCACTCTGTCGAGCCGGACTAGCGAACAAGGACGGCCGGGGTCATTACATTCTCGGCGACGAGTTCCTTCGTCTGGCTTTTTCGCATCACGAGTCCCGTCCCGACCACGTGCGCGTGCAGCCCATTTTGCGTCAACTTGCTGAACAATACGAAGAGACGGTGCATTACGCCATTCTCGATGGACCGAACATCATCTATCGCGCGAAGGTCGATCCTTCCAGCGGCTCGATTCGTCTCACCTCGACCATTGGTGGGCGCAATCCGGCCCACTGCACCGCCATAGGAAAAGTCTTACTCTCACAGCGACTCGCGACGGTGGGTGACGTTAGAGACTGGATCGGCAGTCGTATCCTGACGCGGCGCACCGAACGTACCGTGACGACGGCTGAAGAACTCCATCGTCAACTTGAACTGGTGCGTGAGCGCGGTTACGGCATCGACGATGAAGAGAACGAACAAGGTGTCAACTGCATAGCGCTCCCCTACTACCTGTCGTCACCACAAGTCGCCAGTGGGGCAATCAGCATAAGTGCGCTCACCTACCGAACGCCACTACACGAACTTGTGGACGACATCGCGACCATTCGCGCAATCGTCGAGGGTCGCAGCGACGAGGACGAACGGTGAGATACCTCAGCGAACCGAGTTCACAAAGGCTCGCGATTCGAAGGCCGAATGGATTTGGACACACGATCTGATGCGCGCCTTCGTCGTCACCGAACCTTTCACCTACGAAGTCCGCGACGTAGCACCACCGGTTGCCGATACCGGCTCCGTCGTCGTGGACGTTCAGCGGGTCGGCGTATGCGGAACCGACGCCGACTTCTTCCGAGGCGACATGGCGTACCTGCACGACGGTCATGCGAGGTTCCCGATGCGCCTTGGTCACGAGTGGATGGGCACGATCACCGCGGTCGGCCCGGGCGTTGAGCGGGACTGGCTCGGTCGACGAGTGACGGGCGACACGATGCTCGGCTGCGGATCGTGTCGGCGGTGCCGCTCGGGCCACCAACACGTATGCGAAACGCGTCGAGAAGTCGGTATCCGTGAGGACTTTCCCGGGGCCCTCGCTGAAAAACTCGTCGTGCCCGTGACATCCCTGCACAAACTGCCCGACACGGTCGACGACGCCACGGGAGCGCTTGTTGAACCCGGCGGCAACGCGCTTCGCTCGTTGCAGGCTGCGGACCTGCGAGCTGGCGATCGGCTCCTCGTTCTTGGACCCGGAACCATTGGACTACTTGTGGCCCTCTTCGCCCAGGCACGCGATATCGAGGTGCACGTCGCGGGCGTCACGGCACCGACCATCGAATTCGCTCGCACGCTGGGATTTGACGGAGTGTGGGACAATTCGCAACTTCCAGAGCTCGAGTGGGACGCCATTGTCAACGCGTCAAACGATGCCGCTTCCCCAGCTAAGGCGCTGGACCTCGTCGAACCCGGGGGCCACGTGGTGTACGTAGGATTTGGTTCGGGTTCGAGTGAGATCGACTCGCGCTTGATGACGTTAAAGGACGTCACCGCGGTCGGGATACTGAGCGCCTCACCCGCCCTCGCCGAAACGATCTCGATCTACGCGTCCGGCGACGTTGATCCTCGCCCGCTCATCGGAGCCACGATTGGTCTCGAGGGCGTCGGCCAGGTACTGGATGGGCACCGCCCCGAGACCGCGGGACCCGGTCCGAAGATCCACGTCGACCCGAGCACGTAAACCGGAGACGACTACGCCTGACCGACAGTTTGTCGTTGACTGCCAAGGCCGCGTACGCCGAGTTCCATGACGTCGCCGGGCTTCAAGTACGCCACGTCATCGTGACCCAGAGAGACTCCTGCGGGTGTGCCGGTGTTGACGATGTCACCGGGCTCGAGCACCATGAACTGACTGATGTACCAAAGTATGTGCGCCACACTGAAGATCATGTTGGCGGTCGAATCACTTTGACGAAGGACGCCGTTCACCGACAAATGCAGATCGAGATTCTGAGGGTTCTCAATCTCATCGGCCGTCACCAACCACGGCCCGAATGGATTGAACGTTTCGCAGTTCTTTCCCTTGTCCCACTGTCCACCTCGCTCAAGCTGAAACTCTCGCTCAGAGACATCATTGGAAATCGCGTAGCCCGCGACGTACGAAAGCGCGTCCTCGGGTGAGACGATATAGCGCGCTTGGCGCCCGACTACCACCGCGAGTTCCACCTCCCAGTCAGTCTTCGTGGACTTGCGCGGAATCAGGACGGTATCGTTGGGACCCACCAGCGTACCGGGCGACTTCATGAAAAGTACAGGTTCATCAGGTATTTCTGCGCCACTCTCTCGCACGTGAAGGATGTAGTTTTGCCCGACGCACACTATTTTCTGCGGCGCCGCAAGGGCAGCACCGACGCGAACCGAGGACACGTCGACTTCAGGAAGGTTGGCTTGGGCGATCCGTTCTTCAAAGGTTGCCAGCCCGTTCGATCGAAAGAAGTCTGGGTTGTAATCCTCACAAAGCTCGGAACAGTCCAGAACCCGACCGTCCGCCACCAACACCGCGGGTCGCTCTCTACCGTATTCACCTACACGTAGTAATCGCACTCTCTTCTCCTTTATGCTTCCGGTGCAGCGTCATCGCTTCACCGATCATCTCGCTCGTTGGTCGTAGCGATCCACTTGATACCACCGCCTGGCATTCTCGCCAAAAACATCTTCTCGCTCGGACGTCGACAAGTCTGCGACGCTGACTCGGGCCAGTGTCAAAACCTCCTCGAACGGCGCAACTTGTAGGCACACCGGCCAGTCCGAACCGAAGAGCAACGAACGTGTCGTGAAGGTTTCGACGAGAAACGACACGGTCGCACGGACGTGCACGTCACTTCCTCGCGAGCCAAGTTCGGTTACGAATCCTGAGAGCTTGCACGCCACCCGACCCG
>Ga0182012_10007173_pt1 | contig 11196 bp, 6 predicted proteins | sample 612S2SmetaG_FD_120486 | JGI IMG/M metagenome (GOLD analysis project Ga0182012, IMG submission 120486) | Permafrost microbial communities from Stordalen Mire, Sweden - 612S2S metaG | ecosystem: Environmental > Terrestrial > Soil > Wetlands > Permafrost | place: Sweden: Stordalen | collected...
ACCTGGATGGTGCGGGCGCGGTCGCTGGCGGAGATGCCGGTTGTGACACCGTCGCGGGCGTCAATGGCCTCGCAGAAGGCGGTGCCGTAGTTGGAAGTATTCTCGGTCGTCATGTTGCGGATGCGGAGATGGTCGAGGCGCTCCTCGGTCATGGAGAGGCAGATGAGGCCGCGTCCGAACTTGGCCATGAAGTTGATGGCGTCGGGCGTAACCTTTTCGGCGGCCATAGTGAGGTCGCCCTCGTTCTCGCGATCTTCATCGTCGATGACGACAATCATGCGTCCCGCGCGGATTTCGGCGATAGCGGTGGGGACGTCGGTGAAGGCGGTGTTGGGCATAGTTGGCCTTGGTCCCATCGCGATGGATCGGTTGCGTTACAGCGTCGATTCGATTTCGAAGCCCCAGGCTTCCAGTAAGGCTTCGGGGATGTATTTTGAGTTCTTGTTGCGGCGCGCCCATTCGCGGAGGCGGGTGGAGCGCAGGTATTGGTCGGGGGAGAGCTTGTATTCTTTCACGACTTGTTCGAATTCGGTCACGGTGGGGACGATGGGGCCGATCGGCTCCGGCTTGCCCCAGTTTGGATTGCCACGTCGTTTCGCCATATTAGAAATTATTCCTTGTAGCGGGTTAGATTCAGAGCGACCTGCGCGAGATTCGCGGCCGTCCTTCGCTCCCCTCATGCCTGATAGCGTAAGTAGCTGATAATACAGGGTTATGAGATGTAAGTCAAGACTTTCGTCAAGATTGTGCGCGATGCATAGTTGTGCGAAGTCTGCGGGTTACGCGGGTAACCGCATGGCCCGTTCGGTTCATTGACGCTAGCCAACCCCGCACCTAGCATTCAAATCAGGGCATTGCTAAGCAAGCCATTGCAGATCAGGAGGGTTCCATCGTGAAGGATATCCACGAGGTACTGCGCAAAAAGCAATCGGAGCAGGCGAAGTTGGGCAAGGAGATCGACACGCTACAGAATGCGGCCGAGCAGTTGCGCAGCGTCGCGCATCTTTTAGAAGACGATCACGAGGAGAAAGCTGCGGGTGCCGGACGCGGGTAAGGGACGCCAGTAGGGGACTCCGGTTGGAAAAAGGATTTATGAGTTTGCAATCGTTGGTGCTTTGTTCGGACGAAAAAATCGTGCGCATTCTGCGGCGTGTGCTCAGTGAATTGGAAATCTCGATTCAGCACGCTCCCGACGCCGAATTTGCGGTTCGAAAACTGACCCGTCAAAGATTTGAGGCGGTCATAGTCGATTGCCAGGACGAGCAGGCGGCGGCGCAGGTGTTGCGCAGCGCCCGGTCCGCTCCTTGTAATAAGCACGCCATTGCGGTCGCCATCATCGACGGCCAGACAGCTCTGCGCAGCGCGTTCGACCTGGGCGCGCATTTCGTTTTATATAAGCCGATTTCAATGGAGCGGGCGAAGTCGAGTTTTCGCGCGGCGCGGGCGCTGATGAAGCGTGAGCGGCGGCGCAATATGCGCGTGCCTGTGGAGTTGCCCGTGGTGCTGAGCGCGAGCGGAACGCTGGGAGATATTCGTTCGACCAGCTTCGATTTGAGCGAAGGCGGCATGGCGCTCAAGCTGACACAAAAAATTCGCAACGCAGGGTCGATGCAGATTTCGTTCACGCTACCGGGCAATGAATACAAGGTTCAATGCGGGGCAGAAATGGCGTGGGTGAATCCCAATCGCCAGACCGGAATTCGGTTTGTCGATCCTTCCGCTGAGGCGATGCGCCAGATCAAAGACTGGCTGAAGAGTCGAAGCCCCGAAATGGAGACCGACGATCCTCCAGCGCCGTGTAAGCTGACGGACCTCAGCCTCGGCGGCTGTTATGTGGAGATGCCGTCGCCGTTTCCGGCGCGCACCGATGTCGTGCTCTCGATGAGAGTAGGCGATGCGGAGCTACGGGCTTCAGGAGTGGTGCGCGTGATGTATCCCGAGCAGGGGATGGGGATTGAGTTTACCCGCAAGACCGTGAATCAACGGCAGCAGGTCGAGAAATTTATCAACACCTTGGCTAGCAGTGCTGGAGCGGTTCCGCAGCTGATGGTGGAGCCGGAGGGCCTGCATGAAGAAGAGAGCGCGGACAGCAAGGCGAGTGACAGCGCAGAGAATGTGAATCTCGAAGACGCATTGCTGGAACTGTTCCAGAGGTCTCATGATCTGACTCCGCAAGCGTTTCAGAGCGAGCTGGTGAAACAGCGTTTGACCTCGAATGACAATCGCGCGGCGATGTCGACGGCTGGCGATTAGCGGGTTCTTCCGTCGGAAAAGGGCCGCTTGCGTAGGCCTCGCCGTTTCCCACCTTAGCCGCAACGGACGCGGCGAAGATGCACCCTCGGCCTTTCCATTTCTTCCAAAACTAAGTGGGATGGATCGAGAAGCAGTGCGCTCGATTGGCGTCGAGGCGCACGTAGAGACCTTGACTGCCGACTTCGGTGCGATCCCAGGTGAAATCTTTGCCAGTCAGAGCATCTGAGAAGATGAGGTGACTTGATTCGGGTAAGCCTTGAGTCAAACTCACTTTGCCTTGCGCGGCGGCGGGCGAGAGGTTGACTACGATCACGCGAATGTCGTTTTCGAGGGTCCAGCAATAGGCGATCAGCGCCAGGTTGGATGGGTCTCCCGCAGATTCTACAGCAAGCAATTTCCACTCGCCGCGGTGGAACACGTCTGCGTTGGCCAGAGGCAAGACGAAGTCGTAGATTCCACGAACTTCGGGGTCATCCGATTCGTCTTGGACCCGTACCAGAGGCATGGGCGGACGAATTCTTCGGCCTTCGAGTTGGCCCTGGTAATAGAACCTCATGCCCGGCAGCGTCGAGAGCAACAGTGCTAGAGATTGCAATTGCTCGCGGGAGAAAACAGCGGCGCTGCGTGGTTCGTCGTGATTCTCGAGGAAGCGCACCAGCTTATTCTGATAAGCGATGTCTGCGTTGAGATGGCCGCGTAGTTCGCTCACGACTCCGGCGCGAAGGCGGTCGTAAAGGCGCTTGTCGTAGGTGAACTGAAAGCCGATTTGCTGTATGGTCCACTCCATGTCCCAATAAACTTCGCCGATCCAAAGGAGTTCGGGAACGATGGCTCGCGCCTCGCTCCAAAATTCAGCGGCGGGCCATGGCCGCTTTTGCAGGAAATTTGCCCAGGTGCGGCTGAAGACTTCATTGGTTACCAGCATGGCCATATCGCAGCGCACGCCGTCGCAGTGTTGAGCGATGGTTTGCAAAACGCGGATCATGGCCGCGCGGCAATCGGGATTGAAGTAGTTAAGTTGAGCGACATCATTCCATGGTGGAAAGAAAGGGTCCTTGCCGCGAGCGACGAAACGATTGGTGCCACTCGCGTCTTTTATTTGAAAAAACGCATTAGGACTGCGATGGAAATCTTCCAGGCTGCCGAGGATGTAGCGTTCGGGGAATTGAGGAACCCAGGGATGATCGAAGCCGGTGTGATTGGGAACGAAGTCGAGAATCAATCCCATGCCGAGGCTATGGAGTCTCTGCCGTGTGCTGTCGATCGCCGCCCAGTCTCCGATACGCGGGTCGGGGACATAATCCTGAATGGAAAATGGCGAGCCAACCACATCGTCGATATTCCAGTTGGGGAGGGCGGCTTTGTAGTTGGCGAACTCTTTTTGGTCGGTGCGAAAAATATCTCGTCCGATCAGGCTTCGTTTCCAGACGCCTAATAGATAGACGAGATCGAAGCCCATCGTTTTGAGGCGCAGCCACTCTTCGTCGGGCACATCCGCCAGTTTTAACTCGCGGCCATTGGCAGACGAAAGCTGCTGAAGCCAAACCCAGGTATTGATTTCGTATAGGCGCGGATGTTTTCGAATTGAAAGCATATATCGTGAGCTAAAACGCATCGCCCTAGGCATGGCAAAAGTAAAAAGGCCAGCACGAGGGGCTGGCCTTGGAAAATTCGGAATCCCGAATTACATGTTGCTCATACTCTTGTCTTTGGCCATCTTCAAAGACATGACATGGACCTGCATCTTATCAGGATAGACGTGAGCGTTGAGCACGACGTGGTGGCCCTCGTGTCCCTTAACCGCATCGGGGTTGACGATAGTCCAGGTTTTGCCGTCTTTGTCACCGACGAAAGTGGTGCCGTCGGCGCTGATCTTACCCACGACGTTGACCGGAGCCGCGGCCTTGTCGCCCTTCATGGAATCGTTGCTCATGGAATCCTGACTGACGGCTACCACCGACGCCAGCATGCATGCTGCGAAGCAAACAACCAAAAGCTTTTTCATCATTCGTCTCCTCTTGAAGCACTAACCAATCGGTTCTCAGAGGTAGCAACGAGGCTTCCCTCCGGGATACCTTCGGCTTCAGTCTCTCTCTTCTTTCGAGCCACCGTCAAGCAAGGCTCGAAATGATTTCATTCACGAATGGGACGCGCTGAACCTGGCTAGTTCGGGCATCAGCGGTAACGTTCAAAAATCAAGCTGGAAATGGAGGCACTTTAGTAACCACGAACTGGCACGAAAGAAACTTTTTGCGATTTCCAGTGTTAGCGTTTAGAGAGAATCTGGATGCCGGCTGCAAAGCCGTGATCCTATCGGGCGCGTTGCGTATCATCAGTGGCGATATGGGTCGGCGCGGTGATTGCTTAATCCGGGAGAGCGAGAATGCTTAAATTCATTAAGGGTGGAGTACTTTGGTTGTCGCTTTCATCGATTGTTTTTCTGGTGGCATGTGGTGGAGGCGGGAGCAATGCGAACGTTTCTCTGCCCGGCGGTGGGAGTGGTGGAAGCGGAATAACCTATAGCTCCAACAACTTTGGCGGAGCAGGTTCCGGCGGGCCGGTATTCGGTTCGTTTTTTGGCATGAATCAGATTCACTTGTCGCCTTGCGATACGACGCCATTTGCCGGACCGTTCACCGATGCGCCCATCGCCGCGTTTCGCGCCTGGGATACTTGCCACATTCAGTGGCCTGACCTGGAACCGACTCAGGGGAATTTTACTTTCACAAATTTGGATACCGTGATGTCGGCTGCGTCAGCGGCCGGGGTAAATGACGTCATCATGGAGGTTGGCCGCATTCCCAATTGGGTTTCCTCGGCTCCGAATGACCCGGACTGCGACGCTGCAAACACACAGGCCAATGGTGAGTGCGACCCACCGATCGATATTGATGCGGTGCCTGGAAGCGGGCTGGGCGATGGAACCGATGCAAGCTTTATCGCCTACGCGCAAGCTCTACTCACGCACGCTGTGGCAAATAATTATCCCTTAAAGTATCTGGAGATTTTCGAGGAATTCCATCGTTCCGATACGCTAGGGGGAACTACCATGTGCGTACCGCCAAAAAGCAATGTGACGGGATTTACAGCCTGTTCGTGGCGCGGAACCTATGCGCAAATGTTGCGCATGACGCAGGATCTGCGCTGCATCGCCAAGGGAATCGCGAGCGATCCCATAACAGCGACAGGATTGACCTGCGGGACCGCGGGCTATGGCGCACCCGGAACGGGGATCGGAATCATGCCCAGTCTGAATGTCAGCGTGGGGAACGCGGGGCCTAGCCCAGACTTCGATAATGGTGCGGTGGTGATGGCGAACTATCTCTACTGCAATCAGAATCCGCCCGCCAGCAGCGTTTGCAACTACGGCAGCGTGCCGGGCAACCCGGCAAGCGCGGCCACCGATATGATTGGTGGCCATGCGTATTTTCAGACGGTGTTGCCGGAAAATGTATTGTCATGGATCGCCACGCAGCACAGTCTGTTATCCACTGCCGATCAATCGAAGCCATATTTCATCGGCGAAGGCAGTTGGAACCAGAACTCGAACGTTCCCGACACCGGCCTGGAAGCGGCATACATCGTCCGGTGGTACCTTTCCTTGTGGATGACAAAGGACGTGCAACGAGGTTATTGGTGGTCGTGGGATATCTCGGGCGAAGATGGAGACGCAGGGCTGTGGTCGGCCGCTTCCCAGACCTTCGGCGACTGCATCACTCCCGATCCCAACGCCTCTGGAGGTTTTTATTGCGCCGATGGCGTGGCCTTCAATCAGATGGTCGGTTGGTTGCGCAATGCGACGGCGGTGAGTTGGAGCTGTCCGGACACGACTTGTACGAATCAAACTCCGGGTGTTTACACTTTCACGATAACGGGGAATAACGGCTACGAAGGGATGGTAGCGTGGGACAGCACGGCGATATCCTCTTGCCCCACGGTGCCCTGCGGGAGTACTGCCGTGCCGACTCTGCCCGGTCTTACCGTCTCGCAATGGAGGGATTTGACGGGCACGACCCACACGGGTGCGCCTTCGGCAATCGGGGCGTCACCCATCATTATTGAAAACATGGTCCCGCCTTCTTAAACCTGGAGGCGCTAACCTCGCACGCGGCCGGATGCGACTTAAGGTTGTGTCCGGCCTTATTTATTGGACCGATAACGTAATCGATGGGGTCGCATTTTCCGATGACGCGCCCGCGGTCCCCGTGATGGTGATCGTATAGTTGCCGGACGGTGTTCCCGGCTGTCCGTTGACGGCGCCCGTACCTCCTCCGCACGCGACCATTATTGCCATGAGACTCAAACACACGCAGAGCGCCAGCACGACGCAGCTGAGCCTCTTTTTGCGCCAGTCTCGCCATGGGATAAGAATCATTGCCGCAGCGAAGCCCCACCACAGTCCATAGGGGACGCTTGGTCTGCGATGCTGCGAGAGCACTTGCGCCGTCGTTGTGATGCTCAACAGCAAGGACGTCGCCGCTGATGTTTGCGTGGGAGTGAAGGCGCAACTGCTTTCTGCTGGCAAACCGGAACAAGTGAAGACGACGTTGCTGGGGAATGCGCCCGATCCTTTGGAGACCGTGAAGTTGTAGTTTGCGGTTTGTCCGGCAACCACGGTCTGGTCGTCAGGTTCTCCTGTATTGATGACAAATGGGGCTGTGCCCTGGCCTCCACCGACGATTGTGAGATCGACTGCGGGTTGCGCATATGCGGTCACTGTTCCTGAAACGGCTGAGACTAGTAGGTCATGGGTTCCTGAAGCGGAAGTTGCTGGCGCGACTACGGTCAGTGTCACTGCACCGCCTGCGGCAGGTATTTGCGCGGGCGCAACTTTGCAACTGCTGCCCGTTGGAAGGCAGGTGTAAGCGAGCGTGATCGGCCCGGGTAGACCTCCCGTGCCGACGGCGACGTTCAGATTGAATGTTGTTGTTCCGCCGGGACTCACCGTCTGCGTTCCGGAATCATTCGTAAGCGTGAGACTGGAAGCGCCAAAAATAACTGCTGCCGTGTGGGTTTTTCCTCCTCCGCCCTGAGCCACAATGTTGAAGGCAAAGTTCCCCGGGGTCTGACTGTTTGCGCTGACGGTAAAATCGGCGCCGCTGGACGTGGGCGTGACGGTCGGTGGTAACGGCGTGCAGGAGGGCGGAGAGCTTGGCCCGCAGCTCAAGTTGACGGGGTCGGCGTAACCGTCGAGTGCGGTGAGTGTGCCGTGGAAAGTTCCGGCAACGCCCACCACCTCGCTCAGTAGAGGATTGCTCACGCTGATACTGAAATCGGGACCTGCATTTGGATTGGTGGCGCTGAAGGTCAGCGGCAAATTTAGCGATGCAGTATTACTTTTTGCGACGAGATTGAATAAGTAATCCGAGACGATGCTGCTTCCCATTGTGAGCACGAATGGGGTTCCCGTCTGAGTCGGGGTTAGGATGCAGGTCACAGAGTTCAGGCAGTTGCCTGAGGTGAACGAACATGTGGGCGGAGCGCCACTGCCGCAACTCAGCGTGACCGGCGAGTTGTAGCCATTGACGGCAGTGACGTTGCCGCTGATCGTTGCCGTTGTATTGGCTGGGGCGGTTGCATTGTCGGAATTCGTCGTGACGGAGAACGAAGGCGCTACCGTCACCGAGAGAGTCTGGGTCTGGACTGCATTTGCGAGGCCAGCATCCGTCCCAGTAATGGTTAGAGTGGAAACCCCAAGGGGGACGCTGGCGCTGGTGGTGACGTTCACCAGGATCGGTGTCGGGCCGCTGCCCGGTTGAAAGGGAACTGATGTCGGCGAGAGGCTGCAAGAGATTCCCGAAGATGGCGGAGCTGTGCAGGATAGCGCGACCAATCCGACGAATGGGCCTGCATCCGACAATTGAAAGCCGGCCGTCGCGGTGCCGGATGCCCCCATGGTTAGACTCGAAGGCGATGGTTGCGAAAGGCTGAAGTTCACCACGTCGAGGGTCAACAACACCTGCGTGGAAAAGTGTGAAACAGGGTCGGTCCCCGTCAAAGTATAGGTATAGATCCCCGGTATCCCTCCATTCGCGGTTACGGTCGCCGTTGCCGATGGCATGTTCTGCGTCAGCATCACGCTACTCTTCGATACTGAGCAACTCGCAGACGGCGCGCAAGAAAGATCGACAGTACCGGCGTAGCCAGTTTGTGCTTTGATAACTACTCCAAAGCTGCCCGGTTCTGTCCCATCTGGGCCGGGATCGAATACGGTGTCTGGGTTCGCGGTTGTGGGGCCGATATCAAAGGCAGGGATGACGGCATACTCCCACACGCCTCGGCCGTAGGTTGCGGCGCGGAGCAGTTTTTCGCCGGACACATTGAAAAGGCGGAGTGCGGTGACGGCAACGTTGGGGAGGAATCCGCTGGTGCCGCCTGACGGATCTAGCTCGGTCCAGTTGCCAGTACCCTGTGTGCTGTTCGAGAAAACGCCGGTGTCGGTGGCAACATAGACGGTTTCGGATGGGCCGTCAACCAATACATCGTTTACTGCGCCTGCGATGTTGTTGAGGAAGTAAGTGTAGTCCTGCCAGGTTGTGCCTGCGTTGGTAGTTTTCCAGACTCGCGATACCGGTTGGCCGATCAGATTGTTGTATCCGACGATGGTGACATAGGCTGTTTGACCCGACGGGTCGGTGGTGTCGAGCGCGATGCCGGAGATTGGATAGTTGGCGGGGTTGATTCCTCCGGTGACGTTGACCCAACTGCCTGGTCCATTGGCGGCGTTGGTTGTGACCCATACATTTCCGCCCGGCGGGGATGTCGGCGATAGCGGACCCTCGCCGCTGGTCCCGGCGTAGAGAACTTGCGAGAACCCGTTGCTGTCTTTTGGCCCTCCGGCCGCGATGATTCGGACTTGATTGATCTCGTTGCCGGTGCAGGTGGTGGGTGTTCCGGTGTCGAAGTCGTTGCTCAACGCTTGGAAGTTGGCGCCATTGGTCGTGCCTTGCCATAGGCGGCATGTACCGACTAACATTTCGGCGGAATTTTGCGGATCGAGAATGAAAGGTGTGTAGAGTGGGCCGATGTCTCCCCCGACCGTATCGTTGGAAACGATGAAATCAGCATTGAAATCCTCCGCGAGGCAGTTGATCCCTAGTTCGCACTTCTGAATCGTTACGTCTGTATTTTCTGTAAACCACTCAGTGGCGTCGCTCGGGTTGATCTGGTTGTAGCCGCCGTCGGAGGAGTTGACGTTGAGCCAGCCCGTGCTGCCTTCGGCCGACGCCGTTGCTGGAGAGCCGTTGGCCTGCGCTCCGCCAAGAATTGTGTTGGGGTCAGTCGGGCTCAGAGAGATCGACACGAACTGAGTGAGTGATCCGATAGTTTGATTGAGGCTCTCGAACGAGTTCGCCGTTCCGCCGCATGTACCGTTGACCAAACCACTATAGCCATTTAGGGCGCGATAAATTCCGCCATCGTTGCCAAAGTACATCAAGTCCTGAGTGTCTTGGTTAACCACCTGAAATGCGAAGGCGTGCTGGTTGGGATGAACATGTGCCGTCGAACCGAAGTCGGGCGGACAGCCATAGACATGCGTGAGGTTCAGCCATGTGGCGCTGGGTGGAGGACTGCCGTTGGGGCTACAGGTGCGAAACTCGGGCGAGAGTTCACACTTGAAAATGTTGACAGCTCCAGCATAAAGGTCAGTTACGCCGCAGTTGGGATCGTTGGGCGCACAGTTGGGAACCGCGGTCAGCGCGAGATTGAACGTTCCCTGATCGGCGCCGCATCCGCCGAACAAATCGCCGCAGTCAGTGATCCCGGTTTCGTCCAGTTGTGACCAGGTTGTGCCGTCGCTGGTGGTGAGCCAGAGCCCCTGATCGTCGCTATTGGAATCGACGTACCAGGCGTAGAGTTCGTCACGGCCTGGAACCACCGCGATCTCTCCGCGATAGATGGGGCACTGGCTAGGCGAAACTTCGATGGTAGGACAGTTTGTCGTAGTCAAGCCGAATCCGGGTTGGGTTAAGAGACGTGTCCAATGGACGGAATCGGAAGAAGTGTAAAAGCCGTGGAAGCGAATCGTGGCGACGAACAATCCGGTCCCGCCGTTCGCAGCGGCATCGTAGACCACGGAGGTCGCAGAGTCGGGGCTGATCTGGTTGGAACCGTCGAGGACGGTGGCGTAGGTCCAGCTTTGTCCGCTATCGCTGGAATAATAAAGTCCGCGATTGACCGCGACGGGATCTTCGAGCCCTTCCAGAATTCCCTGAGAAGTGGATGCGGCGGCGGCGACCGCGATGTTTGGCGTCGTGGTACTGAAAGCCATTTTGCTAAAGCCCAAGCCAGCGAAAGGGCGAAGATTCGTGCTGTCGTATTGGATTAAGTTCCACGTCCAGTTCGGGGGGACATAGGTTCCGCGGAGAATACCGAGACCGAAGTAGGAGTCGACTGAGCTGTCGGTTTCGCCCGTGCCGGCGAGGATTACAGTTTGGCCGGAGTTGTCCGGCTGAATCGCAAGGGATCCAATCGCGAGGGTGGCTTGATCATCGGTGAGCGGAGTCCATGTGACGTTTGCCGGATTTGTGATGGCAGCGTTGCTCGAAGTCCAGACTCCGCCGTATGCGCCGCCGACGTAAACCGTGTTGCCTGTGGGATCGGCGGGGTCGATGGCGACTGCGGTGACGCGTCCTGAGACCCAGTTATAGTTTTGTTCGCCGAGGCCAGTCGCGTCGGAGGCAAGCGGAGCTGGGCCGAGCGAGGTCCAACTGCCACCTGTATTTGGCGGTGGCGCATGACCTTGCAGCGCTTTTTGAGCGCGAGCTTTGCGCATTTGCATTTCGTGCAGATAGGCGCGGTAGCGGAGGGCGGCGGTATTTTGGCCGGGGACGGTGCGTCCTTTATAGAACCATTTCTGGCGCGCGGCTTCCTGGCCGTTAGCAGGCGCGGGCGATTGCGCCGGAAGGTATCGGGTGGCGCACAGGAAGGCGATCAGCGATC
>Ga0182012_10007176_pt1 | contig 11195 bp, 10 predicted proteins | sample 612S2SmetaG_FD_120486 | JGI IMG/M metagenome (GOLD analysis project Ga0182012, IMG submission 120486) | Permafrost microbial communities from Stordalen Mire, Sweden - 612S2S metaG | ecosystem: Environmental > Terrestrial > Soil > Wetlands > Permafrost | place: Sweden: Stordalen | collected...
CCTCGCCACGGTGGCGACCACCGGAGAGGTGGTGAAGGCGTGGGGCGTGTCCGGGTGAGGGCGCGTCACCGCGGCAACCCGGGCGTCCGCTCCGTCACGCGGCGAGCACGCACCCGAGCAGTACGCTGACGTGCTCGCCCGCCCCCGGCCGGGGCTGAGCGTGCAGAACCATTCGAGAGCCATGCGACGGGGAGGTCATTGATGAACGCGGGGGTGGCGCAACTGTTCGATCTCTCGGAGCGGGTGGCCATCGTGACGGGCGCCACCAAGGGTCTCGGCCGGTCCATGGCCGAGGGATTGGCGGGAGCAGGGGCGTCGATCGTGGTCGTCAGCCGGGACCAGGACGCCTGCAGCCGGGTGGCGGATGAGATCACCGCCAGCACCGGGCAGGTGGCGCTCGGGGTGGCCTGCCACATGGGCGAATGGGATGCGCTGCCCGCCCTGGTGGAAACGGTGCGCGACCGGTTCGGCCGGATCGACATCCTCGTGAACAACGCGGGGATCCACCCTGGGCCCATGTCCGTGATCGACATGTCGCAGGAGTACCTCGACAAGCTCTTCGCCGTGAACGTCAAGGGGCCGGTGCGCCTGGCCGGCCTGGTGGCACCCGTCATGGCCGAGGGCGCCAAGGGAAGCATCATCAACGTGGCGACGGTCGGCGCCTACGCGGGCGGGCCCAATGTCGGCGCCTACACCTCAGCGAAGGCGGCGCTGATCAACTTCACCAAGGTGATGGCCAGGGAATGGGCATCAATGGGCATCCGTGTCAACGCCCTCTCGCCCGGCCCCTTCAACTCCACCATGATGCGGGGCACGGCGAAGCTGGATCCCGAGTTCAGCACCCGCGCCGGCGCGGCGACCCTCCAGCGCCGGGTGGCGGAGTGCGACGAGATCATCGGGGCCACGGTGTACCTCGCTTCGGACGCGTCGTCGTACGTGACCGGCGAGGACCATGTGGTGGCGGGCGGGATGTTGCGCTCATGACACTGCCCACGTTCCGGCTCGACGGCAAGGTCGCGCTCATAACCGGCGGGAGCAAGGGCCTGGGCCGGTCCATGGCACTGGCGTTCGCGGCGGCCGGTGCCGATGTGGTCGTGGCCAGCCGCAAGGCGGAGGCATGTGAGGACGTGGCTGCAGAGGTACGCGCCTTGGGGCGCCGTGCCATCGCCGTAGGCTGCCACGTCGGAGTGTGGTCCGAGTGCGAGAGCGTGGTGGAGCGCACCGTGGCGGACATGGGAAGGCTCGACGTGCTGGTCAACAACGCCGGGATCGCCCCGGTGCCCCCGTCACTCGAGGGGGTGACCGAGGACCTGTTCGACAAGACCATCGCGGTGAACCTCAAGGGGCCCCTGCGGCTCTCCGGCGTGGCCGCGGCGCATCTCCCCGACGGGGGCTCCATCATCAACATCAGCTCGCTGGCGTCGCTGCGCCCGTCGCCGCACACGGTCGTCTATGCCGCCGCCAAGGCCGGTCTCAACGCGTTGACCAAGGCGGCCGCCCAGGAGCTGGGCCCCCGGGGCATCCGGGTCAACGCCATCATCTGCGGCACGTTCCAGACCGACTCCTTCGCCCGGTCGATCCCTTCTGACGAGGTGGCCGCCCAACTCGCCTCCCGCATTCCACTCGGCCGCATCGCGTCGGCCGACGAGATCGTGGGCACCGCCCTGTTCCTCGCCTCCGACGCCTCGTCCTACATGACCGGGGCGCTCCTCACGCTCGACGGCGGGGTTTCGTGAGGTCCGTCGCCCGTTGGGCGGGGTCCCGCTGAGCATGGAGCTCGTCGACGCCGGTGCCCTCGCCCAGTGGCTCGACGCGCAGGGGCTCGAGCCGGGGCGACCGCTGGCGATCGAGCCCCTGACCGGTGGCTCGTCGAACGCCATGTTCGTCGTCGAACGCGGTGAAGCCCGCTGGGTCCTGCGCCGGCCGGCCCGGGTGGCTATCGAACGGGCCAACGAGGGCATGCGCCGTGAGTTCCGCATTCTGGCCGCGCTGTCCGGCACCGATGTGCCGCATCCCGAGGTGGTGGCGCTGTGCGACGACCACGACGTGCTCGGGTGCACCTTTTACCTCATGCAACGTGTGCGGGGCGTCAACCCGTTTCCCCTTCCCGCCGTGTTCGACAGCGAAGCGGGGCGGGCGGAGGTGGCCTACTCCATGGTGGAGGCCCTCGGCCGCCTCCACAGTGTGAACTGGCGCACCGCCGGTATCGGCGACCTGGGGCACCCCGAGGGGTTCCACCAGCGCCAGGTCGATCGCTGGAGCCGGCAGCTCGCCTCCTCTGAGGGGAGGGAACTGCCCGGAATCGAAAAGGTCATGGCGTGGCTGGAGTCGCACCTCCCCGACGACTTCGTCCCGACGATCATGCACGGCGACTTCCATATGCTCAACGTCCTCATCGCCCCCGAGCCGCCCGGTCGGGTGGTGGCCATCCTGGACTGGGAGACGGCGACCATCGGGGACCCCTTGTTGGACCTGGCCGGTTTCTGCGAGGTCTGGTGCCCGGTGGCCAACGTTGGGTGGCCCAGCCGAGCCGAGTTGGTCGAGCGGTACCGCTGCGTGCGCGGGCTCGGCGCGCTCGGCGACCTCACCTACTACGAGGTCCTCTACAACTTCCGCCTGGCCGTGCTGCTCGAGGGCATCTACCAGCGGTCGTTACGTGACCCCACCCGCCCGGACCAAGTCGACATGGGGGAGCGGGTCTTCCACAACGTGGACCGCGCCCTCGCGTTGATCGGAGAGGGGGGGTCGGGTCGATGATCGATCCCCCTTACAGTTCGGGCAGCCGTTATATTGCGGCGATGGTCGCACCGGAGCACCCGATGCGTGGACCGGGCCGGGCCGCGTGAGCGCTCCCGCCGGGGGGGATCTGCACCTCGCACTGCGCCTCAACCTCTACCGTTCGGCGACGCTGGACGTCCCCGTCGATCTCGTCAAGGCGGCCGAAGAGCTCGGCTACCACTCCGTCTGGAGCGCGGAGGCGTACGGGACCGACGCGCTGTCGCCCCTCGCCTACCTGGCGGCGCTCACGCACCGGATCAAGCTGGGGACCGCCATTGCCCAGCTGGCCGCCCGGCCTCCGGCCACGCTGGCCATGCACGCCATGACCATTGACGCGCTGGCCGGCGGGGGACGGGTCATCATCGGGATCGGGGTCTCGGGCCCGCAGATCGTCGAGGGCTGGTACGGGCAACCGTGGGGACACCCCACCGCGCGCCTGCGTGACTACCTGGCCATCATGCGCCAGGTGCTCGACCGCAAGGCACCCGTCGCCTACGAGGGCACGGAGATCTCCCTGCCGTACCGGGGGCCCGGGTCGAGCGGGCAGGGGAAGGCGCTGCGCTCCATACTCCATGCGGCGGCCCCCATCCCCCTGTGGCTGGCGTCGGGCGGCCCGAAGAACACCGAGCTCTGTGGCGAGGTCGCCGACGGGTGGCTGCCCATGGGGTTCGGATCGGCGGGCGACCTGGCGCCGCTCGAACGGGGATGGAAGGCCAGGGGAGGCCGCCCGGCGGACTTCGAGATCTTCACCGGCATTTCGGCCCAGTTCACCGATGACGTGGCGGGGACCCTGGACAAGATGCGCCCTCTGACCGCCATGTACGTGGGGGGAATGGGCAGTGCCACACACAACTTCCACCGCGACGCCATGGCCCGGCGCGGGTTCCCGACCGAGGCCGCCCGTATCCAGGAACTGTGGTTGGCCGGCCGCAAGGACGAGGCGGTGGCGGCCGTGCCCGACGAGTACCTCGAGGAGAACGCGTTCATCGGGGACGAGCAGCGCATCCGCCGGCGCTGGGCGACATGGTCGCCGCCACCCGGATCCACCGGTCTGATCGTCGACGTACCCGGTGTCGAGGAGTTGCGTCTGGTAGCCGCATTGCGAGATGGATCGTGAGCTACGAGACCATCGTGGTCGACACGCCGGACGAGTATGTGGCGCGCATCACCCTCAACCGGCCCGAGAAGCGCAATGCCATCTCGACCCGCATGCGCGTGGAGCTGCTCGATGCATTGCGCGGCCACGATGCCGATCCCGAGGTGCGCGTGACCATCGTCCGCGGTGCCGGCGTCTGCTTCTCGGCGGGCTACGACCTGGGCGGTGGGCCGATGATGGAGGGCGCGCCGTTCTACTCGGCCCCGGGTGACGGGCAGTGGGCCCGTCAGGCCAACGACACCTGGTTCAGCATTTGGGACCTGGCCAAGCCGGTCATCGCGCAGATCCACGGTTACGCCATCGCCGGCGGCACCGAGCTGGCCTCGGCCTGCGATCTGGTCTACGTGGCCGATGACGCATCGATCAGTTACCCCGTGGTGCGCGTGCTGAGCCCACCCGACTGGCAGTACCACACGGTGCTCCTGGGCCTGCGCCGGGCCATGGAGCTGATGCTCACCGGCGACCCGGTTTCGGGGGTGGAGGCGGCGGCGATCGGGTTCGCCAACCGGTCGTTCCCCCCCGATCGCCTCGAGGAGTCGGTGCTGGCCATCGCGGGCCGGGTGGCGGGTATCCCGAGCGATCTCACCCAGATCAACAAGCGCAGCGTGCACCGGGCCTTCGACGTGTGGGGCGCCCGCGCCGCCATACGGGCCGGCACCGAGCTGCAGGCGCTGGCCGGGCACACCGAAACGGCGAAGGCCCGCCGCGACGGGCTGCTCGAACGGATGAAGGGCGAGACGCGGCCCTAGCGTGAGTTTCCTGCCGCCAGAGGCGGCGTTGCAGCAACGGGGCGTGGTGTGTGCCGCTGGGAAAGTCGACCGAGGGCGATCGTTGCCCCTGGTGTATGTTCCGCCGTATGAGCGTGGCGAACGTGAACGGTCAGGAGATCTCCTACACGGACAGTGGGGGAGATGCGGATGCGATCATCTTCAGCCACGGCTTCCTCATGGACGGAACGATGTTCGACAGCCAGGTGGCGGCGGCCCGGGACGAGTTCCGCTGCGTGACCTGGGACCAGAGGGGCCATGGGGGAACGCCGGCGCCTGGACCCTTCACCTACTGGGACTCAGCGGATGACGCCCTGGCGCTCCTGACGCATCTGGGTATCGACCGGGCCACGTTTGCCGGCATGTCGCAGGGGGGTTTCGTGTCCCTGCGCGCCGCCCTGCGCGCCCCGGAACGGGTTCGGGGCCTGATCCTGATCGATACCCAGTCCGGGTTGGAGGATCCTGACGCACTGCCCCTGTACGAGGCCATGCACGAGGAGTGGGTGACCAACGGCCCCGCCGCGGTCCAGGAGACGGTGGCAGCGCTCATCCTCGGCAGTGGCATCGACGCCCAAGACTGGTACGTCAAGTGGGGTGCGGCCGACCGGGCGGCCTTCACCCAAGCTTTCCGCACGCTGGTCGATCGGGACGACATCACCGGGCGATTGGCCGAGATCACCCAGCCCACGCTGATCATCCACGGTTCGGAGGATGCCGCCATTCCGATGTGGCGAGCCGAACAGCTACGCGACGGGATCCCCGACGTGCGGGGGCTGGTCGTGGTGGAGGGTGCCGGTCATGCCTCTAATGTCAGCCATCCCGAACCGGTCAACCGGGCCGTGCTGGATTTTCTGCGCGACGTGTAAGGACGGCCTCGCGCTCTGATGCCTAATGTCCTGGAGGGTTGGAGCGCCAGGAGTGGAGCTCCCGCCCGCGACGGATCAGTCGCCCGCGGCAACCGCGGCCGCCCAGCGGTAGTCCGCCTTGCCGCTAGGGGAGCGGACGATGTGCTCGACGAACACGACCGCTTTGGGCACCTTGTAGCCCGCCAGATATTTCCGGGCCAGATCCCGCAGTTCGTCCGCCGAGGTGTCGGTTCCCGGTGTCGGTTCCACCACGGCCACGACCCTTTGCCCCCACCGCTCGTCGGGTGCGCCGACCACGACCACGTCGTAGACCGAGTCACTCCGGCGCAGAACCGCCTCGACCTCCTCGGGGTAGACCTTCTCGCCTCCGGTGTTGATGCAGATGGAACCGCGCCCGAGCAGGGAGATGGTGCCGTCCGCGGCCACCGTGCCCATGTCGCCCGTCAGCGACCAGCGCCGGCCGTCCCACTCGACGAACGTGGCGGCCGACTTCTCGGGATCGTTGTAATACCCGAGTGGGATGCGACCGGTGCGGGCCACGCGACCCACCTTGGTCGAGCCGGGCGGCACCGGCTCGTGGGTCTCCTCGTCCATCACGACCGCCTGGCGCGCCACGAACTGCGGCTCGGGCCCGTCACCGGTGGGCCCGACGAATACCCGCCCGGCCTGGATCCCGGTCTCTGACGAGCCGTAGCCGTCGGAGAGGGGGATGGTGGGGAACGTGGCCAGGAACCGCTCGCGCACGGCCGGGGAGAGTGGCGCGCCCCCGGAGCTGAAGAGGCGCAGGGAGCGCAGATCCGGCTTGGGGTCGAAGGCGTCCCAGGCGTCGAGCAACGGCCTGAGCACCGCGTCGCCCACAGCACTGGTGGCGGTGACCGACTCCCGCTCAATGGTGCGCCATACCTCGGCGGCGTCGAGTGGTCCCGTCCACAGCACAATCCGGTTCCCGCCCAGGAGGTAGATCATGACCGTCCAGCACCCGGCTGCGTGCATGAGCGGTGCCAGCGTCAAGAACGTGGTCGGCTCCGGGGCGATGCGCTCGACCAGCTCGCCCACCGAGGTGATCTCCGGCCGGCTCGGGTCGCCGCCCCCCATGCAGGCGAAGAAGGCGTCCTCCTGGCGCCAGAGCACCCCCTTCGGCATGCCCGTCGTGCCCCCGGTGTAGAGGACGTAGTGATCGTCCCCCGAGCGCGCCCCGAAGTCGCGCGCCGGCGACGACGCCGCCAAAGCTTCCTCGTAGTCCGTGCCCGTGGCCAGGGACCAGCCCAGGCGGGGGGTGTCCGTGGTCACCTCGGCCAAGCGATCGGCGTACTCGGGCTGGTAGAGTACGCCCACCAGGTCGGCATCGTTGAACAGGTAGCGCAGTTCCTCGGCGACGTAGCGAAAGTTCACATTGATGGGGACGGCGCGGACCTTGTAGGCGGCGAGCATCGCCTCGACATATTCGGGGCAGTTCTGCAGGTAGAGGCCGACATGCTGGCCGGGCTCGACGCCCCGCTCGATCAGCCAGTGCGCCAGCCGATTGGCGCGCTCCTCCAGTTGGGCAAAGGTGCGCTGCGCGTCACCGCAGCGCAGGGCGACGCGCGCGGGAACCTCGTCGGCCACCGCTTCCCACAGGTCGGCCAGGTTGAACGGGCTAATGGCGGCAGGGGTCGTCACAGGTTGTTCATGCTATGCGCCGACCGGGCTGGGCTATTGTCCTTTGGGCTCATCGGGGCCCTCGTCACCGGAGCGGGATCGGTTTCGACCGCACTCCGGTTCGACCGACCGGGTTCCTCGGCCCCTGAGGGTGCACTTCCGCATCGGCACCCAGAACGCAAAGGAGGAGGAAGCGCGTGGACAGCGAGGATTTCGAGGGGATCCGCTCCTTGGTGCGGGATTTCGTGCGCACCACCGTGGTCCCGGTGGAGAACGACATCGACGAGCACGATGAGGTCCCCGCCGACATCCGCGACGCCGCCAAGAAGATGGGTCTCTTCGGGTTCGCCCTGCCCGAGGCCTACGGCGGGTTGGGCTTGTCCATGGAAGAGGAGAGCCGGGTCGTCATTGAGCTCGGCTACACCACGCCGGCGCTGCGGTCGATGTTCGGCACCAACAACGGCATTGCCGGGCACGTGCTGATGGAGGGGGGCACGCAGGAGCAAAAGGAGGAGTGGTTGCCCAAAATCGCCTCGGGCGATGTGGTGGCCTCCTTCGCCCTCACCGAGGCCGATGCCGGATCGGACCCCTCTGGCCTGACGACCACGGCGGTCCCCGATGGGAACGAGTGGGTCATAAACGGGGCCAAGCGCTACATCACCAACGCACCCCTGGCCGACGTCTTCATGGTGTTCGCCCGGACCGACCCGGCCGCCAAGGCGTCCCGTGGCATCTCCATCTTCTTGGTCCCCCGGGGCACCCCCGGGCTCTCGGTGGGACAGCGCGACCACAAGATGGGCCAGTTCGGGGCCTGGACGGCCGACGTCAACTTCGACGATGTGCGGGTGCCCGCCGCCGCCCTGGTCGGCGAGGAGGCCGGGCACAACACCGGGTGGATCACCGCCATGAAGTGCCTGGCCCATGGGCGCATTCACATTGCCGCCCTGTGCGTCGGCATGGCCGAGCGGCTGGTCGACGAGTCGGTGGAGTACGCCCGCACCCGCACGCAGTCCGGACACCCGATCGCCGGCTTCCAGCTCATTCAGGGCCTCATCGCCGATTCCGTGACGGAGTTCCAGGCCGGCCGGAGCCTGGTCCTGGCCTCCGCCCGTGCCTTCGACGACGGCTCCGATCGCAAGGTCGGGCCTTCGACGGCCAAGTACTTCTGCAGTGAGATGGTGGGGCGCGTGGCGGACCGCGCCGTGCAGATCCACGGCGGCGCCGGCTACATGCGGGGGGTCGCCGTCGAGCGGTTCTACCGTGACGCCCGCCTCTTCCGGATTTACGAGGGGACGAGCCAGATCCAGCAGGTCATCATCGCCCGCCAGGTGATCGGCGACGCCATCGACGGGTGACGCGCCAGTCGGGTGACGCGCCAGTCGGGTGACGCGCCAGTGGGGTGACCCCTTACTCGACCGCCTCGAAAATCGCGGTGAGCCCCTGACCGCCGCCGATGCACATCGTCTCGAGACCCAGGGAGGCTCCCCGCCGGTCCATCTCCCGGAGCAGGGTGGCCAGAATGCGCCCGCCCGTGGCGCCCACCGGGTGGCCGAGCGAGATACCCGATCCGTGCACGTTGAGGCGGTCGAAGTCCGCGTCCTTGAAAGCCCACTCGCGCGTGCAGGCCAGCACCTGGGAGGCGAACGCCTCATTGAGCTCGATCAAGGGGATGTCAGCCAGGGAGAGGCCCGCCCGATCGAGTGCCTTGGCCGTGGCCGGAACCGGCCCGATGCCCATCCGCGCCGGCTCCACGCCGGCGACCGCCCACGACCGCAACCGGGCCAGCGGACGCAGCCCCAGCTCGGCCGCCTTTTCGGGGTAGGTGATGAGGCACACCGAGGCGCCGTCGTTCTGCCCGCTCGAGTTGCCGGCCGTGACCGTGGAGTCGGCATCGGAGCGGAGCATCACCGGGCGCAGCTTGGCCAAGGACTCGAGCGTGGTGTCCGGGCGCGGGTGCTCGTCGGCGCTGACGACCGTGTCGCCTTTGCGCCCGTGGACGGTGATCGGGACGATCTCGTCCTCGAAGAGGCCCTTCTCCTGGGCGGCCACCGCGCGCTGATGAGAGCGCAGTGAGAACTCGTCCTGCTCCTGCCGAGGGATCTTGTACTCGCGGCGCAGGTTCTCCGCCGTCTCGAGCATCCCTCCGGGAACGGGGTAGTGGACACCGCCCGACGTCACCCGGCCCCGGGCCAGCCGGTCGTACAGCACCTGGTTCTCCGATCCGGCCCCCCATCGCATGGCGGTGGTATAGAACTCGGACTGGCTCATGCTCTCGACGCCGCCGGCCAGGACGATGTCGCTCGCGCCCGTCTGCACCTGCATCGCCGCGTTGATGATGGTCTGCAGGCCCGAGCCGCAGCGCCGGTCGAGTTGGTAGCCGGTTACCGAAATGGGCAGGTCGGCGTCGAGGGCGGCCACGCGGCCGATCCCGGGAGCCTCGCCGTTGGGGTAGCACTGGCCGAGGAGTACGTCGTCGATCTGCGCGGGTGCGACACCGGTGCGCGCCACCAGCTCGCGGATCACGGCGGCGGCCAGGTCGGCGGCTGGCACGTCGCGGAAGACCCCGCCGTAGCGCCCCACGGGGGTGCGCAGCGGCTCGCAGATGACGGCGTCTCTCATCGCTTCACTCATCGTTTGACTCTCATGGTCTCAGGCCTTTCCTCACATGAACCGGCTCACATGTACCGGCCCCCGGTCACTTCGAGGACGGTGCCGGTGATGTAGGCGGAGAGATTGGAGGCCAAGAAGAGGGCGGCGTCGGCCACCTCGCCCACCTCGCCGGCCCGGGCCATCGGGATCTCCGCCAGCTTCTGCTCCCATATGTCGGCCCGCATGGCCTCGGTCATGGCCGTCCGGATCAGGCCCGGCTGAATGGCGTTGACGCGCACGCCGACATGCGCCAGTTCCTTGGCCGAGGCTTTGGTCAGGCCGATGAGGCCGGCCTTGGCCGTGCTGTAGTTCGTCTGCCCGATGTTGCCGACCTTCCCCGAGATCGACGACATGTTGATGATGGAACCGCTCTGCTGCTCCCGCATCACGGCGGCGGCGGCCCGGGTGCCGAGCCAGGCCCCTTGGAGGTGCACGTCGATGACCGTCCGGAAGTCCTCCAGGGTCATGCGGCGCAGCGTGGCGTCGCGGGTTATGCCCGCGTTGTTGACGATGATGTCGAGCTGGCCGAGCTCCGCCACGCACCGAGCCACCATGGCCTCGACCTCGGACTCCGAGGTGACGTCACAGCGCACCGCCAGCGCGTGCGCTCCACCCTTCACCAGCTCGGCCGCGGCCATCTCGGCCGCGTCCAGGTTCACGTCGCCGATGACAATCGCCGCACCCTCACGGGCGAACGTCTCGACGATCGCCCGCCCGATTCCCTGTGCCGCGCCGGTGACCACCGCCGTCTTGCCATCCAACAGACCCATGAACAACGCCCCTGTTATCGGGCGCGACGTTGGCCGCGCCGCTACGACACCTCCACGCTCACACGGCGGCGTCGCCGCGCAGCTGCGCAATTTCGTCCGAAGAATACCCGAGTTCGGCCAGGATCGAATCTGTGTGCTGGCCCAGCGCGGGGACGGCGTCCAGCCGTTGATGCCACTCCTCCGATTCGGGCGGCGCCAGCAGGGAGGGGAGCGGGCCGACCGGAGAGTCCACCTCCTGCCAACGATCACGCTGGGTGAGCTGCGCGTGGCCGATGACGTCCTTCACCGTGTTGTAGCGCGAGTTGCCGATCCCGGCGGCGTCGGCCACCGACTGGATGTCGGCCAGGGTGTGCTGGTGTGTCCAGGCGCTGATGGCCTGGTCGATCACTTCGCGTTCGGCGCAGCGCATGATGTTGGTGGCGAACCGCGGGTCGGCGGCCAGATCGGGCCGTTCCAGCATCTGGAGGGCCAGGCGCTGCCACTCGCGATCGTTGGTCGTGCCCAGCACGACCGTCTGCCCGTCGCTGGTGGGGTAGCCGCCGTAGGGGGCGACCATGGGGGTGCTCATCCC
>Ga0182012_10007177_pt1 | contig 11195 bp, 7 predicted proteins | sample 612S2SmetaG_FD_120486 | JGI IMG/M metagenome (GOLD analysis project Ga0182012, IMG submission 120486) | Permafrost microbial communities from Stordalen Mire, Sweden - 612S2S metaG | ecosystem: Environmental > Terrestrial > Soil > Wetlands > Permafrost | place: Sweden: Stordalen | collected...
TGCCGTCGCTCTGGTTGTTGATCTGTAGCCGCATCACGTTGCCCCACGGTGCATCGAGCGCGCCGTAAAGTTTGGTGGTCTCCTGCGCGGCGGCGTCAAGCATGTCGGCGGCAGCCTTGGGGTCTTTCAATCCTCGCGGTGTGGTGAGGGGCTCGGTGGCCGAGTAGGGAACTGCGAAGTTGCGCTGCCCGGCGGCTGTGGTGGTAGCCAGCGCGGTGCCCAGAAAATGCTGCGACCATGTGTAAAACAGCAGCGCGCCGCGGCTGTCGGCTTCCGTCTGCCGGTCCCACGCGGCGAGCACTCCGGCGGCTTGCTTCGCCAACGGAGTCCCGTAATCCTTGGCCGCCTGAAGCAGGTCCGGCAGGATGCGATCCGCCATCTCCGAACGCGTGGAAAGCTTTTCCTCAAGCAGCATCTCGTAGCTTGTCTTCGGCTCCGCGGACAACATGCGCAGTGCGCGGTCGGAACGGAAAGACGGGAAGAAGGACGATATGTAGGCAGGATATTTGTCGCGGTCGATCATTGAAGGCCACGCCGCATCCCATGGCGGCTGGTTGGAGTTTTGAACGTATCCGCTCGGCGGGTCGATGATCTTGGGCAGTTCGTCGTAAGTAAGCGACTCGGTGGGCAAGTATTTCGAGGAGTCGCCGGGGACGGGCCGAGTCCAGAACGCGTAGTCGCCTTCGCTGCGGCGAGGCACGTTGGCATTGAAGAGATATTCGATGTGCCCGTCGCGGTCCGCGTAAAGAATGTTGTACATCGGAATCTGCAGCCGGCTCACCTGCGCCTGATACTCGGTGAGATTCTTTGCCAAACCCATATTCCAAATCTGATCGAGGGCAAAGGGCTTGTCCAGTCCCGCAACGTGCAGCGCAATAGGAACCCCGTTGTCGCGGCGAATGATTGGCCCATGCACGGTGCGCAGCACTTCAAGAGCTTCCGTTTTGAAGCTGCCGTCGGGTTGGCGGATCTTGATGACGGAACTGGATCGATCGAAGGGCAAGACCTTGCCGTCGAATAGATACCCGCCGTCCTTCTCGGTGATCTTGTAGAGCAGCGCCCCGTTGTTCGTGTTCACAGTGTTGGTAATGGCCACATAATCGGAAAAAACAAAACGCAGTGACGGCAGACCGATCTGCGTCGCGCCGTACAGATTGACGTCGGGCGCCGTGAGTTGAATTTCGAAATAACTCTGGTTGCCGGCCCAGGCAAGGTGCGGGTTCATCAGCAGCATGGCCTTGCCGCTGGCCGAGTGAGACGGAGCAATAGCCCAGCCGTTCGAGCCGTCTTCCGCACCAAGGTCCGTGGGGTCGAAGTAGGCAGCTTCGCCGAGTGAGTCCGCGGAGCTTGGCGTAGTTTCCGCAATCAGCTCGGCGGGACCGGTCTGCGGCAGTGTATCCGCAGCCTGCGCAGCGCCGGAAGAATTCGCCAGCCGCTGCCCGGCTACAAACTCAAAATTCACAAACTGCTGCTCGCGCGCAATCAAATCCAGCGCCGTCACGGGCAGCACGCGTTTGGATTCTTCATCCAGCGCCTGCGCGTGCCCGGCTGCGTAAGCATTCACGCCGGCCGCAAACGCATCCAGATAACTCCGGAACTGCGGCGTCTGCACCGCCAACCATTTCCCGGAACGCTTGGGAATATCGTTAGTCAGCACCCAGCGGTCGTTCTTGAGATTCGCGTCGTTGGCCCCAGCGCCAAAGTACTCCGCGCCCCGTCCGCGCGATAGGCCGAACATATGCAGCAGCAGATCCCCATGCGCCTCAGCCTGCGCCCAGCCGTAGCAATAAAACATATCGGGGATGGTCTTGGCGAAGACATGCGGCACGCCCCACTTGTCCCACAGGATCTCCGTCCCCTTTCTCGGAGTGAACCTCGGAGCCGGAATCTGCGCCTGCGCCGAAGAGAGCGCAGCCAACAGACACGCGAGTGCGCATGCGTAGAAGGCAGGGCGGAATACAAACAGGCGACGATGCTTCAAGAGAAAACTCTCCTTGCGCAGTGGACTCTCAGGTAGGAATTGGGGCATTGAACAAGCCGGACGGGGGCTTGTTTGCGTCGAGAAGGCAAGTATAAATCTACACTCGTGGAATTTCTATGGGAAATTGTTTGGGGTTCGCGGTAACGACGGAAGTTTTGGCATAGCAAAGCTGTGGGCTTGCCGCCCTTTCAGCAAAAAACTCTGAAAAGACGGCAAGCCCAGATTGTGTTCTATATTTTCGAGTAACAGCCTACGGCTTGGCGCAAACAAAGTTCTGCGCTTCCATAATGCTTCCCGTACCCTTGTACTTGGCAAGCTCGGGATAAGGGCAAAGCGGCATGGTGCGGTCCACCTTGCCGTTGGTCGAGTGCGAGGCGATAATCTCATCCGGTGCCTTGCCCTTTTCCACCCAGTCCGAGAGCACCTGCATCTTGTCGTACGCGTTCGGCCCGTAACCGCCCGCGCAGTGCGGCATGGAGGGAATCAGGAACAGGCGGATCTCGTTATACGTCTTGCTCAAGCCGCCGTTGGCCTTCACCGCGCCCTCGTACAGGTTGATCTGCTCCAGCGGCGAGATGGCCGGATCTTCCCACCCGTGATACAGAATGATCTTGCCGCCATGCGCAAACAGCGCCTTCAGCTTCTCCGGATTCACGGCGTTGATAGTGTTGTTGCCCAGCTTGTCCGCGCGCGCCGTGTCCTTGTCGAAATCAAACGTATGGTAGTCCCAGCTCGCATCCTGGAAAAGCATCTTGAAGGTACTCGGCGCGGAGTTGTCGGGATTGTGGCCCGTCACCGGCGCGGAGCCCATGATCGTCCCCAGCGGATAGCCGGGATAAAGCGACTCACCCGTGCGCGGATTCTTCGACCCCGTCGTGATCTTCTTCAGCGCCTCAAGCTGCGGGGCGGTGAGACATGTATCGGAGTCGCCGCTCTTGCACAGCAATGAATCGATCGGGAAGTTGCACTTCATCGGGTCTTGAATCAATCCATCCTTCAGCCCGTCCTTCTCGTCGCACTGGTCCATCACCGCCTTGTGAATCATCGTCCACTTCGCCGGAGTGATAAACGCCGCAGGGTCTGTGTTGAGCGCAAGGTTGATGTAAATCGAATTTGCCTGCAGCCGCGACATCGGGTTAGCCGGGTCGCCGATAAAGAGCCCGTCAAAATCGTTCGGGTAGTATTCAGCCGCCACCCATCCCTGCCGCCCGCCCGTCGAGCACGAGTTCCAATACGAATACTTCGGTCCATCGCCGTAGTGCGCCGCAATCAAAGCCTTCGCCGTCACCACCATCTCGTGCACCGCGCGATTTCCCCAGTCAGTCTCCTTCTCCGGGTGCCCAATCGAAAACGAACTGTCATTGCCATCGAATCCCGTGTTGGTCCCGGAAGCGGCATAGCCTTCAGCAACCGCTCCGGCAAGCGCGTTGTACTGAATCGAGGAAGAGAAGCCTCCGTTACCCAGCGACTCAAGCTTCCCATTCCAGTTCTCCACCGGCATCCACACTTCCACCTTGACCTCGGAATCAGGCACCGCCCGCACCGTAGCCATCACGCGGCAGAACGCCGGCAGAGTAGTGTAGACGGCGTTCTGATTCCCGCCAGGCCCGCCTCCGGGTCCGCCAGGTCCTCCCGGACCTCCGGGACCACCCGCTCCTCCTGGTCCGCCCGGCCCGCCACCCGGTCCACCGGGGCCAGCTTGCCCACCCGGTCCTCCCGGCTGCGGCCCGGCGCCTTGGTTATTCCGCGGCGGTGTAAACCCGCCCTTCGGCACAAGTGTTGCCGACGTGATGGTTGTGTTGGGAAGATTGACCTTGGTCATATCTTCACAAGCCGTACCCGCAGCCCAGGCAGTGCCTGCGCTGGCCGCCAGCACGGAAAGTAGAAATAGTTTTTTCACCATGATTCTCCTCATTCGTTAGATATGCATTCTTGTTTGGTAGGGGGTTCGTGCTTTGCCGAGCCATCCGCCGCAGCGGAGCTAGCCAGGAACCTGGATATTTAAAAATAAAACCGAAGAGAAAAAGAAATACGAGCCATATAAATGCACAGCATAATTGCGAACAGATTTCAGCGAACCTAAGAGTCCGAACCAGTTAGCCAAGTTTCTCGAGAAGTTGTTGCACTTTTTCGATTGTCCGATCTTCAATGACTGCATTGTTGCGCGCGGCATAAAACAGATCGCTGAACAGACGAAAGCGCGAAATTTTCGATGCGCTAACCGGTTCGGAAGGCTTGCTTGGATCAAATCGATTCAGTATATCCTTTCCCTGTTCCAATATCTTCAGCGTCTCGGTAGAGATTGGGAAATTGTCCGCTTGTGCCGTGAGAACGACTCTTCCAGGCTGAGTAAGAGCGAAGGCGAGAATCTTATTGTCACCATAGGCCGTCCTCTCGATGGAAAAAGAAGAGCCGTCTTCCAAATCCGTGCGATAACTCTCGGACTCGATCCAGACATCTTTGGAGTCTGGTGGCGGAACGAAATGCCATTGCAACTTCTGGCGCTCAGTTTTTTCGATGATCTGCCGGACCAGCTCTTCCGTTTTTTCGTTCACTTGTCCTCCTTGTCCATTCGACCCAACAAACGGCCGTGGATGGCATTCAGCCCATTGAGCGCATCGGCAACATCACGGATTGCCGTCTGTGCTTTGTCTTTGTCTTCCAAAAATCTACCCTCAGCCAGCCTAACCGCTAGTTGCCTGAATACGGACTCCAGTAACTCCAGCTTACTTGAATCGGCAGCGACGTACCTCATAAATCGTGCACGATCACGGGAAATCCGTATGGCCAAGTCCCGAGCTCGAATTCCAGCTTCAATTGGGCGCTCCAGCGAGAGATATTCAATGCAACTTTCGGCCAGCCGCGAGACTTCAGCAAGCGAATCTGAGGCGTTACGCTGAAAGACGGCTTCGCGCGCCTCCAATGCAGCCTTCTTGGCTCCCGTAGCCTGCCAAATTGCCCCAACGGTCAGCACCAGTCCCACAGCTCCCACCGTGGCATTCGACCAGTCAAAAATATCGTGCAAGATTATGCTCGCTTTCTATCCGAAAGAATACTCCAGATATGAAAGGCAATCTACAACCCAATTCTTGCGGGTTGCTAAGGTCTTGCGGCTTCAGTTCATTGGTGACGGGTTGCAGATGAATCATTTGCCGACACTCCGAGATATCGTTGCCATAGCAATGACGCAACTCCGATTCTTTGTTACAGGAGTCGGCCACTCACGCGCCGCGCCTGCAACGCCCACGCAATCAAAACAAACTGGAATGCCAACCGGCCCCAGAGCGCCCACCCCGGCACCTCGGGAAATCGTTCTGCGTGACGCAGCATGAAGATGTGCACGTCAAAATAGCCCACCAGCATCAGCGCTATCCCGACCGCCGCATATCCCCGCGTCGCGGGCAGCAGCAGGCCCAGCCCTCCCGCGATTTCGGCCACTCCACTCACTGCGACCAACTGCCGGGGATGCGCATAGTGGTCGGGCATGATGTGGAGATAAAAGCGGTCGTGCCAGAAGTGATTGATGCCCGCACCGATGTAGAGCACCGCCTGCGCTACCAATCCAATTTGCCAAAGACGCATAGAAACCTCGCTTCTCGTTCCGCGAGCCCGCCTGCTCCAATCAACCTCTGGAGTTGGGCGCTGGCTAGAGCCCCAACCGCGCCCAAATCGCGTCCACCTTTGTCTTCGTCGCGTTGTCCATCTCAATCATCGCCGGCCACGGGCGCTCAAACCCCTCCGCCTTCCACTTCCGCGTCGCATCAATCCCCATCTTGCTTCCGTAGTTGGGCAGCCGCGACGCATGATCCAGCGAGTCCACCGGCCCGAGGGTAAACTGTATGTCCCGCTCCGGATCGATATTGTTCGTCACCCGCAACACCACCTCGCCCACGTCCTGCACATCGCAGTCCTCGTCCACCACCACAATGCACTTGGTAAACATCGCCTGCCCCAGCGACCAGATCGCGTTCATCACCTTTCGCGCCTGCCCCGGATAGCTCTTCTTGATCGACACCAGCATCAGGTTATGAAACACGCCCTCGACAGGAAGGTGCACGTCCACGAGCTCCGGAATCGTCATCTTCATCGCCGGCAGAAAAATCCGCTCCACGGCCTTGCCCATCCAGGCGTCTTCCATCGGCGGCTTGCCCACAATCGTCGCCGCATAGATCGGGTCCTTGCGGTGCGTAATCGCCGTCAGATGAAAAACCGGGTACTCATCTGTCAACGTATAAAAGCCCGTATGATCGCCAAACGGCCCCTCCGAGCGCAGCTCGCCCAACTCGACGTAGCCCTCCAAAATAATCTCCGCATTGGCCGGCACTTCCAGATCGACCGTCTCGCACTTCACAATCTCGACCGGCTTGCCGCGCAGAAACCCGGCAATCAAAAACTCCTCAACCTCCGGCGGCGCAGGCACAATCGCCGAAAACGTCGTCGCCGGATCGGTCCCAATCGCCACCGCCACTTCCAGGCGCGACCCTTTCAGATTCCCCAGCGCAACCTGCGGCAGCCCGCCAATCGGCCCATCCGGAATGCTAACCGCTCCCCCAGCCGATTCCGCCATCGCCGCAACTCTTGCGCTTGCTTCGCTATCTGTTGCATTCGTAGCCGCCGCGTCCCGCATCGCATTCCGATAATGCTCCGCCGCCACCTTCTGTCGCTGCCAGTGCATCCCGGTCGTCTGCCCGTCGTACACCTGCATCCGATACATGCCAATGTTCCGCTTGCCCGAGCGCGGATCGCGCGTATGCACGCAGGGCAGTGTAATAAACCGTCCCCCGTCATGCGGCCAGCACTTCAAAATCGGAAAGTGGTTCAGGTCAAAGTTTCCATCGCCGCCAAACTCCTTCGCCTTCCGAATCACCTCTTTGCACGGCGCATTCTTCGCCTCCACCGTCTTCGGAAACGCGCTCGTCAGCGCACCCAGTTGCGGCAGCATCTTCAACTTGTCCATCAAACCCGCCGGCGCCTTCACATTCATCAGCCCGCTGATGCGCTCGGCAATCTCATCCAGCCGGTCCACACCGAGCGCCAGCGCCATTCGCCGCTCCGACCCAAACTGATTGATCAAAACCTTGTGTCCCGGATGCCCCTTCACGTTCTCAAACAGCAGCGCCGGCCCCCCGGCCGCATACTTCCCCTTCACCTCTCCGCCGGAAGGGTGATAACCCGCTCCCATCTTGCTCACCCGATCCGTAATCTCCGTAATCTCCAGCTCAGGCGAAACCTCTTCTCGTATCCGTTTCAACTCGCCATGTTTTTCCAGCGCTTTGATCCAGTCGCGCAGATCGTCGTAGGCCACTTTGCTCTCCTCAGCCGCACATCACTTCGGCATTCATGCCCACACTTATCGTAAGCCAGCGACCGGACACGCGGCAGCCGCCGAGCAAATCCAGACCACGCCAGCGCACCCCGCGCAGCTGCATCATTCCGCCGCCCTCACGCATCAAAATCGTGTAAGCAGCAAGCTTTCCCCCAGGAGGCCAGCCATGTCCCTACGCGCCGTTAACCAGATCATCCACACCAAAACCACCATGGAGGGCGCAGGCGTAAAGCTCGAGCGGGCCTTCGGCTTCGGCAAGACCAAGGAGTTCGATCCCTTCCTGCTCCTCGACGATTTTCGCAATGACAATCCAGCCGACTACCTCGCCGGATTTCCCTGGCACCCGCATCGCGGCATCGAGACCATTACCTATGTTCTCGCCGGCGAGGTCGCGCACGGAGACAGTCTCGGCAACAAAGGCCGCATGACCGCCGGCGACGTGCAATGGATGACCGCCGGCAGCGGCATCCTCCACCAGGAGATGCCCACCGGCGACGCGCAAGGCCGCATGCACGGCTTTCAGCTCTGGGCCAACCTGCCCGCATCGCTCAAGATGACCGCGCCCCGCTATCAGGACATTCCCACCGCCGCCATTCCCGAAGTCACCGAAGACGACGGCACCCACGCCCGCATCATCTGTGGCGAATTCTGGGGCAAGACGGGGCCTGTCGAAGGCGTAGCCGCCGACCCTCGTTACGTAGACATCTCCGTCCCGCCCGGCAAGCGCAGACGCATCCAAATCGAGACCACCCGCAACGCCTTTGCCTACGTCTTCGCCGGCTCCGGCACCTTCCGCGACGCGTCAGATCCAAAAGCTGTACTCACCGAGTCGCCCATCGACCCCAACTCCGACCCGCGCTACGACGCCAAGAACCACTCCCTTGTCCTCTTCGACCGCGGCGACGAGATCGTTGTCCAGGCCGGCCCCGAGGGCATTCGCTTCCTCCTCGTCTCCGGCAAGCCCCTTGAAGAGCCCGTCGCCTGGTACGGCCCCATCGTCATGAACACACAGGCCGAGCTCCAGCAGGCCATGAAAGAGCTGCAAAGCGGATCGTTCATCCGGCACGCATGAAGTGCCGGATGGATTCACCGTTTCAATCGCCCATCCTGTGGAAAAAATTGTGGATCGCTTCTTCAAATGGGCCGTTTTGCACCAGAAATAGGTGGTTGTCAAAGCCTATCCCGTTCTGGTATGCAAAATAAGTCTTTATTTTTCAATAGATAAAATCACCGTTCCCAACAAGCCCTCCGCCTTGCCTCCGTCAGCCTTCCCGAAAGTGAAATGCTCGGCTTTCCACAATCGCGTATGAGCGCTTTGTAACAGTTGGGCAATCCAGCCTCTTTTTGTCTTTCAATCGCCCCTGGCTTCAATGTTGAACGCCGCTTTCGAGCCCAGCCTTCCCGCATTTAGAATTCGTCCCCTCGACCAATCCAACCCGCCCCCGCGCGCGTACCCCCCATGTGCGCATATTGTCAGCGCGCGTCGCTCTGGAGGTTCAATCCGGCATCCGCAAAAATCTCTCCCGGTACTCAACCTCTCAACCTCTCACTCGAAAGGAAATCACGACCATGAAAAAGCTTGTCAGCTCCGTCTTCGCCATTGCCCTCCTCGCCACCGCCTCCATCACCCACGCGCAAAAAGACCCCATGGTAGGCGGAGCCGCCATGTACCCCACCAAGAACATCGTCGAGAACGCCATCAACTCCAAGGACCACACCACGCTCGTAGCCGCCGTCAAGGCCGCCGGCCTGGTAGACACCCTCGAAGGCCCCGGCCCCTTCACCGTCTTCGCGCCCACCAATGAAGCCTTTGACAAGCTGCCCGCCGGCACGGTCGACAACCTCGTCAAGCCCGAGAGCCACGACACGCTCGTCAAAATCCTCACCTATCACGTAGTCCCTGGCCGCATCTCCACCAGCGACATCAAGGAAATGATTGAAGACGGCGGCGGCAAGGCCATGCTCAAAACCGTGCAAGGCGAAACCATCACCGCCACCAAGGGCATCTACGGCAAAATCACGCTGACTGATGAAAAAGGCGGCAAGGCCTCCATCACCATCGCCAACGTCTACCAGTCCAACGGCGTAATCCAGGTCATCGACTCCGTCCTGATGCCGTAGCCCGAAACCAGTTCCTCCCATTCAATCCCTCAAACGAGTGACAAAAATTGGGTGCCCCCGGTCTCGATTTTGAGACCAGGGAAAGCACAATCCCCAACCCATTCCTTGCTCAACAAACCACAATTCTGGGTGCCCCCGGTCCCTAGCATTTGGGGACCGGGGAGACCCCAATCCCAACCAAACCACAGCAAACCAACCTCAAGCTCCAATCCCACACCACAGCCATCCCCACCGCAGTTACTGTAAACTTTCCTTCACGCGCAACCTCCTCCAACTCCGCGCGTGCAGGATTACGCCCATGCGCAAATTTTCCATCGCCCTCCTCCTCGCCTCCGCCACCCTCGTCACGTCCCAGACCCCAGCCAAGCGCCCCATGACCTTCGAAGACCTCATGCAGATGAAGCGCCTGGGAGACACCGCCGTCTCGCCCGACGGCAAGTGGCTCGGCTACGTAGTCACCACCGTCGATCTCGCCCAAAACACCAAATCAGCGGAGCTGTGGCTGCAACCCATAGCCAGCGGCCCTGCGCAAAAGCTCGCCGCAGCCAAGCCCGGTGACTCCGGCCTCCAGTTCTCTCCCGACGGGCACTCCGTGCTCTTTCTCTCCAGCCGAGACGGCAGCCAGCAGGTCTGGCTCGCAGCCTTCGACCCCGCCACTGGCGCAACCACAAACGCCAAAGTCCTCACCACCATTTCCACCGAAGCCGACAACGCCCAATGGTCCCCGGACTCGACCTCCATTGTCTTCACATCGTCCGTCTATCCCAAGTGCCCCGCCATCACCCCCGCCGACTTCACCTCCGGCGACCAGTGCAACTCTGGCACCGACGCCGCCCGCACAAAAAATCCCGTCAAGGCGCAGATCTTCACCCACCTCCTCTACCGCCATTGGAACCAATACACGGGAGACAAACGCAGCCATCTCTTCCTCGTGTCTGCAGCAACCGGCGCAGTCCGCGACCTCACCCCCGACAACCCGCACGACGTCCCGCCGTTTTCGCTCGACGGCTCCGGCTGCGGCTGCGCCTTCTCGCCCGACTCAAAGGAACTCGCCTACACCGACAACCCCGACCAAGAGCAAGCGACCAGCATCAGCGCCAAAATCTTCACCCTAGACCTCACCAACCCGTCAGCTACGCCCGTCGCCATCAGCACATCCCTCGGCGGCAACTTCAACCCCGCCTACTCCCCCGACGGCAAGTACCTAGCCTGGCGCAGTGAAGCGCGGGCTGGGTATGAGAGTGACAAATTCCGGCTTGTTCTTTATGACCGCGTGGCGAAGACGATCAAGGATTTGCTGCCGAAGTTTGAGAACTGGGTCGATGAGTTTGCTTGGGCGCTAAAGTCGGACCGGATTTACTTCGTCTCAGGCCAACAAGGAAATGAGCCAATCTTTACCGCAAAACTCAACGGTGAGTGGCAAACCACGAGCGTCTCAAGTGGAGTTCTTGCCGATATCCACCCATTACCTGAAGGCGATTCGATAGTTTACACGCGAATGACAGTACAACTGCCCAGCGAGGCCGTACAGATTTCATCCCCATTTCGCGAAAAACCGAGCAAGTCAGAATTGGCATCGGAGATGGATGCGGGCCTATATAAAATTCCACGCGAAGTACCCATCACCCACCTCAACGACACCCTCCTCGCCCAACTCGACCAGCAGCCCATGGAATCCTTCTGGTTCACCGCCGCCGACAAGACCAAAGTCCAGGGCTTCCTCATCCGCCCCCCCAACTTCGACCCCGCCAAAAAATATCCGCTCAA
>Ga0182012_10007178_pt1 | contig 11192 bp, 10 predicted proteins | sample 612S2SmetaG_FD_120486 | JGI IMG/M metagenome (GOLD analysis project Ga0182012, IMG submission 120486) | Permafrost microbial communities from Stordalen Mire, Sweden - 612S2S metaG | ecosystem: Environmental > Terrestrial > Soil > Wetlands > Permafrost | place: Sweden: Stordalen | collected...
CAGGGCCGCCCTGCGCTCGGGGGAGCGCGCCAGCTCGAGCACCGCCTCGGCTAGGGCCGGCGCCTGGGCTGGGCGCAGCAGCCCGCTGACACCGTCCTCGATCAGCGACAGCGGGCCACCCTCGGCGACGGCCACGACCGCCAGCCCGCTGGCCTGAGCCTCGAGGATGACCTGCCCGAAGGTATCGGTCGCGCTGGGGAACAGGAAGATGTCCGCCTCGGCGTAGGCGCGCGCCAGCTCGGCTCCGCCGAGCCAGCCGAGGAAGCTCGCGTGCTCGCCGAGGCGTTCGGCGAGGCGGTCCTGCTCGGGTCCGCCGCCGGCCAGCACGAGATGCAGCCTGGGGTCCTCGGCGCGGGCGGCGAGGAAGGCGTCGGCGAGCAGCTCGACGCCCTTCTCGCGCGTGATCCGCCCCGAGTAGAGGACGGCGATCCGGTCCGGGTCGCGGGGCGCGCCGCTGCGCAGGTCGGGGTCGAAGCGATCGGTGTCGACGCCGCGGTCCCAGCGCAGGACCTTGCGCCCGCCGATCCCGATCGCGGCCAGGGCCCCGTCGGAGGCGGGGCTCGGCGAGAGCACGACATCGCAGCTGTTGTAGAAGATGCCGACGACGCCGGCCATCGCCTGGGCGAGCTTCAGCTCTCCCGTGCGCAGGCCCGCGTAGGCGGTCAGCTCGGTGTGGTAGCTGCCCAGCAGCGGCAGCCCCAGCGCCCTCGCGATGAGCGCCCCCGCGATCCCGGCGGGGCCCGGAGAGCAGACGTGGATCGCGTCGTAGCTGCCGTCGATCAGGGCCTGCATCGCGCCCGGCAGGCTCGGCACGCCGATCCGCATGCCCGGGTAGAAGGGAACGTCGACCTCGGCGACCGCCGGCAGGCGGCGGTCTACCTGGGGGTCGGTGCCGACGATCTCCACTTCATAGCCGGGGACACCGCGCTGGCGGATCTCCTCGATCGTCCGCGTGACGCCGTGGGTGCAGTTGATGCCGTCGGCCAGGATCGCGACCCGCGGCGTGTGCTCGGGGGGAGCCACGCCGGGCTGCGGGCGGTGCGCGTCGCGGCCACCGGAGGGGACGGCCTGGAGCTTTGACTGCTCGTTGGCGAGAAAGGCCGTTGCCGGCGCGTAGGGGATCGCGGCGATGCAGGCATCGAAGATCCCGCCGGCGGCCGTCTCGACACCGACGGAGCCTCCGATCGCCTGCAGCGTCAGCTCGACCGCCTCGCGGAGGCGCCGCTCGTGGATCCGGCAGGCGCGGCGGTGCAGCTCGGAGTGACTGAAGCTCTCCTCCTGCATGTGCTCGATCAGCGCCCGCCCGCCGCGCTCGCCGAAGCCCATCGCCGCGAGCCATGCGCCGAGCAGGCGCCTGGCGTCCTCCGCGCCGATTTCGCCCCCCTCGGGGCCCTCGCGCCGATCGCCCTCGCTGAGGACGCGCGAGCAGATCTCGAGCACCCGCCTGGGCTCGGGCGCCGGCAGCGGGTCCCCCGTCCCGGCGCCACCGAGGGTGCGGATCGCCAGGGCGATCGCCGCGTGAGCCCACTTGGCAGGGCTGCCCTGGCGTCCTCGTGCGCTCGCCCGTCCCGCCCGCAGATGCTCGATGAACTCCGCCGGGGAGCCGGCCGGGGGCGTTTCGGTGTAGGTGCGCCCGATGTCGACCCCGGCGTGGTCGTCGCTGCCGCCGATCCCGATCCCGTCGCGCGTGGCCGTGTACATCGCAGCCGGCCGGTTGAGCTCGGGCGCCCGGGCGCCGTTGCGCACCTCCCAGATCCCGAACAGCGCGGCGAGCCGCTTGCGGTGGCGGGGCGTCAGCGGCGCGGCGACCGTGTAGTAGGGGTGGGCGAGAGCGCAAAGGATGTCGCGCTCGTACATGTAGGCCACGCACAGCTCGAGGTCGCCGCGGTGCGCCTGGAGCCACTCGTGATCATCCGGCGAGATGCCGAGACAGAGGACGTGCACGGCCTGCGGCTCGCCGCGAAAGCTCGCCGTGAGCTCCTCGGAGATGAACACGTCGGGGCGATCGGCGATCTCGAGGACGCCCGCGATCGTGTCGTGGTCGGTGATCGTCACGAAATCCATGCCGCGGCGCTTGGCCAGCGCGTAGACCTCCTCGGGAGGGGTCGCGCACTCGGGCAGGCCGAGCGTGCGCTGGACCCCGAGCTTTGAGATCTCCGATGCGGTCGAGTGGCAGTGCAGGTCGGCCCTGCTGGCCGGCAGGGGCGCCGGTGAGGTTGTTCTCCTTGTATTCATGCACACAGAATTCCCTGCAAAATGCGTAATTCCGTGACCAAGCGGGAACGATTCTGTGAACTCGCGGTGAAGTCGGTTCTCCCGCGGACCGGAAGCGCCGCCGCTAAGCTCCGCCGCCATGGTCCAGCTTCTGCTCCCGGTGGCCGGCGCGATCAGCTATTTCCAGGCGGTCGTGCTCGGCTTCCTGCAGGGCGTCACCGAGCTGTTTCCGATCTCGAGCCTCGGCCACACGGTCCTGTTCCCGACCCTGTTCGGCTGGAACCACGTCGTGGACATCCAGTCCCAGGCCGAGTCCCCGTGGCTGGCCTTCGTGGTGATGCTTCACGTCGGCAGCGCGCTCGGTCTGCTGTTCTACTACCGCCGCGACTGGGTCGAAATCATCTCGGCCTTCTTCCGTACGCTCCCCAAGCGGCGGGTCGATGACGCCAACGAGCGTCTCGCCTGGCTGATCGTCGCGGCCAGCATTCCCGCGGGTGTGATCGGGCTGGCGCTCGAGCACCAGCTGCGGACCCTCACGGCGAAGCCCGAAGTCGCCGCCATCTTCCTCCTCGTCAACGGCGGGCTGCTGTTCGCGGCCGAGCGCTTCCGCCGCCGCGCCGAGGTCCGCGAACTGGCGGCCCGCGAGGGAGCAAAGCCCGATGGCGCCCGTGAACTGGACACGCTCGAGGTGCGCGAGGCGCTCGTCGTCGGGGTCGCCCAGTCGACGGCGCTGGTCGCCGGCATCAGCCGTGACGGTGTAACGATGGGGGCGGGGCTCGCCCGCGGCCTGGATCACAGCGACTCGGCTCGCTTCGCCTTCCTGCTGGCGACGCCGATCATCCTGGCGGCCGGGATCTTCAAGCTGCCCGACCTGACTGGGCACCTCGGCGACGGCGTCCGCGGCCAGGCCGCCGTGGCCTGCGCGGTGGCCGCCGTGACGGCTGTCTTCACCGTCCGTTTCCTGGTCGGCTACTTCAAGACCCGTACCCTGATCCCGTTCGCGGTCTACTGCGTGCTGTTCGGTCTGGCGATGGTCATCTACACGCTCGGATAAGCGCCGCACCGGCAGAACGCCGCCGCTGCACCATCATTGAGCTGACGATGCCGATCCCGAGAACTCCGCCGAAGATGTTCGAGACGCGCAGCCAGGCTTGGAAGGAGGTCGGGCTGCTGCGCCAGATCAGCCCGCGAGTCGTCAAGCGGGCGCGCCTCGAGGCGCTGGTGCTGCTGCCCGTCTTCGTCGGCGTCGTGCTTCTCTACGGCAGCCGGACGGAACTGCTGGGCAGTTACGTCAAGGAATACAACGAACACCATCGCCTCACCTTCGCCGGCTACAGGCTCGAAAAAGCGGTCGAAACCCCGCTGACCGTCGTCACGGTGATCATCCTCGTGATCCTCGGCTGGGCGATCGCGCGGGATATCGGCCGGGGCATGGGGCCCGCCCTGTTCCGGCGCCTCGACCCGGCGACCGCGGGAACGGTCGGCTTTCTGATCCGCCTGGCGACGCTCGTTCTCGCGCTGATCGTGGCGCTGCAGGTGGCGGGGATCGAAGCCAAAACGCTGGCGCTGGGCGGCGCGTTCACGGCGGTCATCTTCGGCCTGGCGGCGCAGCAGACGCTCGGCAACCTGATCGCGGGCACGGTCCTCCTGAGCGCGCGGCCGTTCAGGGTCGGCGAGCGGGTCAGGCTGCAGGGCGGCGGCCTGGCCGGGCAGGTCGAGGGGACGGTCAGCTCGCTGGGGCTGCTCTACACGACGTTCGCGACCGGCGAAGACTCGGTCCTGGTCCCCAACAGCGTCGTCCTGAACGTGGCGATCCTGCCGCTGCGCGAGCCCGAGGCCGTCAACCTGCGGGCGAGGCTGCGCGCCGGGATGACCCCGGGAGACCTGCAGGAGACGCTCGAGCGCTCGCTGCAGACGCCGCTGCGCGACTCGCCGCGGATCACGCTCGAGGAGCTCGACGGCGAGGAGGTCGTGGTGCGCATCGCGGCGACGCCGCGGGTCGCCGGCCAGGGGCGCCAGCTGGCCAGCGAACTGCTCTCGGTGGTCGCGCGCGAGACGCGCTCTCAGCCGGCCCAGACTCCGTAGCGCAGGAACAGGTAGGAGTCGCTGCGCAGGACATCGAGCAGCTCCAGGGTCGCCGGCGGCTCGAGCTCCGCCCCCGCGAGGATCCGCAGGGCCTCCCCGCCGGCCGGCTCCCCGCCGGCGAGCAGCGGCGAGAGCGACAGGAACAGCTCATCGACGAGGCCCGCGGCGAGCAGCTCGCGCGCGAGATGCGGGCCCCCCTCGCAGAGCAGCGTCTGGACCGAGAAGCGCGTGGAGAGCTCGGCGAGGGCCGCAGCGAGATCGAGCTGACCCGCACCCGCACGCACGTACTCGACGCTCGCGCCGGTCGGCGCCAGCGAGGCCGCCGAGGTCGTCAGGACCACGACGCGGGCGGCCGGCTCGCGCAGCAGCGGGATCTCCTCGTCGAGCGCGAGGCGCCCGGAGACGATGCAGGCCAGCGGTTCCTCGGCGAGGCCCCGCTCACGGCGCAGCTCGCGGACCGCGGAGTCGGGGATGACCCGCCCGTAGCGCTCGGTGCGAATCGTCCCGGCGCCGACGAGGATCCCGTCGACGGGGGCCCGCAGGGCGTGGAACAGGGCGCGGTCGGCGGGCCCGCTGATCGTTCCCGAGCGTCCGGCCAGGGTCGCCCGCCCGTCGGCGGTGCTGAGCATGTTCAGCAGCACGCGCGGGCGTTGCAAGGGCTCGGAGGGCCGCTGCCAGAGCCCGAAGCCCTCGACCAGCTGCTCCACGCTCGCCGGGGTCGCCGCCGGCGTCAGCCGCTGCAGAGCGGGCTCGCGCTGCGGCTCGCCCGTGGCTGCGGACGCCGTGGGGTCGGACATCGGCCCAGCCTAGCCTGTGACCGGCTGTCACAGCCCGCAACATCCCGTCAACACATGGGCGTTCTGACGTGCTACGGTCGTCACGAATGGCCGGCGTTTAGACCGGCGAAAGTAGTGCAAGCGCTCGCAGGTCGAAGCTTCAAGAAGCATCCTCCGCGTAGCAGGCGCACATACCGTGGAGGAGTTCACAACATGCCTACTGGCACCGTCAAGTGGTTCAGCGACGACAAGGGGTTCGGCTTCATCACTCCCGATGATGGCGACAAGGACCTTTTCGTCCATCACACGGGCATCAATGGTGAGGGCTACCGCTCTCTGCAGGAGGGCGCCAAGGTGTCCTACGACCCGGAGCAGGGCGACAAGGGTCCCAAGGCGGTAAACGTCAGCACCATCTAGCTCGACCGACGGAACGCAGTACCGGGGCCCGCCTCAGGCGGGCCCTTCTGCGTGGAGGGGGGATATCGTCCTGACGCTGAGGATGGCCGGCGACGCGACAACGATCCCACTGGGCGACGGCCATCTCGATGGACGCCGGTTCCTGCGCGCGAGCCCCGGCCGATTGCGGGAGCGCGCTCCGGCCATGTCGGGGCGCCTCGGCGGCGCCGCCGCGCTGTGGGCGATCGTCGCGCTCAGCCTGTTCGTCGTCGTGATCGCGGCGGACCGGCCGAGCCTGCTCGCGCCGCCGACCCACGGCGGCTTCTATCCGCACTGGATGGCCGGGCCGCTGGGCGGGCTGTGGCCGAGCCTGACGGGCAACAGCACGGTCCTCAGGTACCTGTTCACGATCCCCCTCGTCGGGATGTATCTCGCCTACCTGGTGATCCTGCGCTCCACCGAGCGGTTGCCCGCGAGCTGGATCGTCGGCGGGATCCTGGCCGTCCATGCGGTCTTCATCCTGTCCCCGCCGCTGGCGCTGACCGACCTCTTCAACTACATCAACTACGGCCGCATGGAGGTGGTGCACAACCTCAACCCCTACACCTCGATCCCGATTCTCGAGCCGCACAGCGACCCCGCCTACGCGCTCAGCAACTGGCACAAGCTGTTCAGCCCCTACGGCCCGCTGTTCACGCTGATCACCTTCGCCGTCGTGCCGCTCGGCGTCGCCGGGTCCTTCTGGGCGCTGAAGGTCCTGTTGGTGCTGACGAGCCTCGCGACGCTGGCGCTCGTCTGGCGCTGTGCGCGCCTGCTCGATCGCGACCCGGTCAAAGCCGTCGCCCTGGTCGGGCTGAACCCGATCGTGCTGGTCTGGGGTCTGGGCGGTGACCACAACGACTTCCTGATGGTCTTCTTCCTGATGCTGGGCTTCTACCTGCTGCTGCTGGCGCGCTCGCGCCGGCGCCGGCGCCCGGCGCCGTCCGGCGAGGGACGCATCGAGCATCTGCTGCTGCCGCTGTCCGCGCCGCTGATCGGCGCCGGCGTGGCGTTCGTGGTGGCCGTCGGCATCAAGGCCTCGGCGGCGGCGCTGATCCCGGTCGTGCTGGCGGGGCTGTTGCGCGAGCGCCGCGGGCTGGTGCAGGTCGCCCTCGGGATGGCGCTCGGCAGCGTGGTGATCGCCGGTGTCAGCCTGCTGGCCTTCGGGCTTCATCTCCCCGATCTGAGCACCCAGAGCCGCCTGGTGACGAGCGAGAGCGTCCCCAACCTGATCGGCCTCGCGGTCGGTGCCGGGGGGGAGACGGAAACGCTGCACCACCTGCTTACGGCGGCACTCGCCCTGGCGATCCTCGCGTGCTGCTGGTGGGCTTGGCGCGGAGCGCGCCCCGGGCGCAAGCCCGAGCCCGTCGAGGATGCTCCCGACCGGACGATCGCCGCCGCCGGCTGGGCCAGCGCGGCGCTGCTGGTGATGCTGAGCTGGGTGCTGCCCTGGTACGTGCTGTGGGTGCTGCCGATGGCGGCGCTGTCGAAGTCGCGCCGCCTGCGCCAGTGCTCGCTCGTGCTGGGGGTCTATCTGATCATCGCCTGGGCCCCGGCGTCGGGCCTGCTGTGGAGCGCGATCGGCTTTCACCCGGAAAAGACCCCGCTCGGAGCTCTGCACCAGCGCAACGTCGATGAGCTGCTGAACTAGTCCCCTTCGGCGGGTGGGCGACGGATGCGCTTGCGCTCGGAGGTGAGGCGCTTCTCCGCCAGGCGCCGCTCGCGTGAGGCTGCGGTCGGCCGGGTCGCCCGGCGGCTGCGGGGCACCTTCAGCGCCTCGCGCAGGCGCTCGGCCAGCCGGCCCAGGGCGAGCTCGCGGTTGCGGGCCTGGGAGCGCTCGTCCTGGGCGACCGCCACGACCCGCGTCCCGGCGCGCGCGAGCAGCCGCCGGCGCTGGCTCTCGCTGAGCGAGGGCGACTGCTCGACATCGAAGACGGCTTCGACCCGGCGAGGCGGTCACGTTGGCATGCTGGCCGCCCGGTCCCGAGGAGCGGCTCGTGCGCAGCTTGATCTCGCTCAGCGGGATCGCGAGGCTCGCGTTGACCGCCAGCAGCCGTCCCTCCGGCTCGGACTCGCCCTCGACGACCACGATCCGCCGGGCTAGCCGGGTTGGTCTGCGGCGAGTCCGTGGAGCGCCCGGGCGCGCTCCTCCTCGCCCTCGGGGAGGCGCCCGTCGCGGCCCACGTAGCCGCCCTTGCCGCCGGCGCAGAGGTAGACCGCGTCGCCCTCGCCGACGTTGCGCAGGCGCCGGACGGTCGCGGCGTCGACCCTGGCCAGCCCGCCCGCCTCGAGCCGGTGGACCGAGCCATCGCCGAACTCGATCTCGACCGTCCCGCGGTGGATGAAGTAGAGCTCCTCCTGCTCGTCGTGGAAGTGGGCGCCGGTGTCGATGCCGGGTGGCATCACGATCGCGTTGACGCCGAAGGCGTTCACGCCGAGGCCCTTGCGGACCTTGCGGAAGCCCGGGCCCTCGCCCAGGTCGTCGAGGTTCGCGACGGCGTAGCCGTCGCCCTCGGTCACGTTCGGGAACTCGCTCGCTGCGGCCATCGGGATCTCCTTGCTAGTGGTTGGCCACCGTGCCGCCCTGGGGCGAGATCGGCCGGCCTTCGTCGGCCCATCTCACGAGGCCGCCCTGGAGTGAGTATGCCTCGTAGCCCGACGCCCTGAACGCCTGCATCGCCATCGTCGAGCGTCCACCGACGCGGCAGTAGAAGACGACCGGCCGCTCGCGCGCCACGGTCGCGGCCGCATCGGTGAGCGCGACCAGCTCGATGTGGCGGGAGTCCTCGATGTAGCCGGCCTCGCGCTCGTAAGGCTCGCGCACGTCGATCAGCTGCGGCGGCTCCTCCTCGCCGAGCCACTCTGCGAGGCGCTCGGGGTCGATCTCGCCGCTCGTCTCACCGCCCATCCTCCCAGCGTACCGCTGGGCCCCGGTGATCACTAGGATTGCGAGCCCGGTGGAGGCGCTCTCGGACATCTACACGATCCCCCAGGAGAACCTGGATCTCTGCGCCACGATCGGCCAGATCGCGCGTGAGCGGATCGCGCCCCGCTCGGCCGAGATCGACGAGCGGGCGGAGTACCCCTGGGACATCCGCAAGCTGCTCGGCGAGCAGGACATCCTCGGCCTGCCGTTCCCCGTCGAGTACGGCGGCACCGGGACCGGGACGCTGATGCTCAACATGGCGGTCGAGGAGCTCGCCAAGGTCGACGCCGCCTGTGCGCTGATCCTGATGGTCCAGGAGCTGGGAACGCTGCCGATCCAGCTGTTCGGCAGCGACGAGCTCAAGCAGCGGTTCCTGCCCGGCTGTGCGACCGGCGAGCGCTCGCCGGCGTTTGCCCTGTCCGAGCCCGAGGCGGGATCGGACCCGGCGGGGATGAAGACCAGCGCGGTCCTCGACGGCGAGGAGTGGGTCATCAACGGGACCAAGAACTGGATCACCAACCTGGGGATTGCGGACTTCTACATCGTCTTCGCCGTCACCGACCGGGAGCAGCGGCGGATGACGGCCTTCGTCGTCGAGGCCGACCGGCCGGGGTTCAGCGTCGGCAAGCTCGAGCACAAGCTGGGGATCCGCGGCTCGCCGACCGGCCAGCCGATCTTCGAGGACGTCAGGGTGCCCCAGGCGAACGTGATCGGCGAGGTCGGCAAGGGCCTCTCGGTGGCCCTGGGTACGCTCGAGCGGACCCGCCTCGGGGCCGCCGCCCAGGCCGTCGGGATCGCCCAGGGAGCGACCGACTACGCCGTCGGCTACGCGCGCGAGCGCCAGCAGTTCGGCAAGCCGATCATGGAGTTCCAGGCGATCGGCTTCAAGCTGGCCGACATGGAAACCCGCACGGCGGCGGCCCGCGAGCTGCTCTACAAGGCCTGCGCGATGGCCGACCAGGGCCACCCCGAGCGGGCGAAGTACTCATCGATGGCCAAGGTCTTCTGCTCGGACACGGCGATGGCGGTGACGGTCGAGGCGATCCAGGTGCTCGGCGGTTACGGCTACGTCAAGGAGTACCCGGTCGAGCGGATGATGCGCGACGCCAAGATCACCCAGATCTACGAGGGCACGAACGAGATCCAGCGGCTCGTGATCGCCCGGACGCTGCGCTAGCCGCGGGCTCGCGGACGCGTTCGCAGATCTTTACGCTGACGGGTCCCGGGCTTTGTCATGATTCGGCTGTGCTCGTTCCTGTCAGCTTCCCGGGGCTCTGAGATGCGAGGGCGTGCGGGCGGCACGAACCCGATGCGCCGCAGCGGCGTGGCCGCGCTGATCGCGATGTCGGTCGGTCTGATCGCGCTCGTCGTCGGCCAGGGCTTCAGCTCGATCGGGGTCGTCCGGGCGCTCGAGGACATCGCGCTCGGCGTGATCGTCGCCGCCGCCCTGATGGGGGCGGTCGCCTTCGTCGCCGTGCGCCTGGCGGGCTGGCGCGACCCCGAGTCCGAGAGCGAGTTCGACGAGATCGTCCGTCACTCCGAGCGCCTCGCCGCCGAAGGCCTGATCGTCGACCCCGAGGAAGCCGACTTCCTGGAGCTCGACCCGCTCGACGACGAGGACTTCGAGGAGCTCGTCCGGGACGCCCTCGACGACCTGCCGGACCTGCTGCGAAACGCCCTCTCCCACGTCGCCGTGGTGATCTCCGACGGCGGCCGCCGGGCCGGCGCCTACGGCCTCTACCAGGGCGACGGCGCCACGCGCGAGCACAGCCACGACCGGATCGTGATCTTCCGCGACACCCTGCGACGCGACTTCGGCCACGACGGCGAGATGTTGCGCGACCAGGTCACCCGGACCGTGCGCCACGAGCTGGCCCATCACGTCGGCTTCGACGAGCTGGGCGTCTCCCGCCTCGACCTCTGATCTGAGACGTTTATGCCGGCGCATATCTGCGTCCTCGGTCGCTCGCGTGCGATGCACGCTTCGCTCCGGCCCGCGCCCGGGTCTCGGTACCGGGTTTTTCGCCACGATCGCCTAGGATTTGCGCCCGCGCCGTGGCCAGTCCCTCGCCGGCGCCTTCCACCGAACCCAGGAGAGAGCCCCAGATGCCCGAAGCCGTGATCGTCGATGCCGTGCGGACCCCCATCGGAAGAGCGGTCAAGGGATCGCTCAAATCGGTTCGCGCCGACGACCTGGCGGCGGTGCCGCTGAAGGCCCTGCTCGAGCGCAACCCGCAGCTCGAGTCCGGCTCGATCGTCGACGTGATGATGGGCTGCGGCTTCGCCGAGGGCGAGTCCGGCTACAACATCGGCCGCAACGCCGCGCTGCTGGCGGGGATCGACCACCACGTCCCCGGCACGACCGTCAACCGCTTCTGCGCCTCTTCGCTGCAGACGACGAGGATGGCCTTTCACGCGATCAAGTGCGGTGAGGGCGACACCTACGTCGCGGCCGGTGTCGAGGCGGTCTCACGCGCCGGCAAAGGCGCGCCGTTCGAGTTCCACCCGCTGCTGGACGGCTCGGAGAACTCGATCTACAACGTCTACATCCCGATGGGGCTGACCGCCGAGAACGTCGCCGAGCGCTGCAAGGTCAGTCGCGAGGCCCAGGACGAGTGGGCGGCGATCTCGCAGTCGCGCGCAGTCGCCGCGCAGGAATCGGGCCATTTCGACGTCGATCTCGTTGCCCTCGCGGTCGGTGTCCTTGTGGGCGGGCGAGAAGCTCGCGGCGCTGAAGCCCGCCTTCAAGCCCGACG